>Ga0307380_10000688_pt1 | contig 50872 bp, 81 predicted proteins | sample UN3MG_FD_202239 | JGI IMG/M metagenome (GOLD analysis project Ga0307380, IMG submission 202239) | Soil microbial communities from Risofladan, Vaasa, Finland - UN-3 | ecosystem: Environmental > Terrestrial > Soil > Coastal area > Acid sulfate soil | place: Finland: Risofladan, Vaasa | collected... | reverse complement strand
CAATCCAGGGCACTTGGCAGACCAACCCCACGATGGGAGCCCACCAGTACCGCCGGACGTGAATCCAGTAGTTGAACACCGCCGCAAACCAGAGAACGAAGGTCATATCCCAACCTTCTCCGCCAAGCAGCGCCAGTTCGCCAAGAAGCATTCCCTGGCGTTCTTGGCGTCGAGGTAGCAGAAAACCATGCCCTCATCCGCGTCGGGCAGCCCATCCATTACCAATCCGCAACCCATCATGTCCTGAAACTCCGTCACCAGTAGTACGCGATCCCCGAGCTTGATGATGTGCTCTTCGTCTTCGGTTGGAGGCAGTATACCCAGCGCGTTGTAGATGTGCGGGGCCAGTCTGTGTTCTGCCTGGCGAATCTCCGGGATAAGCTGCTTCACGCCCCACGTAATGTCCCCGATGTAGGCTTCCGTCGCATCATGCAGCAACCCCAGCAGTTGCACCCGTTCCGTCTCCCCGTGCCCCTCAAGCCAGTGGCTGACCAAGACAGAATGCTCGGCAACACTGTACCAAGGCTTACAATGCCCGTTGTACCGGCATTGCGCAGCCAGCGAATGCGCGATGTCGGCGATGTGAATCGTTGCGGGGTCGGGGTCTACCAGGTCCACTCGTACTCCACTGACCGTTGTGATCCATGCTTCTCGCGTGTCAATGTCCATCTGTGTTCTCCTGCGGTAGTTCAAGTTTCAGTACCTTGCCCTCTTCCAACCTGCGCGCCGTGGCCGGGTCAATGGTCTTCGCAAGCTGGTCGAGGCTCATGTTCGCCGTGATGATCGTCTTGTAGCCTGGTTCGTGCCAGTCGTACCGATAGTGCAACAAGAAGAGGAGTTGTTCAACGATGTGGGGTGTGTCCCTGTGCTTTCCAAGATCATCAAAGACCAGCCACATCGCCTTGCGCCAACGGGCCAAGACGGCATCGTTCATGGGGTCATGGATGTTCCGTAGCTGACGAACGCACTCGTAGGCTGGGAGGAAGAGCCCCGTGAGCGTTCTTGTGTGCTCGCGCATGTGAATCAGAGAGGCGATAGCGAATGAGGTCTTGCGGGTTCCCGTCTCGCCCCAGAGATAGAGCGACCAGCAGCCAACAGCTTGGAAGAACGGCCGCGCGGCGTCTATTAAGCTGGGGGAGAAGTCCTTCATGCGCCATCGAGTGAAGCGTGGAGGCAGGCCCGTGGTGAAATCCAGGTCAGGCGACAACGGAGTCTCCACCATCGAACCGTACTTTGCCTTCAACTGCTCCACCGTCTTTCCCAAGGCCAGTCTTTCCACGTCTGCCATCTTTCACCTCAAACAGTCCTTGCCAGCCGTTCTCAATGCTCTGCTCGATCACCGCCACTGCGGTACTGGGGTCGCGGGCCAGCTTCGCTAACTGGCGCTCTATCGTTTTCGGAGTCAGGGCGTGTCGAATCCCCTTCCGATAGTCGAACCAATCCCGCCATGCTTCCCCAAACTCCGGGGTGTCCAGAGAAGAGGGGAGTTGACAGCCGAGAAGCCATTCCCCCTCAGAGGGGGTAGGGGGTGTATCTTCTTTACTTACCATTACATTACTTAACTTAGCTATGGCATTCGCATTGCGGTTGCTATGCGGTTGCCATCGCGCCTTGGCCCCTATAACTCCTGCCCGCTTCGCCTTTTCCATGCGCTTCCGGGCCTTGCGGAGTTCCAAGGAGACGCGCTTGTGCGTTAAAACGTGTTCGCGTTCTGAAAACTTTTGCGCGATTGTGCTCCACACTTCCGACCACTCAGATTCCTGACACTGGCAAATCCGGCAGAGGGCTCTGGGGTCGCTGTTGGCCTTGCCGTGGTTCTTGTAAAGGAAGAAGATCAGGAGGCAGTAAGCCCCCACTTCCCGAGCGGGCCAGGACCTCACATCCGCATCCGTCAGGAAGTCCGCAGGCTTGAGAGATACGTAGTCTATGGGCTGTTTAGCCACTCTTCCCCTCCTGGAACAGCGGCAGGCAGCCAGCTGGGGGCTCTGGCTCCGGCATATCCGTTGCGGCCCGCAGAAAGGCCCACAGTCCGCCCTTCGTGTAGCCAACGTGCTTGAAGCCCGCCTTGAGGTACGAATGCCCCCAGGTGGGTCTACCCCGAACCATCCGGGGACAGACGTGCTTCGGGTCGATGAACGAAACCATGCCCAGCTTGGGAACGCTGATGTACCGCCAGCACGTGACCGCGACCGCGTCACGGATGAACTCGCTGGCCTCTCCGTCACATTCCTTGCGGAACATGCTGTTGACCCAGGCTCCGGCCCAGTCGTGCTTGACGAACTTGGCATACGGCCAGGATGTGACCCAGACAGCTCCCACCTTTCCGTCCGCGTTGTAGTGCTTGAGGACCAAGCATCGCCCAGGAGGAACAAACTGCGGCGTACCGGGCTTCTGCCGGTTGTAGTGCCTATCCGCTAGGGGCAGACACTCGGGATCAGCGCGATGGGAGAGGTGCCACTTCATTTCCCCTCCTGGAACAGCCCGCCGCGGCGGGGTAGTTTCTGGGGCTCAATCACCCTTGGCCTCCTGACCATCGCAGTCTGGATGGTCGAAGGAGATATCATCATCGTCCCAGTCATCGCCCTGATAGTGGGGACAGGCGCATTCATATGGTCCGTCGGTTTCCTGCCCAGCCCAGCAGCCGTTGATATCGTCCCAATGGCTACATTCGTGGCAGGTGTGGTCGTACCAACTCATTTCTCAGCCTCCATGCCGTCGCAGATGGCGTTGATGCCCTGGGCGAGCTTGCGGGCGGCGTTTATCTTTAGGCAAGAGCCCGGCCCTTCCCCGGCGCGCTCACGAGCCCATCGGACACCAATGCGGATTAGATCCGTGCGAGGGACCCTAGCCGCCTCAGCTACTCTGATTTTGTTCGGTCCACGAACCGTCACCTTACGCTTCGCCATCGTCAGTCTCCTTGCACAGCGTCTTGCCTGCGGCGAGCTGGGCCTCGGCGTAGGTGTCGAAGCGCGTTGCGTTGCCGTCGCCCCAGAAATGCCACCCTGTTCCATCTAATGCCAAGTAGGCCCCGCCGTCCCTTGTGCAGTAGTAGGTCGTCCCCCTGCGGATGATGCTGATACCCGCCTTGGTCAGCTTCTCACGGAACCACTTCTCCAGGATGCACAGGGCGACGTGGGGGGCGAGCTGCATACCCCTGTGCCATTTGCAATTACCATCCATCCACTCGAACCACCACTTGTGCGAGGCTTGGCGCGTCCAGGGCTTCAGCCGCTCTTGAAGCCCCTCGTCGTCATTCCGCCACTCCGGCCATTCCCCAAGCGCGTCACAGATCGGGATGTAGTCGTCAGGTCCCATCGTCAGTCTCCTTCTCTTGGTTGTGAATGCCCAGCCTTCGGCAGGTGTAGCGGTACTCCGCATGTTCCTCGTTCAGGTCGCGCCACCATTCGTAAGCCTCCTTGTAGTTGACCTTGCCCTCTGTTTCGACGCCGATATGCTCGTCCCGCTTGGAGTTGGCCCACCGGATGGGGTGGTTGGCTTTGAGCCACGCATTGAAGCGGTCCACGACAAGACAGCTTTCGGAATGGGCCGCCATCTCGACAGAAAACCTATGGTGTTTCGGACAGAGGGGGAGGAGGTTCCAGAAGGTGTGCCGACGATGTACACACCGGCGGCGAGGGATAATATGGTGCCCGCACACGCTGATGGGCGTTCCGCAGACCGCACAGACTTGGTGCTTGAAATACTCGGTTACTTCATCGTCAGCCTTGCCGCACCAGGACGTTGCCCATGCTACAGGTTCACGTTTTGTCTTCTTGGTCTTCCGTGCCATTCTCGTCTTCCTTGACAATGGGGACTGGCCTTCCAGTGGCCGCCAGTTCTCTCAGTTCGTCGATCAGTTCCATCAACCCCTCGTCGGTGCAATACCCGTCGTAACCGCTGGCGATGATCTGGATATCGTCCAGGCACTCTTGCAGATCATCCGCCCCGGCACTATCCAGCGCAGCGTCCCAGGCATTATGAGCCAGGTACTTGGAATGCGACATCCGCTCACCCATCGTCCGCTCCCACCAATGCTCAAAGTCATTCGCCATCGTTCGCATCCTTGCCTATGAGTGCCGAGACTATCCGGTCAGCGAGAATCTGCGCATCCTCGGAGGAGATGCGTATCCCCCGCAGGCATTGGGCAGCCCATTGGTAGGCATCGGCTTCGGATAGCTGCTCTTTCTCTTTCATGGCTTGCACCACCGCTTCCATGCTTTAGGCCCCCAGGTGATCCCGGCCACTTCCCATGCCGTACACCAGTCAATGCGGGAACATTGAGGGTCGTCTTTCCGCCAGACAATACCCAAGAACAGGCAGCAGCGCTTGTAAGCCCAGTACCAGGACATGCGAAAGATTCGTAGGGGGATCATGTCTTGCCCTCAATCTGGTCTGCGCATTTGCGGAGATACTCAGCCACCTCGCGGGCCTGGCGGGCGCGCAGTTTCGTTGGGGTAACACTCTCTGCATACTCCGCAATCCATAGAGTGATTGTTCCCTCTCCAGGGCATGGCACTACCTCAAATGAATACCTCTTCGGTTCTAGCCAATCGCGCCACTTTCGTCCTCTTAGCATGGTCATGCTCCTACGCGATCTGCTTCGGTCTGATGATCTTCTCAGGAGTACACCCCCCGCATTTGGGGCAGCGCTTCCGCTGTCGGGGCCAGTCCTCACCACAGCCGGGACAGTACCAGCCGCAGAACTCGCCCTTTGAGGCTGCCTTGATGCGCCGGGCCATCTCTCTCTCCGTCATGTGATTCGGCCATTTGGTCGGCATGTGCTCTCCCTACAGCCCGGTGGAGCAGTTCAGGTTGCCCCACCGGGCCTGGACCCGCTACGCCGCAGGTTGTTTTCGTGCGCCATCCCTGGGTATCTCTTCCAGGTGGACGCCCAATACCATGCCCGCCCCGTCTTCCATGATCCGCATGGAAACATTGTTCAACAGGTCGAGGGCCTGTTTGGGGCTTCGAGCACCCATCTCAAACACCTGTCGCTTGAGGCTGCCCAAGTCCGATGGCGAGAGGGAGAAGTTGTTGCACTCGGCCTGTGACTTGGCCTGCAACGCCTTCGCCACCTCGTCCTCGCCGCCGTTGCCCTTCAGGCGCTTCTCCGCCAGGGCTTGCGCCGCATCAGCCCCGGACTCGTCAGGCTCGGTCTTGAAGTCCGCCTCGGCTTGGATGGGGATGCAGAAGGTCTGGAGGAGGACGTACTTCAGGGCCATGCTCAGGGCCTTGGCGCTGGCCTTGTCCCCGCTGTCTGCCGCCTCTGCGGGGATCGGCCCGACCTCCAGGCAGGAGCCGTCATCAGCACAGTGGAAGATGTACTTGACGCTCAGGCACGTCAACACCGTATGCCCGACCTTCTTCCCGCTCTGCTTGTCCAGCCGGTCCAAGACCTGCCGTTCCTGCGAAACGACGTGGGGCGTGAAGAAGACGTGATTGTCGGCCAGGAGCCGGTGCAGCACGTCGTACACCTGGTCAATGGAGCGAAATCGGAAGTTCTGTACCTTGTTCTCACCATCCTTGCCAATCGCCGGGACCTGTTCCATGATCCGCGCCATTCGTTCGTAGATGAGGCCCAACTTGGGTTTCCCGTTGGCGCTCATATCTGGACTCCTTCTGCTCGGATTCCATAGGACTGAAGTACCCAGCGGGGCAGGGGGATGGCGGGCACGTCCGTCTCGTGCCGACCGGGCCATTGCCCCGTCTTGACGCAGTGTTGGTAGATGCGCAGGGCGTTCTTGTACTCGTGCCGCCCGATCTGGAGGGCGTTGGTGTCGAGAACGGCGGCGTAGGCGTCGTAGGGAGGCTCGCTCTCGACGAAGATCAGGATGAACCTCTCGATGTCTAGCCCTACCGCCTTCGTCCCATCCAGGTAGAAACCTGCTTGGCGATGATAGCCGTACTTGTTGACCGAGGAGGAAACGGCGTGGTCGTCACCATCGCTTGTGGACTTGATGTCCCCGATCATCTTGTCCGCCCTGGCCAGATAGTCGAGGCGGAGCTTGCAGCGGACCCCGAACTCCTCGTTGTCCCAGACAATGCTGACTTCCGGCTCGCCCTGCATCAGGAGGGTGGAGGCGTCCCCATGCCCCATAATCCCATCGGCCATGCCACAAGCCTGGGCGAACTCTGTGGCCGTGATGCACCTTTTTGGCGCGTTCGCCTCCAGAAACGCCGCCCATTTCTTCGTGGCCGTCCGCTGCAATCCTACGGGGGCCACGGCGTAGCTCTCAGGGAAATGATGCCTTTCCAGACAGAGCTTGTGCAGCAAGGTACCCGTCAGCATGGACTTCGTGGGGGCCTTGGGATGCCCCCGCCGGTAGTGGAAGTGCTTCGGACTCGCATCGGCCAGCAGCTTAAGCCAGCTATTGCTCATGGCGTCCCACTTGTGGTACGTCTCCGCAGGGATTCCCGGGTAGATTCCGGGCTCCGGCGTCGGTATCCAGATGGGTTCGGTACTCATGGTCTATCTCCTTGCCCTTTCGGGGTTGTCTGCGGACCCCCTCATGGTTCGCTTCGCGGAGGGGGCCTTGGAATAACTATCCGTTCAGGTTTTGCTTACAACTGCCACGGACCTTTCATGCTGTGAGACTCTGAAACTCGCACGGGAACGTCCCGCGCTTCGATTGCGGCGGGCAGGAGTTGAACCTGCAAACCTCGCCCTTATAAGGGACGCGCTCTGCCACTTGAGCTACCGCCGCAGGTGCTGGTGTGGCCTACTATGCCCCTGGCGCTCGTGGGCTTCTTCGGCTCGCGTGATCTCATAATCTGCCACAGTGGAACGCCGAGTTGTCGTCGGCTTGCCGCTCCTGTCGGTCGCGACTATCAGTAGCAGGACGCCAGTACCGCGCGCCTTCATCGCATCAACGGCTTTCGCCTCCGCTCCAGCGCACACCAGCATGTTCTCTATTCAGTTGTCTTGTCTGTCGCCCCGCCCTCATCGGCGGGCTGGCCGTGGAGTTGTTTGTTCCAGGCCATTATCGTGCTAGTCGCAGAGTGGTAATACTGCCGATGCCAGCGCTCCACGTCGGAAAAGTCAGCTCGTTTCCAGCCGCGAGCGAAGTGGTGTAGCGATCCGTCCGGCAAGCACGCGACCCGCCCAGCAGAGTCGATGTACCCGAGGCTGTCCTTGTCCGTCTCTGATGTCACCAGCGTCCCCGGCTCGAACCAGGGGGAGAGGTGACTCTCTCGATACCAACGACCGATAGGTCCTCGCACGTCTACGTGGTACTGTCGCTCAAGCCCACACCAGCTGATGATCTGTCCCACAGTCCCATGCTTCGTTGTCACCCACTGCCCATCCTTGAACTTCGGCTTCGGCAGAGGGGGAGCGGGCGGGTCGAGCTTGTGGGCAATCTTGTTACAGGCGTCCGCATGGGCAGGCCAATCCAAAGCCGCGTACTCTTCGGCCAGTACCCTTAACACACCTGCCGCAATGCGTTTCTCTTCCCGTTCGTCCATGTCACTTCTCCTTCATCGGCCGCAGGGAGGCGGGCGGAGGGAGACCCGCCCAGCCCACGGCCTAGCGCCCACTCAGTTTCCACCTGATAGAATCGCGTAGATCATCAGCCCCGTGACGACCAGGGACAGTAGCAGTAGCGCCTGCCAGAGTCTCATTTCGGGGGCTCCGTGTCGGCAAGGGCGGCGCGTCGAGAGTCGGCGCACTCCTTGATACAGTAGTAACAGCCGCTCTTCAGAGCCGTCTTGACTGCGTAGTTAAAGCACTTTTCCGTGTGACGATGCTCCCGCAACGCCTCCCGCAGCTTGGTGATCTGCTCCTTGGCCGTGGCAAGCTGGCGGCGGAGGTCGGCAAGTTCATCCTTCCGCTTGGCAATTTCTATGGCGAGATTACAGCACCGTTCGGCCCAGCGATCTCGCCAGCACCACGCGCACAGACCATCCAGAATCGTCCCGAGGCCCCTCTTCCCGCACTTGGGGCATTTCTCGCTCATCTCGGCAACTCCTGTTCCGTCACCGCGTCTTCCATTTCCCGGCAGAGAAGGCGCTGGTAGCCGTACCAAAACACGCACATCAGCAAGGCCCCTGCCGGTTTGTGATGCAGGCACCCTTCAAACACAAAGTCTCTGCCCTTGTCTTTGGCTGCGCCAGCAAGCCTTCCGATGGCTTCCATGTCCGGCAGAAGCTCGCCCTCCATGTGGTCGATGTTCTTGATCCCAAGGACCTGTAGCTCTTGTAATGCGGTTGTCATCAGTCCTCTCCCTCAGTGCTCCATGTCGATGTTGTAGACGGCGCTCTTGCCCGCGAAACTGTTGGGGTTGAGCGTCAGAATGAACTCCAGCATGACGCCAGCGCGGTCGCTGTAGACCGAGATAATTGCTGGTATCTCACGCAGACCTTCTTCCCCCCAGTGGTTTTCCAGATTGATTCGCAGGGTCTTTGTGTCCAGCATGGGCTGGTTGTTCCGGTTCATGTGCGTCTGAATGAGGGCTGGGACTTCATCCTGCCAGTCATCCACAAGGCCCGAAGAGGTCCAATGCACACGTTCGCCTGTTGCTGTCTGGTTCATGGGTTGTTCTCCTTCTGGCCCTCAAGCTGGGCGGCGAAAGTTGCGTCACTGTGCGACTGCTGCTCCCGCTCGGCGAGCATGGCGTCGGCCCAGGCAATCGGCCATTGAGTCCATCTGAGCCACTCGCGGTCTTTCTCCCAGGCGGGCCCACCGTCCTTGATTTCCACCATGTTCCCGCCAACGGGCGTGATCTGCTGCTCGGGCTTGGGCGTGGGCATTTCCACGTCAAACCAGTAAGGCACCAGCGGCGCGTGGGCGATGAGGTAGTCCCGGAGGGACATGCCTTCATTGAAGTGAGTGGCCGCGTTGACTTGTGGTTCTGGTCCGCTTGGCATCGGAAATGCCGGTCCACCATCGTTCATGTCAGTTCTCCTCAGTCAGCAGCTTGAACAGTTTCTCGGCCATGTCTTCGAGCTTGCGCCTAGCCGCGTCGCGGACATCGTCATACTCCGGGAAATGCTCCATATCCTGGCGGACCTGCTTGATGACCAGCCGTTCGAGTTCGTCTGTGAATGCACTCATGGCTCAGTCTCCCCCTGGTCGTGCGAGTCGCACAATCTGGTGGTTGCCGAACAGTGCGCCGATCATATCGTCCTTCCCCTTCCAGTCGGGGTTCGGCTCCACGATGATCTTTGTGAAGCCCTCCGCCTCCAACGCCCTGCACCAGTCGTACAACTCAGCTTCGGCCTCTTCCCCTCTCCCCAGGACAGCGAGGCAGGGGTGCTTGTGGTAGGCGTGGTCCGGTAACGGTACCGTTGAATCTTCCGGCAAGTCGGGAAACTTGCCGTCTGTTGTCAAGCCGACGCATTCCCGACCGAACCCGCACTCCGCTTCCAAGTCCAGGCAGGCCCCGATGCGTGATGCGAACAAGGCAAGCCAAGTGTGCTTCTCTTCGTGTGTCATGGCTCAATCTCCCTTCACCGCAGCGTCGTAGTCGGCATGTTCCTGATAATAGCGCTCAGCCCGATGCAGGCTGTTCCCCGCAAAGCGCAGGCAGGTCTCTTTACCATCATCAACGATTTCAACCCAGCGCCCAGGCGCGACAAACCAGCCCTCCTCGCCTGTTTGATACCCACGGCGGAGTTCCCATAAACGCACCACGCGATGACCATCATCGTGGGACTTCAGCAGAACGGCCCGGCTGGGAATGTGCATGGCTCAGTTCTCCTTGCCAAAGCTATCCGTCAGTGCTAGAATAGACATGCCGCTATGGAAGTAAGGGGGCGGCCCGGCAGGATGCCCGAGAGGAGTCAGATGTCCTCGGGTTATCAGGTAGTGACCACGCCACAGGACTACACGCAGCCGGGGCGGGCAGCCGTGCCCAGTCTCAACTCTCCGTGTCCCTGCCCCGGCCGCTACAAAAGCAGCGGGCAGGCTAGAGGAATCCGCCGAAACCCTAGCCGCCCGCCGCCGTTTGTCCGCTCTGCAAGTTGTGCTCATGGCGAATTCCTTTGTCTTCAGCTTCATGGGCTGATGCCATGAAGCCTGTTACCCTTCATTATCGGCAGCCAATCCCCCCAAGTCAACCGGAAACCAAAAAAACTTTCGGCAATCTCGCTTTCCATTCAAGTCAGTCCGGGGGAGGCCGATACTCCGATCAGCCGGGGTCGGGGCCTGGGGTTCCTGTGGTAACGCTGATCGCCCGTTTCAAGGATAGCGAGAGGGGACGAAACTGCCCCCGTCATCTCACGCAGAAAATCCGGGTTCTGGAGGATTTTGTCTCCAGCGCCGGGGTTTACATGGCCTCTGACATCACCCCCGAAGCAATCGACCACTACCTTGCCTGTCAGGAAGACAAAGGCATGTCCCGCCAGACGTTACGCCATAAGTTCGACATGATCGCCCGGTTCGCCGGCTGGCTCATTTCCAGAAACCAACTGTCCACAGACCCCGCCAAGAGAATGGAGAGGCCGAAAGTGGTGAGAAAAGCCATCATCTACCTGACTGATGCGGAGTTCGCAAAGGCCCTGGAGATCGCGGAGCAGACCTGCCCACCTGCCTTGGCTGCCTTGCTGACTGGAGGGCGCATGAGCGAGATCAGGAACCTCCGCTGGAGTTCGCTGCAAGAGACATCCAGGGGGCCTGTGCTGGTCTTTGGCACCCATGAGGCTACCAAGACCGGTCTAGTCCGTTCGGTGCCTGTACACCCCCGGCTAGGGGCCTTGCTGGCCCGCCTGGGACCTGGGGACCCTGAGGATAGGATCTTCGGGGGATTGTCGGAGAGGACGTGGGGCAGGATGCTGGTAGACATGAAGCGGCAGATACCCAAGATGGCAAGGGCGGGCGGGGGCTGGAGGGACCTGAGACGGACTTTCGCCAGCCTGTTAGTCGCCAGGGGGGAGAGGATAGGCGTTGTTTCCAAGCTCCTGGGCCACTCCAGTATCACGATGACCGAGAAATACTACGCGCACCTGTCTCCTGAGTTTGGCAGGGAGGCCGTCAACCGGCTGTAGGGCATTCACCGCTTGGTGAAACCGCGCTTTACAATGAGAGGGGTTAGGCTTGACAATCAGCGCGTAAAAGAACCCCGCTCCCTTTCGGGAACGGGGCATCAGGTCAGTCGGGGGTTCTACTCAGGGATCAGTGGAATTATCCCACCTCGCTTCACGGTCTGTCTCAGCAGCACAAACTCGGTTCGCGCGCCCTTTACGGTGGGTTCGCTCGGGACGCTCCAGGCCCAGAGGGTGATTGTCTTGCCATCAAAGGCGATGAGCTTCCCGTAGACCTCGCAGACAACCGCCGCGCCCACATTCTCCGTGTGGTCCCAGACCAAGACCTTGAGGGGAAGGCCGATGTGCCGCTTCAAGAGCCTCATGGTATCTGCCTGCCCTTCGCGGCCTCTTGCATCAGCCAGATCAGGCTCTCGCGGTCGATGGCCCACTTCTTCTGGATGAGCTTCGCGTTCATCACGAAGAGATCCTTCCGCTTGGCCTCGTCGGGTTCATGCCAAATCGCGTTCGCGGTGGCCGTGGGAATAAAGTAGCCGTCGTCAAGCCACTGGGCGATGCCTTGGAGTTCCGGGTCAACGCTCTGCGCGCTTGTCCCGCAGCCAGTCAGCAACAAAACGCTCGTTGCCAGAACGAACAGCAGCGTCAATCTCCGCATTTTCCTTCCTCCGTGCCTTCTCTTTCCTTTCGGGCCGGGTAGAGAGCCACCACGTCAAGAGCATCCCCGCGATGGAGAGTAGACCGCCAAGTATTGGAAGCCAGGCCGCCATTAGTCAATCCACCCAGATGCCAAAGTGAGCCACCCCGTTCTTGAACTCCACGCCCTGCGCCTTGAGCCATTCAACGAGTACGTCATCATCTTCCTCGCCCACGCGCGCCAGCGCGTTCTCATAGTGCATGGAAATCCCAAGGTCGATACACGCCTCTGTAACATCGGGCGGTATGTGGCGAAGGTCAAAACACGGGACCAACTCTCTGTTCACCTTGTCGTAGGTCGCCATTACTCAGCCTTCTTCGCCTTGACTTGTTCCGCCAGTTGTTCGACCAGGACGAACAATCCGTCAAGACGATCTTCCCACACCTCGGGGATGAAGTCGATCTGCTTGGCCCTTTCCGCCTTCAGCCAGGCCCTTCCGATGATGTAGACGGTCGGGGCAACCACCGCGATCACGCCGAACGCGGCCCCCGCCCAGGCGTAGCCCGAAACCACCGCCACCACCGCAGGCAGCATGGCCGTGACCATCACTATCAGGGAAGTCCACCACTCACTCGTCTTCACACCAGGATCTTGTTTCTCTTCCGTTGCCATTGTGTGTCTCCTATCCCACTACTGCTATTAGTACGGCGACCCCTGCGATCACCACAGAGGCAATCTTCCACCAGCGATCACCGTGTTGCTGCGCGTTCGTATGCGTCGTCTCCAAGGCAGTCACGCGGGAGGTCAGGGAGTTCTTCGTGTCCCCGTTCCCCAAGACCGCTTTACCGATGTTGTCCAGCTTCTCATCCATGCCCTTCAGGTGCTCCCCCATCTCCGCATGTCTCACTGCGATGTCTTTGACCGCGTGACAGATACTTCGGAAATCCTCGTCGGACATGGTGTTCCCCTATTTATGCTTCCTGGATTTCTTCTGCGTGTACGTTTGCAGCCCCACCCCGAGAACGGCCAGCATCCCCAGGGCCAAGCCCTTGCCCGCACCTTCCGAGATCATGGCCTCGTAAGTATCCCGAACGCTGAAAGGAATCGTCAGTTGTGCAGCCTGACTGGTTGCGGTTGCGGGCTCGCCGACCACATTCTCCCCGGAGAGCAAGTTGACGACCGTGCTGGGGGCAGGGGCGAACTTGGACCGGACGAAGCGCCATATCACATCCGCCGCATCGTCTCGACCATAAGGGACATCCCCGCGGATCGGATGAATCTTGCCCCTGCCGGTCTTGGTTTCGCCCGTAATCAGCCGAGTGCCGAACACAAGAACCTGTAAGAGGCCGCCCATGGGGTCGATTCTTGTATCACCCACCCGGAACTTGCCGAACTCGCTCGACCGAGGGTCGTCCTCCGGGGGCCTTCCTATCATGCTCGACAGGGCATAGACCGTACCAACCCCGATCAGGAACTTGGCGTACTCCTTTGCCAGCAGGCGACGGGTCCGCCACGTCCCCCTCATGAGAGGAGCGCCGGTGATATACTGCACCCGGCTGGCCAACAGGCGAGGGGCGAAGAATAGCGTGTTGAGCGTCACCAGGGCTGAATCGTGCTTGCCCAGAGACCCCCGGCCAGTGGAGCAGTTCACGTAGAAGGCGAGGGCCTTGGCCTCGTTTAGCGTCATATCCTGACCGCCGTTGCGCCCCAGCGAAGCAACCAAGCTATCGAACAGGTCCGCGCGCATCCGGTTAAGGAAGGTGGAAAAAGCACGTTCCGACGCCGCAACCCAGGGGATCTTCTGCGCCCACCGGCTCATGTACTCCTCTTCCATCTTCGCCAGAGAACTACCCCGCTCGGTCAGGGCCAACCCCGCCCGCTTGTAGAGCGCGGCGTTCGGGCGCTGGAGGATCTCATAGTCAACGGCGTGACGCCTCTTCTCGGAGAGCATGGCCCGCAACATGGGCGGGAAGTTCTTGAGCGTCATAATGGGGTGAGAGAGCGCGGCGAACAGCCCCTGCCTCCCCACGGCGGATACGTCAACACTGGTAACCAGCGCGCGGGTCGTGTTGATGACCTCCGCCCCCGCACCAAGGGCCTTCCCGGCGAGGCTCATGTTCTTCCGCCGATAGCGAAGGACGGCTTCATGGAACTTGGACCGAGCCCTGTCGTACTCATATTGGAGCTTCCGGCCCTTCGCATCATGGATGATAGGTGCGCGGGTCCGAGTCTCGAAGTCCCCCTGGGCCAATCGTTCCTCATACGTGGCAATCCCACGCTGGAGACGGGCTTCCTTCTTCTCCCGGCGGGCCGTGTCCAGCTCTTCGTGAACCCTGTCCCATACAGCCCGCAGGTGCGGCTTGGCGCTTTCCCCAAGATCGGAGATCATCTTGGCCGACCACATCCCGAAGTTCCTCAACCCAGCCTCGACGTAGTAGCCCCCCACAATCGTCATGTCGGCGAGGATGGTGGGATCGACACCCACGGAGACTCGACCCAGCTTCTCCCGAATACGACGCACGGCGGCGTCCTTGTTCGCCCTGGTGAAGAGGCGGTTCCGGGGTGTTGGCTTGCGCTTCGCTTCCCGCCGGTCCAGCTCAGACTGCCTCAGACCCAGTTGCCGGTTGGTTTCCGCGAGCTGGTTGTGGAGTTCCTTGATCTCGGCGGCCTGCTTCTCGGACAGCTCCTTGCCCCCCTGGGCCATTCGCGCCTTGCGGGTCATCGTAAGGAGGCTGTAGTCCCCCTTGACCAGCACCCGCCGCATGGCGAGCCCTTGAGCGCTTTTGGTCCCGGCGAGTGTGGCTGCGGCCCCGAGGTCTTCCAGGTCCTTCTCGACCCGCTCCAGCACCCGTGCAGCAGTAGAAGCACGGTCCTGCTGCCCGACTTCCGTGGCCTGTATATAGTCCGCGCGGAGTTTACTGGCATCCGTCGTCAGACGGCGCTGTTCCACGAAGAGAACAGCATCTTCCTGCGCATCTAACGGTCGAGGCCGCCCGAGGAGTTCCGCTACGAGTCTCCGAGTCTTAACGGGGTTGTCGGGGTCGGCGTGTGCCTTGTCTATCTCAGTCTGAAACTCAACGGCTTCTCCGTGGGTTGCGGGTCCGAGTCCGAGAATGGCCCGCTCCTGATCCACCGCCGCGTTCTTGATGCTGGTGACTTCTCCGGTCGCCATGGCCCGGTCGATGCTGGCATGGGCTTGTTCTACCGTGCCTGCCTGGATGTGCTTCCAGATGTCTTGTAAGTGAGGTCCAACGAACTCTCCCAACCCACGGACCATCTCCGCAGCCCATTCGGCAAACTCAGTTGCACCTCGTTCGACCAGACCGACACCGTAGACGGCCATGTCCTTGAGAATGGTCGGGTCGATACCAATATGAAGGCTGCCGAGTTTCTTCTTGATGTTCTCCGCCGCCGTGTTCATAGCGTCGTCGGAGACAAAGCGCTTCCGGGGCTTGGCCTTGACCTCCTCGACGGTCTTCTCTGCCTCTTGGTATGCTTCCTGCAACTCCCCCTGTTCTGTGACAGTAGGTGTGACAGGAGCTGTGACAGCCGGGGCTGGCTTCCGAGCAAGGGCTTCGTCGGCCCACTTCTCGCCCACGTAGTCCTGGAGAACAGAGCGGGGGACGGGCTTGCCTTCAGCAACGGCATCTTTGATGGCACGTAGATGTATAAATTCTACGGGGCGGGTCTTTGTTGGATCTCCGCCGAGGTGGGTCTTGTTCTGTTTGGTTTTCTTATTCCGAAGCCGCCAGTAATCTATCGCCTGCTGCTTCGTCACCATCCACGGCTCTATGCCGCTCGCGCGCCTCGATTCGCTCGACTCTCCAATAGCAGCGTCTAGTTCCTTTACTGTCATCTCCCACGGCTGCTTGCCCTCTGCTTCAGGCTTTGTGACCTCAGCGGGGGCTTCGAGTGCAACAATCGCAGCATGCGCCCACGCCTTGCCGCGGTAATCCTCCAACACCTCCAACGATACGGGTTGCCCGCGCGAGACGGCCGCACGAACCGATGCTTCATGGCGCTTGGCGAGAGCGTGGACATCACCAGCGTAATAGCCTACGCCAATCCCGGTGTCTTTCCGCTTGGCGCGTAATGCATAGTATTCGGTACGTGTTAGTTGCCACGGTCGCTTCCCCTCTGCGGGTGCTTTGACATCGCGTTCTGCGACCTCTGCTGGAGTAACAGCCGCCCATTCCGTTCCCGTCCATCGCTTGGCGCTGGTGACGTTGGGCAATCCGACCTTGTTGGAAACCGTCTCCCCCTCAGCCATCTCCACACCGGCGAACTCGACCAAGACTTTACCTTTGGCCTTGTACTGTGCGGCTGACTGGGGAGTTGGCGCAAGGAAGTTGCCTTTACCGGCAGCCTTACCCCCGTAGACCTTCTCGCCGGCCTGGAGCCTCTCAAACTCCTTTGCGCCCATGAGCCGCCAGTCGTAACCCTCCAAGGCGTCAGCATCGGTGTTGAACTTGGTGGCTTCTTCAGACAGCCCAGACGGAAGATATTTCTTCGGCGCAGCCTCTACCCGCTTCTTGGCCTCCAGCGAGCCGAAGAGTTTCTGTTCGGCTACATCTTCAGCTTGGCGGGCCAGTGTCTCAATCGCTTCTGCCGACAGATCGAACCCTTCTCCTGTCTTGGTGAGTTGCACGTGCTTCGCTTCGTGTGCCACGCTGCGAACTAGCTGTCGTTTGTCTCCACGCAATACGCCAGGAAGCGTAATTGTATTGCCCACCGCGCTGATGTCGCTGGCCTTATTCGTCCATTTGATTGTGATGTCCTTGCGAGTCAGACCAAGAGTTTTCAGGGCCTCGTTGATATGCGAAGTCACGTCCCGCAGGATCATCGGCTTACCAGTTTCAGCCTCTACCCGCTTCTTGGCCTCCTTGGCTACCTCATGGGCAGTCTTCTTGGCTTCCCTGACTGCCTTGGCTTTCTGGGTGACAGTAGGCTTGGCTTCTGCGGGGATTGGAGCTACTTGGACATCAGGAGCTTCTACTTGGGGCTCAGGGGCCTTTACTTGGACTTCTGCGGGCGCAACGACGGGCTCCGCAGCCACTTCGGCCTTGACTTGTTCCGGGATGTCGGGGAGCGCTTCTGTGCGCCATTCCGCTCCGGCCAGTTCGGGCGGGGGCAACTCGGGCTGGGCTTCTTGCTTCTGCATCACACCTATGGCGGCAGCGGGTCCACCCAAGAGCAGACCAGCACCGAACCCCGCAATCCCTTCCTGGACCCGGCGGTTCCAGAAGTCCTCATCCCCCAGTTGAGACAGAGCATCCCAGGTTCCTTCGGTCATGTACTTCTGCATCATATCGCGGGATATGCCTTGGAGAACCTCTTCCCCGCCCTCCCGAAAACTCGTCAACAACACGTCTGCCGCTATCGACCCGCCCTTCGGCATCCGCGCCATCGCCCTGCGGAACACTCCCAAGGTGAAGCGCCTCGGGTTCACGCCTGCCAAACGAAGGGTTTCAGAGACCTGGACGCTCTCGATCAGCCCGGCAACAACACCGTGGATGTTGGCGGCTGTGCGAGCGTCACTGTCTGGGATACCACTACTGCGGAGGTCCTGATAAAGTTCGTCCGATTCAACGGCAGCGGTAAAGCCGACAACAGCACCCGTAGCACCCCTCGGCCCGGCGGCGAGGCCACCGGCTATCCCAGCACCAGCAGCGCCCATGTAGAAGGGGAGTTGCTCGCCTATGAAGTCTGCGATAGCCGCAGGATTGGTAAGGGTATCGAGGATCGCTTCCGGCTTCCCGGTCTCCCACTGGGGATTCGCTCTAAGGGTCTCCTCCGACCATTCGCTGATCGGATCGAACATCCCCTCGGGATCTGCCAGCAGTAACCGGGTTTCTCTTGCGCCACTCCGAGCCAAGGCCCCGACCATGCCGATAGCGCGGCGCGCGAAGGCGTGGCCGAAGGACGAGAGAATGCCCTTCTCGGCAGCCGTCTTAGGTCTTCCCCCCTTGGGGACCAACCCATACTTCTCATAGGCGACATCGAGGATAGAGTCCGTCGGGACAAGTCCATACTTCTCCCGCGCCACATCCACGATGCTCGTCTGCCCGGGGGTCGTGACGAAGAACCGCTTGTCAAACGTCTCCGGTTTGAGGAGACGCCCCGCCGAATACTCCCATTGGTCTTTTGGGTCAGTCGGCACTTGCTGGCCTCAAGAGTCCGATAGCCTGCATGAAGATCACGAACTGCTCCTCGTCTTCAGGGTCAAGCTGTCCTTTCCGAAGGGGAGGAATCATCCCCATCGCCGCCATACCCAGCATCCGCTTGTAAGCCTCGCGCCGAATCCCCTCGCTTGGGGACTTGCGCAGAAGGTATTGGGCAATCCACCGGCGGGTCTCCGCCTCCCCGATCCGAAGCGTCATCTTGCGAGCAAGGTCGGCGGTAGTGTCCCGGCCCACAAAGGCGGCGATCTGCTCTTCCGATCCTGTGCTGGGGTCGGGAACCCCGGCCATTTCGGGTTCGGCTGCGGGCGGTTGCTCTGGACCCATTTGGGGTTCACTTGGACCCATCATGGGTTCGACAGGAACGGGCTGGGCGGGTGCCTGTGCATCAGCCTCTGCCCATTGTGCCCCCTGTGCCTCGCGCTGGGCGGCCCAGTCAGTTGGGGGTCCGAGTGTCGGATCTTGGGCAGCCTCGATACCCAACTCGGCTTCTCCTTGTTGTGTGACGTTCTCAGCAAGAGCGCCTTCCTGCTGCTGGAGCTGCTGTTGTGCCTGAGCGATATGGACGAGAGGGGCCGCAATGAAAGCCTCCACCGCCTTTGGGTTCTGCCCATCTAATCCAAGGGCGACCATCCCAGCGCCAATCGCCGCCAGTGATGTTGCTTCCGCGTCCTGAGCTTTCTCCAAGGCCGCCTGATTCTTGTCCCTGGCCGTACTCTCGGTCATTTCCTTGTCGATTCCCGATTCGTATTTCTTCCGCGCCGTTGCTATCTGTTTGCGCGCCTGCTTCACCTTCGTGGCCTCAGCAGTGAGCTTCTGGAGCAGAGAGATGTTCCCCTGCGTCCTCTTGACATCCGCCTTCAGGTTCGTGTTCGTGGTTGTCAGCTTGAGCTTCTTCCCCTTCGCCTCAGTGGCTTCTCCCGCCTTAGCCCTTTGGGCCTGAACCTTCGACATGGTATTGAACTGTGTCATCTTCCCCCGGAGAAACCTTGCAGCGTCAGAAGGCTTGACCTTCCCCTGTTGAACAGTTTGCAGGACTTGTCGAGTCAGCCTCCCCATCATCGGGTCGGCTATATCAATAGCTTCCAGGAGACCCGTAGACGAGAAGATGGCGAGTTCCGCATTGGCCTCAGCAGTCTCCTTGTCCCTCTTGGCCTTCTGGTCTTGAAGGGCATATCCTCTCGCACGGCCCTGCGCACCTTCCCTCCCGCGCTGCCGATACGCCTCCATCGCAAAGCCAACATCGGTCCCGTACTGTGCGAGTTCCCTGCGCCCTCCCTGTCGAGTAGCCTCCTGCCCCCTCCACGCCTCCTGTTCAGCAGCTTGCTTCTGCTGCCACCGGCCCCACTCTCTCTCTTCTTTGGCCTGCTGGTCCTGGAGCTTCCGCTGGCGGAGTTCCTCCGCATCCGCGCGCTCCACTCTGCCAAGACGGTACATCATCTTGGTGTAGCGACCTACATTACCATGCTGTATCGTGATTGGCATATCAGTCCACCGGCCTGCCTGTCTGACCCCACGCCCTCAGCGCTTGACCGTAAGCCTGCATGTTCGGCCCCAAGTCCGTCCGGCGCTCGATGATCCCAGCCTTCCCCCTAGCCACCATTCCCCGGACGTTCAGCCTGCTGATGTCCGCGGACTCCTGCATCCTGTTCATCATGGGTCCGACGACGGTGGTGTTCCCCAAACCCCGGTTGATGAGCGACTGCCTGCCCATCGCCTGGCCTTGGCGAAGGTTCCTCCCGATGGTCTGCATCTCGGCCTGTCCTACCTGGTTCCACTGGGCCAAGGCTTGGTAGTATCTCTGGAGGTTTGCTTTGTTCGCTGAAGCCTGCTCCCCTTGGAGTTGCTGGAAAAGGGACCCCTGCATCCACTGCATCATCTTGCGCCGGAAGGCCCCGGCGGGGCTAAGGCCCCTGACTATCTTGGTTTGCGCCGCAGGCTTCTTGCCGTAGCGGGCGGTGTTCCGGGCGATCCGAGCAGTGCGGGCGGTTGCCTGCTGGGCGCGGCGGCCCTCCCGGCGCTCGTGCTCCAGCCTCATGGATTCGATACTTGCGGGTGTTGGCATTGACTAATCCCTCCGAGGGTGCTATAATGGAGGCGAAAGGAGCATCGCCATGAAACGTCTGCTGATCGTCTGTCTGGTCGGGCTTCTCGTCGCCGGTGCTTTTGCCGCGGGGAAGGAAGCCGAGAAGAAGAAGTTCCCGTACCTGTCGGATTCCCTCAACACCGAAGTCTCCATGACGAAGGCAGAGTGGGAGTGTCGGTTGAGTGGCTTCCGCACGGCCGAACGGATTATGCTGAACCGATTCACTTTCATCACCGAACTTGGTGCCCGGCTGACAGACAACCACATCCTTCTGCGCGCCAGCGGGTATCAGGTCCGCCAAGCTGACAAACAGCGCTTTGAGGAGGCGGCCAACGCTTCCTGCCAGACTCTCGGCGAACAATGGCTGAAACGACACAAGGGCTTCTCGGGCGCTCCCCTACTAGTCGAACTGCGCTACCAAGGGGAAACAATCGGGAGCGCTAAACTCGGCCACTGGCGCGACAAAGAACTCCCGAATAAGCCACAGAAACCCTAAGACGCGCTCAGTATGTGCCCCGCCTGATCGAACACAATTGTGTTCACTGGACTGACCGTGGTTCCGACAAGCCCTGCCCCGCCAGCGCCAATTATCCCATGCACCAAGTTGGCCCCCGCAACGAACGTCCAGAGGTTGTCGCCGCCGCTTATTGGCCCCGTTGAACCTGTAGCCCCTGTCGAGCCTGTAGCCCCAGTTGACCCTGTTGGCCCTGTTGGTCCTGTTGGCCCTGTGGAACCCGCTGAGCCCGTTGAACCTGTTGCGCCTGTTGGGCCTGTTGAGCCTGTTGGCCCTGTTGTCCCTTGAGGGCCTGTTGCACCTGTTGAGCCCGTTGCGCCTGTTGGCCCTATAGGCCCCGTTAATCCTACGCCCTGATGGACATGGTCCCCGCGAGCCGGAGAAAGAGTGGTCCCTGCATCTCCTACAGCGGTGGTGACTGTCTCCGGCACCCCGTCGAACATCTGCAAGCCGTGTACGTGATCCCTGCGGGCGGGCAACGAAGTTACGCCCGCCGTCCCCCCGGCAGTAACTCCCACCTCGGACGGAAGAACAAGCTCGGGGTCCTCATTATCAAACCTGACCCGCAGAAGCACCTGCATCATCGGGTCGTGCAGGTTGATGACTAAGCCTTCGTCCGTCACTTCCAAGGGAGGAATGACCCGTACAGTATAAACCCCATCCTCTCCTTCAAGCGACCTACCATCAGCCAAGGACCCTGAGTAGACCAAGCGCAGGTTCCGCAGGGCCTCGTCTAGGGTCTGAGCGCCCTGCTGGATGATTACCTTATCTGGGGGGTTTCTCGGGGGCCTCACTTCCTCAACTCCCCACCGGGGAAGACCTCGACGGTTACATTCTCAACGGCCCAGCCCTGATCCGCTGTCGCGTTGGAGACCTTGATGCTGTGCGCGCCTCCCCTTACCCTTGTTCTGTCCGCGTAGTTCAACCCCGCGGTCCAGTTGCCACTAGACCCCACCACCCCAGATGACATCCCTGTGAGTGTCTCTGGTACGTCAGCAGCATAGACCCCGAAGATGGTACTCTCGCTTCCCGAAGACAGTGTTCCTACAACCTTCGTGACAATCGCATCCCTGATGGGTCCCCCAAACTGCCTGGGGGTGTACCAGACGTAACTTGAAATCGCCGTGGTCCCACCAGTTGTAGGAAGGTCGTAGTTCTGGGAATCTGAATATTCGTACAGATACCCGTTCGTCCCGCCCAGAAGGAGCTTGCGATAGGTAGGACCGGCGGCGTTGTAGAAGGCCGCACAAGTCGGTCCAACGGTTGTGGGATAGGCTTCGGGCCAGAAGGCATCCGTCCGAATGTCGTAGAAGTAGTGCTCCGCGGTTCCAGTAGAGTAGGGAGTCTGGAAGATCACCACACCATGCCTGTCGGCGTCGTAAGCCAGAGTAACGTAGTATTCCCCCGCGCTCCCGGTAGTACCAGTCATTACGGGGTCGTGGCTTCCGAGACTCGGTATCCGATGGCGCGTGAGGTTCTGCGGCTTTCCCCTGGGAGGAAGGACAAACAGACCTTCCTCGCCCATGAAGTAGAGGTTCCCCTGGGGGTCGGTTGTCCAGGCGTTCTGACCGACGATTCCGGTCTGGTCGGAGAGTCTTGTGACGTACCCCCCCGCCATTGGGTCGCCGTACATCGCCCACACCGAACGGGTGCAGCCGATGATAAGCACGTCGTCGGAGATCGGGCACATTGCTTTGATGGGATCGCCGATCCGCCCGTTCATGGTCTGATTACCGGCGACGGCGCTTTCGGCGTCCATCTTGCCGTAATCCCAGTCCCAAGGGTCTCCCAATCGGCTCATGTAGTAGTTCTGAGGGTCTTCCACCGAGTTGAACAGCACAACGCGGTTGCGCCAGTTCACTATCCCCCGACAGGTGTTGACGATCTTCCCCTTCCGGGCGCTCCAGGTAACAACCGAATCGGAGGCAGCCATAGGATTGTACCACAAGGGCTGAGTACCATCCAGGAAGAACAGGTTCCCGTTGCAGTACGCGGCGGAGATCAGGGAGATACCGGAGGTTAGCTGGTTGGAATCGACGTAGCTACTCCCCATCGTTCCTTCAGCGGACTCCGCCCAGATGGTTCGGTTGGAGACAGTCACCAGTTCTCGCGCCAAGGTCGTAGGTCGTGTCACAGCCGTCAGGAGCCAGTCCATGATGCGGAAGTCAACCAGAGTGTCCGGCCACCATGCCGCTGTCACCGGATTGCTCATGGTCATCTTGAACCCGGCCTGATCGCAAGTACCATCATCTCTTGCCACAGAGGCCACTTCCGCCCCGAGCCAATTGACGGTGACCCGATCTTTGGTCGCCTTGATAATGAGATTACTACCCCTCACGGACATCAGCATCCCATAGGAGGCGGTGTACTTGTCCGTGTTCGCACCAGAGGCAAGGTCGATCTGGACTACGCTGCTGAACCCCAACCCCGGAGAGGGGATCTCCGTGCTGGTGAATGACACAGTGACCTTGGCCCCATCGGTTCCTGCATCGCTGGCACTGGAGACCCACAGGGAGATAGAACCCGTAGACCCCCAGTTCCACGCCAGGTCGCATTCGAGGGTGAAGTCCTGCCAGTCATCCGAAGCGAAGCTCGCATAGGTAACTGCCTTATCAGTTACCATGCTATTGAGGTGGACGTAGCCGTTCTTGACGACTACCTCAGTATCCCCAGTCCACGCAGTCTGACCGCTGAGCGCACCATTGGTGTAGGCGAACAGGTCCTTGTAGAGGACGGTATCCCCAAACCCTTTATCAAGCCACCCGACCCATTGGATGGGGTTGGATGTATCCCCCACCTGCTGAGAGTAGGCTTGCTTGATACCGGGTCGTGAGCCCCCGCGCGCGCGCTCGCTGTCGGCGGAGTACCCCCGCACATTCGACGCGGAGGGGGTGGTAAACGGGGGTTGATCCGAGTACGCCCAATTCGCGTCGTATCCCTTGATGGGAAACGGCCACTGGACCTCTTTAGCCATTATGCACTTGTGGTGACGTTCGTGCCGTACCAGTAGACACCATCGCAGAACATATGAACCATATCACCCTGGGCGAGAGTGAAGGTGTCCGCGCCACCCCCGAAGCCGTCAGAGTCAACGACCGTCACCGCACCGGCTCCCCCGGCCGCGATCAGGCAGTCATACCCCTTCATCGTCCCGTCAACATCCGGCATAGTCAAAGCCACCGAACTGCCCGACGTGGCGCTGACGAAGCCATACCGAACCTCGTTCTTCACCAGCGTGGCCGTGGCGGTTTTGGCAGTGAAGCGCCGCGCCTTGACCATCTGGTGGTGCAGATTGATTATCGAAGCCATGTGCCTCTCCTTATGTTGCGGCCCCAGTTGTCACGTTCGTTCCGTACCAGTAAGCCCCATCGCAGAAACAATGAACCATGTCCCCTTGCGCCAGAGTAAAGGTGTCCTTGGACGTTGTCCCTCCGAACCCGGCCAACACGTAGACCTTCACGCTGGCCGCGCCTCCGCTGGCGATCAGAAGATCAGCACCCTCAAACGATGCGGATGCGGGCGGGAGCGTCAGAACGATAGCCGTAAGCGCGTGGACAGCCTTGACGAACCCGAACCTGATTTCGGGGCTGGTGAGGGCCGCGGTGGCGGTCTTCACCGTCCAGGTCCGCGCCTCTTTCATCTTCTGAGTAAGATTGTTGACGGACATCGAAGTCTCCTTAGTAAGTCACGTCGTTGATGCGCCGGTCCCAAATCGGACCCGTATCGTCGGAGTAGTCCCCGCAGTAGCCTAAGTTCCTGCCCTTGAATGAGGCGTCCAAATCTATACTTGCAGCCAACAACCGCTGCGCGCGCACCTGATGGAAGTCCTGGCCGTCCTGAAGTCGTTCCTCGGCGGCGGCCAAGGACAATTCCAGTATGGTTTCGGCGTGAGCCGGACCCCCATACGGGTAATCTGTGTCGGCACTCAGTTTCGCAGGGTTGATGCGGTAACGGTAGTAGAGCGTCTTGTCCGCCGTGGGGATTGGTCCGACGAGTATTTCGTATCTCTGCCCCGTAGCTGTGGCAAACGTCATGGGCTGGATGGCAAAAGAATCCATCTCGCCAGTTTGTGTGCCTCCTCCCGCGATGCGGTCGCGCATCCAGGCAACGGTTCGTTCTCGAATGTCACTAAGACCGCCGGTGGAATCGAAGGCAGGCCCATCTATCAAGCCCCCGAAATCATCCGGCAGGGAATACGTCCCGTCCGCAGTAATCGTAAACGCTTCCCCCGTATCCGTAGTGCCGGTGGTGCCTATCGTCACCACGGAAGTCGAGGTGTAGGCCGTAATGGTATATTCGTTCTCGCTGTCATCTGCTACAATCGTATGCCCGATCATGGAGGCATGAAATGGCGTGTTGCTTGTATCCGTGACCGTCGTGCTGTCCGTCACGGTCATCGACCCTCCCGTGGTCGGCCAGGCTATGATAGTGGCTTCAGGGGCCAGAAAGCTCCAGTGGTATGCTTTGCTGGTTCTCGGGTCGATGGGGTAGAGGAACCTCCGATAGCCGTTGTTCACATAGCGCTTGGCTTCGGCGACCCTGGCCGTGGTAGGAGTTCTTCCCCATCCCAGATAATCAGCCACCTCCGTATAGAGGTCCAGAAACGCCAAGTTGATCGTCGGTTCGCTCATGGGAAGAACCCCAATCCAAGTCGCCGTGCAGTGGTAGTGGATGTTCCGGTAGACGTAGGCCGGATGTATTCCAGTGCCCCAATGCTCGGGGGGTCCTTGTAGGGATTGCCGATCGCGTCGGTGGCAATGCCGGGGATCGCCACGCCGGCGGCGATCAGGGGACTGCCGGCCGCGACCGCCAGGTTCGCGTCAGCATCCGCCCACAGGTCCCCAATGGTCGCGCTGTCCACGTTGTTCGCCCCGCCGCACACGCTCGTGGCAGTCGTGTCCGTCCCGGCGTTGTAGTCGCTGACGCCCGTGGTCCAGTCCACGGTCGCACTACCCGAACCTGTCAGGGTCTCCGCCTCGACGTAACACTCACCGTCGCCGGTCATGGCAACGGCGTTGTCCTTGGTCGTCATGTTAATCGTCGTCACGTCGTTCGTGTCGTCCGTGAAGACCCCGGTGTGCGTGCCACTACCACCATCGGTCAAGTTGATGAGGCCCATCGTGCCATCATAGTCCGTCCAGGCGTTCGCGCGTGTGTCGAAAAGGGTGATCTCGGTAGCCGATTCCACATGCGTGTAGTAGGTCGTTGCGGTGTCAAGCGGTGCTGGAAGATCCCCTACCGTCGTGGTGAACTTGATGGCATAGCCGTCATAGGGGCAACTGTGGGCGGCAGTGAACGTGATGGTATCCGTCCCCGCGTTTACGGACGCAACGGTGCGGTTGTAATCAGCCACCGCGTTGCTGTAGGATAGCGCACAGATGCCGCAACCAAAGTTCCCGTTCGCACTGATCTTACTGACCGTATTGCAGTAAACGGCGGCATTCATCGTGAGCGCCGTATCGCCACGGGCCTGCGTTGCGTTGCTAGCCTTGACCAGGATGCCATACATATAATCCAGTGCGACATCGTTACCGTACACGATGTTCCGACGGATCGTGATAGCCTTCGTGCCGGTTGCGGTGGTTTCGTAATCGCACCTGATTCCCATCGAATGCGAAGTGTCGGCAGTGAGTTCGACGACGTTGTTTTCGATGGTTACGTTATCTGCCCCAAACTGGGCTTGCACCAGCAGTCCTGTCACAGCCGCCGACGAGCCGGTAGAGAAGAACCGCAGGCCCCGGATGGTCACCCAAGGTTCTCGGATGAGACAACCGTTCCCGCTGGTGTGGGTGATGTAGGGTCCGGTCCTATCCCCCTTCGCCGCGACCTGCTCGTAACCGGGTGCGTTACAGATGACGAGTGGGTACGCCTCGCTCGGAACGGGGGTCCAGGAGGAGATGTCGAAGGCCCCGCATTCCCCGGAGCGACATTGGATTTCATATCCCTCAGCGAGATCATAAACTTCCTGGGCCTCGATAGAATGCGCATCGAGCGCAGCCTGGATGGTCGTGAAGTCGAACCCGGCTCCGCTGTTTGGGTCAACCGTTATGACTGTTGCAGCCATCAATAGTTCCCCAGCGCAGTGACTCTGAACGTTCCACCCGTAACGGGGGCCTTGTAGTGCAGATACCCCGTGGTTCCAGTGGACGAAGGCGCGCGGAACTGATGGGACTGGTCCGCAGTCAGGTCGGCACAGTCACTTGCCGTGGCCGAACTGCCCGTGGTGTTCACGAAGAACATCGTGGCCTCTGTTGGGGTGACGTAGATCCACTCCGTACCGAGAGGCAGCGTGATCGCGGTGGCGGCATCCCACGTAGTTCCGGCCAGGGTACTGCCCAAAGTCGTCTGCCCAGTGGGCGCAAGCAGGTCCTTCAGGGCGGCGATCACCGCCAGGGAACTGTTGCCCGTGGACTGTCCGGCAGTTGTGGCGACCGGCAGGACAAGTCCGTTCTCATCTACGGGAAAGACAATGAACGCTTGCGTAGTCCCGGTCAGGGCTATGTGATCTCTTGCTAAGAACATTGATGATCCTCCAAACAAAGACCCTGGGGGGGAAGGCCCCCCCAAGGTCCGGGACAGGGAAGGACTCCCTATGTAAGTGACATCAGGTTGGCGTTCTTCAACGCCGTGATGATCGCGGCAATGTCCGTTGTGTTCTTCGCCGTGCCATCAAAGACGCGCTGCATGTCGCCGATCAATGCTGTAGTTCCAACAAGGGCCGCCCCGCCCCCAGTGGTGCCTCCGGTAAGCGTGGGGGCAGTGGGAGTAACCAGGGCGACAACATCGATCCCCCCACTCGGCGCACCTTCCAGTTGGCACAACGTCAGAGCGGCGGTGGATGCGGTGTTCAACGTCTGCATCGCCCTTGCAACCGTGACGGTCGAGGAACTGGCCGTGGTCAGATACCACTGATCGTTAGTGACCGCCAGCCGAGTCGTGAGAATCGTGGAGCTTACGTAGGTCCACGCCTTGCAAAGGACCCCAGGCGGCGAGCCGGGCACAATAATGTTGACCCAGCACGGACCCGTCTTGGAATCGGACTCTCCAGCAACCAGCCCGGCGAAGTAGTTGAGGTTCGCCGTTGCCGGTTTTTCGACCTCATACGCCCTCGCCCAATCGACACCAGTGATGGTAGTACCAGTGTTGGAGTCGCGGTTGTAACACAGGGCGTACCCTTCATAGAGAGTGGCGGTCCCCGTGTAGTACACACGCTTCTTGTTGAGTTTCTCGGTCTTGTAGGTGGTTTGCACCATGAATTAACCCTCCGGGGCGCTACGCGCCCTCATATTGGTGGCTTACGCAGTCGCCATCAGGTTGGCGTTCTCCAGCGCGGTGATAATGTCGTCGATCTTCTCCGTGAGGTCCGTCAGGTTGTTGTTGGTGGTGCTGATGATGCCCCCAACATCGGCCTTCTGGTGGAGAATCGCGTGACCCAATCGCTGGACGAGCACGAACAGTGCGGCGACATCAGCATTGGTCTTGACCACCGCATCCGCCGTCCGTTTGATGTCCGCCACGGCAGATGTGATGTCTACGGTGTGAGCAGCAACGCCAGCACCAATGCGCTGATCGAGCACGAACAGACTTGCAATGTCCGCCGAGTTCTTCACGACAGCATCCGCCGTGCGTTTGATGTCAGCGACGGCACTCGTCATGTCTGTCTTGAGGGCAGCAACCCCAGCACCAATGCGCTGATCGAGTACAAAGAGAGAGGCAATGTCGGCCTTGTTTGTCATGGCCGCAGCACCAACGCGCTGGTCGAGAACATACAGTGCGGCAACATCCGCGGCGTTCTTTGCCGTTGCATCCGCACACCGCTTAATGTCCGCAACCGCGTTGGTCATGTCGGATCGGACATGGTTGACGCCCTCGCCGATTCTCTGGTCGAGAACGAACAGAGAGGCGATGTCGGCCTGGTTCGCCATTGCCGCAGCACCAATTCTCTGGTCCAGCACAAAGAGGCTGGCGATGTCGGCCGTGTTCTTGGCGGTGGCATCACCAACCCGCTGGTCCAGAACAAACAAACTGGCAATGTCGGCCGTGTTCAGGGCGGTCGCGTTGAAGGCACGCGCGACATCACCATACAGCGCCGTAGTGCCGATAAGAGCCACGGTCCCACCAGCCGAACCCCCCGTCAGTGTCGGTGCCGTTGCGGTGAATGCAACGCCCACAGTACCACCAGTCGTACCTCCGGTCAGCGTGGGCGCAGTCGCCGAGAACGTGACCGTTGTTGCGCCGCCACTGGTCGTACCAGAAAGGGTGGGTGAGGTTGCCGAGAAGGTAACGGTGGCCGCAGCACTGGTGGTCGTACCTGTAAGGGTCGGGCCGGTATCGCTTGCGACTAGGGCCACTCCCCCACCAGTGGTTCCACCCGTGAGAGTTGGAGCTGTCTGGCTGAATGTGACCGTAGTTGCGCCGCCGCTGGTCGTACCACTCAAGGCCGGGGATGTGGCGGAGAATGTAACAGTCGCCACACCTCCCGTGGTCGTGCCGGTCAGAGTAGGACCAGTATCGGAACCTGCGATAGCGACCCCGCCGCCGGTGGTGACTCCGGTGAGGGTAGGAGCCGTGGCGGAGAACGTAACAGACGCCGCCGCCCCCGTGGTCGTACCCGTCAGTGTCGGCCCTGTGTCGGAGCCTACGATGGCCACTCCGCCTCCCGTGGTAACACCAGTCAGGGTGGGAGACGTGGCCGAGAACGTGACAGTGGTAGCAGCACCCGAAGTCGTGCCCGTAAGGTCCGGGGCCGTCTGGGCAGACAAGACATCAGCCAGCGTCTCTGCCGCCTCACTCGTGCCACCAGTGGAGTTCGTCAGGTTGGTGACGTGCGCGGCTGCATCAACCGTCGCACTGGCGCTAACCCCCTCCAGCGAGATCATCGTCAGGGCCGCCGTGGTCCCCGTGTTCAGGGTTTGCATCGCCCGGCCAACCGTCACGTTGGACGAACTTGTGGAAGTGAGGTAATACTGCCCATCGGTCACTGCAACCCGAGTCGTGAGAATGGTGGCGTTGACGTAGCAGTAACCCTTGCAGATCCTTCCACCACTACCGTCCGGCTCGATGATGTTGACCCAGCACGGGCCTTTCTTGTTGTCGCTCTCGGGAGCCACAACACCGGCGAAGTAGTTTAGATACGCCGTCGCGGGCTTCAGAACAGAGTAAGCCCGCGCGATATCCACGGCAGTCACCGTGCCGATATCGCGGTCGTAGCACAGAGCGTACCCTTCGTAGAGGGTATCTGTGCCGGTGTACCAGACTCTCTTCTTAGAGAGCTTCTCACTCTTGTACGTGGTTTGAGTCATTTGTTAACCCTCCGGGGCGCAGGGGTAGACCCTGCGCCCGTGTGTGAGTTCCTCCGGTTATGCGACGACAGCGCTGATGATCCCACCCGCGCGCTGCCGGTTGGTGCAGATGATGTTCATCTGCGCGTCCACGAAGGTCGTGAACACGTTGTGCTGGCCCTTGCTTCTGATGGGCTCGTTCTCTCTCAGCCAGTTCCCTTCCATGACGAAGGGCTTGAAGTAGGTGTGGTTGAGCGCGTAGAACGGATACGTCGAGGAGTTCGCGTAGTCCAGCCGTTCGATCCAGATGACCGGCAGGTTCTTGATGATCGTAGCCCCGGCGTACCGGGCGACATCGGAACCCAACTGATCGTTCTGCTTCCGGGCACGCTCTTCCAGAGACTCGATCACCTCTTCGCCCGTATACAGACGCAGGTTCTTGTAGGAACCGTTGTCGATATCCGTCACGAACGTCGGTGACTTGAAGTGCAGCCGACGCAACATGCGGGTGATCTTGATGATATCCTCATCCTCAATCACGCCCTCGAAACTGTCGGCCAGATTCCAGCGGTCGGCATAGTTGCGCCACCGAGAGTAAGCCGACAAGGACGAGTCAATCCCCGCACAGTCCGCCACCGCAGAGGTGTCGTTGTAGAGGGGATTGCATCCGACGTGACCATACGTCTGTGCCGTGATGATCGGCGTGATGTACATCGGCACGCCGAACGGGTGAAGTGCATCGGATGAGTTGGTGGGAGAACGCCAGACCCACAGCTCCAGAAGCTCCGCCAGGTCCATCATCGCCGCAAGCCTGCGCGACTTCATCAGGTCGATGAGCTTCGGGCGCGAACGGTTGACCAGCATCTCTTCGCGGGCGATGGAGTAATCCGTCTGGATATAGCACCAGTTCGCCCTGATCCGAGCCTGCACGTCCGTAACGCTGGGCTCGGTGGTCTGATAGGGCACGACCCACTGGGCCGCCCCGCTTTCCGTGACCTGGACATGACGGACGATGGACGTACCACCATCGAAGGTGATCTTGTCCTTGGCCATCCATCGGTTGCAGATTTCGTAATCGTGCAGGTTTTGGAGTGTCTCGAAACTCCCATCATACGGTTCGACATCCTGAGTGTTCTTCAGAATGTCCATAAGGGTTGTGTTCGACAGGGACGCAGTGCGTCTCATGTCTATTCCGTCTGCCATGATCCCCTCCAGTTACCGCCCGAGATCACACGTCTTTGAAGAAGCCGTGGCCCTTGGTCTTTTGATGTTCGGCCATTGCGTCCAGCGCCGCCTCATGCACGTCCTTGGGCGCACCCTGCGCCTGACGTGTTCCGGGGCGGGCGGATAGCTGGCCTGATCGGGTCTTGACTTTCTTCGCCGTGGTCTTCTTTCTCGCCGCGGCTCTTGCATCGGGATGACAGTGCAGCAGCGCGTCGGTTAGCGCATCCTCGATGGGCATTTCCTCCCCATGTACAGCGAGGTGACCGGCAGTGAGTTCCCGGGCATAGTCCAGAATCTCCAGCCGTGCCGCAAGCTCTTCGGAATCCTCTTCGAGCTTGCCGCCAGGCCCCTCACCGAATATGGGGTATACGTCCGTATCGAGAGACGCGAACCAGGTGTCCGCTGTCTGCTCCCTTTGTTGTGCTCGTTGAACCTCCAGGTGCTTCGTGGCCCCGGCCAGGCTCTCCCGAAGACCCTTCACCGTGGCAAAGAGCTTCTCGACAGCCTGACCTTCGGTAGCACTCAGCACCGACTCTTCCGGGTCGTACTTGAACTCAAGCGCCTCTTCGGCCCCGGTTTCCGGGGGCGCCTCTGCGGTTGGTTCGGGTTTTCGTTCGGCCCGACCTAGCTGGGCATAGCGCCTCCCGACATCGGCATGAGTCTTCGCCAGCTTATCAGCGAAGGTCTGCGCCTTGTCGGGACCGAACGCCTTCTCCAACTCGTCCTGGTCGTACCCGAACCGCCGTAACGCACTGGCCTGCTTCGCGGTCCATTCGGTAGCTTCGGGGACTTTGGGCTCGGTAGCTTCAGGTGCATCCGAACCCTTGTCCTCGGCATCCTCCTGGGGCGGAGCAAGCGCATCCACAGGCTCCTTCTCTGTGAAGAACGCCTCTTCTGCTGCTGTTGGTGTGACTGCCTCTGTTGGTGTGACTTCCTCTGTCTCTGTGGCTTCCTCAGCCATGATAAAACTCCTAGTAATGGGACATCCCAATCTCGCAGATCAACGTAGACCAACGGCTATCGGGTAGTGCCGGATTTGTTACCACGCCAGTTGACGTTGGTAGTCTTGTACTCGAACCCCCTGGTTGTCGCCGGATCGCAGGTGAAGGGCAGCAGAGGAAGGATGGGACCAAGCCCCTGCCAAGGGTCGGCCATAATCATTTGTTCCGGTCGTCTGACAATGCCACCGATAGTCTCATCGGCGACCAGGAACTCCCCGTCCCGACAATCCCATCCTGCGACTGCCAGCAGGTACATCAGTTGGCTGATGTTCCAACCCGTGGCAATGTGTCCCGCCAGGGCATCAGTGCGGTGGATCGGAACCATCACACATAGCAAGCCTCCAGGTTGGATGATTTGCCCCCATGTATGAAGTGTACCTACGGGGTCACGGCAGTGCTCAAGACAGTGGTGCGACCAGCCCGCCCCGTAGCTTGCCGGGGCAAGTTCATCCCAGGACTTCTCCCAGAGTATGTAGCCGTTCTGCTCCGCCTCTGCCCTCGCAAAGGGATGAATGATCCTGTCAACACCCTCTGCCGACTTGCCGGCCTTGGCGAAATCGCGGACCTGAAAACCATAGCCACATCCGAAGTCTACAACCGAATGAAACGGCAACTCCAGAAGCCGGTCGAAGAACGGTTGCCATCCGGGACGGAACTTTCCTACCTCCCGCTCCGCCATTACACAGGATTCCTCAGTCACGATAGTTTCCTTTCCTGTACCCAAACATCTCAAAGTCCGTTCCCGCCCATTTCTCTATGTCCGCTGCCACCCCAGGCTGTTCGTAGAACTTCTGCCACGGGGGTCCCTTGCCGTCACTGGTGCTATTAGCCGCCCTGGGAAGAAAGTTGGGTCCGTGCCAGAACGGAAGTAGTCGAAACTCCGCTTCCAATCTCTCCAATCGCATTACCCTGCACAAGACGTTCTGATACACAACCAAGGAGAACCAGATGTGCTGGGGATACGCCAGTGGAGAGAACCGGCAGTCCATCAGCAGATAGTTGGGGTCGGTGAAATCCGTCTTCGCCAGTAGTCTCGCAAACGCCCCGAATGACCGACTCTCCGTACTCCCCGCCGCACGTCCATCCAGATAGGTATCCGCGTCCGCGTCCTGCATGTGCTCAGAGAACTTCCATCTCTCTCGCTGGAAGTCACTTCCCGTACTGGTAGTCGCGCGCCAGATGGATACAGCTAGAGAATAGGGGTTACGACAGGTGGAGAAGACATACCATCCCGCTACCGACTCCGGGAGGATGCGACTGTGATATCCGTCGCCGGTGAAGAACAATCCCCCATAATACTTCTTGAGTACGGCGAACATCGTGTGACTGCCACATCTGGGATGTGAGATGTACACCGCATGGTCGTCAGGCAAGAGGATCATGTTTCGTCCAGGATCGCCTGAAGGGTTGCATCCACCGTCAGCCTGCTATCCGTCTGGACTAACTTGCGCATCTTAGCAATCTGCGGCGGTTGTTTGTGTTCCCCTTTCCCCAAGAATGCCATCGCTTCCTCTTCATTCATCGGGCGGTACTCTGTCAGATACCCACCCCGAAAGAAGGAAATCCCCGTCACATAAAGGCTCTGAATATCAAACCGCAGCGAATCCCAGATGGCGACGAACCCGGTATTTGGCTTACACTCTAGTTCGGCCTCCAGCACCCGGCAGTCGTCTGGAGGAACCATGTACAATGGGAGTCGGCCGGCATTCAAGGCGACGAACCTATTCAATCCCGGCCAGATATAGGGGTCGTCAAACTTTGACGAAAGGCACACCCATTGCACCCCATTTGCCTTCCACATCTCCGGGGCCACTGGGTTACATTCCTGGGGATTCGGTCCACTGTAGAAGCTGGTATACAAGACATCCGTTCGTGACCCAACATCACACCGAAGGTGTTCGGGGATCGGAAGTGCGTTGGCAATGCGAATGACTACATCGTGCGAGTCGATGTAGTCCCCCTGACAGCTACCCCGGATCTGTGGGGCCGGACCCACGATCACCAGGCGCTTGCCCCGAACGTAGTCTGCGTATGTTTCTTCCAACCCACCACTCCGTCACTGCAACATCCAACAAGTTATGAATATCCCTGCCACCAATCCACGGGCGGACAATCGCGCCTACTTTGTTTCCCATCCACCACCAGGGACTCGGGCCGTCGTGCTTCTCAACGCATTCCTTCCGAAACGCCCAGACTCCTTGATCGTAGAAGAAGGCGGGCAAGTATGCCTGTCGGTTATTGGGCACGTCCCGATGGGGATCACGCCAGGGAAGAAGTATGCCTTCTTGGTCCATCTCCATTGCGCGTAAAGGATGGTCGTCTGCCGCCTGCCAGACCGACATCACCCCTGTCAGGTCGGGGCGGGCCTGCAACGTCGCAAGAGCTTCGTCAATGAGTTCCGGGCCGTACATGCAGGAATTACCGAGGAGGATCACGACGTTTTCCAAGTGCCCGCGCTGCCGGGCATTTACGACGCGAACCGCCTTCTGGATGACTTCCCCGTGATTGCCCGTGCCCTCGGCGAGATATTCCGGTCGGTCAAGAATCTGCGATCCCCACCGGGATGCGCACTTGGCTATCTCCTTCCCATCCGTATCCACATAGACGGCAGAGACAAGATCAGCCGCCTGTGCAGTCCGAATGATCCGAGACAGGATCGCCTCACCCAGGATCGGCCAGAGGTTTTTGTTCGACAGGCTGCACGATCCACCCCGTGCGGTTATGATTGCGGCATTCATCTTTCGGCCACTCGCAGTAACGACATATCAGTTCCCCGTCTCCAGACGCCGCGCTATAGACCGCGCCCTCTTCATTCCGTGAGTCCCCGAGTTCGCATTTCTTCTATAAACCGACGTGACTGTTGTTTCCATGCTATTTCGTCTGCGCCACAACGGTCATTCTGGGACATCTGCTCGGGATACCGACGGTAGACGTATAAGGCTTCGGGGACATGGCCGATAGTGTGTCCCAATAAGATGGCAGCGTAAAGAAACCCCTCCTCGGTACAGTAGTTGTTGTCTCCCGGAAGTCCCCCGATCGCTTCGTACAACGAGCGCGTAATCATATTCCCTGCTTGCGGAGGATGCCAATAAGTTGCCGATCCCGTCATATTTGTCGTGGCAAGTTCGACACAGTTGCCAAACGGAGAACATGGACGCCGCCCGAGAGAAGCCCCATCCCGATCAATGTGATAACTCTCACAACTGACGATAGAATCGGTGGAGTTCTGCAAATGCGCCACTTGCTTTGCCAGTCGTGTCGGTTCCTGCAAGTCGTCGGAGTCCAGCCGGGCAATGATGTCTCCCTTACAAAGTCGCCAGCAGCGATTGTGCGCCTCCAGTCTGCCCCGATGATGCTCGAAGAAGGGACGGATTCGCTTGTCCTTATTGGCCATCATCTGCATGATGTTGGCGGTTTGCAATTGATCCTTGCTACCATCGTCCAGGACAATCAGTTCCCAGTTCTGATAGGTCTGGTCGATACAGGATTGGATCGCCTTCTCGATGAACTCCGAACTGTTGAAGGCGGGCATCAGGATGGAGACGAGCGGACCAGTTTCCACCACAGGATTATCATGCTCCCCACCAGTAGTAACACTATCTCGCTCCACCCCATGAGATGCCTCCTTGCGCTTCCGGTCGATGATCTGCTTGCCCTCTGCGCCGGTCCAGTGGATGATCTTGGCTGTTGAGTCCCCCGACCTCGAAGCCAGGCGGAGCCACTGCCATTCGGGTTCCAGGGTTACGAGGAGGCGTGAAGTGTCGCTTAACCCCTCTTCCATGTCCGCGATCATCAAGTTGAACGCTTGATCGTCGGTCCAGACCTCCCCCTTGGCTAACTCCGGTTGGAGCACATACCGCGCCCATTCGTCAATCAGGGGTTCTCCATGATGACAGGCGATCATCCCCGTCGAATATGGGACTGGCCGATAGTCCTTGGACCACGGGTTGAAGGGATCTTCGGTGACGCACATGCTCCCCCTCTCGAACAGGGGCGTAATATCTGCTTTGATCTCGCAATCCGCATCCATACAGATGATCCGGGAGAAGGGTGCATGAAGAATCGCAAAGGGTTTGCGGTGCATCAGGTTGGCGGGTTTGAGTACGGGATAGACAAGCCCCCGCTCCGCACACCACTTCTTGCCCTCTTCGGTCATGCCCCAGTCGCAGAAGGCTATCTGAACATCGGGGTTGTGCTCCCGAAGGTTCTGATACCACCAGGGCAACATCCACTCCATCTGGTGATCCGCGACGACGACAACCCCGTCTCCCTCATGCTGGGTAGACCACTGGAGCATTTCGGCGTTTTCAGAATCCCATATTCGGTTGTCAACAGGTAATGGTATCGCGCCCTCAGCGGCGGCGATGGCCCGTTCCACAGGTACATAGTTCAGGAAGGTGTTGATCGGAGAATCTGGCGTACAGGAGACAAGTTCCAACCCATGTGCCTTCCCCTCTTCCGCCAGAAGCCTGGTGTCCTGCACAAGCGCTTCATAGAGTATCCTGTTCCGCTCCCGGTGTTCGGGGGAGAGTTTCCGCCCGTCGTGGTAGTCGGTCTTGCCCCCGAAGTCACACCCCACCAGGTTGATCGTCCGCGCACCCAGCCAGATGCAAACATGAAGAGCTGTGGTGTAGGCGTTCCCGACCCAGATGTGCCAGGAGTTCTGTTCGTTGCGGCTGAAGAACTCCTTACCGGCCGCCGTAGTACCTGTACCAGAGAGTAGCCAGACGTTTGGCAGTTCCTTGACCGTCATCCCCCCGAAGGGGGTATCGGCGAACTTGTTCCCGACGATCTTCGGGAAGGGTTCCCACCAGAGGCCCCGGTCATAGCATGAAGGTAGGTCCATCCCGATCCAGAGATCAGGCTTCACTGCGGGGTAGGCCGTGTTCAGGGCCACCACATACCGACCTGGGCCGCGCAGGATGCTGGTGTCCACATCCGCCAATGACGGTCCTGGGCAACAGAGGAACACATCCAACCCCATCTTCGCCCGGTGCAAGGGTATCATGAACTGCTTTTCCCCGTCCCAATTCGTAATCATTCCCTATCCTCTCACTTCGTCCCTATCGTGCATCTTGGCGTGTTTCAGAAACCGCAGCTTGTCCCGACGGGTGGCAAAGACGTAGTTGCCGTTAGGTAGTACCTTCACCCCCGACAGCTTTGCCTCAGCAATGTCCTTCCGGGCCTGTGGGGCTTGTTCCGCCTGTACCCCCGCAGCAAGGCTCTCGATATTCTTGCTGTCGCACTTGTTTACTCTGCCAGGTACGAGAGTGCCATTCCGCAGTACAAAGGTGCCACTGGTGGAGTCTCGCGGCCCAGTCCCAAAAGCTCTCTTGTGGCCCCGTCGGTATGCTTCGGTGTTGCCGGGCCGTCGCTTGCTTCCTTTACCCATTGAGAGCCTCGTTACAATGACGGATAGCCGTCTCGCGCATCATTTCCCAGGTCTCTTCCGTGCATCCGGCGATGTGGGGAGTCATCAACACGTTGGGACAACCGCACAGAAAACTCGCATAGGGCTCGTGCGCAAACACGTCTACTGCGTAAGCCCCGAGATGACCGGATTGGAGGGCACTATACACCGCCCCTTCATTAACCACATACCCGCGTGCCGTGTTCACAAGGAGCGTGCCGGGCCGCATCCAGGCCAACTCCACATCGTCAATCATGTGCCGGGTGGACTCCGTGAGCGGCACGTGCAAGGAGACGATGTTCGACATCAGAAGCAGGTCGATGGGTGAGGTCCATGCCAGCCCAAGAGAAGCATTGAACTGATTCTCCTCAATCTCGTTCCCGATGACCTTCGCTCCGAACGCCCGGAGAAGTCGGACCACCGTACAGCCAATGCGCCCGAGCCCTATAACGCCTACAGTCTGGTTGCAGAGCAGCTTCCCGATCTTCGGCTCCCACGCCCCCGCCAACATACTTGCGTGGTTGTCCACGGTATGCCTGAGCAGGGCGAGCATGAGCCCGATGGTGTGTTCTGCCACGGCCTGCGTCGGGCCATTGGGAACCGCCATGACTGTAATGCCGCGGTTCTTACAGTATTCCAGACAGATGTTATCAACCCCGATGCCCATGCGAGAGATGACGCGAAGCTTCGGACACTGCGAGAGTACGGTTCGGGTATACTGCTCCGTCCCCGCGACTACGCCTTCAGCGCCTTGCAGAAGGGCTACCAGTTCCTTCTCCGTCGGAGTCGGGAGTGCACCCGGTTGCTCCGGGGGAATCACCACTACCTTCATTTCCTGTCCCTTTCCCTACTGTCTTGTTCCGTCCCGTGAGCTTCTTGCAGAAGCGCTCCATCAACCTGTCCTGCCATGCAACTAATTCCGCGTTCGTGAGGTACTTAGTGCGCCAGAAGTCGTTGCGGTACTCGTCAGCCCCTTCCCAGTTCACGTCCTTGAACCTCTCCGGGTCTTCCGCATAAAAGGCGGTCCCCGGATAGGGACAGAGGATGGTGAACCCGTATTCGTCCAGTTCCAACTCGTCCGCGAAGTCCATCGTCTCCTGAAGAGACTCGTTGTCATCATCCGGCATCCCTGTCAGAAAGTAGCCCCGAATGCCAATGCCAGAGTTCTTCGCCATGCGGACGGTTCCGCGCACGTCATCCTTCGTGGTTCCCTTGCCCATCTGCTGCAAGATACGCTCGGAACCCGTCTCCACCCCCAAGCCGATGGTTGTACAGTTCGCCTCGGCCATCATGTCGAACATCTCCTGATCCCCATTACGGGCGTGGATGTTCGCAAAGAAGGGGATGTGCAGCTTCCAGCGGATCTTTTCCTTGCAGAAGTCCTTCACGTACTGCGGATTGGTGTTCCACGTAGGATCGCAGAACTTGATGAGGTCGAGTCGGTACTTGTATGCTACGGAGTCGATCTCGGTTAATAGGTCCTTGATGTCGCGCTCGCAGGGTTTGCCCTTGTACATCACCTTCTGGCCGTCCAGGCAATACTTACACCCGTATGGACAACCTCTACGACTTTGGAAGGAGGTGATGCGGAGCCCCGTATCCTTCTCCGCGACGGCGATGTGGCGCTCGTTGCGGATCAGTTCCCGGTCGGGCCAGGAGAGTTCGTCGAAAGACATGCGGCGGCCGTCGAGACGCCAATATGGATAACCCCGAACGATTGCCTCGGCCGGAACTTCGCCCTCGCCGACAACCACGTAATCGACAAACCCGGCTTGTTTAACATCCCCCGGCAGGGCCGATGGGTGATACCCACCGAACACAGTGCGAACTTTGGGATCCCGGCACTTGATCGCTCCGGCCAGCGTCAAGGCATAATCTATTGCCGGAGAGGTGCAGGAGAACATGCAAATATCGGTGCCCGCGGTGCCTTCGAGAATGGCATGGTCCGAGTCGAAGTTCGGATGGAAGAAGTTCAATTCCACATCACAGTGCCGCTTCAGGTACGCCCCGATGTACCCCAGTCCAAGGGCTTCCCAGGAATTGAAATACTTCCCTGCAATGAGGGTGACTTTCATGGTTCCTTCCCCAGCCCCCGATTATCGTGCTTTGCAACCGCCCGTGTCGCCCCGAGCCTTCTTGCTCCGCTCCACCGCGCCTAACTGTGCGGCGGCGGCGCGGTAACTCTTGGGCTTCGTCGAGAGGTAACGATGCTTGCGTGAAGACCAGACCTTGTGGCCCCCTTTGACGTGCTTAATCATTGACCCGGCCCCTGTGCAGGTTTGGAAGACTGCGTATTAGAAGGCTCAGGGCGCGACCCTCCTCCGCGCCCCGAGCTTACATTCGTGGTGTTGCTACCCCCAGGAGGCTGAACTGCATCCATCCCCATCCCCATCGGCGGGCCGGGCATGTAAATCTCACTCGCCTCTGGGAGGTTCAGCATCTTCCCCGTCATCTCCACCAGCTTGGGTACGTCGAGTATCGCCCCCTGCATGGCCCCAATCTGCGCGGTGGGAAGGACAACTCCGGTGATCCAGGTCATCACTCTCTCAAACTTCGAGGTAGGATCGTCCCGCTGCATCGAGTAGGGTTCGATGTCGAAGTTGAGTTCTAAGAACTCTCCTTCCTTCTCGTCCTCATTCCACTGGGCGGGGATTTGTACTCCACCAGCGCCCTGGACCGTGATGGGCTGATCGGCCAGGGGGTCGTACCAGAGATACCACGCCATCCGCTCGCCCACGGACTTCATAAACGTGTGCGCGAGAGTTCGCATGTCCTCTAAGCGACCAGAAGCCCCTTGGTAGAGCATCTGGTCCTGACCTAGTGTCTTACTTTCGGCTTGCAATCCCCCGATGAGGTCGATGTTCCCTGCGATACGGCTGAACTGCTCGAACAGGAAACCCAGTTGCTTGTAGGTGTCTTCACTAGCTCCGCCAAAACTCACTTGGGCGTAACGAGAGACACTCCCCACGCCCACCATTTCCCCGTCGCTGGCGTCCCTGACTCTTTCGGCCTCCTCGGTAACAACCTCATCGAACAAGACCAGTTCCTTCTGCCTGTCCGCCTGCCTTCCGGCCTTGCGCGCGAGCTTGTTAATCATCACGTGCAAGTCATAGACTTCGGCGACTGTGGACACCCCCATGACGTTATGCGGAACCGGGAAGAAGTTGAGGTCAACGAAGGGGCCTCTTTCAGGACCATTGTATTCAAACTGGGCGATGAAGTCGGGCACCACAATATCAGGACTACCGGGGATGGTGACTATATCACCTTCCAGGGGTCGCCAGAGGTCCAGGAGTTCGACGTGTTCGCTGTACTCCGCCGCCTCCTGTAAGTTCGCCGCACCACGGGAGAGTTCCGCGGCCCCACGTTCTCGACTGGTGTTATCTGAATAGTGGATTGGAAGTTTGCGGAGAATGTCGGGGTCGTATAGCTCGGACTCCAAGGCCCATTCGAGGGGGACGCGGTAGCGGTTCCCCTCGAAGGATGCTGCTTCCCGGCTCTTGGCGGCGGCATCTATTACATAGTCGTCCAAGTCAACAGCATCGGCGTAGACTTGGCCGTTGTCGTGGAGATACCCCTCCTCCATCTCCATGAGTTCCCCACCTGGGGACAAGCCCACCTTCATAATCCCCATACCAAACAAGGCATCGAAGATGCAGGATCTCAGTGCCCGCCAGAGGTCGATTTCCTTGGCTAAGGCATTCCAGGCTTCCCCAAACATCCTTGCAGTGGGACCGAGTTGGGGGTTCTTGCTAGTGACCATCGCCTTTGGATTCTGCGAGACGAGGTGGGGCACGATCACCGAGGCCAGGGAGAAGAGCATGTTGATGGGTTCGGGTCCGGTAGCACTCGCGCCGGCACCATCACCAGTCCTGGTGTAGTAGGGTCCGACGTACTCCTTGAGAAACGTCCTGCGGTTGTCGCGGAAGGGCTTCAGGCGGGCGTCCGCCACGCGCACAGCTTCCATAAGGCGCTTGACGGCGCTGTTCTTGTCGATGACTTCTGGCATATCCCCTCCGATGCTTCCCCGTTACCAGCTCGCCCGGTTTGGGCATGGGTCGTTCTTGTCAAACAAGGGTTGCACGAGAATCAACCACCCTTCGCGCGCCTGTCCGCCTTCGCCGAAGTCCGCCGACCCACTACACCAGCGAAGGGCGTCCAGCAACTTCTCGATCCGTTCCTGTTCGGGCGTCAACGCTGTCTCTTCCGTGTCCATTGTCTTTCCTTCCCGGTTACGGCGTCCGAACCACAAATCCGGGCCACCGCTCATTGTGAAATATTCTGTCTGCCGGAAGGTCCTCGACCATTTGACAGAAAGTCTGAAACCGTTCCAATCTACCACCAGCGAGGGCTTCCGAATCCGTGTTGATAAGCACCCAGCCCTTCGAGGTCAGGAACACCGTGGGAGTGAGGAAGCGGGCCTGCCCCTTGGGGGGCAAGGGCGGCAGTATGTCATACGGGTTATGTGATACGGTTACTGCCTCTTCCTTCGGTGACTGTTTAGGCCGCACAATCGGCCGAGGGTGGGTCGTGCTGTTGCTTATGACCCGCCCCGTGGGTGACTCGGGCGGGAGAAGCCCTCCCTCACAAAGGCGGATTGCATCATCGAGCTTCTGCCAGATTTGCTTCCTTGTTGGCTTTGGTTCGTCCTCTTCCAGGTCGTCTGCCGGGATGGTAACGGTCGATGCCCCGTTTCGTTCCAGATAGAAACGTACAACCCCGCCACTCCACGCCTCGACGGCCTTGCGGGCACCATCGAACAGCACGCCTCGCACAAGAGGATAGTCGAAGTCCTTGCCCTCAATGGCCATCCGAACATTCCATAGGTCCATTGTCTTTCCTTCCCGTTACCAACTCGCTGGGCTATCATCCTCTTGCAATTCAGTCAGCCAATCGAGAGTCGAGAACACGATACCAATGGGGCCCATTAGCAACAGGAGCACAATGGACTCGCTGCGCCTGGACACTGTCCACCCCTTGGGGTACCGTCGCCCCGCTGCACGTATGATGGGGTAGCTGATTGCAAAGGAGACGATCCAACCCACGATGCACAGTAACACAATAGCCCATATTGCCATTGTCCTGTCCTTCCCGTTAACCCATTCTGGGCGGGGTAGGGTCATTCCCCTTCCCGGCCCTGGTCAGGTGAAGAATGGTAAACAAGACAACCCAGGGCCAAAACACCAAGATACTTACAACTAGGACACGTACAATGATTTCTACCAACCTATCCACGCTGCTCTCCTTCCCGTTACCAGTCCCTAGTTGCCTTGTCCTTCTGCTTCTTCCACCGCCACCTGTCCGCAAACGAGCCCTCCTCCGGCTTCGGCGGGGTCGCTTTCACCGTGGGCTGTTGTTTCAGGCACAGGAGAATACCCGCTGTAGCAATGACCCTATCCCCATGCGCCGCTCTTGCGCCTGAAGTGTCCTCCACCATCTGTGCTGGGCCAATGCTGTTAGAGGGGTAGCGGATGTACTGCTCCGCCTCAGTCACAACTGCTTCGTCGTGGAGGACCAGTTCATCCCTGGCCCACGCGCCCCGGAGATCACCTAATAGGCTCTCCTTCTTCTCCTGGGTGCTGCTCCAGCCGATCTTGTTGTCTTGGGGGCTCCAGGGGATACTCGGATTCACGTTCCCCAACACAAAGCGGTAGCCGAGGCGGTACACCTCAAGTCCGAATATCCCACCGGGTCCGTTGGCTTCCCAGCCCATCAGGACTGGTACGATCCCCCCGAACCACTTACAAAGCGCTACGGCGTACCTAGCCAACTCGTGGGGTGGGGTATCGGGGCAGACGAACGAACCCACCTCTTCCCTTGGGTTGACCGCGTAGACCTTGATCGCGGAGTTACTGGCCCCCGTCCCATGCGCTATATCGCAGAAGACGACGTAGTTCCTGTTCTGCAAGGGCCGACCGTCCACCAGTGGGCACCACAGCGCTAGCCGACGCCGCCCTCCATCTGGCACCCACTGGGGGTCGGTCAACTTGTATGAGACTCCCTCTACCTGGGTCTTTACCTTGAAGCGGAGCTCACCCGTTTGTGCAGGTTTTCGCAACACCCCCGTAATGCGCATCCTCTGCAAAACATCGAGATCGAAGAAGGCATCCCCGGAAGCAAGATAGTCGATGTCAATCTCTTGGGCGATTTCCTTGCGGCTGGTCCTTCTGGCGCACTCTGCTTCGTACCAGGGGGATGTCCAGGTTTTCTTGCCATCGACTTCAACCTCGCGCTTGTCCTTACCTTTGAGCGGATGGTCCTTCCAGTGGAGTGTGACTACCTGCACCTTGCCGGAGAACCGCACCTCCGCGAAAGCATTTGCTCTACCCTTGGGAGTGGAGTTGAAGATTCTACAGGGGGTAGCGTCGGCAGTAGCAGAGAGGATTTCCCGGCCATTCTCTACGGCTGCAAACTCATCGAGAAGTATGGCTTTCCGACGCCCACCTCGGCCCAGGTCCACGTTAGTGGATTCTCCGTCGATGACACTTCCAGAAGGGTGTCCGAGGTGCATGTGACGACGTGTTCGTCCCTTTGGGGCCATCCAGGGGGGTAGATGGTCCACGAGAAAGTCAATCTTCCAGAACAAGGAGTCCGGGTTCCCAGCCGCGTCAACATAGTCTTCCTTCCTCGATGCTACCAGTAGGGGTGTCTGGGGTACGAACAGCCACCACCATACCAATGCAGCAACACTTAACCACGAAGCCCCCATGTCCCTTGACTTGTCGAGCAGTATGTCATGCCCCTGGTCTATCGCGTTCCAGAGTTCTGTGCCTGCTCTATCTTGAATGTCCCAAGTGCAGAAGGGGATGACCTTGCCCCCAGTCTTCTTGTTGCGGGGGTCGTAGGTCCAGCCAAAGGCATTCAACCAGTAGAGGAAGCCGTAAGCAGAAGCCTCTTCACAAGCACGAAGCTGGGCTTCCCTGCACTTCCTGGGAAGACGTAACATGCGCTCGCGGGAGTCGAGGTTGTCGGCGGGGTTCCTGGGTAGGCAGTCAAGGAGCAGCTTGGCATGGGACATCCGGTTCCTTCCCCCATGACGCCATCAGCGACTCGAAGCCGGGGCAATCCAGGCTGCATTCCTCAGCAACGAATCCTGGCGGGTCTCCGTAGGGACAGGCGCGCTTGCAGGCGTACCATGCTATCCCGCGAAGGTCATACTCAAGCCCGAAAAGGCTCTTGAGGTCATGGCCGCTCATGCTTCATCCTTCCCGGTCCATGTCATGCTTGAAAATGGCTGAGTTGCTGGGTTTGTTCATCCATGCCTCTTTGCATCGTACAGAACACGCCTGATGCGGCTGCCTATCGCCCCCGCTCTCCCATACCCACCAGCCTATCGGGGGTGGGTAATAGCCCCCCTTGGTGTAGACCAAGCCGGGTTCCCCTACCTGCCCAACATGACAAACGCAGCAGAAGTAGACGTGCCGCTCGTTCATGTTTCATCCTCGCCATACCACTCGATTGTGAATTCAAGCCCCATGTTCTGCCGCCGCGTCTGGTCGGCCTGCTCGTCACAGGTCCAACTGTCCCAGATATAGCCCGTGAAGCCTTCATAGGGATGTTCAGGTCTGGGGTCTTCCCGGCCCAGCCGGATCCCCTTACAGCGGGTGCATTGGCAAGGCGGGGTTCTGGGTCGCCGCACTGTCTTCTGTTCAATCATGCTTCATCCTTCCCGGAAGCCCTGTCCCGCTCCCGCTGCCACTGGTCATGGTCCTCCTGCTCGTTACAGGTCCAGCTATCCCAGATGTACCCCTCCCAGCCGGTGGACATGACATAGGGCTTGCCCTTGTCCTCTTCGCGCTTCGCCCGAATGGCCTCACAACGGGTACAGTGACAGGGCGGGCTTCTGTACCTCTGATCGTATTCCCGTGGGGCAGGGGAGACCTTTGAAGCTGACTGCGGCAACGGTCTGTCCAAGATCGGGCCGTTGTAGACATGGGGGGCCGGGTCCGTGGGCCACATGGGGATAAGCAGTCCCAAGTTGGTGTCTACGCTCTCTATACGGGCCGCTAAGTAGATGAGGGTCCGTCGGATGGATTGGACCTCTTCGGCCAATTGCTCTGCATCCATGCTCGTTCTCCTTCCCTACAATGTGCACAGAAGCTTTGCAAAGAACAGGCTTTCCAGGAGTTGCGCTTCAGCCTCGCAAGCCTCGGGCCGTTCGCCAGCTACTTCGGCGCAGGGCTCTTCAGCCTCCACAGCATCCAAGCGTGCCTTCCCATCGTCCTGCCTGCGGTTGGGCTCCTGCCGGTAGCGGTTGTCTCGTTTCATGGCTCCATCCTTCCCGGTATAGATTCCTTGGGTCACTTATCCCTACAGCTTGACAGTCTATCGCCCCGGTGATTGCTGGCACTAGTCAAGGTCTGCTAAGGGGTCGCCGCCAGTGCAGTCCACCACGCCGCCGGTCATCGGGAGTAGCTTTCCCATAGTCCACGATGGGATAAGCTTCTCCAGCTTGGCCTCTATGCGGTCCAGGCGGGCGCCTATGTGGAAAAGTGCCCGCTTGAGATCGGCCTGGCCTGCCCCGATAGTAGAGAACTCGAACGCAAACTGTTCTTTAAGCCGTTCATCCATGCTCATTCCTTCCCTGTACGGTCCCTGTTAGGCCATGAGGCTGCTCAGGATGCCCCAGGATCGATTATCTCGGGCTTACCCACCCCAGGGGCCACCTTGCTGGCGTGAGTCGATTCTGGCAGCGGTAGGCTTACTCTGGCGCTTGCTGCTGCGAATCCTGGCGCGGGTCTACCTCATCCAGCGCCGGTAACAACTTAGGCCCTACTATCGCTTCCCTGACCTGGCTTATCAGCACCAGCAGCCCCTTGTCTGTCTGACTCTGGCGAATGTCGCCAGTATGGCGCAAGTCCTGAACGTCCCGCCACCTGTCGGGTCTACGGTTCTTGAGGCTGAAGATGAGGCTCGTCTGATAGCGGGGGTCGTGGCAAGCGTGCTCTGCGCAGGTCTGCAGCGTGTCTTCGAGCTGGTCTGCTCCGTCCTGCCACGCCAGCTCCCAAGCTGCTGCATAGTCAGCATCAGCATGACGCCAGCGCCGCAGGGTCTCCGCACTCACGCCAGCAAACTCAGCAGCCTCGCGCACAAGCCCACCAGCAGCCAGACAAGCCAGCGCCCGGTCCTTTTTGGGCAGCACACCCACCACGGCAAGCTCAAGCTTGGCCTTGCGCTCTGCTGCTGCGGCCTCCTGCAACGCCAGCGCTTGTGCTGCTGCAATCTCTTGTGTCTCAGTCATTTACCACAATCTGCAAGTATTTCTCATTTTGTGCTTGACGTGGACACTTGGTCCAGTCGATAATACCCATGGTGACGCAATGCAGACGACAAACCTACATGCCTCCCGTCAGGTTCACAAAGCGACCCCGGTTGCATTGTGTCACCGCCTGGCGGGGGGCTTGTTTTTTTACAGGAGTCACAGTCATGGAACAGACACGCACAAAGTGGATCACGGCGTACCTCCATGCAGTCAGAAATCTTGAGCCTGACGACCTGCCCTCGCTGGAGTACATCCTGACCGAGTTCTACGACGAAGGCGACAGCCCCGCAGCGGCAGCTAGGTTTGCTCGTCGCTGGTATCCATCACTACACGACTAACCTACAGCACAAGGAGACGAGCTATGACAACCTATCCAACGCCGTGGAGCTACAACACCACCGACGGGATGGTCGCCGGTCAGTGGTATCGCGCTGTCGCCCTTGGGACACCGTTCGAGTTTTGGGTGCCACGTAAGCTGACGCGATCAGAGCTGCGGCCGTGCGCCTGGGAGTTCGTGGACCGAACAGTCTATGAGCTTGACGAGATCGAGAGTGTCCGCGCTATCAAGCGCCCGACAAGTGACTAACCCAGCACAAGGAGACACAGCTATGACCCGCGAAACGGCCCTGGAAACTGCGATTGCCGCTCTCGGGCAGTTGGCCAGTATTGGCAATGATGAGGCAGAACAGGCGAGGGCCGTACTTGACCGCATTCTGACACAGTTAATCCGCCGGCGCTGTCGCAGGGCCATCAGGCACGAAGCCCGCGCCGCTATCGCCAAGGCCAACAGCACAGAGAAGGAGTGACGAGCTATGTTGCAGATCAAGATCGACACCGACAATGCAGCGTTCGAGGATCACCGTGGCGTTGAGGTCGCCCGCATCCTCCGAGAACTGGCGGACACATTGGCCAGCGACTGGTCAAGGTTGGGAAGGCTGGGCGAAGTTCCGCTCTGTAATCTCAACGGAAACATAGTAGGCACGGCCGAGCTGGTCAACTAGCGCGACCCGCCCCCGATCCCTCTGCGGAGGGTGAGGGGATGGGCCGGGATGGTCCTATTTGACGGCCATTTGACTGAGAACCGTGCAGAATCAAATGGCAGGGCAGTGACCCAGGGCCAGCAGGCCCGCAGATGAGGAGCAACACCATGAGCAAGACAGCAGAGCAGATCAGTGCCCTAGAGGACAGAATCCAGGCCCTTCAAGACCAACTGGACAGCACTGGAGCGGCCTTGTGGGTGGCCATCAACCGGGCAGCCGACTGGCGCGCAGAACTGCGCCGAGACTTGGAAAATCAAATCCACCACGTCGAGGATGTCCTCCAACGCGGTCAGGAGAGCAGAAGATGAGCGAACCCGAACAGCCCAAACAGTCGTGCGGCCAATGTTGCCACTGGTGTTTTAGCCAACATCCTATGTGGCTTGATTACTTCCCCTGTGATGCACACCAAGCAGCGCAGGGCTTCTTGAGCAAGTCAAGCGACGGCGAGTTTTGCGCCTTCTTTGAGGGCACCCTCGCCGCTATCGCCAAGGCCAAGAAAGGAGCAACAGCATGAGCAAGACAGCGTTGAATCTTCCCTGGCGATCCGAGGGCCGCGAAATCCTCGACGCCAACGGCCATCATGTCTGCTCTAACAGCCACGGAGGCAATATCAGGGCCTTCATCGAGCAGGGCGATGCTTACATGCGGTTCATTGCCCGTGCCTGCAACGCCCATGATGATCTGCTGACAGCGTGCGAGAATCTTGCGACCGTGGCCTCTGATGCCTGCTCCACGCACAGCGCCTCGGCGGGCATGGTTGCTGTGAAGAAAGCCTGCATAGCTGCCCGTGCCGCGATCGCCAAGGCCAAGCCCTGACCATCTGCAACCGAGTTTTCAATCAGTCACCCCCGCCTCAGCGCGGGGGTTAGTACGAGAAGCCGCACCTGACGCAGCGCCCGCCTATGTCTACGAAATCACCGTTCGTCTCACACCTGGGGCAGCAGCCATCCTCCTTCGCTTGAGCTATCTCGTCCGGCCGGGCCGGATCCTTTCGCGTGGACAAGGGGACCGTGGCCGGATCGTGGCGAACATCGCCGTAGGTGGGGTGGACGAACCAGTAATTGCAGTGCGGGCAACGAGTTCTTGATGCCTTAACCTCGCGCCCGCAGTTGTCACAGGATACCATCCGCATAGGGTTCTCTCTCTACCTATACGGAATTTGACAAGGCATTTAGAGTCTCTGCCAGTCGTAAACCACTGTCCTTAAAGCAGGTATTTTCTTGTAGGCCCTTGTCAGGGTATCCCAGATTGCCTGTTGCGTCACCCCCTCTGTCGCTGCGATCTGCCTCTGTGAGAAGCCCATGAGGTACAGCTTTACCCTGCGCCTCTGGATCTCAGTGAGCCTCTGCCATGCTGATTCTGTGTTCGTCATCGGCCCTCCCTGGCCGTGCTGGGGGTCAGTTGCCTTGCCATTCCCTGATGAGCTTCCCCAGTGCCTTCAGTTCCCGTCCATCCTCAGCCCAAAGCTCCTTTGTCCGTTCATGCCAGCAACGGGTACAATTCTGCCAGACCCTTACTCGGCGGTCTTCGTGGGCGATCCCAAACTTATTGCGGCGGCGAGGACACTTCCCTAACGACTTGACAACCACACACGCGCTCCACCGATGGACATTGGCAGCGCACTCGGCCTTGGATTCCAGCACCACCAGCCGCTTTTCCACATCCTTTGCCATTGCTATTCTCCTGGGTCAGTATTCCATCTCGGGAAGGGGCACCTCAACTATGACGCTGCGGGGGCTGTCCACCGCCTGTTCGGCCTCGTCCTGGGTGTCATAGGTTCCCTGCACTGCCCACCTTCCGCCATCATTCAGGAACCAAATATCCCAGAGCGTCTCGGCCTTCTTGGTGTTTGTCTTCGGCATGTCCTGTTTCCACACCTTTGCAGTCACTATCTTTGCCATTGCTCATTCTCCCTTGCTAGGTTTCTTGAGGCGGTAGACGGGATGGGCATACCTGCGACCCCGCGTGTCCAATTTGGTCCGCATCGCAGTCTCGAGCTGCCCGGCTTTGTCTAAGGCCGCCAGCTTGGCGCGCATGCGCTGTCGTGATAGGCCCACCAAACTAGCAAGCTCTAGATTGCTTTTCCACCCTGGGCCGGGATCTTGATGTTCCATTTTCGTCGCCTCGGCCAGCGCCGCCCGCCATTCATCTTCCGTGACCGTGTCTTTGCTCATAGCGTCACCGCCTTCGTCCTCTCGATGTGCCATGTACGATGTCGGGTGTACAGGTCCTCGTCCCCCTGGCGGATCAGACTTCCCCCGATCTGGGGAGTTGACACGCGCGCCCCAGCCAACCTGTAGGTGTAAGGGGTCTTGAGTTGCCAGCTGGGGGTTGTGAAGGAGATCCCATATCCAAGACGTGTGGGCACGCGCACCTCCAGGAGCCTGTGCCGGTGGGATCGCACCGTTACGTCCGGGGGCTGGAGCCTGTTCTTCCCGGCTTCAACGTACTCATCCACAAGCTCTTTCATCACCGCCGTTGACTCGTAGTGCATGGAACCCGAAGTGCCGATTGTGTGCATGACGTGAATCAAGCCGCTTCCCAGCTTGAACCAAAGTTCATACCGCGCGTGCCGCCCCTGTTCATCGGGGACAGCAGCCAGCTTCTCTGCAAGCCGCTCGTCCTCTACCGCACTAGGACCAACATGCGCCTCAGTTCCTCGCGTCATGTAGAATCTGCCCTTGCACTGTGCCGCCACAGGCGATAAGATGCTCGCAGCAATCCCGGCCTGATCCTTCAGGCTGTGGGAGATTTGCGTGGTCGAGTTGTGGTGAACACCGTCCAGCGAATCCCCGTTGACAACAACAGCGTAGGGCTCGTGGCGACTGGCTTCGGGCAGCCACTTCGTCCAGAACTCTATCCACCACTTCCACACCTTCGCTTGTAGCTTGCTCTGCTTGTACGTGCCCCCATCATCCAGGGGAATATCCCCAGGCGGACACAGGCCCAGTCTGCACCCGCAGTGCAAATCAGACACGATCACCAGGTTATTGATTCTCTCTGCCATCCGTAGCTCCTTTCGTCCTTGCCCACGTCGGTATTGCCAACGCCGCAATCACTCCGAAGGTGATACCACATCCCACAAGGCCCCAGGCACGAACCCAAAGCCCGTAAGCAATCCAGGGCACTTGGCAGACCAACCCCACGATGGGAGCCCACCAGTACCGCCGGACGTGAATCCAGTAGTTGAACACCGCCGCAAACCAGAGAACGAAGGTCATATCCCAACCTTCTCCGCCAAACAGCGCCAGTTCGCCAAGA
>Ga0307380_10000678_pt1 | contig 51524 bp, 55 predicted proteins | sample UN3MG_FD_202239 | JGI IMG/M metagenome (GOLD analysis project Ga0307380, IMG submission 202239) | Soil microbial communities from Risofladan, Vaasa, Finland - UN-3 | ecosystem: Environmental > Terrestrial > Soil > Coastal area > Acid sulfate soil | place: Finland: Risofladan, Vaasa | collected... | reverse complement strand
GTGTCCTTAGGAAGAGATCCTCGTGAATTTTGTAATAGTTCTGGTTTCTCTTTTTTGGGTTTAGATTCTAATTCTGCAATTTGTTTTTCTAATTGTTCTAGTCTAGCTACTTGTTCAGGTGTAGCTTCTTCTGGTTTCTCTTTTTTGGGTTTAGATTCTAATTCTGCAATTTGTTTTTCTAATTGTTCTAGTCTAGCTACTTGTTCAGGTGTAGCTTGCTCAGGTGTAGCTTCTTCTGGTTCTGAAACTGGTTCAGGTATAAGATCTAGTTCTTGAGGAAGCTCTTCAGTAGTGTCCTTAGGAAGAGATCCTCGTGAATTTTGTAATAGTTCTGGTTTCTCTTTTTTGGGTTTAGATTCTAATTCTGCAATTTGTTTTTCTAATTGTTCTAGTCTAGCTACTTGTTCAGGTGTAGCTTCTTCTGGTTCAGGCATTGCAGGAGAAGATATTTCGGTAATATCCCCAAGATAATCCTGATTCACTTTATTTTTATCAATTCGAAGATAAGGTTGACCGTCGATCCTAAAAAAATTAATCTTATTACCTTTCTTCCAATTTGACATTTGATTGTAAATGGTAAGGTAAGAAAATCCCTTTGCAATATCAGAGGAGATTTTTATTCGATCAACAGTATTTGCGTTACTTATTCCATTTTCATTATCTTCATGTCTTTTTGCCCTTGAGATTAAATGATTTTTATCATATCTAACTTCAGAAATTAAATAATCTGCCCATTTTTTCAATATAAAAAAGAATAATCGATTTCTAGTAAATAAGCAATGATATTGTAAATTTGAGATAACTATTTCTGTTTAAATGAAGAAATTTATAAAAATAAATTTCCAGAATTTTCCAAGAGATCAAATTTTATTGTAAGGGATTTTGAAAAATTATTTGGTTTTTGTATGTTTTCCTTCTTTTTCTTCAAATTCAATTTGACAAAATTGATGAAACACTGAAGATCTATTTTCTTTGGCATCGGATTTTATTTTTTCCATATCTGAGTTTAGCATCCCTTGAGCAGCCAAAAAGGCTTCATCCTGTAGTCCCAATTTTTCAAATTCCCTTGATTTGGCAATCCCTAAATCTTTTAACGAGGGGTCGATTTTTTGTGCCATATCATAATATTCAATTGATTTATGGGTGTCGCCTAAAAAACTCAAAGATATAGCCTTATTCATTAATGCTGTGAGATTTTTATCATCAATTTTCAAGGCTTTGTCATAATATTCTATTCCGTCTTTGAATCTACTTAATTCGTTTAAAGCTAATCCGCTGGTGTTTAAAGCCCATACATCAGCTTTATTTTTAGCAAGGATTGATTCACAGCATTTGAGCACTTCTTCATAATGTTTTAGATTTTCAAGAGAATGGATCTTTATAGTTAGCGAATAAACGTCAAAATTATTTTCCTTTAGAACCTTATCACAATGAGCAATAGCTTCGGAAAATCTCCCCAAATTTAATAGAGACAATGCAGAATTTTGTAAGGCCATCAAATCGTTTGGGTTTTTTTCTAGCATTTTTGTGCAGTAATTTAGCATATCATCAAATTTTCCAGATTCGAACATTCTTGTAATAATTACACTTGGATCAAGTAGGTTTACCAATTGATAGTTAGTTGGTCATCCTTATCTTTATTCTATTCCTTTTTTTGAAGAATTATCTAAACAAAATCAAATAACTCTAAAAAAATTTCAAAATAAATTATTTTTTAGTTTTTTATATTTTTAAGAATCGCTTCTGCTTGTTTAAAGTGAACCTCATCAATCATTTTTCCATCAATAGTTGTTGCACCTTTGCCTTTTTTTATGGATTTCAAATAGATATTGCAAACTTTTTCTGCCCATTGAATTTCTAATTTTGATGGATAGAAATTTTTGTGTGTAATTTTGATCTGGTCAGGATGAATTAGACTCTTTCCAGAATATCCTAAACTTTTTCCTGCTTTACAATCTTTTTCAAGTCCTTTGATATCTTTAAGATCTTGCCAAATAGCATCAATTGATGCAATTCCTGCAGCCTTTGCATCGACTGGAATTTTTGCTCTTGAATACTTTGCACCCTCTGGATCCTTTGTGTATTCAATTCCCAAGTCATTTAACAAATCAAAAACCCCAAAAACAACGGCTACAACTCGTTTTGAATAAGAAGCGATTTGATAAGAATTAACCACGCCTTCAGCTGATTCAATCGATGGGATAATTTGAATCGGTTTTAGTTTACGTCCCTTTTCTAGTATCCCTAAAGTTTTTTCTATTTTTTTTAATTCTTTGACATTGTTTACCTTTGGAATTACTATTCCATCAATTCCTTTTTGAATGATTTCTTTGAGATCATCTGGAATTTTTCCAGATAATGGAGAATTCGTTCTAACAAATACAGATGAGATGTATTGAGAGCGGGATTTTAGAGCAGTTTTAATTAAATTCCTTGCTTGTTTTTTTTCTTTATCAGGAACGGAATCCTCCAAATCAAAACAGATGATATCGGCCTCTATGCTCTTGGCTTTTTCTAAAAACCTAGTATTGTTTCCAGGAACAAAAATTAGACTCCTGAAAAGCTGTGTCATTAAAGAACTATGCACCCTCTGGCTTCAATAAGATTTTGCCAAAGAGACCTTTTCCAGATAACATCTTGTTATGAGCTTCTGCTGCTTGTTCAAAGGAGTACACTGAATCAATTGCTGCTTTGATCTTTCCTTGTCCCATCCAATAGAGTGCTTGGTCTAGTTCTGCTTTTGTTCCTTGAGTTGAACCTAAGATGTTGGTTCCTTTAAAGAAGACATGTCTTAGATCAATTTTTGCATCATATCCAGTTGTTGCACCACACGATACCAATGTTGCACCATACTTTAGTAATGTTAGTTGTTTGTTAAAGTGAGTTTCACCAATATGATCAAATGAAACATCAATTCCTGGAGCTTCACCTTTTTTCTTGGCCAGTTCTTTTGTTATTCCCCTTACTTCTTTATGCCAATCCTCTTTTCTGTGATCTACTGCAAAGTCTGCACCAAGTTCAAGGCACTTGTCTAATTTGTCTGGACTTGCAGTTGCAATTACATCACAATTGTATAATTTTGCTATTTGAATTCCAAAGCTTCCAACTCCAGAACCGCCACCCATAATCAATACTGTTTGACCAGGAATTATCTTTGCTCTACCTACTAGCATATGCCATGATGTTAATAGTGTCATTGAGGCTGCCGCTGCTTCATCATAGGATACATTTTCTGGAATCTTTGAAATGTTTACTTCAGGTAAATGAGTAACTTCTTGAAAAGCACCCCAAGTTGGTCCTGTTTGGAATCCCCAGATTATTCTTTGAGTACAATCAAATTCTCTTCCATCAGTACATGCTTTACAAACCCTGCATGACATGTTTGAATGAGAAACTACTCTATCTCCAACTTTAATATTTTTAACATCTTCTCCAACTGCAATTACATCACCTGAAGCATCTGATCCGGAAACATGTGGTAATGGCACAGGAACTGGTTGACCTCTCATTCCCCAAATATCATTATAGTTTAGAGCAGCAGCTTTTACTTTAAAGACTACTTCATCTGCTTTTGGTTTTGGATCATCAATATCCTGGACTTTGAGGATTTTTGCATAATTATCATCTGGTGCATATTCAGTGTAAACTACAGCTTTCATGAGTACTTTGATTTTATACCCATAATTATATTTTTTCTAGAATTATCTTCGGTTTATCTTAAAATCTCGTTTTGGTTGCTGAATTGATAATAAAATTTGTTTAAATTGATCGTCAGTAAGAGGAGATTTCAATTGTCCTTGCGATGCCATTCCAACAAGATATTGCTCTATGTGATTTGATAATTCAGGCTTTACCATCTTGATATTGTTTAATCGCATTCTTGCCTCTGGCGATAAAATTTGTTTTAAGATATTCTCTTTTTGTGCGTTATACTCTTCTTCATTTACTGGTCTTTCTTGAGATTCATCAGAGTCGGGAAAACTCATTTTAATTCTAGGAATAAATTTTTAATTTGGGATTTTCAGTAATAAGCTCTTTTAGAATTTCCGTAGATAGTCTGTCAAGTTTTTGCATTCCTTGCTTGGAAATTACACGTCCTTTCTTTTCAATTTTTTCAACATAACCTAATTTTTCTAAACCTTGAATTGCATTTCGAATTATTGCACCACTGGCATCTTTGTGATGTGCCATGCCGTATCCTGATGGTTTTCCACCACCGTATAGGTTTCTTAATTCATTGGTTCCAACTGGACCTTTAAGGTAAATTTTTCTCATAATTGATGCACATCTAGTATGCCACCAATCTCTATTTTGAGGAGGTTTGTCTGCATGAGCACCAGTCTTTACAAATGAAGCCCAAGCGGGTGCGGGAATATCTTCATTTTTTAAAACATCGGCTAGTCTGCTTATCAATACATCAGCCGGGACGTCATGCACTTTTGCCATAAAGTAAAAAATTCTGGAATCGTCTTATAAATCATTGAGACTTTTAGATAAATTTCTTTAACGTACTTAAGCGTAAATTCAAATGATCGGGAATTTATTTTTCTTCAGGTTCTTTTGCCTTGTCCCTAACACTTTTCATTACACAAAACTTGCGTAAAATGTTCATTATTCCCACAAGATCTCTATGTATTGAGTGAACTTAATTCTATTGGAAACCAAAGAATTTAGAAACAAGATAAAGTATATCCACCATCACCATATTCATTTGAATATGGCAGAAATTGAGATTCTTGCAGTTATTGGGAGTCTGGCGACAGCTGTTGCCACAATAGTTTTAGTTTTGCTATTATGGAGAGCCATAAAACAGATGGAGGCTACGGTAAAACTAAGTAAAATTCAAACTGAATTTAGATTCCGACCTTGGATTGGTCCGGGGAATAACATAAAATTGATTGGAGAGACAGATGGTAAAACTCAGTTTGAGGTGGCATTAAAAAATTATGGGGAACTTCCAGCGACATATCTGAACGCCTCATTTAGGGTTGATACTGAAATGATGAGAAAAGATACGCTAAATTTTGAAAAGATGGATAAATTCAATTTAGGCCCCATGCTTCCAAATATGGAAAAACGTTACTGGTTTTTTATCGATTCAGAATTAATTCAAAAAGCCAAAGAAGGACAAACCAAAATTTTCATTGCATTATTTTTTCAATACCCAATCACAGAAGGAACAAGTGAATATGGTATGATTAGTGAATATATTCCAAAGATGAATGGATTTGCCCATAAAGACATGTGGGTCTCTGGGGAAAATACCGTTTAGAAAAAATTGCAGACTTGTAGAATCGTTGTTGTTTCTTAGAAATATTCAAGTGTAAATTCCACTGATTGGAGTTTTGGAAAAACAAAATTAGAATCTAAGTAATTGTTCCACCTAATTTAATCAATACACCACTTCCGGATTCAACAGTTAGATTAAACTGGGAAAAATCAATATCAAGCGTCACATCAGATGGAATTGTAAGCACAGAACTATTTTGCACCAAAACACTCCTAGAGACAAAATCACTAGAATACAATGTACATGAAGTAGTGATTGTCAAATCAATGTCATTTGGAACAATACAAGCATCTAGGGGAAATATTCGATAAATCTTACCAGTGTTTATTGAGGATACATACAAAAATCCATCAGGGCCCATTTCAAGATCTGTAATACAACCAAATCCACTACCAAATTCAATTTCTGTAGCATTATCTGTCATGTTTAAAACTAAATCAGACAAAGCGGGACTAGTAAAAACAAATGAATCACGGGGTGGATTGAGCGTAAATTTGTAAAGATTTCCGTTATTGCAATCTCCCACCAAAACACTATCTAAATAATTTGCAAATGAAATAGCGTCAGGAAATAATATTGAAGTAGGAGCAACTGGGTCCTCCCAGCTAAATTCGGGTTGGCTGTAAACAAAACTTTCAAAGCCTGGAAGAGAATCAATTTGCACTTGAGTTGCAGGTCCCATTATAGTCTCCCAACCACTGTTGAAATTAGGAGAAACTAGATTAATCTCATCAAACACATTGGGACCATTCTCAGTATCCCACATGTTTCCAGTGATAGGATCAATTGTTAGGCCAAAGCTATTTCTTATTCCCATTGCTCGGATTGATCCTGCAGGATCAATTGGTAAGATTATACTTGTATCATCTGGATCACCGGTTGGAAAATTCTGCAAAACTCCATTTCTGTTAAGGTCACCTATGATGGCAAAAACATTATCACTAAGATCCTTTGCCAAAACTCCACCATTATGATTTGGATCTGGAGTAGCTGGAAATTCTTTAACTAAAACTGGATTAATTAAATTGGTTCCATTCCAAAAATATTTGTAAATTCGGTTTCCAAGTGGATCTCCTCCATCTATCAAGGATTCAGTAAAAAACAAGTAAACATTATTCCCAACACTTTCAATTCCCAATAATCCTCTCTCTGAATTATTACTAACAGAAACATCAAGTACTGGAGTATTTTGTAAAACGCCATCCTGAATAAGGCGAACTTTACCGTCATTTTTTTGCAAAACTAGAATATCAGAACCAACAAATGAAATTGAAGTTGGTGATGAAAGTCCTGTGGTGAATTCCTCGACTATTAGTTCTGGATCTTGTACAGTCATAGCAAATACATTATGAGTTGAAATTACTAGAATGATTAAAACCAATATCCCTTTTATCATAATTAATTAGGATCACCTGAAGTTAGTATAAAATTTGCACTACTCTAGGGAGTTAATTGATAAATTTAGTAAGATTTTTTGAAATTAACTTTTTGATTTGAGAGAGTTGATATCTTAAGGACAAGTATCGAATACACTATCCCAAAAACCAAAATTGTCATTAACGAAAATACTGATATTTTTTTTACTAATTTACTGTCAAGTTTCCCTGATTGCAACATTATTTGAAAGTTTAAACTTTATTTTAAGATTGGCTGTTAACTCGTCTAAAATTTTTATTTTTGAGTTATTATTTTTCGATAAACATGTCCACATAGATTACATGAAATTCTAATCGACTTTACTGATGATCGACCCATTCTAATTTTGGAGTTTATTCCAGGTGCGATGAAAGATTTACATTTTTTGCAAAATACAATTCGAAGGTGATACGGCATCCTAATGTTGTGTTTTGTTCCAATTCGTCTTGCTATTTGACCATATTTTTCAGACAAGTCAGGATTGGTTCTTGCATTTGCCATTGCATTGTTAATTAGAATCTCCATCCGCTCAAGGGCGATTTTTTTAATCGTTGGATTCACGTTTTCAATTCATCTGTCACCTAAAAATTGGTTCGTATTTGAAAAAATGCAGTCAGCGGGATTCGAACCCGCGTCACAGGGTTGGAAACCCCGAATACTAACCAGGCTATACTATGACTGCACAAAGAAGAAAACAAAATTTCCTACATAAAAATGGTTTTTTCGTACTCATAGAGCATCCGGGCTATTACTACATGAGCCTCAAATGAATAACCATCAATTGAAATTAATTGATCTATTCTACTTTGTACCTTTTCTGAGAAATGTCCTTTTTGGAATCCTCCGACAACCAAACAACAATTATCAGTTATTTCAGAGACAGTGTTTTCAAAAGAGTGTTTCTTGCCTTGACTTGAGAATCCAATAAGTTTTGAAGGGTTTATTTCATCAATTAATTCTAAAAATGATTTATCTTTGATTTCTAGTAATGTATTTCCATTAGATTCGATAGTTTTTTCTAAAAATAATTTTTCTATTAGTCCTTCAAATCTGTGATATGATTTTGGAACATTAACGTTCTCTCCAAAATAAATTACTTTATCATCAATTGTGTGAATGTAAATTTTAATTTTATTTTTGTCATACAATGGAATGGTTGTGGCCTCTAAGATACAAAAATGAACTAGATCTGGACGTCCCCGTTTGATTTCATTTTTCATTCCCTTCATTGCAGCAAAATGCCAAGAATTATCTAGTAGAATCTCAGAGGGGTGTTTTTTTAATTTCTGTGCATGGGAAATAACTGAATTATGATTTTGCAAGTTCTCTGGAACCAGTTCTAATGCAGATTCTGCTAGTATTAGAGAGATCATTAGTTTAGCATTTCAATTTGAGTTTTAAATTCATTCCAACCAGACTTTGAATTTCCATTTACATCTTTTAATCCGGAACTACAAAGATAATGATTTAATCTTTCAGTTACAAATTCGCTGCTTCCCAAGCCAGAGCCACCACCAATGTCAATGCTGGTTTCTCCAATGTCTTCTTGTACAGATACACAAGTTCCTTCAGGTCTGTCATATTGTCTGTACCATGTTAAAAATTCAATCTCTGATTCATTCTGTGAATAAAATTCAAATGATTTTTCCAAAAACTCTTTTTGAGAAGTATTACTACCGTTTACAAAATCAGACGTTGCCCAACTTAACTCAAAAAAGGCGATTTTTTTGCCCTGAGCTAGCTCAATTGATTTGGCAAGATCTTCTTTTGCTTGTATTGGAGTCTTTACAATATCATTCAAGTTATCTACTGGAAAATATGAAAATGCAACAAAATCTCCTATTGCCAAATCATTAACGATATGTCCTAGGTCTTTGTTTAACACCTGATGTAAGGCAAAGGAATTTCCAAACTTTACATCAGGGTGTTTTTCTTTTAGGCTATCATAGACGCTGGAAAATAGCTCTTTGTATACTGGAATGTTTTGTTCATTGTAACGAAATTGAGATTCAGTATCACCTGCAATAATTACGGAATCTACAATATGATATCGTGAAAGAATTTCATCAAGAGTATTTACCAGTCTTTCTTCTCCTATGGCATTGAGTGATGGCTTTCCAATCCAATCAGGAAATGGGCCTAGCGTTCCTCCATTGACTATTGAAAAAAAGAGCGTTACTTTGAAATGATTTTTTTCATTTAATCCCATCATAACATCTGATTGACTCCAATCAAATTCTCCTCGCACAGGTTCAATAATATTCCAAAATAGGTACACGTTGCTTCTACCTATTCCAGTTGATGATGCATCTGAAAATATTTCATCAACTTGTTTTAGTGATACAGACTGACTAGGTGAATTAATTACAAGGCCAATTTCTTCATTTGAATTCTGAGGAGTAATAATTTCAAGATTAGCCAAAGACAAACCTATAGCTGCTACTGCAACAACTACAATTCCTACAATTACACCAAGAATTTTTTTATCCATATTAATTGAAAAAGAAAAGAAAGTAAAAAAGTTGTGATTGTGTTATCTATCCAGAAATACAGCCACTGTATCCACATTCAATGCAGATACTACAACCCTCTACAAAGACCAGATTGTTCTTACATGTAGGACATAGCCTATCTTCTGAGACTTCCTCAGGTCTTTGTGGCTCCGCTGAGATTTCCTCATCATGAACTTTGATTTCTAATGATGCATTTACATGAGTTCTGACATATGGATTTGTAATATTGTCACTCACATATTGTGTAATGTGCTGACTTGGAGTCACATCAAATGTTTTTTTTGCATTTTCACTTGTCATGTGAAGTACTTGTTTATGTCTAGAGCCATCACGATATACTGTAATTCCCTTTAGTCCCAGTTCGTGAGCCAACAAATATGCTGACTTTACGTCTTCTACAGTAACGTCATATGGCATGTTGATTGTCTTTGCAATAGCATTTCCAATCCAGTCTTGCCAAACAGCTTGTGCCATGAGATGATCTGCCCAATGGATATCCATTGCTGTAACAAAAACATCTTGCATCCATTGTGGAATTTCTTCTAGTCCCTTCAAAGAACCATAATTATCTGCAATCTTTGCTAGAAGTTCATCACTATACAATCCATGGTCTTTGAGAGTTTGCTCGACTATTTTGTTGGTGTAAAAGAATCTACCTACAGTTACTCTCTTTTCAAACACAAGTGCAAATGCTGGCTCCATTCCGTTTGAACAGTCTGCAATCATTGATAGGGTTCCTGTTGGTGCCACCGTTGTTGTCAATACATTTCTAATTCCGTACTTTTGGATTTTCTCAATTAAGGCATCCCATTCATAGGAGTGTGACTCTTTTGGTTTTTCATAGTAACCCGCAACTGGAATCTTTCCATCTGGATACTCAGTTTTTGCGCATAGTGGGAATTCTCCACGAGACTTTGCAAGTGCAACACTTTCCTCCATAGAATAGTATGTTAGAGCTTCAGATAGTTTTGATTGAAGTTCATATCCTTCAGGGGAATTGTATGGAATCTTTAATTTGTATAATAGATCTGCAACACCCATTACACCTAATCCAATTCTACGAGATTCTTTTGATGCAACAGTAATCTCAGGTACAGGATAATTATTGACATCAATAATGTTATCCAAGAATCTTGTTGTCTTTCTAATTGTTTCTTCGTATCTTTGCCAATCAAATTCATATTCTCCATCTGCTTTTCTTTTTACAAGATTTACCAGATTGATAGAACCTAAGTTGCATGATTCGTAAGGGTAAAGGCTTTGTTCACCACATGGATTAGTTGCCCTTAATGGAGCTTGTCTTGCTTTTGCAAATACATTGTATTTGTTAATCTGATCAAAAAAGATCAAACCAGGCTCTGCACTCTTCCAGGCAGATAATGCTATCAAATCTATCAACTGGTGTGCATTGATTTCTTTAACTGGTTTTTTATCTCTGGGACTACGTAACATGTAGTTGCCATCTTCGGTATTTACAAGAGAATTCCAAAAGTCTTCCCAAATTCCAACACTGACATTAAAGTTCTCAAGAACTCCAGGTTGTGTCTTATTTGTGATGAATTTTTCGACATCTGGGTGCCATGATTCAATGATTCCCATGTTTGCACCTCTTCTCTTTCCACCTTGCTTTACAACTTCAGTGACAGTGTTTATAATATTCATAAAAGACACCGGTCCAGAGGCTACACCTGATGTTGATGCGACAATATCACCTTCTTCTCGAAGATCAGAGTAATTGATTCCAACTCCGCCTCCAGATTTGAAAATTAGTGCTGCATCAGAGGTAGATTTCATGATTTGCTCCATTCCATCTTCCATTCCAAGGACAAAACATGCTGAGAGTTGTCCCAATCTACCACCGGCATTCATCATTGTTGGTGAATTTGGAAGAAAATCCTGAGATGTCATTAATTCGAGGTATTCAGTGATTCTATCAGCATAAGAATCCAGTTTCTTGGCTGCAATCAAGGTGATTAATTCCTTAAAGCTTACTTTCATCTGACCTGCGGTTGCAAGTGTGATGTAGTGATTTATCAGTGATCGAAAATGCCACTTGTTAAGAAAGTAATCTCCAATCTTGAATTTATAGTCAAAGTTGTCTAGTTTTTCAAGATAGCTTTTTGCTTCCTCGATATTTTGAGTATTGTTCCCTGATTTTTCAAAGACTTGAGTGTCGTATAGGATATCACCTGCTCCTACTAGAATTGCGACTCTCTCAAACATTTGGGTAGGTGACTCAGTAATCTCATTTTTTCCATTTCTGAAAAGATATCTAGATGCTAAAACTCTAAGACAGTTTAAGTCAAATTTCTTAGAGACTGGATCCAAAGCCTTGGCATTTAAGACCTTCATTTTTTCATCTCTTAATTTTCTTCTTTCGTGTCTGTAGACGATGTATGCTTTTGCAATATCGCTGTTACCACAATCAATAAGAGTAGATTCTACAATATCTTGAATATCCTCAACACTAGGTGCTCTCATGTTGGTAAAACCTTGCTCAACTAATTTTTGCACAACTTTATTTGCTAGTTGATCTGCGAGTCCACGATCGGCTTTAGATGTGGCTGCTAATGCTTTAAAGATAGCATTTGAAATTTTAGCTTCATTGAAAGCCGTAACTACGCCACTGCGCTTACGGATCTCATTGATCGTACTTTCTATTTGTGAATTATCCATGTTATAATATCCCCACGTGAGTAGGAAACATGTGGATATAACTTATGTGCTCGAAAAATTTTGATCTTGTCCCCTTTACTTGTCAATTTTTTTAACACCGGTACTATGAAGTTCATACCGGCACAACTTATTCAACCTAGAGACGATCGTATAAATAGTCAAAATTTTGGTAGCATAATCCTAAGCAGTTTTGAAATTACGAAATTCAGACAATGTAAGGTGACTTACATCTAGGACACTTGTCAATAAATGGTTCATCCTTAAAACCACACTCACCACAAATTGTAACACTTCTTACGGGTTTGAAGGAATTCGTCAACTCTGAAGTTTTTTCTATTGCTTTTTTGATATCAGCTATATTAGCATCAGGAGTAATTTGTAAAATGATTGATAGACCACCATTTAGAATTTTTGAAAATTTGTTGCACTCTATGATTACTTCACTCTTGTTAGTATAGGTGTTAACTTCATTTGCGTCAAGTATTATTCCTTGGGAATAAGAATCAGAGCCTACTACATTTAGGGCTGAGTTCTTACCATATTTTTCACCATCAAGGGTAGCAAATCGTGTTGATCCGTCAGTTTCAATCATGGATATGTAGACTGGATCGCCAATCTCCTTGCCTTTTTTGGCACCAACGTCTACTGCAGTTTCTAATACTTTATGGAGTATAGCTCTTCCATCCTTGTTGTCTTTGAAACCTAAGATGTTAAAGACGGCTTCTTTTAGACCTACAAGATTGATAACAAGTGAAACTGAGCTTCTTTGCATGTATTGTGTGTTCTTTGCAAGAATAGGATTCAATCCTCTTCTAGTAAGATCAGAGATATCTTTTTTTCTTAATGACATAGATGATAATGCCGGTTTCATAAGTAGGGCAAGTCTTGCTCTAAAGTAAGTTTCATCTTTGTTTGATTCAAATGCAAGTCTTGGAAGATTAATTGAAACAGATTGCAAATTAATTGCAAGCGGTCCGGTATTTTTAGTTGTTCCATTTGTAATTCCATAACTTGAAATTTGATCTTTTGCAAATGTTATTTTTCCTCCAATAGAAATTATTTTGGCTATTTGTTCTGAAACATCGGTGATTTTTCCCTTTGAATAATCTATAATCAATCCAATCTTTGGGATAGGTGTTATTTTTGTATAGTTTTCATATGCATTTATTATTGCATTAGTGACTTTAGCATCAGATCCTAAAGCAAGTCTAATTGAAACATTAGTAGTTTTTGTGTTGTAATTTGGTGTTGTAGATGCTGTAGCAAAGGCGTTTGTTATTTTTTGTTCAAGATCATTGATGTTCTTTGAGTGTTTTCCAAACAATGAAACAATTCCATCTAGAACAATTTCTTGTGAAGCTTCTTTTGATAGCAATGAAATGATTATGGATAAAGAAGATGCGACATCATCAATTGATTTTGAGGCTGGTACTCTTGATACGTCAAGATATTTTCCACCAAGAATAATTCCTTCATCGATGAGTTCTTTTACGTTTACGAAAATTGTATCTGGAATCATTGACCATATGCCAGGATTTGAAATGTGTAAATCTCCTGAAAGATGTGAATCAGCAACATCTTTTGGCAGCACATTAGTTAGAAGGTGTTCTGCAAATACTTGCTGACCGGTATTAAATAACAGGTCATCAGCTCCATTTCCTACATTCTCAAGATTAGAGAGCATCTCTTGAATATCATAAACAGGCAGACCTAGGCGTGCAAGTTTGTTTCGATATTCCTCATGACCGTGTTCTAATAGTACAGAGTTGACCATTTCTCGTATCAAAGAACCAGTCAGATAGGTTGTTTGATATTTGTAAATTCGATTTTCAACTTCTTCAGTAATTTTCTGAGCAAGTTCTAATGGAAGACTTCCTTCCCGAACCAAAGATTGAATAATTTTGTGAGAGTTGAATTCCTCAATTGATTCATGAGATGTTCTAACGTACATTTTTCCACTTTCTATAATTGATCTTTCTTCAATTTGTCTTGCCAAACTCAAAACGAGTTTTCCAAGATTTGTAATAGTGTAACGTCGTTCTGATTTATTTAATGCAACAAGTGATTGTCTTAATAATTTTCTTAGATGGTATGCAAATTTGCCACTTTCTTTTTTTGATTTGAATCCAGCAAGTGATTTTAGTTCAGAGTAGGTCAAGGGACCTTTGGAGTTTAAAATTCTTAAGATATCGATCCTGTTAGGACTGGCCATAACAGAGAAAATCATTCTGACTCGCTTTGATGTTGATTGAAGGATACTGCCTTTTTTTGGTTCTTCTAGTTCGTCTAGTTCGTCTAGTTCTTCGCTCATATCCATATTCATGGCTAAGAAAAGGAGTAATTAAGACTTGTGACTTGAAAAGCTTTTTAAAAAAATTGGATCAAATTTTGAGGTTGGGATCATTTTTTTAAAAATTAGATCAGTTTCAAATAAATTTAGATCACTTTTGGATCAAGTAGGATCATTTTTTTAAAAATTAGATCAGTTTCAAATAAATTTAGATCACTTTTGGATCAAATAGGATCATTTTTTTAAAAATTAGATCAGTTTCAAATAAATTTAGATCACTTTTGGATCAAATAGGATCATTTTTTAAAAAAAATTAGATCATTTTTCTTGAACATCAAGAGAAAATTCTGATGTTGATAATCGTTGTCCACAAGAAGGACATTTCCCATTGTAATGATTCATTACATCTTTTAGAGCTTTGAGCATTTTCATGGTGGTTATCTTTTCACCACATTTTCCACATGTAACTTCTACGGACATAGAAATCATAGGAAATTCAAAATAATTAAGAATCGATTATAAATTTTTTTTATAATTGTACTAAATTATTTTACTGCTTTTCAATGATAATTCCCCTTTCGTCAAAGCCTGTAATTTTTGCCCTGATTCCTACGGGAAGATCTGCCGGGGTTGCTATATTTGCCATAAATCCTGAAATTCTTAATTTAGCATTATCCAAAAGCATTACAACAAAGGCATATGGGGTATATTTTTCAAAGCCAGCCGGTGCTACTGTGATTATTGTATAGGTAGCAATTGTGCCTGTACCCTCTAAAAGGACATCTTCAAATCCCTTGCTGCCGCATTTTAGGCAATAATAGGCTGTTGATAAATGAAGAAAACCACATTTAGTACATTTGTGAGTTAGGAGTTTTCCTTGTTTAGCATTTTCAATAACTTGCTCTTCAACGGACATTTTACACGCTCTGGAATATATGAACAGCGCAACTCGCTCCAGTTGCACCAAAGTTATGAGTTAAACCAATTTTTGCATCTTTAACAGTTCTTGCTCCAGCTCTTCCTGTTAATTGATCATATACCTCTACTACTTGTCCAATACCAGTAGCACCAATTGGATGTCCTTTTGATTTTAGACCGCCAGAAGGATTAATTGAAATATCAGAATTTAAACTTGTTCTATCTTCACGGACAGCTTGAACTCCTTTTCCTTTCTCAAAGAATCCCAAGTCTTCGGTATCCACAACTTCTGCAATTGTAAAGCAATCATGTACTTCTGCAAAATCAATATCTTTGGCAGTTAGTCCTGCCATCTTATATGCTGCTTCAGATGCAATCTTGGTACTTGGAATAGTTGTCAAGTGTTCACGCCCTTGTAATGCTGCTGGTGATCCACCTCTACCTGAACCAATTACTTCAATATAATCACCACCATGTTCCTTTGCAAACTTTTCAGAACAAAGAATAACAGAGCTTGCCCCATCAGAGAAGGGACAACAATCATAAAGTTTTAGAGGACTTGCAACTACTGGAGAATTCATTACATCATCTATTGTAATTTTCTTCTGCATGTGAGCTTTAGGATTCAAAAAACCATTATTGTGATTCTTTACTGCAACTTTTGCAAAGTCTTCTTCAGTTGCATCAAACTCTGTCAAGTAAGCTCGAGCCATTGATGCAAATAATCCAGGAAATGATGCACCAGCTTGACCTTCATAGAAAAAGTCTGAACAATATGCAAAGTAAGTCGTTGTCCATTCAGTTCCAGTATGAGTTACTTTTTCAACACCAGTTGCAATAAGACAATCATAAAAGCCTGCTGCAATATTTGCATAAGCCTCTCTAAACGATACAGAGCCACTACCACATGCAGACTCTATTGTTAATGATGGTTTATCTGGAATCCCCAATCTACTCATCAAGACAGGTCCTATGTGTACCTGTTTGTCTGCAATTCCGAAGACATTTGAAATGTAAGCTGCCCCGATTTCTTTTGGTTCAATTCCGGCACTTTCTATGGCTGAAACTGATGCCTGAACAGTGATATCAGCTATACTATCAGATAATTTTCCATATTTGGTACTCCCAGCACCAAGAACACAAACCTTTTCCACTAACAAGACTGACCATATTCCCTATAAAAATAGTTTTAGTAAAATCAGTAAAAGAAAATGCCCCGAAAAAAAATACCACTTCAAACTATCCAAATAAAGGACAAAGAAAGACATACTGTAAAGTATACAAAATCTAAAATCTCTATCTTCAAAAAAGAGATCGCACAATACTTTGATAGTAACGGATTTCTTTCCTGGTCATCTAAAGAAAAAAAGTATATTATTTTAGGAACAAATACTCCAAAGAAAGGTTTGGTCCCATGTCCAGAGTGCAAGATTGGTCAGTTAATGGTAATTCGATCAAGGACCACCAAAAAACGATTCATGGGTTGTTCAAATTTTTATGGTGGATGCAAAGCATCATCTCCACTTTTACAAAAAGCAAAGCTTAGAGCCATTAAAGCATCATGTGACGGATGTGAATGGCCTATGATAATTTTTCGTTATTCAAGAAAACAAAAATGGACCAGACAGTGTTCAAACTTTGGTTGTAAAACTAGAAAACCTAAACCTTCAAGTTAGCATAAATATCTGTTCTTCTATTTTTAAGCAAAGGAAGTACATTGCGAGTTTGTTTTATTTTTTTTAAATCTATATCAACGTAACCAATTCCTTGTTTCTTTTTCATATCAAGTAAAATTTTTCCATATGGATCAACTACAAGACTTCGTCCACAGTAAATGTTACCTACCTGGTCAGGTGCTACAACATAACATCCATTCTCTATTGCTCGAGTCTTGTTTATGGTTAACCAATGTTCTTCTTTCATGTCGCCTTTTACCCAAGCAGAGGGTGCAACTAAAATCTCAGAACCTGACGCTGCAAGTGATCTTGATATTTCAGGAAATCTCAAGTCATAGCAAATCATCATTCCTACTTTTCCAATTGATGTCTTGACAGGTTTTGAAATTTTTGAACCTGATATCATTTTATCTGATTCTCTAAATCCTAGTGCATCATAGAGATGAATTTTTCTATAAGTTGAGACTACCTTGCCTGACTTGTCAATTACAAATGAGGTATCATATACTCGGTTTTTTTTAGGGCTTTGTTCATAAAATGAACCAATAATTTCAATGTGATTTTCCTTTGCTTGCTTTGCAATCGTATTTACAAAATTACCCTTAATTGTTTCAGCTAGATTTGCTAATTGTTTGGGTGTCTGAGAAGAATTTGTGTAAAACATCATAAATTCTGGAAATGCAATAAGGACTGCCTTGTTTTTGGAAGCTAGTGAAATGTAATTAATTATTTTTTCTAGATTTTTTTCTTTATTAGTTGAGGCCTTAAATTGAACCAATGCAATCTTCATGGAAATTATAGTTACTCATGAGAATAAAAGGATAGAGAAATCACTATTGATTCAATGGGACTAGTAATAAATAGTTCAAATTGTAATTATATTCATGTCACAAGAAAGTAAATGTCCTTACTGTTCATCAATCTTTGAGGACAATGAACAATTATCAAAGCATATTGATAAAATTCATAATAATGAAGACGCAATAGGTACTCAAGGACTCTAAGTTTTTCATTTTGTCTTATTTTTAGCTGGTACAATTATCTAATTTGTCATTTTTGTTATAACTAAAGTGATTCTAAAAATTAACACCTGATCATTTTTGCATGTATATCTCTAATGCTAAAAGTAAAATATTTCAGTACTTTATATTTTTAAAAAATAATTAAAGTTGGTTTCCTGCCAAAAACCAATTTTCTTTTGGATTATCTTCAAAGACTACAATTACATGATTCTCCTTTGTTTTTAGAATCTCAACTGCTGATTTTGTAATTGCTTTTGCGTATTCGTCTTTTTGTTCTTGAGACCTTCCTGGATACATTGATACTGTTATCAAAGGCATGGTTTGTCTAAAAAATTTCGTTGATTTATTCTTTAGAGTTAGTTATCTGATCGATACCCATAACGAGTACCATAGGTAAAATCAGAACTATGTGTTTTTTTGTATAGATAACCTGATGCAAGTCCAACAATAAAACCTCCAATGTGGGCAAGATATGCCACACCACCACCTGCTACACCGAATCCTCCTACGAAGAATGGAAGTAAGTTTTGAAAGACGAACCAAAATGGTAAGAACCATCTTGCCTGAATGTGCATCATTCGCCAAAAGAAACCCAACATCAAAAATGTCTGAATTCTTGCTTTTGGAAATATTACCAAGTAAGCACCTAACACTCCCGATATGGCGCCTGATGCTCCAACTGCAGGAGTAATACTGTTCGGATCACCTAAAATATGTACTAAACCTGCAAGGATTCCCCATAGGAGATAAATTCCAAGAAATTTAATTTTTCCAAATTTTTGTTCAATGTTATCACCAAATATCCACAAAAATAACATGTTACCACCAAGATGCATAGCACCCCCATGCAAAAAGGTAGAACTTAGAAGCGTAACATAGGACTCAGTAGGGCATGCAATACTAGCTGATCCTGTCTCAGTTTGAAATATTGATTCAGTTGCACCTGTAATACAATTTGGAACTGCTCCCCATTCGTAAAAAAATGAAAATGCCTTTTCGTTTGTAAAATCAATAATTTGTCCCGTATAAGCTACTTCGATAAAAAATACGATTACGTTGACTGTAATTAATGCATAAGTTACTATTGGTTTGAACCCTCGAGGATGGGGATTTTCATCTCTTATTGGTAACATTAGATGATAAGGTTTGATAAAAAATTGTATAATAACATTATTCTTTGGCAATATCTATTTTAGTCAAGTGAGACTAAATTACAATAATTTCTCTTGCAACAAGGTTTTCAATAGAATATAGAAAATCACCAACAGAAATTTTATCCTCATACCGCCAAGCTGCAGTTGTCTTGAACAAAGATGGAATACTCCAGTTTGACTGTACAGTCATTTCTTTTGACGGGACCAATAATTCCTTTTTCAAATAAGAAAATTTTTTTCTCTGATGATTTTTAAACATAAATCAAATCAATAGAAATAATATTTTTTCTGATTTAAAGTGACTGGTGCATTTATTGTATTGGAAATCAATTATACACGAAGAATTCCATGTTGAATCAAATATTGTAGTCCTTGAACGAATGTTTTATCATCGATTTGTCCTTCTGACCACCAAGCAGCATTGTTTTTAATCCAAGAAGGAATCTCTTGATTATCAGAGATTTCCTGTTGTGTTTTTGGGATTAATATAATTTCATTTTTAATTAAATATTCAATTCCTTGAATGAATGTTGTATCATCGATTTGTCCTTCTGCCCACCATCCAGCATTACTTCGAATCCATTCAGGAATAGAGATTTCACCATTTTGATTTCCAATTCTGTCGATAACTACTGGTATTGATATTCTTGCTAGATTATTTCCATCAAGATTTTTAAAATTAAGATATACAATTCCGGTAATATCGCTTGGAATTGTAATCTCTATAGTATTGTATTGATCTTTAGAATCTGTGCTAGTACCACTTTGTTGATGAATAGTTTTTCCCATTGTAGTCATTGAAAAATCATATGTTACAGAGATAGGTCTGTTTTTGAGAAAAACATCCATTATGTTAAAATTAATGCTAGCTTTAGAATTTGATTTCAAGTTTTCAGGCTCGAGTAATACAAGCACTCGGAATTGTCCATTTTCAGTTACAGAGCTTAGTTGAATTTCCTCAGAGCTTGGTTTGATGAGAAAATCCATTCCATCTTGATTATCAGTTTGATTGTAAATATTCCATAATTCCTTTTGATTGATAATAAAATGGATTATTCTTTTTTCAGAAAAAAAATCATCAATAGTTACAATACTGTCAGAGAGTTTTACTTTATTGATATACATTGAAAATCCAGAAACTAGCAAATCCCCAAATGATTTTGAAATAGCTAATTCTTCATGTACTACTGATGTTTGATTTATGTTATCAAAACTCCAATTAAATGGCATTGAAAATGAAATTTCTCTCAAATTTGGATTATATTGAAAATTACTTAATTCATCATAATAGGTGATGGATTGAATGATTTGTTTTCCAAAATTTGGGTCATTAATTTCATGATCTCTTATTTGAGCAATTGAAATTCCTGATTTGAAAACTAGAGGTTCATCTAGTTTCTTGGAATAGCCATCAGCAGTAAGAATACTAATATCAAATTTGTATAGCCCACCTTCGCTTAGTTTGGGTCCTTTAACGTTAATCATTCTTGAATCAAGTCCTAACAATGAGCCAAAAAAATTTCCGTCTTCCTCTTCTACAATTTGAATGGAATCTGTATCTTCAGACATAAAATTAAAAACTATAAATCCATTATCTGCCTTAAACTCTTGTTCAAATAGAAACTGATTCCCTCGTTCGGATTTAATTAAAAATGTTACATCTCTCAAAGTAATCTTTGAATCAAAATCAATTAAAGAGATTGAAATTTGCTGATTATCATTTTTGTTTGGATCATTTGAAGATGAAGATACTTCTAAGGTCACTAGTTTTCCATTCAAATTTACAGGAGGAAATGTTTCAGATCCTAATCCATGTCCAAAAACATCAAATGTAATGGGGGCAAATATTGAAAATGATAGCAAGATTACAAGAATGTAGAATTTTTTTCCCAAGAGTAATTTTGATCCCTTTACTGTCTATTTAAAAATCTAGACTAAATTATTCTCAAGTCCATTTGTTTGGATCTTTTTTCCATACTTGTTTTCCATCAATAGTTACATTATCTTTTTCTTCAAAGACCGTATGCCACTTTCCGTTATCTGGAAAAATTTTATTCATTTCCTTTACTTTATCATTAGATGGAGCTCTGTTCATCAAGGCACCCCATCTCATGTTTGGAATTTTTGGCATGATATCATTGATGTCTTTCATTATTATCACTAAACTGAATTTATTTAAAAGTCTATGATCCTATACTCATTATTCCTTCTTTGATTAGGAACTGAATACCTTGAACAAAGTCTGAATCACCAATAGATCCCTCTGCCCACCATCCAGCATTGTTTTTAATCCACTCTGGAATCTCATTTCCACCTGACTCTGAACCTTGAGTAGTTGGTGGAATCTTCATGATTCCTTCTTTGATTAGATATTGTATTCCTTGAACAAAGGAATTATCATCAATGTCACCATTTGCCCACCATCCTGCGTTATTTTTAATCCACGTTGGAATTGCAGTTGGTGGATTAAGATCAATTGGATCTATAACTATAGGGGGTAGGGTAGAATCTTTTGGTAAACTAGGTCCAATTTCGATTATCGCAGAGCCTATTCCTGAATACGTTGGATCATAGGCAAGACCTGTTCCATACACTATGATATCAAGTCTGTATTGACCCTCAGATGGAACGTAGATTTGTGGAATATCAATTCCTTCTATAGCAACAATTCCAGGATTATTAGCATCATCACCTGAATCTTTTTCTATTTCTTGATCATTTTCATCAAATAATGAATATGCATATCTTACATCTTTGATTAGATTCCTACTTGCATCAAAAAAAGTTATTTCAAATGGGACTTCATCTGTCGCACCATATCTTCCATCCCATGCAACGTTAACAGTAGTTGGAACTTTTTCAAAGTTTGTAGTATCAACTAGATAAAATTCAGTGGATGTTTTTGACACCTCATCCTGCGGGACAAGTTTTAATTTCATAATTTTACTATCTTGATTTTCAGATCCTAAAACATCATTGATCTTTGTTAATTCCTTATTGGTAATTAGAAAATGTACAATATTTGTATCCTCATATGAGTATGGATCATTTAGAAGAGCTCTTTGATCAATTTCAACTCCATTGACATATCCTTTGAATTGTTTTCCTTCTGCATATGGTGCAAAGTCTTTTGGAACTCTGACTTCTTCGTGTACTACTTGTACCAAATTAACATAGTCTGGACTCCAATCAAAAGGCATATCAAAATAAATAGAATTATCAGAGTTGTCAAATTCAAAGTTATCTACCTCGTCATAGTAAGTCTTTACAATTACTGGAATCTCTTCTGCATTTGCAGTTTGGATAAGAAAGTTTTGTTGTTGTGCAATACTAACAAAAGTGTCATAGCTCAATAAAGTAGCCAAAACAGTTCTAGGACTTGTTGCGCCTTCTATATCCACTCTAATATTGTATAGTCCTCCTTGGACAAAAATTGGACCAGATATTGATGGTCTACCTCCACCTTGCACGTATAGAGCACCGGGGGCACTGCCATGTTCAGAGCCGCCATAAATTGTGCATCGCCATAAATCTACTTCATTACAATTCTCCTTGGGTTTAATTTGTACATTTAATTCTCCATCCGTATCATAAAACAGGTTTCTAGCTAAAAGTTCACCAGCTTGCCATATCTCTAATCTGTATGTTACTTTCTCAAGAGTGATATCTGTTAATGTGTCAAAAAAACGAATTTTCATGTTTATATCGTCAATGTCACCTACGGTAATATCAGAAGGAGTTAATTCGGTACGAACAGTTACTTTCATATCCCCAAAAGTAAGTGGTTCTGCTTGATCACCACCAAGTCCATGTCCAAAGACATTTGGAGTAAAAGCGGAAATTGCAAGTACTCCAACTATAGCTAAAACAAATGAAAACCTGCTAGACAACAATGATCATGTAAGAATTCCATATTTAAAGATGGCATAGAATTATCATCTAGGTAAATTTCTTGAATTGATTTTTGGTGTAATTTTTATTTATGGTGACTAAGGAGAGATCCTATGAAGTTTCTAGTTGGATTATTACTAATTTCTCTTATACTTACACCAGCCTTTGCTCAAACCAATTCACAAACTTTACCGACTGAAAAAGGAACTTTAGAGGTGAAATTATCATATGATGAAATTATTCTAGATCAATTAACTACGTTGAAAACTGATTTCATTAATCCTCAAACACAAAAAATACAAGAGCATATCGACTGGAAATTTTCAATTTCGAAAGATAGTGAAACCATTTGGGGACCAACGCAGCTTAGTCATACTTCTAAGGGCTCATTAGATAATTTAAAGTACGAATTTCAAGATGATGGTGTGTATAATTTAGAATTTGAAATTGAGGGGATTTTATTTCAACCCATTCCAGCTGAGAAAGTTTCGTTTGATGTGATAGTGGGAGAGGCTAGTGCACAACCTGACACCCCTCCTCAAGTAAATGATAATGGTGGTGGATGTTTAATTGCGACTGCAGCCTATGATTCAGAATTAGCCCCCCAAGTTCAACAACTCAGAGAACTAAGAGACAATACAATTCTTCAAACAAAATCAGGAATTTCTTTTATGACAACATTTAATGAATTCTATTATTCATTCTCACCTACAATTGCAGACTTGGAAAGAGAAAATCCAATCGTCAAAGAGGGTGTGAAAGTAGCAATTACTCCATTGTTAACATCATTGTCTATTCTAAATCATTTAGATATTGACTCAGAGCAAGAGATGTTAGGGTATGGTATTTCTTTGATTTTGGCAAATATTGGAATGTATGCAGGTCTTCCAGTGTTTGGAATTCTAAAGGTGTACCAATTTAGGAAAAATTAGATACAAATTTTGGAAATTCAAGAGAGGTTTTTATGGATCCCAACAATTGTTCCATGTAATGAAGACTATAGCTATAGGCTCCTTCTTCGTATTATTTGCTATTGTAGCCGGTATGGTTACAAGTCCAGCATTTGCAGATCACGCAACTGCAAGTGTTAGCACTCCACAAGGAACATCTGTTCCAGGATGTGAAACAACAAACGAATGTTTCCTACCCTATGAAGTAACAGTAGATGTTGGCGGTGTAGTAACATGGTCAAATGATGACTCTGCAGCTCATACCGTTACTGGTGGAAGTGCCGCAGATGGACCATCTGGTGTCTTTGACAGCAGTTTGTTTATGGCAGGTACAACTTTCTCACATACATTTGAAGCAGAAGGTGAATACCCATACTTTTGTATGGTTCACCCTTGGATGATGGGAATTGTAACTGTTCAAGCAGAAGGCGAAGATAATACTGATGACGGGGGAGAACTAATGGTAGCAGTAACTGACTCTGCTGTAAAAGGTGGAACTCAGGTTGATATTGACTTCAGCGAACTTCATGTCAACTATGTAATCACTGCAACACAAAACGATGAAGTAATCTTTGAGGAATCATCACATGCAATGGAACACACAGCAACTCATCAAATAGATGCAGTTGGTTCAGAAGAAAGTCCCATTGACATTGATATAGTTTCTCTAGGCATTGGATTTCCAGGTGCTAATCAAGACTGGACTGGTCCAACAGGTTCAGTAGCAACTGCTAAAGTTGTTCCGGAATTTGGAACAGTCGCAATGATGGTACTATCTGTTGCAATCATAAGCATCATCGCAGTAACTGCAAAATCTAGAGTGATTCCAAGATTTTAGGAATACATCCTTTTTTTATTTTCTTTTTACTAAAGCAATTATTGCCAAGATGATTGCAGCTGCTGCAATTGATAATCCTAGTATTGCAAAGTCGTATGCAGCACCATCAGATGATACTTCAATTCCTTGACCTGACTTTAATGAAGAAACATCTTGTTGAAGCGAAGATACTGCGCTTTTTAGAGCTGTTACATCTTGATCAGATGATGAACCACTAGTTGGTGGAAAGTCCAATACTGCAGTTGATTCTACATCTTCAACGGGAATATCTACATCAATTGATACTCCATTAATTTCTCCCTTAAGTTGGATTGAAAATGAGCCTGTTTTTGTTGGAATCACGTTAGAAAAGTAGTGTCCTGGTCGCGGATCAGAACCAATATCTAAAACTTTAGTTACACCCCCAAATTTTGCGTTGGCCTCAATATTTTTAAATGCATTTTTAATTCCAACTTTTAATCCAGCAGTCTCTCCAGGTTCACTAATATCAAAAACAAAGTTGTTTCTAAATCCCACAACTGGTGGTTCAACTCCCCAACCAACTTCAATTTCATATGGTTCAACTTCTATTGTGGTGTGAGCAAAAGCGTGTGATACTAATCCTGAGGAGAGCAATAAGGCAATAAAACTAAAAGTAACAACTTTCATATCTATAATTCTACAATGATGTGTTATTATCTTTACGTGAATTGGTACAAACTTCAAACTAAATGAAAACTGTTTAAATTATCAGTAATAAACTGAAGATTAAATGAGAAAACTCTTGATTATTTCTTTGTTAGTTTTATCAATTTCAATACCTTTTGCTGCAGCACATCCATTTACAGAAGAAACAAGTCCCAGCTCTGCAACAAATGCACCAATTGGAATAACCGAAATAACAGTGATTTTTTCGGAGCCCATTGAGTTAGATTTTAGCTCTTTGAAAGTTTTTGACAATAATGGTAATCAAATAGATAACAAAGATTCCAAATATTATCAAGGAGAAAATTCGCTGATTGTTTCAACTCCCTCACTTGAGGGTGGAGTTTATACGGTAACAAGTAAAGTTCTTTCCAAAGTTGATGGTCATTTGGTTAATGATGCTTTTATTTTTGGGGTAGGGAATGTCAAAATTGATGTCCCAATTGAAACACCAAAATCAATTTATGAAATTATATTTTTTCCAGAAGCTGCTGCTAGATTTCCGGGTCTGGTAGGACAAACTATAGTTTTGGGTTCAGTTATTGCCTCAATGTTAATTTGGGGAACTCAAAATAAAAATCTAATTCGAAAAGATATTGAAAAAATAAATTTTTTTCATCATGGAAAATTCATGATTTTAACTGGTATTGGGTTAATGGCAGTATTTGCATCCAACATTGCTATGCTGGCTGTACAAACATTACGATTAGAGACATCAGCATTTGATGCTATACAAACAACTTTTGGAACATCGTGGTTAATCAGAATGATAATTACAATTATTCTTTTGGGAGTTTGGTTTTGGATGGATAGAAAAAAACACATTACAAAAAAGAATCAAATTCCAATGCTTTTGTTATCTCTTGCTCTAATTGGTACTACAACAATGATAGGACATGGTAGTGCAAGCGGAGAGATGGCAGCTGTTGCTTTGGATTATGTGCATAATTTAGTTGCAGCAATTTGGATTGGTGGAATCATCTATTTTGTCTTTACATTACTTCCTACCTTTTCAAAACTGGATAATATCGCCAGAGAAAAGATGTCACTTGTAATGATTCCAAGGTTTTCAATTGCCTTTATCATTGCAGTAGGAATTGTAATTATTACTGGTCCAACCTTAATGTGGATTTTAGAAAGTGATATTGGAATAATTTCTCAATCAATTTATGGAAAATTAATCATCGCTAAAATTGTAATTGCGTCAATTATGATTGGATTAGGTGGTTTTTTTCAGTATAAAGTTCAAAAATCTGGAGAAAAGGCGGTTAATTCAAAATCATTTTCAGTTCATAGGAGACTGAAAAGATCTTTAAAGATAGATGTTACTTTGGGAATAATTTTACTTGGAGTGGTGGCACTTTTAACTAATGGTACTTTGCCTGCAGGAGAAATTCAAAAGGTTGATGCAAAGGAAGTATTGTATGGATTTAGAACAATAGAATTTTCAGAAAGTGCTAAATTTGATATTGAGATTACACCATTTTCAAGCGGTACCAATAATATTCTAGTAAAGGTTAGTGACTTTGAAAATAACCAATTGCAAGATGTAAATGAAGTAAAGGTAAAGATTTCAAATCCAGAACGAAATATTTCTCCAATTGAAGTTCTCATGGAAAAGACTAGTCAAGAAGAAAATAAACCAGAAAAATTTCAAGGAGAGTTGACATTTGGATTTTCAGGCCAGTGGCAAACTGAAGTTGAAATTCAACGAACTCAAAATGCAAACGAATCTGTTATTATGAATTTGCTTGTAAAACCAAGACTGCCGGATCTTCAAATAGAAATTATAGAATATGATTTTCCTGAACCCACAAAACCACTATACCCATTGTATGATGGGGAAAATTCAATTTGGATAAGTGATCCTGGAGCACCTAGACTTTGGCAATTTTCACTAGATTCTCAAGAATTTACCTCACACCCATTTGATGGAGTAGTTTCAGTTATGCTCACTAAAGATAACGAGGGAAAGATTTGGTTTAATGATCCACCAAGAAACCAAATTGGATTCTTTGATCCGAATGATGGAGAAATAACCACCATCACGTTGCCAAAAATTGCACCAACAATTGATCCAAGTAGGACAACTTTCCTCCAATCTGACTTTGATGGAAATATTTGGATTGTAATAAACAACAAAGATAAAATTTTAAAATACAGTCCAGACTCTAATTCTTTTGAAGAAATTCAATTGGCAAAAAGATCATTGCCCTTTACATTAGCAGTAGATAATGAAGGAAAGATTTGGTTTGCTGAGACTGGAACAGGAATGATAGGATTCATAAATCCAGAAAATAATGAAATTACCAAATATTCAGACGATGAGCCACTAGAAGGACCTGAGGCCTTAATCTTTGATAAAGATGGAAATCTATGGATTGCTGAACACACAGGTACGGGAATAACCAAATTTAACCCAATTTTAGAAACATTTGAAAAAATTCCGGTTCCTGACAAAGAAGCACTTCCATTTGGAATGGCCTTTGATAGATATGACAATATTTGGTTTGCACAACACACAGTGGATAATATTGCAGCATACGATCCGCATAATAATAATTTGATAGAAGTGCCAGTTCCAACAGAAACATCATTTATACAATTTATGACATCTGATGATAATGACAATATTTGGTTTGTTGAATTTCAAGGAAATAAGTTAGGTATGGTAAAGATTACAGAAATTCCGTTAGTAACTTCTCAAATACAAACAACAGAAAAATTTGAACTGAAATACACAGAACTTGCCTCACCATTAATTGCAATGGGAATAGTTGCAACGTCGTTATTTTTTGTGAAAAGTGTTAAAGACAAAAGAAGACTCAACGCATTAATTAATTCTTAGATAACAAACCCATAGATTTTATTGTCATAGTCCCACCAAACAAGCCAATAGACAATAAGACAATAGTTCCTGCCGGAGTAATATTGAAAATATAAGAAATTAAAATTCCAATAACAACTGAAAATATAGAAAATGATATTGATAGAATTGCAGTTGGTTTGAATCCTTTGCCATACATGATTGCAGTTACATTAGGAATTACAAATAATGCAGAAATTAACAAGACGCCCACTAGTTGAATCGAGGTTACAACGGTTAATCCAGCCATAAAAACAATTAGATAATTTATTTTTTCAACTGGGATGCCGCTTACTTTAGCTTGTTCTTCATTAAATGTCGAATAAAGTAATTGCCTATACAATAATAAAATAACAATTAAAATGATTCCAGTCAAGGATAAAATCAGAATTGTTTCATTTACACTTACAAGAAGTATACTACCAAATAGAAAACTAAAGATATCAATAGTAAATCCACCTGAAATTCCAACAATTACGAGCCCAACGGCAATACCTGAGGATAAAAGAACTGCAATTGCCGCATCACCAGAAATATCATATTTTTCTTTAATTTTGGTAATAATCAAGGCACTAATCAAGGAAACACCATAAGCCGTCCAAAGCGGATATACTCCTGCCATTAATCCTAAAGCAATTCCACCAAAAGAAGAATGAGCTATTGCATCACCAAACAAAGAGTATCGTCTTAGAACAAGAAATAGTCCTATTACTGAACATAAAATTGCAATGGCAACTCCTGAGATTAGTGCTCTATGCATAAAGCTGAAAGTTAGGATTTCAAATGACATGATTAATGATGGTGCATGTGTTCCTGCATGGATGCTTCAGAATATTTTTTTACGAGCTCGTCATTTTCAAAGAAATCATCAGATTCGCCATGAAAAAATAACGTTCGATTTAAACAAGCTACATGATTTGCCAGTTGATTTACTGCATCTAAATCATGAGAGGACCAAATAATGGTAATTTTTTGTTTGGCGTTTAATTCTCTAAGGATGCTATAAAAAAGTTCAATGCTTTGCTGGTCAATTCCAGTTACTGGTTCATCAAGAATCAAAAGTTTTGGATTATTAACAAGTGCCTTTGCAATAAAGACTCTTTGCTGTTGACCTCCAGATAATTCTCCAATTCTTTTTTTACTTAATTCGTGAATCCAAAGTTGTTGTAAAATTTCATCAATCTTATCGGCATTAGATTCTTGTCTTAAACCCATCCTTACAACATCGTTTACCGTAGCTGGAAAATTTTTCTCAAATACTGGTTTTTGTGGAACATAACCAATTTCTTTTAGATAATCTTTTGATTTTCTAATATCTTTTCCAAAAAATCGAATTGTTCCATCGTATTTTGTGTTTAGCCCAAGCATTGAAGCAAAAAGTGTGCTTTTTCCTGCTCCATTTGGTCCAATTATTCCTAAAAAATCACCTTTTTTGACTGTAAAACTAACATCATCAAGTGCTTTTACATCTGGATACTTGACGGTTAGATGCTCAATGTCTGCAACGTTCAACATAGTGCCTCCTTGAGATTATTTAGATTTTCAGTCATTCTTGAAATATAGTTTCCATGACCAGAAATTTCTAATGAAGATAAAACTAGAATACTGCCACCTATTTCATTTGCCACAACATTTGATATTCTTGGATCAGTAGTCTCTTCAGTAAAAATAATATCTATTTTTAATTCTCTTGCAATATTAATAATATTTTCCAAGTTTTTTGCTGTAGGTTCTGCATGAGGATCATTTGACGAAATGATTGTATGTTGACGTAGATCATATTCATGTGCAAAATATGAAAACGCATCATGATATGCAATAAATTCTCTATTACAATTTGATAAATCATTTCTAATTTTAGAATCTAGCCTATCTAGATCTAATTTGTAATTTTGTGCATTTTTTTGATAAAAATTTTGGTTTTTGGGGTCTGACTTGGAAAATGCATCAGCAATAGTTTGAACTTGAATTTTTGCATAATTTGGATTAAGCCAAATATGCGGATCTCCTTTTTTTGATAAATTCAGACTTCTATCATTTTCATTTTTAAAAATTCCATCACTTGTGTTAACTACAATACCTCGATAGTTTATCTCCTCCAAATTTTCCACCCAATTTTCAAATCCAAATCCATTAATTATGATCAGATCAGATTTCTGCATTTGTTGTACATCTTGTATTGTAGGTTCCCAATCATGAGGCTCCACACCTTCAGGAACTAGTAGTTGTACATTGATTTTGTCTTGGCCAACTTTTTGTGAAAATTCGTACAAAGGTGAAAACGATGAAATAACTTGAAGTTTAGTTAAACCGTTGTTTTCTACAATTTGAAAACCAGAATCACTTGCCCAGACAGAGTATGAGCTAAGAGGAATTACAATTGCAATTGCAATTATTGCAAATTTGATCTGGTTATTCACACACAAAATCTACAAGAATTATTAATAAATCTATAAATTCTTAATAACTTTAATTGCTAGACTTATAATATAATTAATAACATTAGGCGTATGCCGATTGTGTCAATTTCGTTAAACGATGAGATACTAGCAGAGTTAGATAAACTTCAAAAATCAATGGGATTTTCTGGACGCTCTGAAGCGATAAGAGCAGGTATTAGATCATTTGTTTCAGACGAAAAACAAAAATCAGATTTATCTGGAAAAATTCATGCAATTTTACTTGTTGTTCACAATGATGAATTTGATCACGTTGTTTCTGGAATTACTCATAACTTTGAGGATCTTATTACAACCCACCTTCATAGTAAAATCGATTCAAAAAAATGCATGGAATTGTTTGTAATTGATGGGGATGTTGAAAAAATCTCTACAATGACAAAAGATTTTCAAATAAACAAAAACATGGATACAGTAAAGTTAGTTGCGTTATAGTTAGAAATTCTTTACTAAAAATAAATTCTTTTTAGATGCAATAATGATTGCCATGATAGATATTGTGAGGATTACTACAGTAAAAGAACCAAACTCAGGTACAACTAGGATTCCAAATTCTGTTTCTTGACCTGTATTTCTTATATTTTCAAATCTAATTATTGAAGGTCCTGTTTGATTTTCTGTAAAGTAATAATCTTCTGATTCTCCACCAACTTGTGCCAACCCAGTTGTTCTATGAATTTCTTGTCCTCCTTGTAGAATTACAAATGTATATTCTGAATTCCGTAATGGTTGGTTTGTTGACCCATCTCTGATTGTAAAGATAAATTTTGTTTTCTTATCAGGTTCAATTGTGATAGGATCCCATGATAGATTCACTAGATAATCTTCACTGTTGGTATAAGCAGTAAGAGGAAAGTCAACTTTACTAGTTGTAGATAATGTAAAGATAATATTATCTGGTAATGGTTCTCCAGAATTTTTCATTTGATTTTTTAAAAATCTAAGATGGTCTTGTAATAATACGAAATGAACTATCCTTTCATCCTCTTCAGTATAATCATCAACGGTAACTGAAGATTGGAACAAGTCAATTCCATTTACCATACCTGTATACCCTCCAGACCGAAATTCCTCAAAATCATTAGGAAAATGAACTTCTTCATGAACAACTGGAATGTGAGACATTTGCTTTTCACTCCAATCAAATGGCATTTCAAATGTTACTCGTTTTTTTTCTGAATCATACTTAAAATTAGAAATTTTATCAAAATAGGACTTTATTTTAAAAGAAACGTCTTGATTTTGGGCATCTTTTTGCCAAAATTGAGTCGTTTCTGCTACACTCAAATCTGCATTATACACTTCTGAATCTTTTATGATATTTGTGGGCTCGTCAATGGTTCTAACTTCAATTTCAAAATTGTATAGACCACCAGAATTAAAGATGGGTCCCGTGATTTCAAGTGGATTTGATTCTGTTTCATACCAGGCGCCCAGCAATGTGTCTTGTTTCCCATGAATTGTAATCTCACCTTCCTGGGTAGGTTTTATTTTGATTGGAAGGACACCATCAGATGTAAAAAAATAATTTCGAAATATCATTTCATTTTCATGAAATAGTCCAATTAGAAAGGTGACGTTTTTGGCATTTTCCTTTGTTTCATCTTCGATTGCAGTAATTGTAATTTGTTTTTCATCAAGGTTATCAAATGATAGTGGAACTTCAACTGAGATTGAAATTTCTTTTCCTTGAATTTCAACTGATGATATTGTATCAAGACCCAATCCGTGGCCATAAACACTACTTAATGGAAATAAAAATACCGCTGCGAGTAAAACAATTCCAATTTTTGAAAGAGACAATATTCTTTTTGAGTCGTTGGGGTTATTTTACTGTCAGCAATTGCTCAACTCTTTGAATCAGCTCTTCTATAGAATTGGCCTCTAAAATTGGTTGTAATTCATTTGGATCCTGAGCACCAAGAGCAGCCAAAGAATAGACATAATCAATGGTTGGAGTATCGGTAGTTAGATAGTATTGAGTCAAAATTTGGTCTAGTGCAAAAGGCTCAATTACGTGTGGAAGAGCTTGCTTGACAGTTTTTTTCTTCCACAAGTAAACAATGTGTTCCCATTGATTCAATAAAATATTATCATCAATTTCAGGAATTAATTCAACTTTCGCTCGAATGTACATTTTTTCGTTATTGTGGGATTTTTCATCAAGATCTGATATTGCTTGATGACCTTCAAGGGAATGAGGATCATAGTTTTCGGGTAGTTTTATGGATGGGGGAATAATTTTTTTTATTATGAATTTACTTCTACCCTGAGTTTGAATAGCCAATTGCATACCATCAATTTCAACGTCTTCACACTTGGTGATTTTGGCAATTGTTCCCACTAATTTTGGCCCGTTCCAACCTTGAATTTGATTACTCGAATCAACCAAACATACCCCAAACTGTCCATCACCTAGCATGCAGTCATCAACTAGTTGTTTGTACCGTGGCTCAAATATTCGAAGTGGGAGTTCCTGCCGTGGAAACAAGACCAAGTCTAATGGAAAAATTGGTAAAATTTTTCGTAGAGTCAAACTGTCTTAGTTGAGATTTTCTTCAAATATATGGAATACGGAAATTTTTGATAGGTTCTAAATATCATTCAGAATCCATTTTCATTGAGAATTAAACCTAACAATGCAGCACGAGTGTGTTTCCCATTTTCAGCTTGTTGAAAGTATTTTGCATGGGTTGTTTTATCAATGTCAGGTGAAATTTCATCTAGTCTTGGTAGTGGATGTAAAATTATGGCATCATCCTTCATCTTTTTCAGCATGTCAAGTCCAATTACATAACTTCCCTTTACTTTGAGATACTCTTCTTCATCTGGAAATCGTTCCTTTTGAATTCTTGTTACATACACGACATCAAGGTCTTCAATATAGTCTTCAAGGTTAGTGGATTCTGTAAATGATAATTTTTTTCTAATTTCATAAATTGAATCTAATCGTATCCGAAGTGATTCAGGAGAAATCAAATGAACATCAACATCATAGTTTCCAAGACCTGACAAAAGTGAATAGACAGTTCGACCATATTTTAAATCTCCAATAATTCCAATTTTTAATCCATCAATCTTTTTCTTTTCTTTTTTAATTGTGAACAAGTCTTGTATAGCCTGTGTTGGATGTTCCTCAGTTCCACTTCCTGCATTAATTACAGGTTTTGATGAGACCTCTGATGCAAACCTACTAGATCCGTCAAGTGGATGTCTTAAAACTAGTAGATCTGAATATATTGACATTATTTTTACAGTATCTGCAAGACTCTCCCCTTTTTGTGTAGAAGAAGAAGAGATATCAGAAATTCCCAACGAATTGCCTCCAATAGAGGCCATAGCAGATTCGAAGCTTAGACGAGTTCGGGTACTTGGTTCATAAAATAAGTAACTCAAAGTTTTTCCTTTACAGATCTCACGTCGGGATACAGGATCTAATTTCATTATTTTTTCAGTATATTCGAAAATCTTTTCAAATTGATCTTTATTGTAATCTTTAATCGATATGATATCTTTATTGTAGAACTGGTTCACTCTCAATAATATATACTGGTGACTATACAAAGTATTCTGATGCAAGAATCCGAATTGATGGTTCGTAGAATCAAGGAAGGAACGGTGATTGACCATATTGATGAGGGAAAAGGTCTTCAAGTATTAGGAGCCCTTCAAATTGATGGGAGAGATGGAAGTCTCATCACGATTGCATTAAATGTACCAAGTGGAAAATTTAAGAAAAAAGATATAATCAAAGTGGAAAACAAATTCCTTGCCGATGATGACACTAACAAATTGGCAGTTATTGCCCCCCAGGCCTCGATAAACATTATCAAAAATTACAAGCTAGTAGAAAAAAGAAGAGTTTCACTTCCCAATGAAATTGAACGGATATTTCGCTGTTCTAATCCTGATTGTATAACCAATAGTCACGAACACATAGAGTCTGTAATGGATGTGATGGACAAGGAAGGGAGAGTCCTCAAGTGTAGATATTGTGGACGAGTACTTGATGTAAATCAACTAAAATATAATTAAAAAAATCTTTTAAAAATTTTAAAAAGAGTTTATTGTTGGGTCTATTGTCCCAAGATGATAAACATCATAACTATACCGTAGATAGCAATTGATTCTACCATACCGACGAAGATGAATACTTTTGACTGTAATGCTGGATTCTCACTAATTACTGCAAGACCTGCTGCACCTACTTGCCCTAAACCGATACCGGCTCCAGCAGCTGCCAAACCAAATGCTAAACCTGCACCTAAAAGTTTCATACCAGCAGCATCAGATGCTCCAGATTCTTGAGCAAAAGCGGTACCAGTGAATCCTAACGCTGAAATTACAATTGTTGCCAAAAGTGCTAATACAATAGGTTTCATGTTCGATTTAGCCCCTTCCGTTCCATATTTAAATCATGATAATTTTTTTGGATCAAATTTGATCAAGGGTCTTTTTTTTGAATGATTGAAGATCATCTTTTATAGATTGGGAAGATTTTTCGTGATCTTGTTCTAATGATTTTTTTGAATCTTCAATTAATTTTTTTATTTCTTCTTTTGCCATTTTTATCTACTCTCCATCTTTGCTTTGACTTTTTTTAACTTTGCGAAATCTTCTCTTTCCCTTTCTTCGAGCGTCGCTAAAATATATCGTATTTTTTCTTTATATTGAGGAATAATTACATTTTCTAATGCATTTAACAATTTTTGTGTTTTTTCCAGAGCCTTTGCAAGACTAAATATAGAATTTTCATACTCTGCTGCTTTGCAGATTTTTGGAAGTAATTCTTTGATCTGTTTTGCTGCTCGATCTATTGAAGAATTTGTATCTGCAAATCCATAAGGCATTGATTTTGTATCTTTTTCAGTCACCGTAAGTGCAGGAATTTTTACATCTACAACTCTTCTAATATGGATTTTAACTTCCATTACTGGTGGTGTTGATTCTGCTACAGAGTCAACGGTTCCTGTTCCTAATGCAAGATATGCTTCATTGACGGATTTGTAAATGTCTTGTAATGGATCCCAAATTCCCCCTCTTGCCTTAGAAGCTTCTTGAATCATTTCTTCGATATTTTTTAGTAAAACTTTACGTTTATCATCTAGAATTTTCTGAACCATTGTTGCTACTTGGCTTGATTTTTTGTATTTGAGTAGTTCAATTTTGGTCGCAGCTACATTCTGTCCAAATGACATTTTGCTACTTTTCCTGATAATATTGGTCTACGTATTTGTCTTTGATTTTAGTAATTTCATTCTTTGGAAGTTTAGATACTATCTTCCATAAAATATTAAGAGTTTCTTCAATGGTTCTATTTTCATCCGTTGCTTGGGTTAGAAATTCTTTTTCAAAGGTATCTCCAACATCCATGTATTTCAAATCAATTTCAGTTAATCCTGCCTTTCCTACAATTCCTGCAAGTGCTCTTACTTCTTGTGCTCTAGAATATGCGTCATAGACTTGATTAGAAACTTCACTGTGATCTGCTCTTGTACTTCCTTCACCAATTCCGTCCTTCATTAACCTGCTAAGGCTCATCAAGATATTTACGGGTGGATAAACTCCTTGTCTGAACAAATCTCTACCAAGGACGACTTGACCTTCTGTGATATATCCAGTAAGATCTGGAATAGGATGAGTGATATCATCTGATGGCATTGATAAAATTGGAACCTGCGTAACGCTGCCTTTTCTCCCATTTAGTTTTCCTGCTCTTTCATAAATTGTTGACAAGTCAGTGTAAAGATAACCTGGATAACCTTTTCTTCCTGGTACCTCTTCTCTTGCTGCACTGATTTCTCTTAAAGCCTCTGCATAGTTTGTCATATCTGTAAGTATAACCAGAACATGCATTCCTAGGTCAAATGCCAAATACTCTGCGACAGTTAATGCAACACGTGGAGTAATGATTCTCTCAATTGCAGGATCATCTGCTGTATTTAAGAAAAGAACACTTCGTTTTAAGGCACCAGATTCTTCAAGACTTCTTCTAAAATATTCTGCCTCACTGTATTGCACACCAATTGCAGCAAATACTACTGCAAAGTCATCCTGAGTTCCAACAACACTTGCTTGTCTTGCAATTTGTGCAGCGACAAGATTATGTGACATACCAGAACCTGAAAATATTGGAAGTTTTTGCCCTCTAACCAGAGTAATCATTCCATCAATTACTGATATACCAGTTTGAATGAAATCTTTAGGATACTCTCTTTGTTCAGGATTCATTGGTTCACCATTAATGTCAACAAATTTATCTGCAATCGGATCTGGCAGTCCGTCTTTTGGTCTACCTAAACCATCAAAAACTCTTCCAAGTAACTCTTTGGATACTGGCATCTCCATTAATTTTCCAACAAATTTTGCTTTGGTACCAGATATAGATAATCCAGTTGTTCCTTCAAATACTTGAACTATAGCTTTTCCGTTTCCGACTTCAAGAACTTTACCTAATCTTCTTTCTCCCTCGTTTGTTTCAATTTCTACTAGTTCATCAAATGCTGCATTTGAAACATCATCGACTACTACTAGCGGTCCTTTAATTTCTGCAATCTTGCTGTACTGAACTCCGCCTTCACTCAATTTTGAACCTTCACTCCTGTAATGTTTTTGAATTGTTCTTGCATGTCGACATCCAATTGATCAAGTTTTGGCATTTCATCATCCTTGACATCCATTCTTGCCTTTAGTATTGAACTTACAACTGACATTGCCCTAATATCAGCTAGATTTGCTCCTTCTTTAAGGGCTTGCTGTCCTCTCCTGTAAAATTCAACAAGAAGTTTTAGTAATTTGTATTGTTTTTCTGGACTGCAATAAGTGTCAACATCATCAAATGAGTTTTGTTGTAACAAACCAATCTTTATCATTCTTGCAACTTCAAGGATTAATTTTTCTTCATCAGGTAATGCTTCAGGACCTAATAGTCGAACAATTTCTTTTAGTGTATCTTCTCTTTGTAAAACACCGTATGCTTCACTACGAAGACCAAGCCAATCCTCATTGATGTTTTCTACCCACCATTTTGCAATGTCTCCCAAATAACCAGAATAGCTATTCATCCAATTAATTGATGGATAATGTCTAGAGTATGCAAGTTTTGCATCCAATGCCCAAAAAGTTTTGATAAATCTCATTGTGTGTGTAGTTACTGGTTCTGTAAAGTCACCACCTGATGGAGATACTGCTCCAACTAGTGTAACTGAACCATCACGGTCTGGGCTACCAGAGGCTCTCACACGACCTGCCCTTTCATAAAATTCTGCTAATCTTGATGCAAGATACGATGGGTAACCTTCTTCTGCAGGCATCTCCTCTAAACGTCCACTCATCTCTCTCAGTGATTCGGCCCATCTACTAGTTGAATCTGCCACAAGTACAACATCTTTACCCATATCCCTGTAGTATTCAGCAATTGTTACACCAGTGTAGATGCTAGCCTCTCTTGCTGCCACTGGCATGTTACTGGTATTTGCAACCAAAACTGTTCTATCCATTAGTGGTTTTCCAGTTCTTGGATCTTTGAGTTCTGGAAATTCAACAAGAACTTCTGTCATCTCGTTTCCTCTCTCACCACACCCAATGTACACTACAACTTGGGAATCAGCCCACTTTGCAATTTGGTGTAGAGTTACTGTCTTTCCAGTCCCAAAAGCCCCTGGTATAGAACCAGTGCCACCTTTAGCTATTGGAAAGAACGTATCAATAACACGTTGTCCTGTTATAAGGGGAACAGTTGGATCGTGTCTTTTTAAGAATGGACGTGGTTTTCTAACTGGCCATTTGTGATACATCTTAAGAGGAAAAGTTTGGCCATCTTTTTCAGTCGTTGCCATTTCAGTTTCTAAATTATAATCTCCTTCACTTACAATTTTTGTAATTTTTCCTCCTTTGTGATCAGGGGGAACCATAATGGAATTTTCAATTAAAGATGATTCTTGAACAGTGCCAATTACACTTCCAGGAGTAACTTCATCGCCGATACTTACAGTTGGTACAAAGTGATAATTTTTAGTCATATCTACTGGGGTTGTTGTAATACCTCTTCCAATAAAAGAGCCCGAGGCTTTAGATAATTCTTTTAGTGGTCTTTGTATTCCATCATAAATTTGTCCAATAATTCCTGGACCTAATAAAACACTTAGTGGGTTTCCAGTTCCAATTACAGGCTCTCCTGGTTTTAATCCACTTGTTGATTCATAAACTTGAATAAATGCAACATCTCCTGTAAGCCTAATAACTTCTCCTACAAGTTTTGAATTTCCGACGGTTACAGTTTCATACATTTTAGCATCAGACATTCCGTCAGCTCTAACAGCTGGACCGCTTACCCAAACAATTCTACCTTGTGCAGCCATCTAGATACCCACTCCGAATTGACTTGCAATGTCTTTCCTAATTAAAGGCTTCAATCGTTCAATTTTAGAATCAAGAGTGTTATCAAACATCATGGCACCTTGTTTGGACTTTACCTTAACACCACCTAAACAATCAATTGTTTCAGATGAAAGCTCAGCTCCTGGATATTGAGATAGATTAGATTGAACAATGTCTTTATCTTTTGAGTTTGTAAAAACAATAATTTCTGTGGTGCCCAAATTTTTGGTTGCCTCATCTAAAAGAGATTTTATTAAATTTGAATAATCGCCGCTGCGATCAACATTTGCAATTTGTTCTATTGCCTTTGAAAATACCTTATCAAATGATTCTTCTACTGTCAATAGTTGCTTATTTCGGGCTTGAAGATCCGAACTTCCAATAATTTGTCTTTCAATTTTATCTGCTTCTTTTTTGCCATTAGAGACTATTTTATCATATTCTTGGCCTAATGTGACATTAGAATCTTCTAGTTTTTGTTTAGAATCTATGAGTGCAGAATCAAGACTAGATAAAATATTTGATTCTGTTTGGTGAAGAATCTTATCTATAGTATGCTCTAGTGCAGAATCAGATACCAATGTGAGGCGTTGACTCGATAATAGATTTTAATGTTTGGGAATGACCAAATCAGAAAGATATTAAAATCAAAGAAAAAACCACTTGATTATCTTGGCTACAGCCGATCTAAAACTTGGAACTGTGATTTTACCAAGAAGTGAGTCTCCTAGAGCAATTTCCAGACTAACTGAATTCGAATGGTTTCATAAAATTGATACAGATAATGATCTTGTAACTCCAGAAATCGATGATCTTCTTTTAGAGGCTCAAAAAACTTTCCAATCAATTGATGATGTGGTAAAAGGTCTAGGAATTCCACCAATTGTTGGAATCATGGAGATTCTTTTCAAAGGCACTGTAATCAAAAAGAAGGATTACGAGATTGATGAAATTGCAGATATGATAAGTTATCTAAAAGAAACTGCACCTTCAATTATTGACAAACCAGCTGAACTCTTAGAAGAGGCTACAAATACAAAACTTGCAATCGAGGAGTTTACTTCTATTAAAGAAACTCTGGAAGTAATCAAAAAAATGAAAATAGATTTGACTGGATTTGGATTAATGAAATATTTCTATACCAATCTTTTTGTTATCAATTCCACAGACTTTGATGAAATTAGTCGCTCGCTTGAGGACATTACAATTTACAAATACGATTTGGAGAATAAAGAAAAATCTGCTTTGCTTATAATTTCTGATTCAGAAGATTCGGAAAAAGTCCTAAAGGTTCTAAGGAGTTTTAATTCAAATGTATTTACAATCCCTCAAGGAATGCCTCAAATTCCTAGCGAAGCCTATGAAACAGCAACATCAAAAATTAAAGAACTTACCACAAAAAAGGCTTCAATTACAAAACAAATTGCTGGAATCAAAAAAAATCTTAGACGAGATATTTTATCCATTCATGAAAAGGCGCTTGTTGCAAAAGATGTGCTTGAGAGTCTAAGGAAACCTGGTGGAACAAAACATTTTGCAGTAATTCAAGGATTCATTCCAAAAAAAATGGAGGGAAAATTTCAGGATTCAACTAAGCAATGGACATCTATAGTAGAGGAGGTAACCGATCCGAAATTAGTCAACGAGTTACCAACCCTATTTGACAATAAAAGATTTGTAAGGACATTTGAAGTAATTACAAAAAGTCAAGGAATTCCAAAAAAGGGTGAACCAGATCCAACTCCAATGATTGCCCTAATGTGGCCAATCTTTTATGGACTGATGTTTGCAGATATGGGTCATGGTCTTTTATTGATGGGACTGGGATTATTATTCAAAGTTAAAGGACAAGGTGATCTTTCAAGGTGGGGAATGTTAATTGCAATTTCTGGTGCATCAGCAGCTATAGCAGGTGTCGGTACCGGAGAAATGTTTGGATATCACATGGCTCATATGGGTCCTTTCGAGGGTCTGTTAGAACAAGGAGGGGCACTTTATTCACTAAGCTGGATTGTTGGGATTCTTAGTGTTGCAGAACTTACATTTGATCAAGTAATTAACATACTCAAAGTTTCATTATTCCTTGGAATAGTTCACCTAGTTTGGGCAATGTCTTTGAGAATGCAAAGATTAGCTAAAACTGGTCAAAAGTTAGTGTTGTACATGGAGGCAATTCCAAACCTTACACTCTATGGAGGAATTGTGGTAATCATGATGTGTGCGATTGGTTCACAGTATGATGTGATGAATATGTATTCAAGAGTACATACAGAAGCCGTTCCTTGGGTCACAATTTTCCTAGGTGATTGGGCTCAAGTTTGGATTGTTACCAGAATTGCAGTAGTAATTGTAATTGCATCAATGGTTCTAATGATGATAGGAGGAATTTTGCATGCCAAGAAACATCCAGAAGATGGAGGAGATCCTGCAAGTGTAGTAATGGAAGTATTTCTTGGAAAAACAGTTGAAAGTTTAGCTCATACGATTAGTTATGCTCGGTTAGGAATTATGTTGCTCGTACATGCGGCGTTATTATTAACAGTAAATAATGCATTTTCATCATTAGGTGGTGTAGAATCTGGAGCAGCAATAGCTATGATTATTGGAGGTAACTTGGGAATAATGATGATCGAAGGATTAATTGTGTATATCCAGTCTCTAAGATTGCATTTGTATGAGTTCTTTACAAAATGGTATGGTGGTGGAGCACAGCCATTTTCCCAACTTAGACAAGAATTAATTTACAATAATTTTATCTGGAAAAAAAATTAATTTAATCCCAGAAAAAGTCTAATTAAAATTAACGTGTAAAATTTCTGATTTTTTATTTTTCAACAGGAAGATCTAAGTGATTTCCCCATTCACCCCAAGAACCAAGATATACTCTTACGTTTTCAAATCCAATTTTCTTTAGCACCAGAAATGTGTTTGCTGCTCTATACGCTCCTTGACAATAAGTTACAATTTCGGAGTTTTTTGGAAGGTCATATAGTTTTGATAATTCAGAATCATCCTTGAAGGATCCATCTTCCTTTAAGTTAAGATTCCAATCAATGTTAATAGAATTCGGAATGTGTCCTTGTTGAGCAGCTCTCACGATAGTTCCATTGTATTCTCCTACAGATCTTGCATCAAGTATTGAAAGATTATCTAAATTATCACGAATATTTTCAAATCCTGAAATAATTGAGGGATCAATTTTACCAGAAAATTTAGATGGTTTAAAGCTATTTGGCGTGGTTTCAATTCTCATGTTTTCTTGTCGCCATTTTTTCATACCACCATTCAACATTACAGTATCTGGATGTGAAAAATACATCGACATCCAAACACCTCTTGCAGCTAGCATCCCTGATACTTCATCATAAAAGACTGTTTTTTTATCCTCAGTAACACCTGCAAATGAAAGAAGCATTTGGGTTTGTTTGTTGAAATCGCTGATACCTTCCCTTGAGGTATCAATCCAATGAAAGGCAAAAAGATCCAAATTTACCGCTCCTGGAATATGGCCTTCAGAGTATTCTTTAAACGATCGAGTATCAATAATCAGAATTTTAGAATCATTTAAGATTAAATCTAGTTCTGTTGTTGAAATTAGCATACTTTTGATATTTGTTTTGAATGTAAATTGATTTGGATTGAAAAATAAAAAGAAAAGAAAAGTGAATTTTCTATTCGTTTACGTATGCTCTTTCGCCGTGCTGTGCTAAATCGAGACCAATCTCCTCTTCTTTAGGAGTGACTCTGATTCCACCAGGCCAAACGGCATCCATTACTTTTAGAATTACAATTGTAACTCCAAATGCATAACCCACTGAGATTAATGCAGCAACGATGCTAATTGCTTGCTGTTCCATTCCTTCGGCTGTACCAGTCCATGCGCCGATACCGTCACCGGTATCCCATACGTGTGGACTAGCTAATGTACCAGTCAAAATTGCACCAGTAAGACCACCCATTCCGTGTACTCCCCATACATCTAATGCGTCGTCCCATTTACGGGCGTTCTTGAATGATATAGCGCCATAACAGATTGTTCCAGCTGCAATACCGATAATTATAGAGGCCATAGGACCAACCCAACCAGAAGCTGGTGTGATTGCTACTAATCCTGCTACTGCGCCTGACGCTGCTCCTACAATACTTGGTTTTCCTGTATGTGCCCAGGATACTAATATCCAAGTAACTGCAGCCATACCTGTTGCGGTATTTGTAACAGTCCATGCGCTTACCGTAATGCCGTCTACCATTACTTCACTTCCTGCATTGAAACCAAACCATCCAAACCATAGTATTCCTGCTCCCAGGACAACCATTGGAATGTTGTGAGGCTCCATTGGCACTTTGCCATATCCTAATCTTCTACCTAGGACCAAAGCTCCTGCCAATGCAGAGAATCCTGAAGAAATGTGTACAACAGTACCACCTGCAAAGTCTAATGCATATGATGGTGATAGATCTGGATCAAAGTCTAAGGCTCCTCCTCCTATGAAACCACCTCCCCAGACCCAATGTGCTATTGGATCATAAACAAAGGTACCCCATATGAGTACGAATATTACCAATGCGCTAAACTTCATCCTGTCAATTAATCCACCAATAATTAGTACTGGTGTAATGATTGCGAATGTAGCTTGGAACATTGCAAATAACTGATGTGGAACTGTACCAGGCCAACCTGTACTACAAACTTCTCCCTCTTGGAAGGCGTTCATTTGATAGGCTGCTGACCATGTGTCTCCACATGAACCCAATTCACCCAACGGTGCCCATGCTGATACCATGTTGAAGCCTGCATAATCAAGACTTCCCATGAAAGCATTGGCGCCTTCATCTGCGTTTGGTGCAAATGCTAACGAATATCCCCATAGGACCCATTGTACTGACATTAACCCCATAACTACAAGGGTCATTCCAAGTACATTGACGATGTTCTTTGATCTGGCTAGTCCGCCATAAAAGAATCCGACTCCTGGTGACATTAAAAGTACCATTGACGTTGCTGTAAGCATCCATGCCATATCACCTGTATCTACTTTACAAGGTAGCATGCTGCCGTCGTCTTCGTACCAACATTCGTTAGGGTTACCGGTGTAAATTCCACTGGTTCCTTTAACATATCCATCCATACCATCGTCAACACTTTGGGCAAATGCTTGTGACATTGCCCCAGTTGCTGTAATGGCTACTGCGGCCACAAGTAATAGAGCATACTTGTGGTTCCTAGAATTCATTATTTTAATCGAAATTGAAAATTATATAAGGGTTAAGACAACAAAATTGGTAAAAAAGTAAGTTATTATATTTTAGTTTGTTTTAATATTATCATAGAAAATGAAAATTATGTCATGGTGTTATTAAATGAAAATAAAATCAACCACAAAATTATCCATTTTTGACACTTTCAAGACTAAAGACAATAGTCTGACAGGTGAGGCAAAGCGACAGAGATTCATCATACATATTTTATCAAGCAAGGCTAATCCTGCCGAAAGGACAAGAACAGGAATATCCCAAAAAATAGCCAAAGTTCAAGGAAATATTTGGAAGAATATTTACTCTGGAATTTTTAGGGATCTCGATGAGATCTTGCTCCCAATGGGGATTGCTGAAGAAAATGGCCGATTGCCTCTAAAGCGTGGTCCCAAAGCACTGCAGGAAATAGGAATTCCATTTTATCATTTGACTAGAAAAGGGGTCTTAATTGCACTGTCAATAAAGGAGGTGGAAAACAAAGAAAGATTGCTGGACAAATTTTTCTCAGAGGGTGATCCCAAAGAAAAAAGTTTTGAACAAATTTTGACTAATTTATCTCAAACTAGTCCAAATTTTACTTATTCAATTTTTCAAAAATATGTAAAGGCATTTTGTGACGACAAAATTAAAGAACTTCTTCCATTTGATCTCTCAAAACTACAAAATTTATCAGATGAGTCCTTGAATATTCAAAAAGAGATCCTAGAGGCATTCTTGAAACTATCAAAGCAAGAAAGGAAAGATGCCATAAGGCTTGTCAAGGAAATTACCTGAAATTTGATTATTTAGGAATAAATCGCCAAACATTAAAATCAGTTACACAATAAGACTTATCGAAATGGGCTCAAAGAATGTCTATGCTTCAGTAAAATCCTACAGCAAAAGAGGAAAATTACTAAAAAAAGCTGATTTCCAAACATTGGCTGAATCTAGAGACTTGGAAGAATTGATGACCAGAATCAAAAATACAATTTATGGAGATTCAGTGTCTGATGTTCAACAACCTTATTCTTCTCAGAAAATTGAAAATGCGTTAAGGGGACATTTAGCTGATGTTCATTATTCCATATCTAAAACATCCGGAGATAAAAGCATCTTTAATGCATATTACATGAAATTTATTATTTCCAATTTAAAGTCAGTACTAAAGGGAAAAGTTTTAGGAAAATCCCAAGAAGAAATTGAAACTCATATCAATCTTCATGCTGAAGAACTCATCAAACAAAGAGATATTATTGTTAAAGCACTCGTGGCAAAAGATTTGGAGGAAGCAGTTGCAAGTTTAAGCTCTGGGAAATTTGGAGAAGAAATTGCAAAAGCTGCATCTATTTACAATGATAAAAAAAATATTCAAATTTTTGACCTTTATTTTGATAAAATTTTGTATCAACAGTTAGGACGTGCAATTAAGAATAGTAGAGAAACAGAAGTTACAAAATTAATTGGGATGGATATTGATTTTTATAACTTGCTAAGTGTAATTCGAGGAAAATTCTGGGGTATCGAAGAAGATCAAGTTAATGATTTGATAGTTTCAGCTACTCCTAGTGCATCAAAAGAGTTACTTGGAAGGATGATTAGTGCATCAACAATCAGAGATGCATTTAATGAGTTAACTAGCACAAGATACAAGAGTCTTATTCCAGAAGCTGAAAACGAATTAGATGCAATAGCCGAATTTGAAAGAGCCTTTGAATTGGAAATTTATCAATCCTCACTAAGATCCTTCACCAAAATGTTCAGTTTTGCAACTATAATTGGTATTACAAAATTGACAGCATATGAGGTAAGAAATTTGTCAGCCATTGCCTATGCTGTAGAACAAAAAATCCCTACAGAAATTACAATGTCTAAACTGATTTTGGAAGAAAACTAAGCCTGAAAATGGTTTCCACTCCTGGAAAAAAGAAAATTCCAACTGAAGTCATAATTAATACAATATGGATTAGTACATTTTTAGCAATGATTTTTACCATTCCTGCCTTGAGTCTTTTTCTGGGAATTTATTATAGTACAGGAAATCTGGTATTGGGAGCAGTATTAGGATTTAGTACTCATTTTGTAACCTTGGCCTTCTCTGGTAGAATTTCAAAATTCCTAACCAAAATTATGAATTAACCTATAAAGACCATCATTTCCAAATGATTTATCATGATGGGTGATAGAGATTTCAGGAATACCATTAAAAACGCAATTGATTCAATCGGTCGAGAATTAGAAATCGAAATTGATGCAGATGATTTTAAGACCATAAATCTAACAGAGGTAGTTCAATGTTTACGACGATCCTATTACGATAGAACAGATTCAAAAGAGATTCAACGTAGAGGATTCAATGATCTGTTAAGTGGATTACTTAGAAAATTAGAATATGGTAGTGAACCAAAAGAATTTCATATTGATGATATTAAATTAAAAGGTCAAGCCGATATGATGGTGGATGACAATATCATCTTGTTTAGAGCCAGTCAAACTACTCCCGAATTACCACATGCAGAGGATCTGCTTTACCTTAATGCTTGTTTATGGATTTATGATAAAACTGACGGAATGATAATTTACATTACAAGCGATAGAGAAGAATTTACCTTTTCATTGACTCGTGACAAAAAAATGTTTGAAGAAGTAATTAGACGAGTTAGAGTCCTAGGTGATCTATTAAGTGAGCATAAAACTCCAATTTTAGAGCCTTCCCACAATTGTTTGGAGTGTCAATATTACGAGAGATGTTTTATCTCGAAAAAAAACTCAAAGCAAATCTCATTATCAGAAATGCTAGGATTACCTAAAGAAAAATAAATTAAAAATATTGTAAAGGAAAAATTCCTTTGGTTAATCTAGTGGTTCTGGATGTCCTTTACCACGTAATGCAAAGCACACAACTGCTAATGCAATTGCAACGCCTGCTGCTGCGCCAAATGCGGCCATACCTGCTTCTGCCATTTGATAAAAAACATCTCTAGGGGCTTTTATAACTTTGTCAGTATATTTATCCTAAAAACAAACTATCATAATTTTCAAATATTATGATACTATCGTAAACGTGGTTATATTACAATGTGGACTCAAAATGAATCACATTTTCTTGCCCGCTAGTCATTGAACTGAGATTAAAGATTACGTCCCCTTCTGCTCTCCAGTTTGGATTACTGCTATCAAGCAAGGACATTAACTCTAGATCATTTCCTGGAAATTCAAGAGTGATTTTATCTTTCAATACAACGGAATTGTTGCTAAGCAAAGTATAGTAATTTGATCCATCTACCATACCCTCTGGTCTACTACCAATTTGACCCGATGCAATTTTGAATTCTTCGGATCCATCTGACCCGTATAGTGAATATTGTAAAAGTTGAGCAATCACAGAGCGATCGTTTGGATTATCAAGTTTGAATTGGATTTCAAGAATGGCTGCCCTAGAAGAAACCTGTAGAATAGAAACCTCTTCTAATGTAATCGTAATCGATTCCACTTGATTTGGAAGTTCTTGTGTAGAGCCTCCATCTGCAGTATTAGCCGTAGAGGTCATCATGTAAATAACTCCTAAAATTCCTATCATGATGGCAATTGCTGCAACCACATAAATTTTAGGATTCAATGATTTCACATAACTCTATGACATCTTAAATGTTGAGATAGTTATTATACCATCATAAAGAAAATTTGTTGTGCAATATTTTCAAGCAGTTCAAGAAGGCAAAATTAGAGCCAGTAAATCTCAAATGAAATTATTTGAAATTGCAGGATTTGGAATGCTTACGTTAACTACAAAAAAAATCGATGGAAAATTCTTTCCAGTTGGTGAAGAAGACTTTACAGCAGTAATAAAATCCGAAAATGGGTGTGTTACAGTAATTGTAGATAAAGATGGCTATACTAAAGCTCAGTCAAAAGCAGTAGAAAAAAAAGAAGCACTTGAAATTTTTAAGAAGTTAAGAGAATCAGGAGTGTCTGAATATCCAAAACCTGGTATTAAAATATGGACTGAAGATCGTCCAACCATTCAAAATGAACTAGAAGAATGATTATTTTGAAGGTAGAATAATTTTTGTTCCTACGTCTTCACCTTTAATGGCTTTTTCAATAATTTTGATATCTGCTTTTAGAATTCGAGTTTTAATTTTTGATCGTTCAATAATTTTCAAAGCAACAATATCCATCAAATCATATCCACCTGCAATAGAATCTTCATGAACTAACATATTTTTTAGATTTTTTAATTCGATACTTTTGAATTTTTTTGCTTGTTTGAATTTATTAGGGTCCATATCGTATACTCCATCAACATCCGTAGCGTTAAGGAATTGTTCAGCTCCAATTTTTTCAGCAATTAATGCAGCCGTTCCATTTGTACTTTGTCCAGGATGCAGACCTCCAGTTACAACGATTAAGCCATCATCAACTGCATGCTTGACTTCTTGTAAGGTAATAGGTGGATGTGAATATGCTTTATTTTTTAATGCATAAATCAAAAGTTTTGCATTTAGCCTAGAAATTTCTATTCCAAGCTCATCTAATGTAGATTCATCAGCTCCGGAGGATCTTGCATGAGAGATATAATGCCGTGCAATATTTCCTCCCCCTGCAATTACAATTGGTTGGCAAATTTTACTTATCTTAACTAGAAACGAAGCATAATCTTTTAGAACTTTAACATCATCTATGCCAAAAATGCGTCCTGAAAGTTTGATCACAATTTTTTTTTTCATTATTTTAAGTCACTCAAGATTGATTTTGCGGCAATTTCAACTTTTTTTCTGTTTTTTTGGGGTGTGTAAACTCTCAAAATATTCATAAATCCTGATATCGCAGAGACTACAGGAATTTTTGATATTAACAATTCTTGAGCCTGAGCTTTTCCATTTTCATTAGTAATTAGAATAATTTGTTTTGACTCTTTTTTAGATGGTGCTAAAGGAATTGAAGGAGTAACAGAACTATCAACAAAAATCTCATTTTCATCGACTTTGGATTTTTTAGAAAGAGATGATCTTATTTCATTTGTTTTAGTTTTTTCTAATAATGTCTTGCTCGTTAAAATTCTCTCATATACGCACTTTAGTAAATTTCTATTCTGATAGTCTTCGGCAAATTTTCTTGCTCTTCTCAGTTTTGATGACTTGGAAGAAAGAAGCAATGATAAAACATGTTCATCAGTGAGTTTGACAAATTCATCAATGTTAAAAGAAGTAAAACCAAATTCATCATCAGATAGTCTTAGTGCTTCTAAAAGCATCACTTCTGCAGATCGTACAGTCTTATGAAAATAAACTGCTTTGAACATTTGATATCTAGAATGCATCATAGATTCAAAGGAGTAAAGGGCAGATTTTTCTAAAGCAAGTTTTTTCTTGTGTACATCTAGTGATTGTGTCAATCTTTTGTGGTCAATTTTTGCATGTTCTGCACCGGTAAAATATCCATCACGTAATAAATAATCCATCATATCTGCACTTAGGTATCCTGAGACAATTTCATTTAGGTATTGATATTTTGAATCACCAAAAGCTATTTTGGTAATTAATTTTTTATCATGACCATTTTTTGTTAATATATCACCTATCACTGATTTAAGAATAATTTTTTTTCCAAAATCTTCATGCGAGATTTTTTTTTTCTGAATTATTTCTTCAAAAAGATGTGAAAATGGGCCATGACCTATATCATGTAAAAGTCCTGCAACTCTTAGAATTTCTATATCATCTGATTTTATAACTTCTTTTTCTTTTAATGCTTGTCCAGCTTGACTTGCAATATGCATTACACCTAGAGAATGTTCAAATCTTGTATGTTGAGCTGCAGGATAAGTAAGGTGTGCTCCCGAAAGTTGTCTAATTCTTCTTAATCTTTGAAAAATTGGATTATCAATAATCTGCAGTTCGTGATCATAAACACGAATGAAATCATGAATTGGGTCAATAATATCAGAATAGTTCTTTTTCATAATCCTATTTTTTTAGAAAAAGATTTCAAAATTTCTTCATGTACTGCTTCTTTTGTTTGAGATGCATCAATAATTTTCCATCGTTTTTTCTTTGCAGTCTCTCGGTAAATTTTAGAGATTTTCATTAAAAATTCTTCATTTTTTTCAAATTTGTCACGTTTTGTTTTCTTTCTTTGAAATGATTCCTTTTGTGATACATCTAGTAAAATTACCAAATCTGCCTTTGGAAGTCCAATATCCAAATTTTCTAACCATTTTTGTTTCATTCCATTTGCAAGTCCATAAACTAAATTAGATTGATAGTACCTGTTCATTATTAAAACAGAGTTTTTTAATTGTGCTTGTAAGATTTGATTTAATTTTTCCCATCTATTTGCCGCTAAAAGACAATGTATTGTTTGAGGAGGAAATTGTCTTTTTCCACTAAGATATTTTGCAATTTCCTTGCCTATAGGCGTAGAATAATCGGGAAAGCTAAAAGTAGTAGTCTTAATGTTTCTTTTTTTCAAAGCTCTGAATAAGAGTTCAGTTTGGGTTTTTTTTCCAGCTTGATCACCACCTTCTATTACAACAATCATAACTTAACAATTCAGAGGAATTAATTGATTAAAAATCTATCAATATTTCCAACCAAAAAGGAAATAAAGAATTTTTTAAAAATTTTTAAACAAATTCATAACATTTTAAAGTAGATTTGGATAAAGTTTTTGCCATTTTGGTAGGTTTGACAATTTTAATCCCATCCTCGGTTTTTGGAGTCGCCGATATTGAAAACCAAAACATAGTAGCAGAGTCTGACGATAGAAACATTGTTCTATTTTTAGATTTTGGAGAAAATCTAATCTCCAAGTTTAATCGGATAAGTCCCACTCTACAATCAGGTATGCTTGTAATTGGCGATAAAATTTTGGAAATCGAAAATAGTAGAACAAAAATAATGGGAAATTCTTTTGTGATTCACTCTGAGAATATTTTAATTTATGCCAAAGGTTTAGAAAATGATAAATTTTTAATCAATAGTTATTTTCTAGGGGGTAATCAATTAGATCCCATTAAATTAACAACGATTCCTATTCAAACCGATATTTCTTCTGAAATTAAAACTATTTCTATACCTAAAGAAATGATTGTTTTGGTCCAACAAGATATCAGATCTTTTTGGAATGAAAATTATGATATTGAAATTAAAGTTTTTGATAAATCTGTAAATCCAAATCCACAATTTTATCAAAGTCTTGGAGCAATCAATCAAGCTGAGGTTGATGTAACATTAACAGACCTTGACGGTATTGAATTAGCACA
>Ga0307380_10000674_pt1 | contig 51784 bp, 37 predicted proteins | sample UN3MG_FD_202239 | JGI IMG/M metagenome (GOLD analysis project Ga0307380, IMG submission 202239) | Soil microbial communities from Risofladan, Vaasa, Finland - UN-3 | ecosystem: Environmental > Terrestrial > Soil > Coastal area > Acid sulfate soil | place: Finland: Risofladan, Vaasa | collected... | reverse complement strand
GGCCGCCTCCTGCCCAGCACCCGTTCGGTGGCTCCCCTGCAGCTCAGGCCGCGGCTTCCTCCGCACAGGAGCCGGGGGTGCAGTTCGCTGGACGGATACTCATATGCTTCTCGCTAGTAGTGCGGCCGAAGACCCTACCTTTGTGGACGACGGGGTAGAACTCACGAAAGGTCAGGCCGCGCAGCTTCTCGCTCCGCCAGAGCGGCTTGCCCGACTTCGCGTCGAGGCAGTGGACAAACAGGTCCTCCGTCACGACGAAGACTCTGCCCGAATCCCAGGCTGCCGTGCTGAAGATATGCCAGGACAGGGGTCGTTTCCATTTGAGGGCGCCGTCGAGGCCGAGGGCGAGCATCGTGCCCCTGCGCGTGCCGATGAAGAGCGCTCCGTCGGCAAGGCAGGGGGAAGCGGAGATTGGCTCGCCGGCGTCGTGCCGCCAAAGCTGCTTCCCATCCGCGGCGTCCAGGCCGTAGATGAGGCCGTCCCACGAGGCGACGAAGACCTTGCCCCCCGCGCCATCGGCCTGGATGCCCGCGGCGGCGCTGCCCCAGATGCACTCGCCGGCCTTGAAATGCCAGAGACGCTTTCCCGTCGCCAGGTCCAGGGCATACAGGCTGCCGTTCAGCGTCGTCTGGAACACACGTCCCTCCGCAATCACGGCCTGAGCGGAGTAGATCTGTTCGGGGGAGAAGTCCGCGACCCACGCCACCTTGTACGGCGGCGCGGGGGAATCGGGCGTGGAGTTCGTGTGCTGCGGATTGCCCCCCACCTGGGGCCAGTCCGCCGCGCAAGCGACGGCACACATCAGGATGGTTGGGGCAAGTCTCACGAGCTTCATCTGTCTTGTCCTTTCCCCATCAAACAGGCCGTCAGTTTCTGGAGATAGAAGTAGTCTCCCAGCGGCAGCCAGGGCACGTCGAGGTATTTTGCCAGAGATTGCGCGGACTCATCCAGCACCCACGCCCGGGCCTGCATGGTGCCCACCGCCACCTGGGGCATGTCGGTAAAGACCTCCGCGCCCAGGCTGGCCGGCTTCCAGGCCATGTACCAGATGGGCGAGTTCTCTGCGATGCGCTCGACCGTGCGCTGGCTCTCGGGCCGAAGATGGTCCTTCAAGAAGATGCCCATCTCGGGCACCAGGCCGGTCAGCGCGAAGACGACCACCTGTTGGTAGCCGTTTACTTCGGCGATGGTCGGGCCCGCCTGGCCGAGCGTGTAGACTTGGCGGATGTCGTCGATCGGCTTGGACCAATGGTGCGTCCAGAGCACGTGATGGCGGCACTTACGGGCGTCGCGCAAGACCTGCATGGGCCAATCGGGCGTCTCTGGCGGCCGGGCGATGTCTGCTTGGTAGAGGAACTGCGTGTACTTCCCCTCGGCGTACCGGGCGACCAGTGTCCGTGCCAGCAGGTACAGTCCCCGCTGGCGTGCCTCGGCATCCCCGGCCAACTCCGCCAGCCGGATGTAGCCGATCACGCCGGCAAAGAAATGCTGTGTGTCCATGACGCCCCCGGACCCGCTGAGACTGTCGGGCCAGTACATGTAGCGCCCCAGGGGCTTCATCACTGCCCAATCCTGCTCGGCGTTGTGCGATGCGAACACTGCCTCGGCCCGCGGGCGATCCTCGGCCAGGGCCTTGGGATCGGCGATCAGCGAATGATACAGGGCCGCGGCGTACAGATTCTCGACTGGGATCACGCGGTGAAACCGATAGAAGCCCCGCTGCTGCACGTTTGGAGTAAGGGACTTCGGGTAGTTCTGGTAGTACTCGCGCCGGGCTCCCTGGTCGTAGGGCATCACCGCCATGCTCAGCGGTGGATAGGCCAGGTACTCCTGCTTCAGGTAGCCCTTCAGTCTGTCGGCGGTCGGCTGGTCCAGCCACGGCAGACAGAAGACCAGGGTCCAGATGGTCTCGCCGGGGTTGGAGAAATCCGGGTACGTCCAGTTGGCGTAAGACGACTTGCCGGCAAACTCCAGCCAGGGCGCCAGATGGCCGGCCTGTAAGATCCTGTCGATCTGGGGCCGCAGCAGGCGCGCGGCGTAAGGGCTCCTGAGCGCGGCTCCCGCCCTCAGCCAATCCGTGCGCATCAGGTACTTGTTCAGGTTCTTGACGGTCACGACATAGGTGTCCGTCCCTTCCACAGCCAGCAGCGGTCCCAGGTTGGTGACCGTGCCTGACGCTATGGCCCTGGCAGAGAGGTCCAGCGGGTAGCCAAACTGGACTGCGATGCCGAGGTACGGTGGTAGGGGCGCGATGCGCGCGGCAGGGTCGGGCGCGGCGGCCACCGGCAGGTACTGGAACCGCTCGGAAATGGTCACTTCACCGCGGTCGGCGTTGCAGGTGTAAGTCTCCGATACGCCTGCCGGGTACTCCTGCAAGTGCCGCGACCACCAGCGGGCCGATTCCTGCACGGGCTCGGGCAATGCCTTCTCCTGTCCCCACTTCTCCGTGTCGGCGGCAGCCGGCGTTCGGAAGCCCAACAGGGGCAAGAAGGCAATCCGCCCTGCTGGGCCGGCGAAGGTGAAGGTCAGTCCCTTCCCCGGCGCAGCCTCTACGGCGCTCGGCGGGTTCTGGAAATAGAACAGAAACGGAGCGTCCGCCTTCTGAAAATGCTTGGCCGACGCCGACGGGGGATGCACGGGAATGTAGCTGAGCGCGGCGTGCGGCTGGCACGTGTAGAAGTAGCTGCCCTGGCCGAGCCACGTCAGGTAGGCCCGCGATGCCGGCAGCCGCCAGTCCTGCGCCGGGCCGATCACCACACTGTCGCCGGCAAAGGCGGCCGCGTACTTTGGGTTCATCGGCACCTCGGCGGCTGTGGCGGAGTTCTTGTTGAAAAGCCCCTCAGCCGTGTCCGTCTTCTGCGTGCCATGGAAGAAGGTGACCGCGCTGGCGTCCGTCTCGACCAGCATCGCAGGCGTCAGGCGGCTCAGGCGGAGCGAGAAGGTCCGCTTGCCCCCGGCCTCCTGATAGACGATGCAAGCGCCGGTTGACGTGGTCTCGGGCTTGCCCTTGTTCCACTGGCCGTCGGCCGGGCGGACATCGCCGAAGTCGGTCCACCGGAGGTGTTTGATCGCCGCCGCCGCGGACCAGTTCACATCGAGCTGCATGCGCAGTCGCGGAAAGCCCTTCTCGTCGCCAGTAAAGTCCCACCCGAGCACCGGCCCGCTGGTGGGACGAATCCGCGATTGGCCGAGCACGCCGTCGCCGGCCGCAGCCGGCAGCGAGACCAGACTAGCGAAGGCAACTGCAGACCAGATCGATCGGCTCATGGTCTATTCTCCACAGCAGAACAGGACGTCGCTTTCGACGTAATACAGGCTCTTGCCCACGATGGCCATGCTGCCCTGTCCGGACTGGGTGAAGCTGCGGATCGTGCGGACGTTCTTCAGGTGCGGGGTGCCTTCCAGAACGTGATTCAGCGCGTCGCCGGCGATGAAGACACGCTTGCCGCTGCTGGAATGGGCCATGGTCTGGTCGCGCGTGCAGCCGCCGGTCCGCTCGACGATGCGGCCGGTGTCCATGTCGAACCTCCCGTAGAACTCGTGCCAGGAGTCGTGGAACAGGTGCGTGCCCGAGTAGAAGGTGCCCAGCGTGCCGTCCGCAAGTACCACCGGCGGGAACATCAGGTTCGTGTTGGTGGCGGCGGGGATCACCGGGGCGAAGTAAGGCTGCTTGCCCGTCTTAGCGTCGAAGACGTAGAAAGTCTGGTACTCCGGGTGTGCGGCCAGCCACTGCGCGATCTTCTCCTGATCGTGCGCCAGGTTCTCCTTGACGTAGGGCACCTGCTCGTGGCGGACATATCGTGCATCCTTCAGGCTCTTTTTCAGTTCCTCCCACCGGGCGTACCCTTGCGGGTCCACCGCATTGAAGACCCCTGGCACGTTCGGTTCTTCCATCGTGAGCACGATGACCCGGCCCTTATGCACGACCGGCCAGTACCAGAAAAAGCCCAAGCCATACAGCTTCGGTGTCTTCCAGGTATCCTTTCCGCTCTTCGCGTCCAGGGCACGGAAGATCATATCCTCGCTGCCCACGTAGACCATCCCATCGTAGTAGGCGGCCGTCATGAAGACCGAGGCGCCGAGATCCAGTCGCCAGACCTCTTTGCCGGTCTGTTGATCCAGGCAGTAGAAGAGGCCATCGCGACGTCCCAGGAAGATCCGGCCCTCGCCCAGCACCACTGCGGCGGAGAAGCCGGGCAGCCCGTACTCAAAGGCGAACAGCTCCTTGCCGCTCTGCGCGTCCAGCGCGTACACATACCCGGCCAGGTCAGCGAAGAACACACGCGGGCCTTCGACGGCCGCCGTGTGGAAGATCGGGCCTTTGGCCCGGTAGTCCCAGACCACCCTGCCGTCGACGGCATCGAAGCAACGCATGATGCCCGCGTTGGAGCCGAGATAGACCCTGCCCGCTGCGACCACCGGCTGGCTCGGCTTCCCAACCGTCTCGCGGTTGAGGTCGAATTCCCAGAGGATCTTTCCCGTGGCGGGGCCGGGGTCTGCCGTATGACCGGTGTGGCAGGCATCGTGCTGGAGTTGCGGCCAATCGTCTGTGGCAGCCGCACAGGCGCATGCGCCGGCAAGCAAGACGATGCACGAGCGGATCATCTGGATGCTCCTTCCCACGCGACTCCGCGATACGCCTTGACGGTCTCGGCGAGCTTGTGGACGTGATACAGGTCGCCGAGCTTGAGCCAGGGAACGTCGAGGTAGCGTTCGAGCTGCTCGGGCTTCTCGCCGAGGACCCAGGCCCGGGCGAGGAAGTGGCCGTAGGCGTCGCAGGGGCAGTTGAAGCCGATCTCGGCGCTCAGGATGGCCTCGGCGTAGGTGATGTGCCAGTGCGGCTGGTTCTCGACGACGCGGGCGCAGAAGGCTTCGGCCTCGGGCTTCAGGTGATCCGCCATGAAACGGCCCAGCTCGGGCACCATGTCGCGGAATGGGAGAAGATACGGGGCGAGGCGCATATACCAGTAGTCCTTCTGGAGGTCGGCGTCGCGTTTCTGGCCGGTGCCGTAGCAGTCGGTGCCGCACCACTCCCAGACGTCCACACCCGCCTCGTCGAGGCGGTGGACCTGGCGGACGTTGTCGAGTGGCCTCGTCCAGCTCCAGGTCACGAGGTCGCCCATCCAGTCGCCCTTTCGCATCTTGGCCCACCAAGCGGGGTCTTCGGGGAGCGTGTAGCGCTTGGGGTCGGTCTCCACCTGAATGCGGCGGTCCTCGGGGGGGGATGCGGCGCATGCCGATCGAGTCGTGGAGGCTGTAGTGGATGTTGAAGAGGCGGGCGGCGTGCATGTACTGCGTGTACTTCCCCATAGCGAAGCGGAGCGCGGCGATGCGAGCGAAGAGGCCCCAGCCGAGGGCCTCGGCGTCCCTGTCGCCTGCGAGCCGCGCGAGGCGGACGTAGCCGACGAGGCCAGCGAAGAGCTGGTTGACCGCGTGGACCGCATTGAAGCCGGGCGTGTGGCCGCGGAGCCAGTAGAGCGTCGCCCAGTCGCGGTGTTCCATCGAGCGGGCGACGATTTCGTTGCACTTGGCCATCACGGCCTGGTCGGGCTTCTGGCCGGTCAGCTCGCAGAAGCGGGCGAGGCCGTAGAGGTTCCAGATGCCGGGCTGGGCCTTGGTGAGGTAGCCGAAGTTCTTCTCCTCCCATTTCTTCAGCAGCGTTTTGTTCGGCTCGCAGGTTTCGCGGCGTGCTCCCGTGGCGAAGGGCATGTTCGCGCGAAGCTCGGGCGGCAGGCCCTCGCGCTCGGAGGTGAGATACGCCTTCAGGGCATCGCGGCCCTTCGGCGACAGGAGCGGGGCGACTTCGGCAAGGAGGTAGAGCGTCTCGGAGGGATTGTGCCAGTAGACGTCGCCGCGGTCGTCAGCGCCGCTGCCGGGCACGTTGACCAGGAAGAGCCATGGGGCCAGGTGCCCCGCCTCAACGATCCTGGCGACTTCGCTCTCGAGCTTCTCCTCGATGTCCTTTGGGGCCTTGCCCGATCCCAGGCGCCGGCTTTCGCGCACGTACTTCCCGAGTCCCTTGACCCTGAGCGTGTAGGCATCGGCTCCGTCGAGCCCCACAAGCGGGCCGAAGACGCCCTGACGCCCGGCGTCCGCGAGCTTCGGCTCCGCCTCGACAGGGAAGCCGAACCGGGCGGCGAGCGCGAGCATCGGCGGGAGCGGCGCAAAGCCCCTCCTGTCGAACTTCGCTGCAATGGTCACCGTGTCGCTCGCCTCGTTGTAAGAGTAAGTTTCCTCCACCGAGGAGGGCACGGCGTCTGCTTTCCCGCCCCGCCAGCCGGTCTTGTCGCCGATCTCGAACTTCAGCGAGGCCGCCTGCACGGATGACAAGGCAAGGATGGCTGCGATGGCGACCAGTCTGGGCTTCATTGGGCATCCTCCTGGCTCACTGTGCGGGGGCGGCCGTGCGGGCGTTCAGGGTGTTCCAGCTCGTGTGGAAAACCATTCCGTCGGCGATCGCGGGCGGGTTGCCGCCGCCGCCCTGGGTGTTGCTCGTGAAGAAGCCGTCGGCGTGGAGCGACGGGACGTGGGTCCAGGCCCGTCTGTCAAGGTGCCAGATGCCGGTGTAGTGGGCGTTGCCCTCCTCGGTGTGGATCGTCAGGACCAGGCGGCCGGCGCACGTGACCGTCATGTTCTCATCGCCATTCCCCGTCCCTGCCTTGTAGCCGCCGCGGAGCAGCTTCTCCTCGGCCAGCACCTCGGTGACCCGACGTTTCGCCAGGTCGAGCCGTCCCCAACCGCCACGCCAGTCGTGCAGGACCACGGGGATGATGAGCAGCCCGTCGCCATCCACGCACGGCGGGAGGGTCCCTCCGTTCATCGTGTTCGTCACCCAGTGGGGCACGACGAATACCTCCTTCCCCGTCGTCCTGTCGAGGACGAACAGGTTCCGGGTGGTCGGGTCCTTCTCGTAGGCGGCGAGCAGCTTCTCCTGCTTCGCCAGCTCGGCCTCGGGGAGAGGGCCAGGCAGCCACTCGATGGCTATGTGAACCGGCTGGACGCCAGATACCTTGGCGGGCCGCACGAGCACGTAGTCCCTGTAGACCACCGGCCAGTAGTCCTTGAAGGCGGCGCCGTAGAGCGTGTCGCTCTTCCAGGTGACCTCGCCCGTCCTGGCTTCGAGGGCGTAAACCCGCATGTCCATCGCGCCGACGAACAGCTTGCCGTCATCACAGGCAGAGGACATGAGGATGGGAACGCCGAGGTCCCGCTGCCAGACGACCTTGCCATCCTTCTGCGACAGCGCGTAGTAGACGCCGCCGCGATTGGCGATGAAGACGTTCCCTTCGGCGAGGAGGACGGCGGTGGAGAAGCCTGTCCGCAGGCCGCTCTCGAACTTCCAGGCCAGCTCGCCCTTCGCGGCGTCGAGGGCGTACACGCACCCATCGAGGCAGCCGAAGAAGACCTTGCCACCTTCGACCCCGGCCGTGTGCAGGTTCGGCCCGCCCGCCTTGAAGGTCCAGAGCTTCTTGCCCGTCTTCGCTTCGAAGGCGTGGAAGCTCCCCATCGCCGTGCAGATGAAGACGCGGCCATCGGCGATGACGGGCTGTGCCTGCGGGTGAAGCCGCTCAGGCGACATCCCGACCGCCCACGCCCGCTGGAGCGGCACGTCAATCTTCTCAGGCGAATAGCCCAGCCGTTGCGGGCCGTTCTGAAGCTGAGGCCAATCGGCGGCATAGGCCGAGAGCTGAGCGGCCGCGGCCAAGATGACGAAGGCCAGTGAGATTCTCATGACTGTCTCCCGGGAATCCATTGACTACGGTTCCGCTGCCTCCAACGCGGCGCAGAGGTTGTCAATGTAATACAGGTCGCCACGATGGAAGGCTGGCACGTCGAGGTACTTCACCAGTTCCTCATACGGCTCCTTCAGGATCATGGCTTTGGCCTGGAAGAGGGCATGGTAGTCGAAGAGCACGCTGAAGGTGTTCTCGCCGTCACCCTGTTCGGCCTTGGCTACGAACCAATACGGCAGCACCTCGTCGTTGTAATGGCGGCACGCTTCCGTCACCTTCCCCAGCGCGTTCGCGCGCAGGTAGTCGGCCAGCTCCGGCACCAGGAACATGAAGTTCCGCGAGACGGTCAGGGGCACGGCGATACCGCCGCCGACGGTGAAGACGCCGTCATACTTCTTGTCTAATGCAGGGCGATCCGTGGTGAACTTGGCCACGCGAAGCGCCAAGAGCCGGTCCAGCTCGGCCTTGGCGGAGGCGTCCGGCTGGCCGGCCAGCTCGGCCAGGCCGACGATGCCCGCCAGGCCGGCGACATAGGCGTTGTGCACGAACGGCAGCGCGGCGAGCTCGTCGTCCGCAGGAATCTTCTGCCAGCGCCGAATCCGCGGCAGGAGTTCCTTGGCGTTGCCGAAGACCTTTGCGTATTGGTACAGCGCGTAGTTCGCCTGGGGGGGAAAGGTCCAGCCCTTCCAGTGGCGCGACGCGGGGCGCGGGCCGAGCTTGGCCATGGCGGCGGCCATCTCGGGAGGAACGTCCGCGGCCTCGCGCGCGGCGCCTTGCCAGCCGATGTGCGCGTACTTGTCGGGTGGAAAAGCTTCGAACTCGTGGCGGAGGTACTCCTTCGTCCGGCCCTGTAGCTCCGGCGCCAGGAGCGGCAGGGCGCGGGCGAGCGCGGTGATGGTCTCGCCCGGCTTGCTGAACCAGTCGCCGAAGTTGTCGGTCTCCCCGGCCATGTGGCCATCGCGCAGGCCGCGGTTGAACCAGCCGGGGCGCAGGTGGCCGGCAGCTAGCATCTTCTCCACCTCCGCCGCCAGCCGCTCTCGGAGGACGGCCTTTTCCGGGACGATGAAGGTCGAAGGCGAGGATGGCGCGACGGCCTTGGAGACCGCCAGCTTCTTCTTCCCACCCTGGGGCGAGAAGCAGATCACGTGCCCCCAGCGCTGAAGGTACACCTTGCCCTTGTAGGGGACGGGCGGGTTCTGGTCGCCGCAGTGGCCGTACATGTCGTTGGGCCTGGTGCGCAGCCAGGCAGGGATGTTTGGAGCGATGGCATCTATGTACCAGTAGTACATCGCGTGACGCCGCGAGACAACATCCGCGGAACCCTGGCAGCCGTCGCGCCCCTCAGCGTGGTAGTAGTAGATCTGGTTGCCGCCGGCGGCTAAGGCGTGGGGTTCGTCGTGCGCACTGGGAACCAGCGTCCCGATGAGGGGCGTATCCAGCTTCCAGGCCAGAACCCCGCCACGCGAGATCCAGGACTGGCCTTTGACCCCGCCGGCCATCTGGTACAGGAAGCCGTCGCCGCCCACAATGGGCGGGAAGCGGTTGCCGCTGTGCGTCCCGTGCCACAACATGGGCGCGTACTCAGGCTTGCCGTCCCCGTCGAAGTCGTAAGTCACCTCCTTGCCGGTCTTCCGGTCGAGCATGAAGTAGGTGCGCCGCCAGGGCTTGGTCTCGAAGTATTCGGTGACCGGGCCGTTGCCCTCGGGGCTCTTCTGACTCAGGTCGAGCGTTGGCGTCTCCGGGCCTGAGGGCCAGGGAAACGCGGCTTTGTCAGTTACCAAGGCTCCCGCATAGCCTTTCCCTTTGTCGTTGCTCCCGTAGATATCCTTGTCGTCCAGGTACAGGAGACCCCCGATGGTGGACGGTTCTCCGCCGCCCCGGTAGCCGTGGCAACCCGTGAAGATGACGCGGTCCCGGTAAACCGTGGGCCAATAGGAATGGAAGCCGAGGCCCGGCAGCTTGGCCGACTTCCAGACCTGTCTGCCCATCGCCGCGTCCACCGCGTAGGCGTGCATGTCGTTGCACGCGACGTAGAGCACGCCGTCCTTGTGCGCGCAGGAGAAGAGGATCGGCTGCTTCAACTCCGTCTCGAACCGCCACGCCATCCTCCCCGTCTTGGCGTCGAGGCAATAGAGGGTCCCATCGCGGTTGCCGGCATAGACCTTCCCGCCCACGACCAGAGGGTTGGTGTTGAACCCGGCGCCGGCCGGCTCGGACAGCCAAATGCCCTGGCCCGTCTTGGCGTCCACCGCGTGGACTCGGCGGTCGAAGCAGCCGACATAGGCGATGCCGTCAACCACGGTCGGGGAGTGCCCGAGGGGCATCTCGGTCGGGTAGACCCATCGCTCATCGCCGGTCGCCGCGTCCAGGGCATGGAGCCCGCGGGCCGTCGCGACGAAGAGCAGGCCGTCGGCCGCAATGATCTGCACCTTCTGCCAGATAAAGGGCTCGAACGGCTTGTACCATTCGAGTTTGAGCTGGCCCGGGACGTCGGTCTGGTTCTCCGGGCTGTTGGGCACCCAGCTCGTCCGCTCGGGGTTCGCCCCCGCCATGCGCCAGCCGTCGAGGTACTTCGCCTCGTCTGTGACGTCCAAGCCAGCCGCGGAGGCGCTCTGTGGGCTGAGCAACAGAAGCATCAGAGGCAAGAGAATAGGACATATCGTCTGCGCAGGAGGCATGGTCTCTTCTCCGCGTGTGGTTGGCTTCGTCTGCCAGTTTCTGCCCCGGCGGGGAGCCATCGCTCACGGTATCCGTGTGCGCCACTGGGGGCCACGGTACGCCAGGATCGTCTCGGCCAGCTTGTGGATGTAGTAGAGGTCGCCGCGGGCCATCCAGGGCACGTCCAGGAACTTGGCCAGAGTCTCCGGCTGCTCGCCGAGGATCCAGGCCCGCGCCAGGAAGCACTGGTAGGAGTCCTCGGGCGCGAGGTAGCTGTACTCGGCCCCGATGTTCGCCGTGCAGAGCGCCAGGTACCAGTCGGGCATGTGCTCGGCCACGCGGTCCACGAAGACCCGCGCCTTCGCTTTCTGGTGGTCCGCCAGGAATCGGCCCAGTTCCGGCGCCAGGCCCCGATAGGCCAGGAGGCCCTTCCCTGCGTAGCGGGTGAGGACCTCGTCGAAGACCACGCCGAACTCGTCGAGGCGGAGGACGCTGCGCACGTCGTCCTCGGCGGTCGTCCAGTTGTAGGTGATGAGCCGTCCGGTCCAACTTCCCGAGAAGAAGCGCGCCATCCAGTCCGCCTTGCCCCACAGGCTTCGGATCTTGCCGCTCGCCGCGATCTCACCGCAGGTGTCCAGGTACTGCTCCTGGCTCAGGCCTGGCTCGGTGGGCAGGACGATGAAGCGGTTGTCGTGAAGGTAGTTGGCGTACCGTCCGAGGGCGTAGCGGAGGATGGCCGTTCGAGCGAAGTGCCCCCAGAGGAGGCGCTCGCCCTCCGCATCGCCGGCGGAGCGGGCGAGCCGAAGCGCGCCCACCAGCGCGGCGAAGTGGTGGCTGGCGTCGACGACGCCCCCGAGGCCGTCGAACGTCGAGTTCCTTCCGGGCCGCCGATGCCACCCGAGCGTCGCCCAGTCCTGGCGGAGCAGGTAGGGATAGAGGATCGTCCGGATCTCCGGCCAAGCGCGCCTCACCTCATCGGTGCCCGTTCGCCGCTCGAAGTCGGCGAGGTAGTAGATGTTCTCCTCCGGGATGAGGCGGTTGGCCGCGTAGAAGTTCTGGCTGTTTACGAGCTGGTTGTGCTCGAGCAGGATCTGCTGGATCTCGGCGGGTTCGAGGCGCCACCGCTCCCGGCGGGCGCCTTCCTCGACGCGGAGGACGGCGATCTTCTCGGGCGGGTAGTCTGTCCGCTCCTTCTTGAGGTAGGCGAGGAGTCGGCCCTGCGTCTCCTTGTCCAGGAGGGGAAGGGTCTCGCCGAGGATGAAGAGCGACTCGCCGGGATTCGACCAGGCCAGCATCCCGGCCAGGAACAGATATGTCCTGTACCCCGCTCCATAGGCGTTCACGGCTGGGTACCAGGGCGCCAGGTGCCCCGCTTGGACGACCTTGGCGACCTCTTCTCGCAGCATTCGGGCGAGTCGCTCGGGCTCCTTCGCCATCCCCGCTCCCACGCGATGTTCGAGGACGTACTTGCTCAGCCCAGCCACCTTGCAGGTGTAGCGGTCGGTCCCCTCGATTCCCACACAGGGGCCGATCGCGGTCAGGATGCCCGTCCGAACGACCTGTCCTGACAACTCGATGGGCAATCCCTGCTCCCTGGCAAGCGCCAGGATCGGCGGCAGAGGCGCGAAGCGCGTCCCCCCGTCGCGCAGCCGGAGGAACCTCACTCGCGTCTCCAGTGTTACGGTGCCGCTCTTCTCATCGTGGTTGTATGTCTCGGTCGCCGTCAGAGGGATCTCGGCCAAGTGCTCCGACCACCAGTCGCACTGCTTCCTGACGGCATCGGGCAGAGCGTTCGACCACCCTTCGGTCTCCCGGGTGGGCGGGTAGCAGTCGCCGAGGAGGGGCAGGACAGCGACTCGTCCTCCATCGCGGGCCAATTCGTCGAAGGTGATCGCAAGCCCCGCGCGGCCAAGGTTGAGGTCGGTCGGCGGCTTCGGGAAGACGAAGAGCAGCGGGCAGTCCACGGAGGCGGTCGGCCCGGGAATCCAGCCTCTCCCGTCGTAGCAATAAGGGAAGCGGGTCGAGCGGAACCCACCTCCCTTCCCGAACCAGACCAGGAGCCACGGGCAGTCCTTCGGCGCAATGTTCTTCAGTTGGGCCGCCTGAACGATGCCGCCTGGCGTAGCGAAGAACACCGGGAGCGGCGCCTTGTCTCCCGCGAAGAAGGTGACCGACTTCCTGCGACATTCGACGACGAGGGCCGGCGTCAGCCGGCTCAGGTGCAGCTTCAGGGAATCGCCGATTGACAGGACGCAGTGCGCCCAGTCGGTCTCCGCGAGAGCGAGTTTTTCCCCTGGTTGTCCCTCGGCGGCGACGCCCCCAAGGTCGAGCGTGGTGATGGCTGCCCTCTCGCCGAGGGGAATGCCGTCCGCGTAGTATGGCACCGCGGTCTTCCGCAGTCGCGGCCAGCCCTGGAGGCCCACCTGGAATCCCAGTGCCCCAACCCGTTGCTCCTGGGGCCGCAGCCCGTGGCCTTCCGTCTGGAAATCGGGCCACTCTCCCGCTGAAACGGGTGCCGCAAGGAATATCGCGATCGCAAGCCCATAGATCGCTCTCACGGCTTCTCTCCTTGTGCCGTGGTCCACGCGGTCAACTGGTGGTAGTTGACGTGGTAGACGAGCCCGTTGGCAATGGAGGCGGCGTTGCCGCCGCTCTCGCACGCGTCGGAGAGTTGCCCCCAGTAGCCTGGGGCGCGCGGGAGCGCGTGGAACGTCCTCGTCTCGGAATCGAAGGAGCCGTGATGGTGGTGGCCGCCGCACATGTGGGCGTTGAAGAACTGCGTGCCCGCCATGCTGAAGTTCGAGTTGTTGTCGCCGTTCTGGGCGCGGGGCGGGATGATGATCTCGACGACACGTTGCTTCTCGAGGTCGAGGCGCGCCCAGCAGTGCGTCGTGAAGATCCATGGGATGACGACCGCGCCGCGCCCGTCGGCTACGGGCGGCGCCACGGGGCCGGGCAGCGAGAGCGTGGCGAAGTGCGGCGCGATGAACGCCTGCTTCCCCGTGCGTGCGTCCAGGATGAAGAGATCCTGGTCGTAGGGCTTCTCGCAGTAGTGCTGGACAAGCAGGTCCTGCGCGTCCATCAGTTCCTTCGGCATCCGCCCCGCCTTAACCTCGGGAACGACTTTCAGGAACCAGTGGGCATAGGAGCTTTGGACGTCTCTTGTCTTCTCCTCCTTCGCCTTGCCCGTCCAGTAGTCGAAGTGCGCCCACGTCGCCTGGAAGAGGTAGTCCAAGCGCTTGGCGGGATCGCGCCCGTAGTTGGAGTCGTGGTATTCCCGCGTCGGGTGCGTCATCATGGGGCGGATGAGCACGAGGCCGCGGTAGACCACGGGATGGAACTGCTTGGCGCTCTGGCCGTAGAGCTTCTCGCTCCGCCAGACCTCCTTCCCCGTCATGGCGTCGAGGCAGTGGACGTAGAGGGCCTCGTCACAGAAGAATACCTTGCCGCCGTCGAACGCGGCGGTGTTGAAGATGGGCGCCCCTGCGTCGAACCGCCAGGCCAGGGAGCCATCCTTCAGATTGAGCGCGTAGAAGGCCCCTCCGCGTTGCCCGATGAACACCTTGCCGTCCGCGATGAGCGGAGCGGTCGAGAACCCGGTGCCCTCCTCGCCCTTGAACTTCCACGCGAGCTCGCCCGTCTCCGCCTGCACGGCGTAGACCACGCCATCGAGTGCCGCCACGACTACCTTCCCGTCCGCGCACGCGGCCGTGTGCAGGATCGGCCCCCCAGCAGGGAACTTCCACAGTTCCTTGCCATCGGTCGCGCCCAGAGCATACACGTTCCCCGACTTCGTCCCGACGAACACCCTCCCGGCATAGACGACCGCCTGCACCTCGCGCGACACGCGCTCCGGCGGGAAATCGCGATACCACGCGACCTTGAAGGGCGGCTTGACCGCGTCGGCGGTGTACCCCGTCCGTTGGGGGTCATGCTGGAGCTGCGGCCAGTCCTCGGCCCGACACCTCGCACGTCCCAGTCCGAGCAGGGTCAGGCAAGCCAACCAGACAAAGAGCAATTGGGATCGTGGGCGCATGCTCGTTCCTCCATCCGTGGGCGTGATAGTAGCACGGCGTCGCCTCGGGTTCAATGGCCGCGCACGCCCGCCACCGGGAGACGGGGTTGACACCGACGGGAAAACGTGATACCGACAATGGGCGTCCTGTGTGCGTCGCCATCGGAGGACTTGCCATGCGTGCTCGTTGGATCGCGGTGATGTGGGCTGGTTTGGCTCTGGGGGCCAGGGCGGCGGAGATGCCCAGAGGCGAGAAGGTCGCCGAAGGGGTCGAGAAGCTGGCATACCGCGGCTGGAAGGATTGCCACAAGCTCTCCAACCCGGCCTGCGAGGCCATCGTTGCCCCTGCCGTCGGCTCGCGGGTCGTCACGTTCGCCTTCAAGGGCAAGAACGTGCTCTTCGAGGACCGCAGCCTCGACGGCCGCGTGATGACGCCCCAGGACCACGACGAAGAGAACCGCTACTGGCTGCCCTGGGACGGCAGCCAGCCCGACATGTTCGACGACAAGGGCTTCCGCCAGTTCTACCCCGCCTGGATGGGCGCCCACAAGGTGGCACAGGCCGAGCCGTTCCGCCTCATTACCGAGAGCATCCCTCAGCAGCCGCAGCAGGGCGACGCCCACTGCGTCAAGACCTTCAGCCTCGACCGCGAGAAGCCACGCCTGGCCTTCGGGTACAAGATGGTCAACCAGGGGAAGCAGCCAAGGAGCTGGGCGCTGCTCCAGAGGACCCTGCTCCCTGCGCCCGGCATCCTGCTTCTGCCGCTCAAGAAGGGCAGCGCGTTCGAGGGCGGCTGGAAGATTATGGAGCCTGAGGGCGGCGAGGTGCTCACAACCGGCACGGGGAAGCGCATCCTGGAGCGGATCAAGGAGCACATCATCGTCCCCGTGGGCGATTGCGTCGCCGTCGCGCCGCAGATGCTCGGAGCCAAGTCGAAGGTCTTCGTCTTCGACAGCATCACCCTCCACACCGATGGCGATGCCGGCTGGATGGCCTGGATCGCGGGCGACGTGGCGTTCGTCATGCAGTTCACCGTCGAGTCCGGCGCGAAGCGCCTCAGGCCGAACGTCGTGACACAGAACTGGTTCACCTCGGACCGGATGGAGCTCTGTCCCTTCGGCCCGTTGACGGAAGTGAAGCCGGGGGACTCGGTCAGCTTCGACACAGTATGGACCTTCGTGCCGCTCCGCAAGGCGGTCACGGACCCGAGGGATGCGAAAGGCCTCCGCAAGACCATCGAGAGGGCCATCCGATGAGCCCCTTGGGATCGCCATTGGCCCATTCTCGCCCTTCCGGCTCAGACTCGTACGGGTTTCTCCGTCTTTCGACTCGAGGATCGGGGATTCTCCGCGTTCCGGCTCAGAGTCGTCCAGACTCGCCAGAGTCGACCGCTTCTTCGCGCACTGGGGTTAGGCCACAACTTACAACTTAACTCATCACCGCTCGGCCCCTCCGCGCCGCCCCCCCTACAGCTTGTGGCTGGTTCCGTTACACACCACAATCAAGTCGTCCAACTCGTCCAAGTCGGCAGGTTCACGGGGGAGGTCTTGTGAGCGCCAGGCGGCCCATGCCGCCTTGTTGCCGTAACCATCTATGCGCCAAGGTGTTACGGCCATCGCACCGCATCCCTGCCTGATGCCGCCGCAAAGAATGCCAACCGCTCCCCCTGGGTTTGGCACTCTGTGTCCTCGGGTCTTCCGGGGCAATGTCCCGAATCGCTGAACCATTCAAGGATGAAGCCGAGCTGCAGGCTTGCCTTGAGCGTAGTCCGTATCTCCTCGTCGCGGAATCTGAACCGCCCGTTGCTACGGTTCAGAGGGAGGTGGAACTCCCGACACTGCCTTCGTTGCTGTCATCAACGCCTACGACCGGACGGCCGAGGAGGAATGGCGGACACGAGGCCACGCGCGGAATTACCGGGGTCTGGCTCCCGATGAATGGCCTGCTGGTCTTCACTATGAATTCATGAACCACGACAATGAGGTCGGAGTAGAGCTGCATCTTGAATCAGACGCGGTGGGCGGACTCGCGACGCATCTCGCTCTGCTCTCGGGTCAGGAGTTGATCCCGGGCATCCCCGTTCAATGGGACCAACGATGGAAAGGCAACCGAGGACGCCTTATTGCCAAGGTCGGGAAGGACCAGAACCCAGACCTCGCCGTCCGCGCGATGCAAGCCTTGATCTCCCGAAGTCGTCCGATCATCGAGAAGAACCTGAAGACATAAGAAAGCGAACCAGCGTCTCCCCATTACGTCTTGGCAATGGCAGGCAAGACGAAGGTGAGACGTAACCCTATGCTGACACCGGACGGGCTGGGGCCGCCGTGAGAGCGTCGCCCGCTGGGCCTACCTGGTGTACAACCTGACGTTGTCCACATACTGGCCGGGCAGGTACATGTAGAGGCCCGCGTGGCGGTTCTCCGGGCCATCGAGGCGGTCCCTGTGCAGGCAGTGGAGGACGACCTTGCCGTCCACCCAGAACGAGAGGCGTTCGCCGTCCCGCTCGCAGATCACGTGGTATCTCCTGCCGGGGACCATCCGCAGCGGGATGATGCGGTGCTCGACGAGGTTGATGAGGAGCTTCGAGAAGGCGTTCATCTCGGAGCCGAAGCCGAAGAAGTAGGCGCTGCCGAAGGCATTCCGCAGCTTGGGATTCGCGCACAGGAGCGCCGAGAGGTCGCAGGGGTAGCCCCGCTCGGCCCAGGCGTCGTACTCGATACGCTGGGAGGGGGCGAGCGGCTTGGCGTAGACGATCGCTCCGTCGCCGTCCTTGGCCATCGTCAGGTGGCCGTCCTTGATGGCCCACTTCCCGCAGACCGATAGCCAGTCGTTGCCGAGCTCCTGGCGCTCGAAGTCGTCGCTGAAGACGAGCTTCCAGCCTTCGGCAGAAGGCGGCGCCTCTGGCAGGTCTTTGAGCAGCCAACCGTGGTCGGTCGGGAGCGCGTTGATCCTGGCCCGAAGCTCGGGGGAGACGGCCTTGGCACCGGCCAGCTCGAGGAGAAGCTCCCGCGTCCTGCGGAAGTCGGCGACGTCGCGGGTGTACCGCCGGCAGTCCGTGACCAGGTGGTCGCAGAGCTTCCGCGCAAGCTCCTTGTCGCGTGTCTCGGCGACCTTGAGCAGCTCGTAGTCCTCGATGCCGTCGCGCATCGCCTCCTGGCGAATCGAGGGCACGGGCATGCCGAGGGGGTCCTTGTAGACCAGGTTGGCGTCGCCGTCCATGATGATCTTGTCGAGGTCCGCCGGCGGGAACTTGGGGTTGTAGCCCCAGTGGAGGAAAGCCGTGAGGTTGAACTTGTAGTTGTACCAGTGGAGCAGCCGCGTCTTGAGCAGCGGGAAGCTGACGAAGCGGTTCATGTTGTACCCCGACGGTGTGACGCAGGTGTAGAAGCCCACCTCGTCGCCCGCAGCCTGCCGCTTCTCATAGAAATCCCTGTATGCCTCGAACTGGTGCGGGAGCGGGAACCAGAGGTTCACGCTGCCAGCCTGATCGGTGTTGCGGTTCGCGTCCACAAATCTGATCTTGGGGGCGATGGCGCGAATGAACTCGGCGAGCGCCACCCGCGAGCGGGCATACTGCGGAAACGTCTCGTCGTGGACGGAGATCATGAAGTTGCGGGTCCAGCCCCTCTCGTCCAGGTGCTTCTCGAGCGCGGGCATCAGCGCCTTCAGGAAGCGGCGATAGCTCGGGGCGTCCACGTCCACGGACTCCAGTTTGCCGGCCTTCTCGCGGCCGGTCGCGTCCCAGAGCTGGATCGTCGGCGAGCGGAGCGCGAGGTTCCCCTGGGCATCGAGCGCGCGCCCCGAGGCGCCGAAGAGCGCCAGGTAGCCCCCCACGATGATCCCGTCGGGGTCCTCCTTCAGGAACGTCTCCACGCAGCGGTCGAAGAGCGCGAAGTCGAAGCGGTACGAGTCGCCGTCCTTCAGCACCTTGACCGAGGAGACCTCGGGGCCGGCGAGGACATTGTGGATGATGGGCACGGTGAACATGTTCTGGCGGTGGGCGGCCATGTTGGCGGCGATGGCCTTGAGGATATCCCAGTCGCGGTCGTCCCAGGGCTCGCCGCCGAGCCTGTGGCGAAGTTGCCCCCAGCCGTTGCCCGAGTCGTAGAAGAGCCAGTTGAAGACCTTCAGGCTCCGTTTCCTGGGTACGAGGGCCTCGTAGACCCGGACCTCGACGGGAACCGCGGCCTTTGCTCCGTCGGCATCGAGGGTCACAGCGCCCTTGTAGAGGCCCGGCGCAGCATCCTCGGGCACCCGCACGATGATCCAGGCGGAGCGCGTGGTGTTGGCGGGGAGGGGCACAGGATTCTCCGTGCAGAAAGCGTCGGGGAGCATCGCGGGCAGTTTGGCGCAAAGCTCGCCCTCGATGGCGGGCTGCGTCGCCTGCTCCAGGAGATGGTAGTTCAGGAAGATTGCCTCGACGGCTTCCAGCTTCCTGGCGGCCCTCTCACTCACCAGGGGCGTGACGGAGATGCCGAGCACCTTGACGGGCGCGTCCGAGCGAAAGGCCGCCTGACCTGCTTCGGCCTCGCCGCGCGCGGCGGAGATGCGGATCGCTGGGTCCGCATTCTGTGGCTGTGCGTCGGCGAGCACCTTGACCAAGGGATCGACCGCCCAGACGCGCAATTCCGCTGCCTGTGAAGTCCCTGCGAACCAACACAGCACCCCGGCTCCCAGAAGACGACACGTCAGGCTTGTCATCGGAGTTCGTCTCCTTACCCCGCGGTGGCGACAGGTCTACAAGCGCTGCGCGGGCCACTCTCAAGGTTGCCTATCCAGATTGCCAGCAGCTTCGAGTAGTCTGCGCCGCGCCTGGCTGAACTCGGCGGGGTCGAGCGTGTAGTTGGTGAGGCTGCGGACGACGCTGCGGCAGATGGCGTCGGCTTCGCCGGGCTTCTTCGCGGCCAGGAGGCGGAGGAGCTCGTAGTCCTCGATGCCGTCGCGCATCGCCTCGTAGCGGATGCTGTCGAGCGAGTGCAGCTTGTCCTCGGAGGGCGGCGCGCCGCGGAGCCGCGCCACGCCGGGGTAGACCAGGTGGGCGTCGCCTGGCGGGTCGCCCGCATTCTGGTAGGGGTTGCCCCACGACGGGTTGAAGCCCCAGTGGAGGTAGCCCGTGGTGCCCGTGGCGAAGTTCGCCCAGTGGAGCAGCCGCGTCTTGAGGAGCGGGTAGTCAATCAGGCGGTTCATGTACTTGCCGCGCGGGCGCTCGCAGGTGTAGAACCAGATTTCGTCGCCCGCGGCCTGACGCTCTTTGAAGAACTTCATCTGGTGGCCGAGCTGGTCGAGGAGGGGCGCCCAGATGTCGAGCGCGCCGACGATATTCGTCGCCCTCATTGCCTCGGCCCGGCGGAGCTTGGGCGCGTGCTTCCTCACCAGTTGCCCCAGCCGCACGTAGGCCGCCGCGTTGCTCCCCACCGGCTCGTCCGCAAGGTGCTGCATGTAGCTATCGAGCCAGCCCTTCGCCTCCAGGTGCCTGTAGAAGACGGGCAGAAACGTCGCCAGGTATCTCTCAAACGCGTCGGTCATTACGAAGACCCGCTTCTTCGCCTCCTCCTTCGACTTCGCGTCCTCGGGCTCCGGGTACTGCCCGAACACGCCCTCGCCCTTGTAGAGCTTGAGGGGTATGGCGTAGAAGTCCTTCGAGGCCCACTCGTGGCGGCCGGCGAACGCCGAGCCCATGACCCACGGCAGGCCGGCCTTGCGGAAGGTCTCGACCATGCGGTCGAAGTTCGCGAATTCGAACGTCACGGCGCCCTTCTCGTCCTGAACCGCGCGGATGGTCTCATTGAGGATCACGTGGCCGACGCTCTGGCGGTGGGCGGCCATGCTCTGGGCGTCGGCCTCGATCAGCTTCCAGTGCTTCTCCGTCCACCATGGGGCTTGATACGTGTGGGTGAGGACGACCGGGTAGTACCAGTTGACCACTTTCAAGCTCATCTGGCGCGGGACGCGCGCGGCGTAGACCTTGACGGTGACGGGGACATTCTGCTCCGCGCCATCCGCCGCGAGGACCACCTGGCCCTCGTAAGTGCCGGGCGCCGCGTCGTCGGGAACCGACACGGTGAGCCACACGGCGCCCGTTTGCCCGGCCTTCGCAGGGATCGCGCTGTCCTCGAGCAGTGGGTCGGGGAGGTCCACGGGCGCCTTGGCCACGAGCACCTGCTCGCCGGTCTCGGCCAGGTGGGGCTCGGTGTTCTTCTTGATGGGCACGTAGCCGACGGAACGGACGCGCGGCGCGGGAAGCTCCTTCCCCGATGCCGACTTCAGAGCCGTCGCCGATGCCGCGAGCTTCGCGACGTCGCTCGTGGCGCGGAAGGCGATCTGGCCGTTCTCGACCTCGCCGCGGGCGGCCTCAATGAGCACGCCCTTGGCCGGCGAGGCCGGCGGCTCATCCGAGCGCAGCACCTTTACAAGTGGGTCCACCGGCCACACTCGCAGCGCCGCCTCGCCGGAGCGTGCCTGAGGCGGGCGTGCCCCGAGCAGGCCCAGCGCTACCCCAATGCCGCACAGTCGAAGCCCGATCATGAGCATCCCTCGCGACGGCCTGGAACACCTGTGTCGGGCGCAGTGTAGGCGTCTCCGCCCGCGGTGTCAAGGCGCCCTCGGCCCCCCGAACTCGACCCCGGCTCGTGCCCGGGCGCGGGTTGGCACTTGACACAGAGGCGGGCGACTGGCTGAATCATACGCCAGTGTGTCCACCGAGCCACAATGGCCGATGCACAGAGGAGCCAGCACGTGACGCGTCGCGTGTCCGCGCAGGTCGTGCCGATCAAGCTGTCCGTCTCCCGCTTCCACGAGGACCCGTTCCCGCCCCTGCTGCGGGTGGGCTCGCGGCCGGTCTACCCCTACCCGATGCAGGACGACCTGACGGATGAGATGGCGGAGCGGGAGTTCCAGGCGGTGGTGCTGGAGAACGGCCTGCTGCGTCTCACGGTGCTGCCCGAGCTGGGCGGCCACGTGCTATCGCTGCGCGACCTGGTGCACGACCGCGAGGTGTTCTACCACAACGTGCCGCTGAAGCTGGGCCTCGTGGCCATGCGCGGCGCCTGGTGGGCCGGCGGCATCGAGTTCAACTCCCCCCACGTCGGCCACGCGGTGACCACCAGCGACCGCGTGTCGTGGCACGTCCGTGAGAACGAGGACGGGAGCGCGACGGCCTTCGTCGGCGCGGTCGAGCACCTCACGCGGATGGCGTGGCAGGTGGCCCTCACGCTCCGCCCCGACGACTGGCGCCTCCACGTCCGCATCCGCCTGTTCAACCGCACGCCGTTCTTCCACCGCATCTACTTCTGGTCGAACAGCGCGGTGGCGGCCCGCGACGACTTCCGCCTGCTGCTCCCCGCCACGCGGGTCCTCTCGTGGTGGTACGGGGCGGATGGTGACGCCAACTTCCCCATCCACAAGGGCAGGGACCTCAGCCGCTATGCGGACCTCGTGCGCGGCGGCGACATTTTTGCGAAGGACCTGCGGGCCGACTGGTTCGGCGGCTACTACGAGGAGCTGGACTGCGGGGTGGTGCACCAGGCATCGCGCTTCGAGGTGCCAGGCCGCAAGATGTTCTCCTGGGGCCAGGGGGGCCACGGCCAGATGTGGGCCGAGCTCCTCAACGCCCGGGGCGAGCCGTACATCGAGCTTCAGAGCGGCCGCTTCGTCCACCAGGGCGTTCATCGCCTCCTCGCGCCGGGCGCGGTCGAGGCGTGGCACGAGTCCTGGGCGCCCGTGTGGGGCCTCGGCGGCGTCGCCCACGCGGCGGGCGACCTGGTGCTCAACGCCATCCGCGACGGGGACGCGCTCGACCTCCGCCTGCTGGCCCTGGCGAAGGTCGAGGAGGCGGCCATCGTCGTCCAGCAGGGGGATCGCGCCCTCGAAAGCATCCGCCGCGCGTTCGCGCCCGGCGAGAGCCACTCGCTGCGCGTGCCCCTTCGCGGCGATGGCGCGGTCAGCGTTGCCCTCAACGGCGACAAGGTGACGCTGCGGGTCGAGGGCAACGCCGTGCGGCCGGCGCTCGACGGCGCCCCGCCCCACGTCGGCCTGCCCGACGTGGCTCTCGACGACACGCCCGCCACGCTCCAGGGCTGGCTCCTCAAGGCCCGCGGCCACGAGCAGCGCAACGACCCCGCCGCCGCGGCCGACTGCTATCGCAAGGCGCTCGGACTCGACCCCGCCTGCGTCGCCGCGATGACCGGCCTCGCCCAGGGGCACCTGCGCCGCGGCGAGTCTCACGCCGCGAAGGAGTGGGCGAACAAGGCGCTCGCCACCGACCCCCAGAGCGAGGACGCGCTCTGGTGGCTCGGCGTGGCAACGCTCCAGGAGGGCGGCGAGCCGCTCGCGGCCCTCTCCGCCCTCCAGCGCAGCGCCCGCTACGCGGCCGCCGCCACGGCGCTTCTGGGCGAGATGGCCCTGCGGCGGCGCGAGCCGCTGGCCGCGCTCGACCTGTTCGGCCCAGCCTCCGAGCGCAACCCGCACGAGAGCCGCCTCGTGGCCCTCGCCGCCTTCGCCGCACGGATGGGCGGCGCCGTCGAGAGCGCCCGCACGCTCCTCGCCGAGTGCGAGAAGGAGGCCCCCCTCGAGCCGCTCCTGTGGAGCGAACGCCACTTCCTCTCTCTTGTGGGCGGGACGTCTCCGTCCCGCGTATCGCGGCGTGAGGACACGCCGCCCACAACGATTGATGCCGCCATCGGCGAGGTCTTCGGCGCCGACCCCCAGGCATATCTCGAGGCGGCGTGCGACTACGAGCGCCTCGGGGCCTGGGACACCGCCGCCGAGTGGCTCCGCGACGTCGCCTGTCGCCGCGCGGACCCCGCCCGCCAAGCCATGCTCCTCTACCACCTGGCACACGCCCTCTGGGGGCTGGGCAGGGCGAGCGAGGCCATCACCGCGGCCCGCGAGGCCGCGAAGCAATCGCCCCTCTTCGTCAACCCCCATCGCCACGAGGACGCCGAGGCCCTGCGAACCGCCCTCCAGCTCTGCCCCGACGACGCCCTGGCCCACCTGCTCCTCGGCAACTGCCTCGCCTCGCTTGCCCGCTGGGACGAGGCCGTCGAGCACTGGACCCGCGCGACCCGTCTCGCTCCCGAGGACAGCGAGACCGCGGTCCTGGCCTGGCGCAACCTCGCCCTCTTCCGCAGGCACAAGCAGCGCAACACCCCCGACGCCCTCGCCGCCTATTCGCATGCCCTGGATTCCCTTTCTTCTCTTCCCTCTTCACCCCCGGCACCTAACACCCGGCACCCGGCACCGCTTTCTTCTTCGGCCTGGCGCCTCTGGCTCGAGCGCGACCACGTCCTCTCGGCGGCCGGCCGCCACGCCGAGCGCGTCGCCGCCTTCGACGCGGCCCCCGACGCCGTGAAGGCCAAGTGGCAGGTGCTCGCCCGCTGGGCCGACGCATGTCTGCGAACTGGGGCGCCCGAGCGCACGGTGCAGCTCCTCTCGGGCTGCCGCTTCAAGCCGTGGGAAGGCGAGGCAAGGCCAAGGGTCCTCTGGAAGGAGGCCCACATGGCCCTCGGCCACCGCGCCAAGGACGCCGCCGACCTCCCCAAGGCACGCCAGCACTTCGAGTCCGCCGCCGACTACCCGAAGCACCTCAGCGTCGGCAAGCCCACGCGCTCCGACGACGCCGACGCGCTCTTCTGGGCCGGCTGGTGCGCGGCGCAGCTTGGCGACGCCGACGGCGCGCGGCGTCTCCTGAGCGCGGCCGCCACCGAGGCCCAGCCCCGCGACGCCGTGACCGGTGACTTCAAGTCCCGCGCCGCGGAATTGCTCAAGACCCTTGGCTGAGCTTGCGCCGGCCGCCCAGGCGCCGGCGGTTGTCGCGCGAGGCGCAAGCATGCTTTGCAGTTTGCGCGGAAAATTGTGAACTACGGTTGCGTTTCGTCGCGAGCGGATGGGGGCCGCTTCAGTCGAAGCGCAGGGTGCCGAAGCCGCGATAGTTGTGGAAGTTGGGGCCGGAGGCGGGCGACCAGGCCCAGTGGGTGGCGGGCGACGCGTCGTAGTCAATGCGGTAGAGGTTCCCGTGCCACAGGACGCCTCGCGCCGGCGGCACGCTGCCCAGGCCCCGCAGCAGGGCGAAGGGGACGAAGAACTCGGCGGTCCAGCCCTCGACGGCCGCCATCGGGGCCTTGGGGCCGCCGCGCACCGCCGTGGCCCGGCGGACCTTTCGCACCCCCTCGTAGTGCCAGGGCCGCCAGCCCATGAACATCCCGCCCTGGTTCGGGATCAGCAGCGGAAGCTCCACCCCCAGCGGCGAAACCTCGTACTCGAAGTACAGCACCTGCCGCGGGTCGGGCCACAGAAACACCTCGACCACGTCCTCCTCGTAGATGTCGTCGCCGTCCTCGGTCATCGTGCAGGTGAGGCGGCGGTCCTCGCAGTCGAACAGGAAGTACATCCCCGTGTCCGAGTAGAGCATCTTCGCCCGCGAGGCATAGGCGGAGCTTCCGCCCACGGGCGTGAGGGGGAGCCAGTCGGTCCTGCCCCATTCCGCGGCGGCCCCGTCGCCCGTCACCGCGAAATCCATCGTTCGTCCCACCGAGGCCATCGCCGTGGTCATGTCTGGCCCTTACTCAACGGCATTCTCGTTTAACAATCTCAACAGGCTTTTGGTGTCCATAGCGCAGCAGCATCCGCTTGATCTCATTGGACCGCTGGATCATCATCTCGAAGCGCTGGCGCGTGGTGAGCGAGAGCTGGTAGTCCAGCTCGAAGGCCAGTTCCCTCTCCGGGTCGTCGTGGTCGAGCTTGAGGATGGGGCTCACGGGGCGTCTCCTCGGTGGCACCAACCATTGTACGCGGCAATGACCAATGACGCAATGGCCGATGGCCATTCGTCATTCCCGCTTCCGGGCGCGCTCGAGGAGGGCCAGCACGGGGTCGAGCTTGAGCGCGGTCTTGTAGACCACGACGTCCTCCGAAACGGTCGCGCCCTCGGCCAGGCAGCGCTCGGCGACGGCGAGGTAGATGCGGCGGCCGCGGAAGCGGCGAAGGGTCTCCCGCTTCTTCGCCAGGTACTCGGGGGTCCAGAAGCCGACGATCTCGAGGAGCACCTCGGTGCCGTCGTCGTGGCGGAAGGCGAAGTCGGGCACGAAGACGCTTTGCCCCTCGAAGAGCACCTCGCCCTCGCGGTCGAGGCGCCAGCCGTCGCGCTCGGGGCCGAACTTGCCGGCGAACTTCTCTTCGATGGACGAATCGAACTCCTCCGGCGGGGGCATCGTGCTGCTCACCCCGTCGCGGCTGGTGAGGGCGAGGAGCGCCGTGCCGCCCCACGGTGTGCGGAGCCGGGCCTGCATCGCCCAGCCGTCGCAGGCGAGAAGGGCGGGGAGGAATCGGGCGAAGTTGACCCCGTAGCGGCGCGTCTCGCGCAGCACCGAGGCCGGCCCCGACAGCTCGATGCAGTAGCGAGTCACAGGCAAGATGCCTGTGCCACCCTTGGGTTGTTCCCCCGCAGGCGGGACGCCTGTGCCACCCCTCTCCCTGCCAGGAAGAGGGCAGGCGGGTGCCTTGCCCCCTCTCCCTTCCAGGGAGAGGGCAGGGTGAGGGTGGGACTTCGCCGTGAGGGCCGGCGCCCCACCCTCCCCCTTCCCCCTCCCTGAGAGGGAGGGGGGTTGGTTGCACAGGCTTCCAGCCTGTGGCCTTTCCTGCTTCTGCTGGCACAGGCCTCCGGCCTGTGGCGCTCCCTGCTTCTGGTGGCACAGGCTTCCAGCCTGTGGTGGGAGGCGGCGGATGTCGTGGAGGAGGTGCGCGAGCTTGGCGTAGCGGAGAATGGTCTTGAAATCCTCGCTCGCGGTCACGACGAGCCGCTCGGCGCGGTAGAGCGCGGCCTGGAGCTGTGCGACGTTGTAGCGGCGGAGCAGCGCCCCAGCATCGGCGTAGCCGCTGAACGCGGTGAGGCGGTGGAAGTCCATCACGTCGGCGTACAGGTCCGCCTCGATCTCCTCCCAGGGGCGGCCGAGGCGCTGGGCGATCGTTGCCTTTACCTCGGCCTCGGTGTTCTCGAAAAGCTGGTCGCGGCTCTCGACCAGGGGCTGAAGCGGCGCGGCGAGATCGAAGACCACCAGGCGGAGCTTCGCCGCGCCGCCGCGGCGGTCGGTGTCGAACTCCCCTGTCTCGTCGAGGAGCTTGCAGAATGCCTGGATGCGGCGGGTATCGCAGTCCGGCTCGTTCGCCAGGATGCCCTCGACCGAGCGGTGCAGCTCGCGGCGCGTCTGGCCGATGCCGTGCTGGTAGACGAGCAGCATCCGCCGCGCGTAGTCCACGTACTGCGCGTGCGCGCGCTGCGTCAGCCGATCGGGAAACGCCCGCCCGCGGTCATACACGACGATGGCTTGTTCGCTGGTGAGCATTCGCCCGTCAGTGTAATCCGGCAGCGCCGGGATGTCAAGGCGCGGCCCCGATGTGGGGTGCGAGCCGGAATTGCAGGTGGACTCCGTAGCCCCAGCGGGGCGAGATGGGATAGCGCAGGGCAACGCCCTGGGTCAGGGGGCACCCATCAGGCAAGCCCTGAAGGGGCGAAATAGGGCGCGGCTATGCCGCCCCTTCAGGGCTATGTCTTGGGGTGGCGTCGTTCCCAGGGCGTTGCCCTGGGCTATCCTATACGAGCCTTTCAGGCTCCAGAAGGAAGCCGCTCTACCTGCAATTCCGGCTCGCACCCCCTCGACGTAGCTGCGTGAAACCGCTTGACAGGCATTGCGCGGGGCGTACAATGCGCACGGCATCAGGAAGGGGACCTCCGTTGGCCGACATCCGAACCGTGCAGGGGCTCCTCGGCCATAGCGACGTCAAGACAACGATGATCTACACGACCCGTGGCCGGCGACCGAGTTGCGTGAATCCGCCCCCGATTTCGCGGGCGTTTTATGCGCCACAGGAAGCCGTGTTTGGGGTGTCAGGCGGATCGGCCTGAACGTTGTTCTACGGAGAAGATAATGAAGGACGTCATCGCGTTTGTGGTCTTGCTGGTGTTTATACAAGGCTGTGCCGGGCAGGCAAACAACGCTGCCTCTTTTGCGGACCGCATTCGGGGCGTATTGCCGAACGATTGGTCGGCACCAACAAGTCGTTCGTCGGAAGAACCGGGAACAGAGGGGATCTACATCTTTGCCGAGAATGCGCAGGTTACGCTGGACGGCCCTAAAGGCAAGTACCACCCGCACATCGATCTTTACTTCCGACCCCGGACGTCCAGGACGAAATGCTTCCAGATCATCGCAGCCGGGTGCATCTACTCGCGGTACCTCGGGTCCACGCGCGAGTATCACGTATATGGGGGAAGCATTGGGGCAAGTCTGGATGCCGCCATCCAGGAAGCTCTTGAACTGAACGAAGAATCGTGGAACAACCGCATGGCGCACAACCAGTAAAGCCGGGGCGGCCCTACTGGCGGCTCATGCGTACGTTGCAGGATGGGTATCACCTCTGTCCGAACAGCCAGTCCTTGAGCGTGGCGACGACCAGGGCGATGCCTGCGGCGACGAAGGACCAAATGGTCTTGAGGCGGGCGATGGGAAGACTGGATGGGTGGATGAATGGATGAATGCAAGAGCGCTTGAGCAGAGGCCAGTTCGCAGCCTTCCAGACATCTCTCGTCCCCACGCGCCCGCGTGGGGACGAGGAGGCATGTAACGGCGCACAAGACCTTGCAATCCGCGGGGAGTCGGCTATACTGTTCGCTGGGGCGGCAGTTGGCGGTAGTTCGGGCGGCGGGGACCGGAGCCGAACACAAGTTGGCCGCGCCAGGCCAGAAGGGGTTGAGCGATGAGCACGGCGGTGGTCCGACGGCAGGCCAAGGATCGGATAGACCAGCTTTCCCCCGAGCGGCTTCGGGTGGCCGATGAACTCCTGGCTTACCTGCTCGACAAGGAGAGCGACGAGGCGACGGAGGAATTGCTCAATATCCCTGGCTTCGTCGAGGCCTTCGAGAAGGCGAAGCGCGAGGAGGCCGCCGGCCTCCTCACGCCCCTTGAGAAGCTCCGCCGAAAGCCGTGAAGCCATGTATGAGTTGGCCTTCACCAAGTCGGCCAAGGACTTCTACGAGGACGCCGACGCCCCTCTCCAACGGAAGCTCGACCGCTGCTACGCGCAACTCCGTGTCGAGCCACGCCAACACCCCAACATCCGGCCTCTCAAAGGGCGATTCGCGGGCCACCTGCGGTACCGCGTGGGGGACTACCGGGTCGTCTACCACGTCATTGAGGCGAGTCGCAAGGTCGTGGTTGTTCTCATTGACCACCGGAGTCGGGCCTACGATTGAATAGATGGCTCGCCACGGTTTCCTCTCTCCCGACGATCCTCCGTCGGGATGAGATGAGAGGGCAGTTGGCGGCCTGTCGCGGGGGCGATGTGAGCTAAGTGCCTGTGAGGCAGTTGGTTAGGGAGATTACAGGCCGCCAAACCCAAGGGCGTGGGGGGTGGCGGCCTGTGGCCTGTAAGGCGGCCACGTGGGGCTTGCGACCCCCTCCCCGGCGACTCAGTGGTAGGGCGTGCATACCTGCACGCGGAACAGGCAGGGGCCGGCTCCGCCATCGAGGATTCCGCGTGCAAGTATGCACGCCCTACATGCTTACAACCTGTCGTGGCTCCGCCCGGGGATTGCCACAATATGCCGGGTGCCTTGGCGTAAAGTTGTAAGTTGTGGCCTGACCCTAGGGTGCCCATGAACCGGGAAGATAGGGAAGACTGGGAGACTTGGCACCGGTTGTGGTTTGCCCCGAAGGCAGCCACAATCTGTAGTGTGAGTTCGCTCACAGGCGGCGGCGGGTGGTGCGCTCATAGGCATCGCTGTCTCGTCGGCGGCGGGAGCGGGCCTCCTCGCCGGTGTCCTGGCACACGACTTCGTAGAGGGTGGCGCGGGCCTCGCCGGTGCGGCGGAGGATGCGGCCGAGGCGCTGCTTGGCCTGGCGCGTGCTGGCCTGCCCGCCGATGACGACGGCCACCTTGGCCTCCGGCACGTCCACCCCCTCGTCGAGCACCTGGTTGGCCACGAGGATGGGGAAGCGGTCGCCCGCGAAGCCCTCGAGGACGGCCAGCCGCTCGCGCTTCCGCGAGTGGGCCAGCAGCGTGGGGACCAGGAAGCGGCGCGAGACGTCGAGCGCCATGGCGTTCGAGCCGGCGAAGACGAGCGTCCGCTCGCCGGCGTGGAGGCGGAAGAGGTCTTCGAGGACGCGGAGCTTCTCGCGGGCGCGGTCCTCGATGGCCTTGCGGGCGTAGAAGGCTTTCTGGGCCCGGCGGGCCTCGGGGTCCTTGCCCGAGCCGGCGCAGAGGTCCTGCCAGTCGTAGTCGGGCTTCTCCTGGCGGCGAGCGGCGAGGAAGTCGCGGACGACCCGCCCGCAGTCCTCGTAGCGCGCCTGCTCGTCGTCGGCGAGGGCCACGGGGATGCGCACCACGTCGTAGTCGGCCAGCGTCCGCCCCTTGGCGTGGGGGATTTCCTGGCGGTAGATGACTGGGCCGATGAGGGAGTCGAGGTCGGCGTGCAGGCCGTCGGAGCGCTCGGGCGTGGCCGAAAGGCCGAGGCGCAGGGGTGCCGCGCAGAAGAGCGCGGCCTCGCGGCGGCAGCGACCGGGCAGGTGGTGCTCCTCGTCGAAGACCACGAGGCCAAAGCGGGCGCCGAGGTCGGGCATGTGGGCGTAGGCGCTGTCGTAGGTGGTGACGGTGACGGGCTGGACGTTGTAGCGGTTGTCGCCGAGGATGCCGGCGTCGTAGCCGAGGCCGCGCAGGATGCGGCGGTGCCACTGGTACATGAGGTCGCGGACCGGGGCGACGACGAGGGTGGCGATGCTCGTGTGGCGCATGGCGGCCAGCGCGATTTCGGTCTTCCCCGTGCCGGTGGGCATGATCACCTGGCCGCGGCCGCCGGCGGCGAGCCAGGCGTCGAGCGCCTCCTGCTGCTCGCGGCGGAGCGGCGGCAGGCTCACCTGGCGCCACGATACGCGCGGCGGCTTCGCCACGTCGTCCACGAACCGCAGGCCGAAGCGCTCCGCGAGCCGTTGCCGCACGAGGGGATAGTGGATGGCATCGCAGCGCCAGGCCGAGACCCGGGCGTCCCACACCCACGGGCCGGTCTCCCGCAGGGCCGCCGCCTCGCGTTCGCCCGCGCCCTCCAGGCGCAAAGTCCCCTTATCGAAGGCGAGACGGAGATCAGCGTTCGGGCGACCGGGGTTTCCCACGGTATTCTCACTCCTGCCGATGAATATAGACGGGCCCGCCAGGGCCCGCAAGCCCGTTCTGGGCCGCAGGCATGATTGCATACTTGTACAAGTGTGCAATCATGCCTGCTCACGACGCGCGCAGGCCAGGAACGACGACGGGCAGCGCCTCGGGGGCGCTGCCCGTCGGAAAAGCGGCTGTGAGATCGGCCAGCGGCTACTGAATCAGCTTGGCGGCCGCGGCCAGAACCTCGCTGATTTCCTTCTTCTGGGCCTCTTCGTCGGCCGTGGCAGCCAGGGCGAAGTTGGCCTGGACCTTGTTCCTCCTGGCCACCAGGACGGTGATGGGCACCTCGGCGTTGAGCTTGTAGGCCGCAGGCCCCTTCGCGCCATCGCCGGCAAGGGTGAGCGGGATGGTGAGGTCGTTCTTCTTGGCCACCGCCGCCAGCTTCGCCTGGTTCCCCTCGTTGTCCTCGTCGAGGAGCACCACGAAGGCGACCGCGCGCTTCTCCTTGTTGTCGGCCACGAACTTGTCAATCGCCTTGGCCAGACTGGCCAAGCGGCCGTCCGCCGCTCTCGTGAAGACGATGAGCGACGGACGCCCCCCGTAGCGTCAGACATAGCACAGCTTCGTGCCCTTGGCCGGACCGGTGATGTCCTGGACGCCGAACGGCGGCGTTCCCTCGCCGACCTGTGGGCCCGAGGTTGGTGTCTCGGCAGCCCACGCGCCCAGGCAACACGCGGCCAGGACCAGGGCGACGCCCACGACCACGCGGCGCCGGTTTGCCATGGTTGGCCTCCTACCCCCCCCATGAAAGCCCGAAGAACACCCTCGGGCGGACTCCCGACCTGCCATCATGATCGCGCAAAGCGCGCGGAAAGTCAACCGCGACGCCCTCGGCTCAGGGGGTGCGGCCGGCGGCGGCGTAGGCGCGGTCCTTGAGGGCCTGGTAGCCCAGGTGGACGACCAGGAGGTCGAGGAGGGCCATGGCCGTGTAGGCCTCGGCGACGGGCCAGATGCGGCCGACAATGGTGGGGTCGCGCCGTGTGATCGCCGCCAACTGGCGGTTCTCCAGCGTGTACTTGTCAATGGTGACCTGCGGCTTGTCTATCGTCGGCGTGGGCTTGATGGCCAGGCGTGCGATGACCGGCTGCCCCGTGGCCAGCCCGCCCGTGACCCCGCCCGCGTTGTTCGACAGGAACACGACCTTGCCGCCTTGGTTCCGCATCGGGTCGTTCGACTGGATGCCGGTCATGTCCTTGACGGCGAAGCCTGCGCCGACCTCGACGCCCTTGACGGCTCCGATGCCGAGCATGCGGCCCAGCTCGGCGTCGAGCTTGGCGAACACCGGCTCGCCGAGGCCCACGGGCACGCCGAGGGCGACGACCTCGACGATGCCGCCCGAGGAGTCGCCGGTGGCCGCGATGCGGCTCGCGGCGTCGAGCATCGCCTGGGCCGCCGCGACGTCGGGGCAGTTGACGACGGGGTGAACGCCGTACTTCTCGCGGATCGCCGCGGGGTCCGCCTTCGGCGCGCGGGCACGAATCGCGTCTATCTCGCTCTCGATCTGGGCGAGAATGCGGGCCTTTTCGAGGAACCGCATGTCCATCGTGATGCGGCCCTTGGCGTAGACCTCCTGGTAGAAGGGGTCGAGGTCGCGCCGCATCTGCTTGTAGGCCTCGACCTGGCGGGCCGCCCGGTCGTGGGCCATCTCGGGGCAGCGGACGCCGGCCATCTCGCGGATGCAGGCGAAGACCTGGATGCCGAAGAGCGCGAGGACCTTCTTCGCCACGTGGCCGGCGGCGACGATGGTCGCCGTGTAGCGCCCGCTGAAGAAGCCGGCGCCCACCGCGTCGTCGTCGGGGCCGTACTTGAGGAACGACGCGTAGGAAGCGTGGCCGGGCCGCGGCGTGCGGTTCGTGTCCTGGTACTGCGCGACGTGGATGCCGTGGCGGTCGAGGTTCGGGATGAGGATAGTGAGGGGCGTGCCGTTTGTGTGATTCTTGTTGCCGGCGCCGGGCACCGTGTCGTCCACGTTCAGGCCCGTGTAGATCACGGGCAGGTCGGGCTCTTTGCGGGGGGAGGACAGCTCATCGGCTCCTGGCTTTCGCAGCAACAGGTCGCCATAGATCTCCTGCTCGGCGAGGAGCATGCCGGGCGGCACGCCCTGGAGGACCGTGGTGAGGCCCTCCTGGTACGAGCCGCCGCCGACCGTGACCTGGAAGCACCGCCCGAAGTGGCACCCTAGCATTTCGCGCTTCCCCCGATTGGGACCGCCATGCGGTGCGCCGAGCGGGACGCCTGCACGCCCCGCTCGGCGGCACGACGATATGGGACAGCCTAGCCCTCCATCGCCTGTCTGCGCTTGGCGAGGATTTCGAAGGGCAGGCCGCGGATCTTCGCCGCGTTGACGGCCCAGCGCTGGTCGTAGCCCCGGCTCTTGATCGAGCGGATCTCGGGCGTGAAGAGCGAGGTCCGCGATTCGCGGCTCGTGATGACGATGTTGCCCTTGTAAAGGTCCACCTTGAACGAGCCGTTGACGACCTTCTGCGACTGGGCGATGAAGGCATCGAGGTCGGCCTTCAGCGGGTGATACCACTCGCCGTGGTAGGTCATGTAGGCCCACTTGGCGTCAATCATCTTCTTGAACTGGATCTCTTCCTTGGGCAGGCACTGCTGCTCGAGGTCGCGGTGGAGCTTGAGGATCACGTGGGCCGCGGGAGCCTCGTAAATCTCGCGGCTCTTGAGGTCCATGATCCCGTCCTCGAACATGTCAATGTAGCCCACGCCGTTGCGGCCGGCGATGACGTTGAGCTGGGCGATCAGCTCGTCGAGCGGCGTCTCCTTGCCGTTCAGCTCGACCGGGATGCCCTCGACGTAGCGGAGGGTGACCGTCTCGCCCTTGTCGTTGGCCTTGCGCGGCGGCACGAGCCACTGCCAGATCTCGTCGGGCAGCTCCTGGTTGAGGTCAATGGCGCCCGAGGCGATGGAGCGGCACCACATCGTCTTGTCGTCGCCGCCGGTGAGCTGCTCCTTGACGGGCACGCCCCACTCGACGCAGATGGCCTCTTCCTCCTGGCGGGTGAGGTCGAAGTCGCGCACGAAGGCGAGCACCTCCATGTGCGGGGCGAAGAGCTTGAAGGTGTTGTGCATGCGGTACTGGTCGTTGCCCTTGCCGGTGGAGCCTTCGAGCACGGCGTCGCAGCCGCGCTTGGCGCCCTCGACGGCCACGATGCGGGCCACGAGCTGGCGGGTCATCGAGGTGGAGACCGGGTAGCCGTTATAGTCGGAGTTCGCGCGAATGGCCTTGGTGAGCCATTCGCCCACGAACTCGGCCTTGGCGTCAATCAGGATCATGTCCCTTTCGAAGTGCAGGAGCTTGGCCTTGCGGCGGGCCTCGACGATCTCGTCCTCGCCCTGGCCCACGTCAATACAGATCGCCACGATGCCCTCGGCCTTGTACTTCCGCCGCAGCATCTCGATGCCGAGCGCGGAGTCCAGCCCGCCCGAGTAGGCCACGGCCACCTTCTTGACCTTGGGGACCGGCGCGTCTTCGACCTTCTTGAGAATTACCTTGACGTCCATTCCAGCAGCCTCCGTGAGAATCCCAGGGAATCAGGAACCCGTCAGCGCGTCGAGCGCGCGCCTTAACCGGTCCCGTCGCTCGGCGACGAACTCCTTGACGCGCTGTATGTCGGCGTCGGCGATGTCGAGCCGCAGGTTGGCCGGGCCGCCGACGTGCTTCCGCTGGGCGATGCTCGCCCGCGGGTCGGCCGCGCCCAACTTGTCCAGCGACGCCGCCACTTGGCGGTACGCATCGCGGAACGGTACGCCCTCGACCACCAGGCGCAGCGCCTCGTCCGTCGCGAACACCTCGGGCGCCGCCTTGAACGCCGCGACCAGCCGCTCCTCGCAAACCTCGAGCTTCTGGAATGTTACGTCCATCACCCGCACGCAGGCGGTGGTCAGGCCCAGTCCCTGGAGGAAGGGGCGCTTCGTCTCCTGGAAGTCGCGGTTGTAGCCCGACGGCAAGCCTTTGAGAATACTGAGGATCTGGCTGTGGCAGGCCAGAATCGTGCTCGTCTTCGCCCGCACCAGCTCCAGGCCGCAGGGGTTCCGCTTCTGCGGCATGATGCTCGAGCCGGTGCATAGCTCCTTGGGAATCAAGAAGTAACCGAATTCCGGCAGGCTGAAGTTGATGAGGTCCTGGGCGACGCGGCTCAGGTCAATGGCGATCTGCACGCAGGCGCCGAGGATGACCGACTCGATCTTGCCCCGGCTGTTGTTGGCGTAAAGCACGTTGTTCTGGACTTTTGCGAAGCCGAGCAGGTCGCTCGTGAGCTGACGGTCAATGGGCATCGGCACGCCATAGCTCGCGGCCGAGCCGAGGGGGCACTGGTCGTTCAACTCGTAGGCGCCCTGGACGAGGCGCAGGTCGTCGAGGAGCGACTCCAGCCAGGCCCCGGCCCACAACCCAACGCTCGACGGCATCGCCACTTGCGTGTGGGTGCGGCCGATCATCGGCACGCCCTCGTGCTTCTCGGCGAAGGCGCGGAGCGTGGCGCAGAGGGCCAGCGTGTCATCGGCGAGGCCAAGGAGTCTCTCGCGGGCATAGACGCGGGTGGCGGCGATCACCTGGTCGTTTCGGGAGCGGCAGGTGTGGATCTTCTTCCCAAGGTCGCCGAGGCGGGCGACGAGGCGGTTCTCGATGGCCGTGTGGCAATCCTCGTCGGCCGGCTCGACCGTGAACTTGCCCGAGCGGCGGTCGGCGGCGATGGCGGCCAGCTCGGCGGCCAGCTTGTCGGCTTCGTCGGCCGTCAGCACGCCGATTTTGGCCAGCATGCGGGCGTGGGCGATCGAGGCGGCGCAATCGGCCTCGACCAGCTCGCGGTCCAGCAGGTAGTCGTCGCCCGTCGTGAAGGCTTCGAACTCCTGGTCAACCGCGTAACCCTTGTCCCACAGCTTGGCCATCGAGTGGCCCCCAGTTGACAGTTTGGCGGCAGGCGCGGCGCCTGCCGCCACATGGTACGCCTGGCAGGATTCGAACCTGCGACTTCTGGCTCCGGAGGCCAGCGCTCTGTTCCGCTGAGCTACAGGCGCGCGGTTCCCGGCATACCGAAGATAGTACCAGAAGCCGCCCGGCAAATCAAGACCCTTTGGGCCTGACACGCCCCCGGCTCCCATCTCGACCATCTTGACCACCCTGCCCCCCCAGGACGTGGTCAAGATGATCACCCCCCCTTGCGCGCGGGTGATCATCTTGATCGTGTTCGAGCCCGGGTGGGGGTGTCGGTCAGGTCTCGGCGCGGAAGCCACGGTCGGCGGAGGAGTAGGCGACGATCATGTCGGCGTCCTCGTCGCCGATGCTGGTGGCATTGTGCGGCACGGCCGCGTCGAGGACGATTGTGTCGCCCGGCTCGAGGGTCACTTCCTCGTCGCCCATCGTGTGGCGGAGTCGGCCTTTGAGCAGGTAGAGGGCCTCCTCGCAGTTGGGGTGGCTGTGGCGCGGGTTCGACTGGCCGCGCTGGATGACCACGCGGCCAAGCGTGAGCCCCTCGGCGTTGCCGATCTTCCGCCCCGCCAGCCACGTGAGGCTGCCCCAATCCTCCTCGATACGACAGGCCGCGGCCTCGGCCGCCGTGCGGGTGCTGCTCGTCATTGCTTAGACTCCTAAAGCGGCCTTTGGCCGCGAGCGAAGAGGATGGGTGGATGATTGGATGAATGGATGATTGTCAGGCATCCATCCACCCGTCCATTCATCCATTCATCCCCTGCCAGGACGCGGGCAAAACTGACAGTCATGCCGGAAGCGCCTGGAGCAAGATGGCCTTCCCCTGGCCTTCGGCGAATGCCTCGAAGAGGCGGGTGACCTGCCAGGCCTGCTCGAGGGTGCCCTTGACGGGCGGGCGCTGCTCGAGGATCGAGCGGGCGAACTCGTTCACCTCGCCGTAGTAGCCCAGCAGGAACAACCCCTTGTTGTAGAGCTGGCCGAGCGAGAACTCCGGCTCCCAGGCCGCCGTGACCTGTTCGGGCGAGCCCGTGTAGAAGCTCGGCGCACTGCCGTAGCCCGTGCCCGGCTCGGACGGCGGCGTGCGGTGGTAGCTGACGCGGAGGTTGTTGTCCACCTCGATGTGCTTCCCCGAGTCCGAGACGATCGTCGTCCGTTCCATCCCGCCGTTGCGCGAGGAGCCATGGGTGAAGGCGAGCGAGGCGACGGCGCCCGACTCGAAGCGGAACGTGGCGACGCCGGCGCCCGTCTCGCTCCGCTCGTAGTAGAGGCTCGATGGCATGCCGAGCAGGAAGACCATGAGGGAGGCGGGATGGCACAAGTGGTCGAGGAACGACACCGCGCCCCCCACCCTCTCGCCGCCGAGGTAGCGCGCCAGCTCGTCCCGCGTCGGCACATATTGCGGGTACTGGAGCAGGGCGAGCGCGGTGCGGCCGAAGTCGGGGGCCGACATCAGCTCCTTCGCCTTCTCATTGGCGGGGAAGAACATCTTCTTCAGCCCGACCATGGCGGTCTTGCCGCTGCGCTCGGCGGCCTGCTGCATCGCCTCGATCTCGGCACAGGTCGCGGCGGGCGGCTTCTCCATCCAAACGTGGCGGCCGGCGTTCAGGCAGTCCGTCGCGATACGCGGGTAGAGCGGCCGGCCCTGCTCGTCGTAGCCGACGACGAGGAACACGGCGTCCAGCTCCTCGCGCTCGAGCATGGCGTGGTAGTCGGCATAGGCGGCCTGGGCGCCGAACTTCGCGGCGAACGCCTCGGCCCGCGCGACGTCGAGGTCGCACGTCGCCACCAGCTTCACGGGGGCGAACTGAAACGTCGGGTAGATGTTGCGGAACGAGTGGGAGCCGCAGCCGATGAAGCCGGCGCGAATCTCCGGCTCGTCCACCAGCCGCCCATGAAAGCTGATCCGCATAGGGGAAGTCCCTCACTTGAACGTGTAGGTGCGCGTCCAGCGGAACGTTTCGCCGGGCTTGACGGTGACGGCGCAGTAGGCTTCCGGGCTGGCGGCCAACTGGTCGGCGTAGTAGGCGAAGGTGGAGACAGGGAAGTCGCCCGCGACAGCTACCTCCAAGCCGTTCGCCTTGTTGCGGATGCGGAACTGCTCGCCCTGCGTGTTCGGCGCGCCGCGGAAGCGGGCGTAGGTGCCCCCCTTGACCATCGCGTTGAAGGTCAGGGCCTTGCCTGCCACGACCATCGGGGCCTTCGCCTCCAGCTCGGCCTCCAGCGGGAAGCCCGTCGTCACCACGTAGTCGGGGCCGGGCGCCGCGCCGTCGAAGGTGAAGAAGTCGTGGCAGTACTGATCGGTGGCAATCGGCTTCTCGCCCGTGCTCGCGAGGGCGTGCTCGATGCGGAGGATCGGCTCCGCGGCGTCGAGGGCGATGCGTTTCTCGTAGCGATAGGCCATGCCGCGGAAGGGCCTGCCGACCTGGACGAAGGTGGCCTCCCTGGCCATGACCGTCACCTCCCACGGGAAGCGCTCGACCTCGGGGCAGGGCGGGTAGAAGGAGTACTTCGGCTCCTTGCCCCGCTTGAGCAGGCCGACGCCGAGCTTGAGGAAGGGCTCGCCGGGCCTGGCCTCGTCGTAGCCGACGGCCTGGCTGATGCCCATCTCCTCGATGAGGCCGAAGCCGCCGAGGCGCTCGCCCCGCGGCTCCTTGCCCAGGAACGTGTGCCTGCCGTCGAGGGTCACCTGGAGAACGACCCCGCCGCTCTCGAACCGCTGGCCGGCGTAGGCCGACGACGGCTGGCCGGGCACCATGAGCGTCGCCGCCAGGCGCTTGCTGCGGAGCGTGAACTCTCCCGCCTTGATCTCATCCCGGGTCAAGCCCCGCTCCTTTCGTTCCTCGGCCCCGGCCAGGCAGGCCAGGAGGGCAAGGATGATCCCGCCGCGAGCGAGCATTGCTTCTCCTCCGTTACCGAGTGATCTTGACCGCGATGTCTCGGGAGAACGCGGGAATCTGGAGGGTCAGGGCGTCCCGCGCGGCGACCTTGCCGGTTCCGAGCGGCTTGCCGTCCCAGGTGTTCCACCACTCGACCTGGTAGTTGCCGGGGGCGAGGCCCTGGAGGGTGAGCGTGGCGCCGCGGATCTCGGCAGGCTTCGCGCCCTCGTTGTGAATCTTCCACCAGGTGGACTGCGGGTCGGAGAGCCAGACGTAGGCGCACGCGTCGCCCTGAAGGCCGACGAGGCGCAGCCCCTTGTCCACGGTGGCCGTCGCCGCGCGGAGCCTCGCCGTCGTGTACGGGATGTCGGCGACGAAGGCCGACACGGGCTTGTAGTGGTGGTACTGGTTCTTCTTGTGCACGTCGTCCCACCACCAGCTCATCACGGTGCTGGACATGCCGGAGAGGGCGGAGGCCCAGAGGGCGTTGTGGAGGTGGGTGTAATCTGTGTCCTTGTCGTACTCGGGCGCGCGCATGAACTTGTCGTCGGCGAGGCCGAACTCGGTGAAGAGCACGGGCTTCGAGGGCGCGGCCTCGCGGGCGGCCTTCACGCGCGAGAGCACGCCGGCCACGGCGTCCTTGAACAACTCCTTCTCGGGCGGGCGCATGTACCAGTGCATGTCGGCGGTGTCGAGCTTCGGGTGCCTGTAGTCGCGCGAGGGCGCGTGCCAGGTGCTGTTGCAGCGGATGCGGCGGGCGGGGTCCAGCTTCTCGAACAGCTCGCCCAGCTCGGTGTAGAAGCGCTCGGTGGGCAGGCCGGGGTCCTGTTCGTTCGAGTACTCCCAGGCGGCGACGTGGGCCGAGTAGCCCCAGCGGGCGACGAAGTAACGCACCAGGTTTCGGCCGTGCTCCAGGGCCGTGTCGTACTGGCGGCTGCTGGGCCGCCGCAGGAGCTTCATGTAGTGGTCGCGGGTGAACATCGTGAGCTGAAGGTAGAGGCCGCTCTGCTCGGCGGTCTCGACGAGGGCGTCGAGCATGCGGCAGTCGAGCTGGTTGTACCAGCCGAGGAGCGGGCGGTTGGCGTCGGCCTCCCAGAGCAGCTCGGCGCTGCCGGCCACCTCCCTGAGCGACAGGTCGCGGAGGTACATCGTGCACTTGGCGATGGAGCGGAAGGCCAGGCGGTCGAGCCACCACTGGCTGTCGCGCGTCGTGAAGTCGTGCTGGAAAGGCGTCCAGCCCTTGCCGCCCTTGAGGACGATGGGGTCCTTCGAGCCGCCGCCGAGGTCGAGGAGGATGCCGACGCCCGTGTTCGTCCGCAGCTTGCCCGTGAGGCGGTACTTCGTGTTCGGCTTCACGGCGAGGGGGCGGGTGGGCTGGAAGGCGAGGGTCGTGTCGGCCTCGCCGCTCGCGCCCACGCAGCGGTCGTCGGAGTTGTAGCCGTCCTGGTCGGGCATGGCCAGGATGGGTGGGAACCAGGCCCAGGAGCGCGCCCAGCCGCTCTTGCGGGCCTCGATGCCCATCGCCCAGTCGCAGCAGCAGCACCAGATGCGCACGTAGTTCGCGCCGTTCTCGCCGAGGCGTTGGAGCATCTCGCCCTGCTTGTACGTGTCGGTGATGAAGGCCACATTCTGCCCGACGGGGAAGAAGGGCGAGCCGTCGGTGAACTCCAGGAAGCGGGGGTCCCTGGCCGAGACACGCACGAAGCCCTTGCCCTCGGCGGGCATGCACTCGAAGGCCACGGGGCCCGAGCGGACCGTGCCCTCGCGCGTGGTCACGGCGGCGACGGCCGACCAGTTTCCGACCTCCGTCGGCGTGAAGCGCGCCCGCCAGCCGGGCGCGCCGCTGGGGTAGAGCCATTCGGTCTGCCGGCCGCTGTGCTGCCGCTGCTCGCGCTCGACGGGCTGGAACCAGAAGGCGGGATAGACGAGCTTCTTGCCGCTCGGCGCGGTGAGCTCGAGCGACACGTCAATCTCGGCGGCGTCGTAGGGGTTCTCGGCGGCTACGTTGGTGGTGATCGTGAACTCGATCTTCGCCAGGCGCTTCACCTGCTTCGCGCCCGCCTCGATGCTCACCTGCCGCTCCGCGGCGAGGAGGGCCAACGACGTGGCGATGGCGAACGCGAGGACAGCGCCAACCGAATGGTTCATCGTGCTTCTCCTCATACGCCCCTGAAGGGGCTCGGGCTGATGTTTGCCTCCGCGCGTCCACGGGCTTGCGCCACGTGGCTACTGCCAGACGCCCTATCGGGCTAGGAGACCGCGCGGGTTTGAGCCCCGCCAGGGGCATTTGGTAGTAGCCACGGGCGCGAGCTACTGTCAAACGGCCTGACGGGCTGGGAACCGAGGCGGGTCGTAGCCCCGTCAGGGGCGTTTGGTAGTAGCCACGGGCGCAAGCCCGTGGACTCCGGGAATGCCTTGTGCACCCAGCCGGAAGACAAGCTCTTCCACTTGCTCATGACATCGCCGACCGAGATGTTGGTTCCGATCGACAACAGACTATGGATGTGGTTGTCGGTGCCGCCGATGGTCAACGCCCGCCCGAACTCCTGGCGTGCCACGCCCGCCATGTACTCGTAGAGCCGTTGGCGGAACGAAGTGGCAATCAAGGGCCGGCGACCCTTGGTGCTGAAAATGACGTGCACGAGCAGGCTCGCATACGTGTGTCCCATTCGTGGTTCCCCTCAATCGCCCCTGAAGGGGCTCCATGCCGTGCCTGCGTCCCCGATTCCTCACACACGCCCCTGGCGAGGCCGGGACCTCAACCGCCTCCCAGCCCGTCAGGGCGTTTGGCAGTAGCCACAGGCGCAAGCCTGTGGGAAGGTGTTGGGCACCCCCACCCCACCCCCGGAGCCCCGCAGGGGTGATTGAAACCTATCGCGCAGGCGCGAGGGCGGCGGGCCCCAGGCGCACCGGCGTCGTGCCGGCCCAGTCGGCCACCTCGGGCATGTGGACCATCGCGAACGAGCAGCGAATCGGGTAGTTGCACACGCAGCCGACCGTGTAGTTCGGCACGCTGAGGATGCCGTCGGCCGCGATGAGGCTGTTGGAGCATCCCGACCGCGCGTTCCGCACGTGATGGCGGACGCGCGTCAGCGGGTCCACGTAGCAGACCGTGCGGTCGCGCAGGTAGAAGAGGTGCTGGCTGCCGACGGCGTAGTTGCAGCCGCCGCGCGGCGAGAGCGGCACGCTGCCCTGGGCGCCCCCGGTGCGCGCATCGAACACGTTGCCTCCCTGGTCCACGAAGGTGTCGCCCCGGAGGATGAGGGGCTGCGCGCCGACGCGGCCCTCCCAGGCCAGCTTGCCGCTGGCGGCCTCGAAGGCGCGGGCCTGGCCGAGCTTGCCCGCGAGCAGCAGCCCCAGGCCGTCGCAGCTCGCGAGCCAGTCGTCGTTGCTGCGCACGGCGAGCCAGGAGCCCATGCCGCCGGCGCGGTGCTCGACCGCGGTGCTCCATCGCACGGCGCCCGTGCGGGCGTCGAGGGCGAGGACCTCGGAGGGCATGGCCTTCGGCGCGCCCTTCGGGTCCTGCGGCGCGACCGCCTGGTTCGGCGGGGCGGAATCAACGACGAACACGCTTCCGCCGCCGAGGGCGAGGGCATTGTTGTTGAAGCGGTGCTTCGCCCGCCGCGTCCAGAGCGTCGCGCCGGTCTTGCGGTCGAGGGCGACGAGGAGCGTGCTGTCCCACAGCCCCTTCTCGATGGCCCGCACCTTCTCGAAGGCCACGGCGATGAGGATCGTGTCGTCGCCCACCCGGATGTCGGAGACGAGGGGCTTGCGGTCCTTCTCATCGGCCGCCTTGTAGGTGAACTTTACCCGCTCGGCGCCGGTCGCGGGGTCGAGGACCGTGCAGGCGTCGCCCGCGGCCACGTAGATGCCGTCGGGCAGCGCGGCGAAGCGGGTGAACGGGTCGGCCTTGGCCTTCCACAGGTGGCGGCCCGTGTAGGCGTCGTAGGCGAAGAGCGCCCGCATCGGCAGCGAGAAGGCGAAGACGCGCCCGCCCACCACCTGCGACTTCACGCCGATGCCGTAGTCGTTGTTCGACCAGAATTCGTTCTCGCCCTCCTGCCCGTACCAGAGGATGCCCAGCGGCGGCTTGACGAGCTGGTCCTTCGAGAAGTAGGACCGCGCCGCGTCGGCGCACTCGTGCGTCCACGCCGCCGACCCGGGCAGCGGCCCATCGCGCCGGAGCACCGAGGCGTCGCTGACGTCGTCGGCATCGAGGCAGAGCGCGCCGCCGTACGGCCGCAGCGCATTGAGGAGCCTGTCCATCACGGCCTTGCTCGGGAAGCCCTGCTCGGAGACGATCAGGCTGGCGAGATAGGGCGGGAAGGGGAACTCGAAGGGGTCGCCCACGAACAACTCGGCCCGCGTGCCGTAGACGCCCGCGTCAACAAGCCGCTCGTGCAGCGCGCGCACCTTCGCCGCATCGGCGTCCACGCCGATGATCCGCAGATTCGACTGGAGGAGCAACTCCTGGAAGAGCCGCCCCGTGCCAAGGCCCAGGACGAGGGCGTAGCCCTCGTGCGCGCCGCTCGCCTTGAGGATGTCGGCGGTCCTTCGGGTCCACGCATCGTCGGCCTTGGGGAGCGGCGCGGTCCCGAACGGGTGGTTCGGCATCTCGGCCTTCTCGCCGGCGAAGCAGTGGAGAGCGCCCTCCTTCGTGGCGACGAAGAGCTTGCCGTCGGCCGCGAGCATCGAGGTCGGCGTGCCGTCGAGGGCATGCTGCCAGGCGACCTTCGGCTGGGCGCCCTCGGCAGGAAGCTCGACGGCGAGAAGGGTCTTGCCAGCGTGGCCATAGAGGCGGCTGCCCGCTTTGATCAACGCGTCGCTCGCGGGCTTGCCCTTCGCGTGCTCGGTCGCGAGCTTCCACAACTCGGGCAGGTCCCAGCGCCAGGGCCGGGCCGGGTGGGTGCCGTGCAGCTTCGTCTCGTATTCCGAGACCGCAGGGCGCGTGAGGTCGTAGGCGTAGAAGACGCCTTGCTGCGAGCCGTAGACGACCCCGCGCTCGAGCGCCGACCAGGCGGAGAGGCCGGGCTGCATCTTGTAGGGGAAGATCGGCCCCTCGAACAGGTGCACTTTCTTGACGTCGAAGCGTTTCGGCGCGTCGTCGCCCGCCTCGCCGAAGCGGCTGCCGACCTCGCGGCCGGTCGAGATGTCCACCGCCCCCGCCCGGCCGACGAAGGCGAGGCTGCCCATCGCGGCCACGCGGCAATCGCCGTGGCGGTAGCCCTGGATGTAGCGGAGCACCTTGCCCGTCTTGCGGTCGAGCACGGCGGGCATCGAGCGGCCGTTCGGCACGAGCAGCAGGTCGCCGGCGACGACGAGGTAGCCCTGCGGCGAGAGGCCCGTGTCGGACAGCTCGTTGTGGTCAATCCGCACCTTCTCGATCAGGTTGGCCTCGGCGTTGCGCCAGAGCACGCGGCCGCTCTCGGCCTCGACGGCGACGACGAACACGCCGAGGGTCGGCCAGAGGCCGGCCCCGAAGTAGATCGTGCCGTCGGCGAGGACGGGCCCGCCGCGCACCGGCCAGAAGGAGATGAGGCGGGCGTTGCCGAGGTGGCGGCGGTCGGGCCGCTCGTCGGGCGCGCCGCGGGCCTTCCAACGCAGCGCGCCGCTCGCCGCATCGAGGCAGTAGAGGAACCCGTCGTCGGAGCCGAAGCAGACGCGGCCGCCCCACGCCACGGGCGCCAGCCGCACCGGGCCGCCCGCGAGGAACGTCCACAGCCGCTTGCCCGTCTCGGTGCTGTAGGCTGTCAGTGTGGCATCGTTGGGCGAGCCGAGGAAGAGCGCCTTGCCCAGCACGACAGGCTCATAGGAGGCGTCGAAGTGGAGCCGCGGCTCGTTCGGCCACGCGGGCCGCGGCAGCGCGAGCTTGCGCATCCATCGCGCGTGAAGCGTCTCGGGCAATGCCTCGGCCGACGCCCCGCTGCGGTTCGCGTCGCCGCGCCACATCGGCCAATCCGCGCCGATGGCTGCCGACGCCACCACGCACGCGAGCGACAGGATCAGCCTGAAGGCGCGCATTTCATCTCCTTGCCGTTGAGCAGGAAAGCCCCCTCCCGAGGCAGTATGGCCCGAATTGCGAGCGCTTCGGGGGCGCGCACGCGCAGGACGAAGGGCCGGCCGGGCTGGTTCTCCCATTGCACCTCGACGTCGCCCCGCGCCGTGGGCATGGTGCCGCGGCACCAGGCGAGGTCGCAGGGGTGCGGCTCGATGATCACCGGCTCGAAGCCCGGGCCGCCGGGACGCACGCCGAGGACGTGGGTGCTGAGGAAATACGTCGGCGCCGCCGACCACGCGTGACAGTGGCTCCGCGTCAGGCGGTCGCTCGTGCTCGACCACGTTTCCCAGAAGGTCGTCGCGCCCAGGTCCATCATCCGCCCCCAGTCGCGGCGGATGGTGTCGAGGAAGTCCTGGTGCCGCCCCTGGCGCTGGTAGCCTTCGAGGAGAAAGAACTCGAAGAACGGGCTGCCGGCCCGCACGAAGCCGTCGGGCGGGTTCTGCGCGATCTCCCAGCAGCGGCGCGCGCGGCTGCCCCGCGCCACGCCGGCCACGTAGGCCGCCGTCTGCGTCTGCTGGCTGAAAACCTGGCTGTGCTTCCCGTCGCGCAAGCAATCCGTGTAGGCGCGCTTCTCGTCGTTCCAGAGCTGGGCGTTGACGGCGTCGGACAGCGCATCGGCCATCTTCCGCCACGAGCGCGCGAGTGCGGCCTTGCGCAGCCACTTCGCCAGCTCGGCGGCGTCCCGGAGGGCGTGGACGAGTTGGCAGTTCTGGTGGGTCACCACGCCGCGGCTGGGCGTGTCCATCGGCGCCCAGTCGAACATGTTCCACGCGCGGATGTCGAGCAGCCCGTGGTCGTTGATGTGCTGTGCGAGGCCCTCGACGTTGCGGCGGACGAAGTCGAGGAGCACGCGCCCCCGCTCGCGGTCGCCGGTGAAGAGGACGAATTCGCGGCACGAGCGCATCCACAGCAGGCTCCAGGCGGTGAGGACGTTCTGCCAGGCGCTCGGCACGTGGCTCTCGGTGACGGCGGAGCGGTCGAGGCTGTGCCCCGTCTGCTCGAGGCAGTGGAACCACAGGCGCGGGTCGCCGTTCACCGCCCAGTCAATGAGGGCCTCGTTGCGCGCGTCGCCCACCCAGTGGGTCTGCTCGTAGGTCGGGCAATCGGTGTAGGTGTCCTCGGCGCAGCAGCGGAGCGTGAGCGCGCCCGCGGCCCAGATGCGGTCGAGCTGGGCGTCGGAGCAGGCGAAGCGGCCCCGGCGGCTCTGCGGATACGTGCTGAAGACGGCGTGCATGCCGCGCAGCTTCACGGGGCCGGTGAGGTTGCGAAGGATAAGGTAGCTGTACTGAAAGCCGCGGCGCACGATGCTCTGGAACCGCTGCTGCCCCTCACGGCAGATGTAGCGGAGGCTGTTGTTCATCCCCTCGGCCAGGTTGTAGCGGCCGTCGGGCTGGATGAACTCGAAGTTGTGGAAGTCGAGGATCGTGCCCTCGGAGGCGGCGACCTCGAAGGCGTGGGTGCCGATCAACTCGTGGCCGAAGTCGAGGAGCAGGCGCACGTCGCTGCCGTCGGGCGTCGGGTGCACGATCGTCCAGTCGCTGCCCGAGACGAGGCCGTCGGCGTTCTCGACCCGCACGTCGCCGGGCACGACGCGGTCGGTGGCGGCCTGCACGAAGGCGTCGGCCTCGGGCAGGTGCTCGGGGCGGACCTCCTGGAAGTAGCGATGGGGGTACTGGGCCGCGACGTCGCAGCTCTCCCAGAATGCCTCGCCGGCCTCACAGGTCGCCGGACGCGACAGCGGCCCGACGAGGATAGCCGAGGCGTCCATATGGTTCTCGGCCTGGCGCTTCTGGTCGTCGCGGAGCTCGTAGGGCCCGACGATGGCCCAGGGGGTGCTCTGGGGGTACTCGCCCCAGGCGCTGAAGCGCAGGCCCGGCGGGCCATCGAGGGCGATGACGAACTCCGGCAAGTGGTGCGTGTGCGCCCGGGCGACCAGGGTGTTCCAGCCCGCCTTCAGGGTCGCTCGCCCGCCCTCCACCGGCTTCCCGTTCACCTTCAGGGGGCCGGGGTGTTTGTGGGGAATGTGGAACGCGACCCTGGCGTTGCGCCGCGACCAGACCTGTGTGGCCAGGTAGTAGTGGGCGAAGACGAAGTTCGCGGAGAAGTCCCACGGCGCTACGTAGGGCTTGGCATAGAGGGTGAAGCGATAGGGCAGCGAGCGGACGGCCTCGGCCCCGACGAGGCGCTTCGGCAGCACGGGCTCCTGGGTGAGGAACGGGATGTCGCGGGGCGCCAGGTCGCGGTGGGGGCCGGCGTAGGGGCCGCGGAGGTCCACGGCATAGGGCCACGGGCGGTCGTCGTAGTCGAGCTGGGTCCACGGCTCGGCCCGCCGGGCGTCGAACTGCTCCTCGAATGCCTCCTGCACGCTGATGCGGGGCGTGGCGGAGACGAAGCCCGGCGCCGCGATGGCCCGCCAGCTCGGGCTCGTCATGATCAGGGCGTCGGGCATCTCGATCTGCGCCAGCAGGCCCGGCGGGCCGGCGATGTACTGAAACGTCCCCTCGCCGTAGTGGTTCACCAGCACGGCGAGCACGTTGTCGTCCTTGCGCAGCCAGGGCGTGAGGTCGTAGGTGTCGTAGCGCCAGTGCCCCGGCCAGCAGCGGACCGGGCCGCTGCCCAGGTAGACGCCGTTGAACCAGGCCACGTAGCGCGAGTCGGCCGTGATATGGAGCATCGCCGGCCCGCCGTCGCACGGGAAGCGCCGCCGAAACGCCACGAACGCGTTCCGACTCGGCACCTCCTCCGATGTCCAGATCCACCTGCCTCGCCAATGCATGGGCGTTTCTCCGGGATGGAGGTCCACGGGCTCGCACCCGTGGCTACTCACAAACGCCCCCGTCGGGGCTAAGACGAAACCCGCGCCCTCCGTAGCCCGCCAGGGCGTCTGGCAGTAGCCACGGGCGCCAGCCCGTGGAACGCGTGACGCCCCGAACCACCAGCCCCCCTGGGGCGTTTGAGCCCCTATTCCCACGGCTTCAGGATCACCTTGGCCGTCTCGTGGGTCGCGCACAGCTCGAAGGCGTCCTGGATGCGGCTCATCGGCAGCACGTGGCTGATCAACAGGCCAATGATCGGCGATCCCTGGATGACCTTCAGGATGCGCGGATAGAGGTTGAGGTTGTAGTGCCACGAGCCGATGATCGTGATGCCCGTGCGAATGAGGTCGGGGCTGACGCGAATCTTCAGGTCGTCGCCGCACTCGCCGACGAAGGCGACTTTGCCCTTCCGCCGCGTGGCGTCGAGGCACAGCCGCTCCGCCGCCACCGTGCCCGAGCAGTCGAGCGCGCAGTCCACGCCCCGCCCGCCCGTGAGCGACTTGATCCGCTTGACGAGATCGTCGTCCGCGGGGTCGAAGACGGCGGTCGCGCCCATCGCCATCGCCCTCGTCGCGCGATACGGCACGGAGTCCACGCCGATAACCCTTGCCCCGCGGAAGCGGGCGTTGACCACCCCGCCCAGGCCCACCGGCCCCAGGCCCGTGACGAGCACGGTGTCGAAGGCGCTCACGCCCATCGCCTCGAACGCCCCCATCGAAGGCCCGAGGCCGCAGATGGCCAGGCCCGCCTTCTCATAGGGCACATCGTCGGAGATCGGCGAGAGAAGCCACGAGGGCTTGAGCACATATTGGGCGTAGGTCGCGCTCCCCTCGCGCGAGCCGGTGAACTCCACGAAGTTCACGCAGTGCTGGCAGTGAATGTAGTCGCCCGCGATGCACAGCGCGCACTTCCCGCACGGGTACTGCGGCTGCACGACCACGCGGTCGCCCGGCTTCACCTTGCAGGGCTGGGCGACCTCGACGACCTCACCGACCGCCTCGTGGCCGAGGAACTCCGCCTTGTGGCCGGCGACGAACGCCTTGTACTCGGTGCACATCGGCGTCGCGTGCACCTTCACCAGCGCCCAATCCTCCCTCGGCTTCGGGTCGGCCACCTCCACCAGCGCCGCCTGCCGCTCGCCGAGGATCACGGCCTTCTTCATCCGCTGGTTCCTTTCACAATCACTCCACCCAGGCAGTGACGGGGGCGAGCAGGAACTCCTCCAGGGGGATGCCCTGCGCCCCGACGAGGAGCTTCCGCTGGACGCGGAACTCCTTGCAGAATGCCGCCATCCCCGGCAGGCTGGCCCTGCGACGCCCGCTCTTGACCTCGATGGCCGTCAAGTAGCCGCCGCGGCGAAGGACGAAGTCCACCTCATGGTTACGGGCGGCCCAGTAGTACACCTCCACACCGGTCCCCAGGCTGCCGTTCACGAGCGCCGCGCCGACCGCGGTCTCGACGAGCCGGCCGTGGAACTCGGGGGCTCGCGGGGCGTTGTCGCCCACGGGGCGCGCCGTGGCGGTCATCAGGGCCGTGTTGAGGGCGAGGAGCTTGGGGCTCGATGCTCGCTGGCGCACGGTCTGGCCGGCGTACTTGGGCAGGCCCGCCAGAAGCCCCGCGCCCTCCAGAAGGCGCAGATAATGGGCCAACGTCACCGTGTTCCCCGCGTCCTGGAGCTGGCCCATCATCTTCTGGTACGACAGCACCTGGCCCGAATAGGCGCAGCCCAACTCGAACAGGCGCCGCAGCAGCGCCGGCTTGTCCACCCGCGTCATCAGCAACACGTCGCGCGACACCGTGGTTTCGATGAGCGAGTCGAGGATGTACCTCGCCCAGCGCGGCGGGTCGGCCACCAGCTCCGCCGCGCCGGGGTAGCCCCCGAAGTAGAGATAGCGGTCCATGTCCCACCCGAAGGCATCGCGCATCTCCGCAAACGACCAGTGGGTGACAGGGATCAACTCGAAGCGCCCGGCCAGGCTTTCGGTGAGGCCCCGCCCGACGAGGAGCGGGGAGGAGCCGAGCACCACCACGTGCACGGCAAGCCCGGCCGCCGTGTCCTCGTCCCACAGCCGCTTCACCGTCTCGGACCACCCGGAGACCTTTTGGACCTCATCCAGCACGAGCAGCGCCCTGCCCTCTTGGCCAGCGCCTCGCGCGCGCGTGCGGGCCACTTCCCACTGCTGCTCGATCCAGATGCGGTCTTTCAGCGCCGGCTCATCCGCGGACGCGTAGTGGGCGGTGCCGGAGAATCCCGCCATGACCTGCCGGGCCAGCGTGGTCTTGCCCGTCTGGCGTGGTCCTGCGAGGACCTGGATGAACCGCCGCGGTTCCGACAACCGCCCCGCAAGCACTCGGAACACCGGCCGCTGGTACGCCACAGGTCCAATCTCCTCGACAATTTACTCAGTATCCTGAGTGAATTTACTCAGTCACGGGCGCATTGTCAAGATGCCGGCCCGACTGGGCAAGGCCCTCCGTGTGGCGCTCATTGCCCCTTGCGGCGCTTTGCCTTCCCCTTCTCGTCTCCGCCGCGGCCGTAGCCCTTCGCGTAGTCGGCGCGGCAGCGAAGCTCGGTCTCGTCGGGGTGCTCGCCCAGTTCCTTGACGAGGGCCGCGTGCAACTGCTCGATGCGGGCCTTGTGCTCGGGACGGGCGGCGAGGTTGGTGAACTCGCCCGGGTCGGCCCCCAGGTCGTACAGCTCGCGCTGGGCGGGGTGCTCCTTGTCGGGTGGGGTGTGGTAGACGTATTTGAACTGCCCCGCCCGCAGCATGGCGTAGCCCGAGGCGATGTTGTGGGCGTAGTACTCGCTCACGGCCATGTCCTTCCACGCCGCCTTGGGATCATCCAGCACCGGGCACAGCGAGGCGCCGTTCCAGTCGTCGCCCGGCTTCCCCCCACCCAAATCGGCAAGGGTTTGCACGAGGTCCACGAGGGAGCAGGCACCCGCGCGGCGCTGTCCGCCCTTCCAGCGCTCGGGCCAGCTCACGATCAGCGGGATGCGCGCGGCGTGCTCGTACATGCAGTTCTTCCACCAGAGGTGATGCTCGCCCATGTTCTCGCCGTGGTCGGTGGTGTAGACGACCACGGTATCCCGCGCGACCTCGCTCTTTGCGAGGGCGGCGAGCACCTTGCCGATCTCCTCGTCCACCCACTGCGTGAGGCCGTGGTACAGCTCGCGGCCTTTGCGGACGAGTGCGGGGTCGGTCTCGACGACGCCGAAGCCGCGGCGGAGGTGCTGGTAGTTGAGCGGCTGGGCCTCGACGTGGCCCGGCGGGAGCACGGGCATGGGCACCTTGCCCTTGTAGGGCTCCCAGTACGGCTCGGGCACGATGAGCGGGAAGTGCGGCGCGAGGTAGCCGAGGAAGAGGAGGAACGGCTTGTCGGCGCGGCGGCGCTTCGAGAGGAACCCGAGCGCGCCCGCGGTCGCTCTGCGGTCGTGCGGCAGCACGCCGCCGTCGCCGGGATGAAAGCCGGCGAAGCGGGCGTCGCGGCCGGCCGTGTTCGCCCGCGTGTCGTCGGCCGCGCGGCGCCCGCCGCGGCCCGTCTTGTGGCCGCCGTTCATGTTCCCGCCGATCTCGACGAAGCCGTAGCGGCGGGTGGCGTCGTAGTGCTGCTTGCCGCAGAGGAACGACTCGTAGCCCGCGGCGTTCAGGATGCGGGGGAGCGAGGGATAGTCGGGGCTGGGCAGCCAGGAGTCGTTGCTCCAGGCCCCCACGCGGCTGATGTACTTGCCCGCGGTGAAGGCCAGGCGCGCCGGCACGCACAGCGGCGAGTTCGTGTAGGCCGCGTCGAACGTCACGCCCCGCGCGGCCAGGGCGTCGAGGCTGGGCGTCCGCACGAGCTTGTTCCCGTAGCAACCCGTGATGCTCGCGTTATGCTCGTCGGACATGATGACCAGCAGGTTCGGCATCCGCTCGAGGCGGGCGGGGCCTGCCGCGAGCCAGCGGTGGCCGATGGCCGCCGTCGCTGTGGCGGCGCCGCCGCCCTGCAAGAAGCGTCGTCGGGTGATCCCTGGCTTGCCGTTCACGGGGGGCCTCCTGAATCGCTTGCTACCGTCCTGGACCCATGTGGGCGGGGCCTCCGCGCCCCGCGAGCGCCCATTCTAGCGCGCATCAGAGGAGTTTCCAACCAGCGCAGACGCAGAGAGGACAGGGGATGCCCAAAGGACAAGTGTGGGTGTCACCTCGTGACGAGCACGTCTCGGCCGCAAGGCGCTCACCCAGGCGCGACGGGGGGCAAGCGCACGGGGGGGAGGGGGGGCCGGGGCAGTGGGCCAAGATGCCCAAGATCCCCACGCGCGCGCAATAGGGGTTGGGGATCTTGAAGTCACTGGTTCAGGCGAGCTGCCAGAGCCGTAACGCTATATCTAGCCCGCATTTCTCACCACACCCCTGGGTGCCAGGTCGTCTTTCTGCTATAATCCGTGTGGTCACAACGGCTTATAGACAAGAGAAAGGACGACCTGGCAATGACACAGTGT
>Ga0307380_10000673_pt1 | contig 51830 bp, 28 predicted proteins | sample UN3MG_FD_202239 | JGI IMG/M metagenome (GOLD analysis project Ga0307380, IMG submission 202239) | Soil microbial communities from Risofladan, Vaasa, Finland - UN-3 | ecosystem: Environmental > Terrestrial > Soil > Coastal area > Acid sulfate soil | place: Finland: Risofladan, Vaasa | collected... | reverse complement strand
CTATTGTCTATTGACTATTGTAATAACGACCTAATGTATTACGTTATATAATAATCTTACATACAGGTAGGTTGGCCGTCAAGTGAAAAATTAAAAAATTTATGCTATTTTTTTAGACACTGATTAACACTGAAGAACACGGTTTAAAGAAAAAGGATAAAAATCTGTGTAAACCCGTGTAGTTCCGTGTCTGAAAGTAGTTTTTGAATTTTATTAGACACTGATTAACACCGATGAACACGGTTTCTTGATTAAGGATAAAAATCTGTGAAAATCCTGTAAATCCTGTCTGAAAATAGTTTTCTGGAATATGGATTCACCACGAAGATTGCCACGGCCACATGCTGTGGCCTCGCAATGACGACAGGGGAAATTTCCAGCTTTGAGAGCAAGCATTTAAGAACGAAAAATCGCCTGCCAGAATATCTGGTCGCACCCAGCGGAGACGAAGGATGAGCACGGTTTAAAGAAAAAGGATAAAAATCTGTGTAAATCCTGTAAATCCTGTCTGAAAAAACGCTGATAAACGCGGATTTTTGAGTCGTATTGCGTATTGCGTAACGCCTGTGTGCCTCGTTGTCATGTCGAGCTCCGTCGAGACATCTGGATTCTGCCTAAACTTGCTTTTCGTCCGCAGCCAGATCTCTCCACGAAGTTTACCCCTTCGAATTCCTCAGGGCAGGCCCTGAGCGAAGTCGAACGGGGTCGAGATGACAATGTGATTCGTAGAGCAAATCAGAAATTGTACTGTACACCTTTAATCCCCCCCGGATAAACATGATTATGGCTTCACCACAAAGGGAACTGAGAACCACGATGAGGAAAAAGCTCCTGACCCTAATGGCGGTTCCTTAAGGGATTGATGAGTAGAAAACTCCCGCATCGACAAGAGGGCACGTATGAATTGGAAGATACTGCTCTTGCCGCAAAAGAGAACAAGAACTGCATTTAGAAGTAATTTCGTCAATCGGCGCCTGAAACCTCCAATAATTACGAAAAAGACCGATATACGGCTTAAGGAACCGCCATTCGCTCCTGACCCCTTTTTTCTCCGTGGATTATCTCTTAGAGACAGAGCCGCATACAATTGAAAGGAGCCGGCCGTTCCATATTTTCTACCAGGCTGCTGTCTGGTTTAATAAGGATATTCGTCAACGGTTCCTTCGATTCCTTGCCAGCACACCCTCCAGATGAGAAAGCTCTGCCTCCGTACATTTGGTATTACTGGTATCCACTTGTATCAGTTTCGTTAAAACCTTAAGGTGTTCAAGGCCGGCATCGGTGATATTCGTATCGTTTATATACAGGCGCATCAGTTCCTGCAATTGGTTGAGATTTTTCAGGCCCGCATCGGTTATCTCTGTATCGCTAAGACACAGATCCTCCAGCTTTTTCATTACACCGATGTATTTCAGTCCTGTATCGCTGATAAAGCTGTGGCCCACGTCCAGCTCTATCAGGCTGCTCAATTCCTTAATTTGCCTTGCCCCCGCATCGGTAATCGGGCAGTGATGAAGCAGCAGCCCGTTTAAACTCGTCACACCTTTCAAGTGTATCAGCCCTTCTCCGTTTATTTTCGTCCAGCGCAAGTCCAGTGTCTCAAGGCCGTCTAAATCCTTCAAAAAACCTAATTCCGAATCACTTACATTACAATCCATAAGTGATACTGTCAGCGCCGCCGGTTCCGGCTTTTCCTTATCAATTTCAACCGTACCGCCCAGCTCTTTGACTTTCTCAATCGCTGCCTGCCGCCGCTCATACCGCAAACGATGGTTGCACCCCGTACTACTGAAGATCACCAATACAATTGACCCAATAACAATAATCTCATTATTCACGTACCTCTTCATAATATTTCTCCCTCTAATTTAATCACACATTTGCCATTTTTCTTCCTTATTCATCCTGAGCGGAATCGAAGGATCTGAAATCTTAAAATAATCAATTATCGCCATCAGAACAACAGAAATGGTTTGACGGAGCGGACAATTTCGACTATAGATCGTTTGTACTCGAAAGAAACAGAAAGGATGTCGAGAGCGTTGATAATTTTTTCTTAATAATAACATGAAAACAATTGCATGTTGGATATTTGTAATCTTTCTTTTGCCTTCATTCGTGTTAGCAGCCGGGAGCTCCGGAATCACAGACGGCAAATCGGATAATGCCAATCCACCCGTGCAAAAATGGTTTCCTATCGCTCCTGCATTGCTGGAAGCCAGGGGTTCGACCATCTTGGTCTCAGACGTCCAGGAATTGATCCGGGCACTGAATCAGGCTAAGCCCGGGCAGACCATACTTGTAGAAGACGGTCATTATATGATGCCCCATTATGTCCGGATAAGTGCCGACAATGTTACATTACGGAGTGCATCGGGGCATCGAGAGCGAGTGATTATCGACGGCGCTGAGAGTCGTCACAGAGAGCTATTGGGTATCAGTGCCTGCTCCGGCGTCACCATTGCGGACCTGACCATCCAAAATATCCAGTGCAACGGTTTTAAGATAAATTCAGATACGAATGTTCAGAAATTGACGATCTACAACTGTATCATTCACAATATCTGGCAACGCGGCATCAAAGGCGTGAAAGTTCCGAAGGCCAGCCGTGAGACGATTCGTCCGAGGGACTGCCGGATACAGTATTGCTTATTCTACAATGACAGGCCGAAACGCCTTAGCGACGACCCGGCCGACATCGCTAAGGGCAACTACGTCGCAGGAATTGACGTTATGTTCGCCAAAGACTGGATTATCAGCGATAACGTGTTTGTCGGGATTCAGGGCAGAACTTATGAGGGACGGGGGGCTGTGTTTATCTGGCACGATTCACAGGACTGCATAATTGAACGGAACATAATCATCGATTGCGACGTCGGCCTGCAGCTCGGCAATCCGCACCGGCCAAGCGAAATCGAATATCATTGTCTGCGCTGCACCGCAAGGAACAATTTTATCACCAGAGCGCCGGAGGCCGGCATTGTGACAGTATATACCAGAGACTGTAAGCTTCTTAATAATACGATTCACGATCCTGAAAGTAATCTGCGGCGACTGCTCCGCACAGTTTTCACAAACGACGGCTTGTTGATCGCCAATAACCTTATAAGCGGGCCGGGAATCAGGAACGAATCTGAAAGCAAAATCACATTTCTCAACAACCTCATCAAAGATGTTACGGATGGTTTTATCGATCCGGCACGGGGAGATTTGCATCTGAAGAGCACCGCAATCGAAGCCATCGATAAAGGTCTCGCGCGGGCGGAAGTTGTTGAGGACGTCGATAGGGAGCCACGTGGAGCCAGACCCGATATCGGCGCGGACGAACTGGCAAATTGACTACGTCGTGAGAAGTCAGAGCAGGAATACGAATATTTGAGCGAGCAGTATTTGAGGAGTTGAAAAATGGCGTCCCTATTTATAATATCCGGAGACCGGAAAGGCAGTTGTTATCCACTCGGTCATCGGACAAATGTGGTTGGCAGGAACGAAGCTCTTCCCATACAAATCCTGGATGACTTAGTCTCACGTAAGCACCTTCAGATTCGTTATGACAAGCAGCAGGACAAACATTACGCCGTCGATATGAAAAGCAGGCATGGTGTATTCATTAATGACAGGAAAATCGCGGAAGAAACAGCTTTGGTGGACGGCGACGAAATCCTCGTCGGTCAGACCACCCTCTTGTTCACCGAGAAGGACTTTGACGACCGGGAAAGTGCGCTGTCACACTTTAAAAAAGTTGGCGAGCGGATGCGTCCTACTCATAATCAGTGAGTTATTGATATGAAGACGGCTTTACAAAAGATCGGATGCTTTTTCCTTATGGGATTGATACTTGCGAGTTGTGGAATCCGAACAGAACAGCCGCGGAAGTCGAAACAGGTTTTGGTTTCGAGAGATTCTAAACCAACTATATCCGACTCTCTTGGCAAAGCGCTTGCAGATTTTAACCGGGGTGCCGCCCTTATCGAGCAGTACAAGTACATCGAGGCGGCGAGAGCATTCGAGTCGGTTTTGGAGGCGGCGCCCGACTGGACCGCGGCGCGCTTTAACCTCGGGCTGGCCTACTTCAACATGCAGGTCAAGCCGGGAGCGAAAAGCTATCTCGAACTGGCACATGAGGCATTTGAAACCGTATTAGAGTCTGATCCCGGCCTCCTGCATGCGCGATTTTGTCTCGGTCTATATTATCAGCACATCGGGGAAACTCAAAAGGCACTTGAATGCATTCGGAAAGTGTATGAAGGCGACAGCAAAGATCCCTATGTATTGTATAAATATGCCGAGGTTCTTATTAATCATGGCTCTGCGGAAGAAGGCACGGAAATGCTTGAAAAGATTGTCGCCCTCGATCCGGGTTTTATTTCCGCTGTATATCGGCTTGCCATCCAGTACCAGCGCACGCGGCAGCGCGATAAGGCAAAGTCCCTTTTTACCCGTTTCAAAGAGCTCAAAAACGCAGAACTTACCGGCGGAACTTTTACGGTTCTCAAGGCATACGGGACAGTGGGAAAATATTACATGGCACTTGGTGCGGACAATCTGCCTCTGCCGTCTGTAGCGACGTTTCCACAGAAACGGATTCTATTTTCCCCTGAGCTGAAACCATTAAGCGATGCCACTTCAGCCTGGAAATTCCCCGGCGGGAATATAGAGCTTCCGGGAATTGCCGCGGGTGACGTAGATAAGGACGGGGACATCGATCTCTGTATTACAGCGTTTGGTGACGATGGAAGCGTATGGTTATTGCGTAACGACGGTGCCGGCCGATTTTCTCACGATGCAACTTTGGCAAATCAGGGCATCTGCCCCTGCTTCGGTGACGTGGATAACGACGGAGACCTTGATCTTTGGCTTGGCCGTGCGGGTCCGGATATTTATTTTGAAAACGATGGGAAGGCGAATTTCAGAACGGAGCCGAACGAAGCGATTGCCGGCGGACAATCCATGACTCACTTTGCGAGGATTCTTGATGCCGATAGCGACGGTGATTTGGATTTTCTTGCTTTTCGCCTTGCGAGCGGAACGGTCCCGGCTGCCGAAATGCTCAAGCCTGCTGCCGGCAGTCTATATAACAACAACAGGGATGGTTCTTTTACCGATATTGCCGAAAAGCTTGGCCTTACGCCTGAGAATAATCCCGTCACTGCTGCGGTGTATGATGATTTTGATAACGACCGGGATTCGGATTTAGTAATTTTTTCAGCACATGGGGGAACGATTGGCTGGGCGAACGATCGTGCATTGAAATATCACGTGCTGGATGCCGAAGCAACAGGCCTTAAGGTTCAAGGCGTTCTCAGCGCCACTTCAGCGGATCCTGACAAGGATGGTGACCGCGACCTTCTAATTTTTACCAATGAAGGAGTGCAGCTCTTTATGAATCAGGGCGGATTCGTTTTTAAGCCTAACCCGGATTTTTCTGAAGGCTGCGGCCGGCTCGGCGGAACCGGCGGACAGTTCGCGGATATGGATAATGACGGTGACCTGGATATTGTTATTGCCGACGCTTTCAGACGTGACGGCAGCCGTGGCCCGGCACTGCTTATTAACAACTGGCCTGAAGGTCGTTTCATCAACGCGCTCGAGATAGATCCCGGGAATATGTTCTCAGCCATCAATTTCCCGGGCAACGCCAGTTGTGTGGCGGCGGATTTTACGGGTAATGGGAATTGCGATATTCTTCTGGCCCCAACAGGCGAGAAACCCTTCCTCGTGGAAAACGTAACACCGGGCGGCCATTGGATTGAAATTGACCTTCGCGGTACCCGCGAGAAGGATAAGAAAACCCGCTCAAATAATTCGGCGATCGGCGCTCGCGTGGAGATCAAGACCGGTTCTGTTTTCCAGCAGTATGTCGTCGGGACATCCTCGGGACAGGTGGCCGTGCCTCCGTACCGGATTCACGCCGGATTAGGGCAATACTCCAAGGTCGATTGGTTGCGTATAATGTGGCCCGATGCCGTTCTTCAGGCGGAGCTGGAGCTGCCCGCGGATCAGGTGATAACGATAACCGAATTACAGCGTAAGACTTCTTCATGCCCGCACCTCTTTGTGTGGGACGGTTCGCATTTCGAGTTCGTATCCGATTTCGGAGGTATGGGAGGTATCGGTTATCTCGCAGCGCCGGACGAATACGCCAAGCCTGATCCGACGGAGTATTTGCCCATTCCGAATATCAAGCCGCGTGACGGCGAGTACATCTTTCAGGTGCTGGAACCAATCGAGGAAGTTGTTTATTTCGACCAGGCCAAACTAATCGCGGTTGACCATCCGGCGGGAACGGAAGTTTATCCCCATGAGATGATGGCGATTAGTATCCCGCCTGTACCTTTTGAGCTTTTCTGCTTCAAAGATCCGATTGAACCAATACGTGCCGTTGATAATAGCGGTGCCGATGTCACTGAAAAGATACATCTGGTTGACCGGCGTTATGCCGGAGCGACCGCACCGGATCCCCGCTTCATAGGACTGGCCGAAGACCATTTCGTAGAGCTTGACTTCGGTGACAGGCTCCAGGCGGTATCGCCTCAATCGCGCCTGGTGCTGTTTCTGCACGGGTGGGTCGAGTACCCCTACTCTTCAACTAACTATGCTGCAAGCCAGGCGGGATTGCGCTGCCGCGCTCCGAGTTTACATGTCTTTCGCGATGGCCAGTGGTCGGAGCTTTTTAACGAGGTGGGATACCCCGCCGGTATCCGTCACATGATGACTCTCGATGTGACCGGAAAGCTGCTGCCAGGCGACCGGCGAATTCGCATCTCCAGTAATATGGAACTGTACTGGGACCAGATATTCATTGCTCCTGTCCTTGAGGACACGGGGCTTCAGATTCAGGAATTATCGGTGAAAAGTGCGGACCTTCATTTCCTGGGTTATCCGCAGGAATATTCTCCCGATGGGCGACATCCGACTCTTTACGATTACGATAGTGTCAGCGGCGCCATTGCCTGGAAAATTATGGAGGGCGATTACACCCGTTATGGTGAGGTGACGGAGCTTCTGGATGAGGCGGACGATTGTTACGTCATAATGGGGCGGGGAGAAGAGATTACACTCCGCTTTTCGGCGGGCGATTTCAGTCCGACGCCGGAGGGATTCCGCCGTTCGTTCATCCTCAAAACCGACAGCTTCTGCAAGGACATGGACCTTTATTCGGCATATCCCGACACCGTAGAACCACTCCCCTTTCATTCAATGAGCACGTATCCCTATGGGGCGAATGAAAAATATCCCGACGATAAAAAGCGGCGGGAATACCGCAGGAGGTTTAATACCCGGCGGGTTGGAGGCCCGAGAACTGAATAGGATTTGTGCCGAGTCTTAGATATTGGTCCGAGAAAATCGTCGGTTGGAGGTATCTTGCATTAGAGTCACTTATTCTTTATGATTGGGAGAGAACAGGTCGATATATAGCGTAATTCGCCATATATGAACACTCTGATCGAGGCTATTTGTATGGAGAGGCGTACAATAACTCAGGGGTGGGAAACAGGCAATTTCGGATATTTACAACGACCCACTTCGCACGCTCCAAAGCAAACTATGCGGGCATTGGCGGCGGGATTTATCATATGTGCTTTAAATTGCGGTTTCTTCCGTGCGACAGCTTTCTCGCAGATTGATAAAAAACCGCAAACAACAGTGACAGCATCGAATTCGAATGAGCTGTCGGCACCGGCCGGTTCCGAACTTAGCCCTGAGCAAGAAGTTGCCGTACTGAAAAAGGAGGAGCTGGAACTGGCCGAAAGGCTCATACAAGACTTCCCCAACAGCATAAATCCGACCATGTTAATGGGCAATTTATGGGAACGGCATGGCGACGCTGCCAGGGCGATGGAATACTTCGATAAGGTATTAGAGCAGGATCCGGAGCGGCTCGATGTCTATAAAAGCATAGGGTGGTTTTTCATGCACAAGGAGCAGTATGAGCAGGCAATCGGATATTGGCAAAAGGCACTTGAAATCGATCCCAACATTCCCGGTGTGCATAACAATATTGCACTGGCTTTAATGGGGCAGAACAAACAAAGCCAGGCAATCGAAGAATTAGAGAAGGACATTCAAATTTCTCCTCGTTCCAGCTTTAGTTATTTTCTGCTCGGACAGTTATTTCTACGGCAGAAAGAGTATGAGAAGGCCAGAAACAACTACGAAAAGGCAATAGAGATTCAGCCCAATTATACTAATGCTTACTACGGCCTTTTTACCCTGTCCGCGAGATTGAAGCAGCAAGACAAGGCTAAGGAGTACATGGCTGTATTCAAAAAACTCAAGGCCGAGGATATGAAGATTCTGAAGGACCGCAATGAGGCCGTTGACGATCTTATTGATATGCGAAAAGGTGCGGCCAAGACGTATCTGCTTACCGGACAAATGTATCAAGCCGGAGGGAATTTCCAAAAAGCCGAAGAACTCCTTAAGAGGGCAACGACACTTAATCCGAATAATATTCTATGCCTTGAAAGGCTGGCTTCTTTGTATCTGACGAGCAACCGCTTAACCGATGCGATTGGATTGTATAAAAAAATCAGTGAAATTGTACCCAAAGACCCGCTCTGCCACTTGAATATCGGGATTCTTTCGATGCGATTAAAACAGTTGAACAACGCGGAAGAGGCCTTCCGAAAGGTTATCGAGGTTGCACCGGGATTCTCCGGCGGCTATTGCGAGCTTGCCCAGCTATACCTGAAAACGGGCAGAGGATTTCCGGAAGCCAGAGAGCTTGCGGAAAAAGCCGTGGCGCTGGAACCTACCGCCCTCAATTACTTTGTGCTAAGCTGGGCCTGTGACATGAACGGTGACTCGGAAAACGCGATTAAGGCGATAGTACGGGCTATACAACTGGAGCCGGCCAATGTGAAATACAGGAATGTGTATGAGCATATTAAGAGCAAGAATTAAGACGATTAGTTCCGCAGAAGGCCGGGATCGCCGGAGGAATATCGGGTATTGGTTTGTGGCCGCGCTCCTGTTATTGAATCCATCTGTCGATGCGTTGGCCGATAGTCCCATACTGCTTCGTGACGTTACAAACCAGACGGGTATAACTTTCGTCCATACAGATGGCGGCTCCGGCCTGCACTATGTAATGGAGACCGTAAGTGCGGGATTGGCGCTTTTTGACTATGACGGCGACGGGGATATCGACATCTATTTTCTTAATGGCGCGCCGCTCAAAGGAACGGAGGCTGACGTCGCACCGAAAAATGCACTCTATCGCAATGAAGGCGGCTGGAAGTTTACCGATGTGACGGAAAAAGCCGGCGTCGGAGACCGTGGTTACGGCCTGGGCGTCGCGGCCGCTGACTACGATAATGACGGCGACCCGGATATTTATCTCAATAATTACGGCCCGAATGTTCTGTACAGCAATAACGGCGACGGCACTTTTACAGACGTCACTGAGAAAGCGGGCGTGGACAACGGTTTTCAGGTTGGGGCGGGGACCTGCTTTCTTGACATGGATAAGGACGGCGATTTGGACCTTTACGTTTCGGTCTATCTTGAATTTTCGTACGAAAAACATGTCACAATTACAACCAAGGGATTTCCCGTGTATGCAAATCCCCGCTTTTATTCTCCCCTGCCCGATTTCCTGTACCGCAACAACGGCGACGGCACGTTTACCGATGTCAGTAAATCATCCGGTGTGGGCGATCATGCCGGATGGGGGATGGGAATGGTATGCGGCGATTACGATAACGACGGCGATACGGACATATTTGTCGCAAACGACGTGGGGGAGAATTTCCTTTTCGAAAATGACGGCACGGGCAGGTTCGAAGAAGTCGGACTCATGACCGCAACCGCTTATGACCTCCACGGTGACGAGCAGGGAAGCATGGGAGTAGACTGCGGCGACTACGACAACGATGGACTGCTGGATTTCTATGTGACTTCTTACCAGGGACAGCTTGCCACGCTCTACAGGAATCTGGGCGGCGGCATGTTCGAGGACGTGACGCTGGTGACGGGCTCGGGAGCGGGGACCCTCCCCCATGTGACGTGGGGCAACAGCTTCGTCGATTTCGATAATAACGGGATTCGTGACCTCTTCATCGCCTGTGGTCACCTGCAGGATAATGTAGAAAAATACGACGATACCACTACATATACAGCACGAAACATACTCCTGATGAACACTGGTGACGGAAAATTCATAGATGTGACCAATCAAAGCGGCGACGGTATGAAGATAAAGTTAAGCAGCAGGGGTGCGGGCTTTGACGATTTGGATAACGATGGTGACGTGGATGTGGTCATACTGAATTCCCGCCGGGAACCTACTATTTTGAGAAACGATTCGCCGTCTAAAGGGCACTGGCTGCAAGTTTGTTTACGGGGCGTGAAAACCAACCGGGATGGGATAGGGGCACGCATCAAGGTTATTGCGGGTGATTTGACTCTGATAGACGAAGTTCACGGCGGTCGAGGATATCAAAGCCATTACGGCATGCGTCTTCACTTCGGGCTGGGCAATCGTGAAAAGGTGGACCGCATCGAGGTCCGCTGGATAGGCGGCCGGGTCGATGTTTTCGAGAATATCGCCGTGGACCAGGTTGTAACTCTTATTGAAGGTGAAGGGCGTGGATAGTCTGCGATGAGCAAGCATAAGAAAGCCGGTCAACATAGAAAAAAGTACAAGAAACCCGGCCAACGGAAAAAAAGAATTTCCGGACATTCACAGCCGTCTTTCTTGTCAACTCACAGAAATGCCGTACGAGCGTTAGCCGTTTTGGCAATCTTATGTGCAGTCACAGTCGGTGTTTTCTTAGTAAGATTTCTGATTCGCACAGACGAAAATTTACAGGAAACAAAGCAATCCCCAAATCAGACAGAAGATAAGGTGCTGCTGCCTGTCAGTGAGCCGCTTCGCACGGAGCAAGAGGTCGTTGCACTGAAAAAAGAGGAGTTAGAGCTTGCTGAAAAACTAATGAGAGACTTTCCAGGCCGTGATGACTCGCTGGTAATAATGGGCAACTTATGCTATAGGCACGGCAATGTTATTAAGGCACTGGAAGTCTGGAATAAAGCTCTGAAGATAAACCCTAAGCAGGCCGACGTATACAGAAGCATGGCCTTGTCATCTATGAAAAAGGGCAAGTTTGCCGATGCGGTCGCACAATTCCGAAAAGCCCTTGAGATACAACCACAACTTCCTGATGTGTACAGTGATATTGGTCACGCACTTATGATGTCAGGCCGGCCAAAAGAAGCGATCGAGGAACTCGAAAAGGAAATTCAAATTTCACCAAACTCCGGCTTTGCTTACTTTCTTCTTGGACAGGCATATCTGCAGCAGAAAGAATATAAAAAGGCACAGGAATACTACGAGACGGCAATTAAGATCAATCCGGGATATACGAACGCATATTATGGTCTCGCTTCTGTCTGTGCCAAACTCGGCAATCGTGATAAAGCGAAGGAGCACTCGGAAAATTTCAAAATGCTAAAGGCTGAGGAGCGTAAAAGTCTTAAGGGCCGCAAGATCCGGTACGATGACTTCGTTGAGACACAAAAAAGTGCAGCCATAACATATATCAATGTAGGGCGGATGTACCGGGAAAATGGGAAGTTGACCAAAGCCGAAGAGCTGCTGAAACAAGCCGCAGGGCTTGATCCGGAAAACATCGTATGCTTTCTGGAGCTGGCAACCCTGTATCAGGCAAGCAGCCAGCCCTCGAAAGCCCTTCAGATGTACAAAAAGATACGTGAAATCCAGCCGGAGTATCCTGTTTCTTACCTTGTGATTGGGATTTTATCCGCCCATTTAAAGCAGTTCGACGATGCGGAAGAAGCCTTCAAGAAACTGATTACGCTGGCGCCACAGAAGTCCGATGGGTATCGCGAGCTTGCCCGGCTGTATCTGAAAACAGGGGAGAAATTACCGCAAGCCCGGCAGCTTGCGCAAAAAGCCGTAGCATTGGAGGCGATCGCCGCCAACTACTTTGTATTAAGCTGGGCCTGTGACACAAACGGAGATACTGCTAAAGCACTTGCTGCTGTTAAACGGGCCATTGAGTTAGATCCGGGCAATCAACAATATCTGCTTTTGTATAAGCATATTCAACAAAGGAATTAACGTAATGATCCTTACGGGTGGTCGAGTCTTTGGATTGAGTACCGGACGGCTTATTGTCGTCGTGCTCGTGTTGTTGTGTATCTCCGCCTGCGCACTTGCCGACGGGGCCATCGTGTTCAGCGATGTCACTAAAGAAACGGGAATTACCTTCAAACACACCGACGGCGGCAGTGGTCGACGATACATCGTCGAATCCGTAAGCTCGGGATTAGCGCTTTTTGATTACGATGGAGACGGCGACGTTGATATCTATTTTCTCAATGGCGCCCCTCTTAAGGGAACAAAGTTCGACAAGGCACCTAAAAATGAGCTTTATCGCAACGAAGGTGGCTGGAGATTTACTGATGTCACAGACCGGGCCGGCGTAGGAGATACCGGATTCGGGCTCGGAGTGGCCGCGGGTGATTACGATAATGACGGCGACCTCGATATTTACGTGAACAACTACGGCCCGAACGTCCTGTACAGTAATAACGGCGATGGAACTTTTACCAATGTGACATCACAGGCGGGCGTAGCCAACGGCCACAAGGTGGGGGCGGCCGCACACTTCCTCGATATGGACAAGGACGGCGATCTCGACTTGTTCGTTGCCAACTATCTTGGTTTTACATACGAGAATCACATGATTAGGACTTCAAAGGGAATCCCAAAATACGCAGGGCCGATGGATTTTCCTCCGATGCCGAACGACCTGTTTCGCAACAACGGGGACGGGACGTTCACGGACGTCAGCATCGAATCCGGAGTGGCCGCACACAAAGGATGGGGAATGGGTGGAGTCTGCGCCGATTATGATGATGACGGTGACACAGATGTCTATATAGCCAACGATGTTTACGCAAACTTCCTGTTCGAGAACGATGGGACGGGCAAGTTCGAAGAAACAGGCCTTATCGCCGGTCTCGCCTATGACCTGCACGGCGACGATCAAGGAAGCATGGGCGTAGATTGCGCGGACTATGACAACGACGGCCGGCTCGATTTCTACCAAACATCCTACGCCGAGGAGTTGACCGCGCTCTACAGGAATTTGGGCAACAGCATGTTCGAAGACGTGACGATGGTCACCGGTGCCGGCGCAGGAACCCTGGAATATGTCACCTGGGGCACCGGCCTGGTCGACTTCGATAACGACGGAGATCGCGACATCTTCGTTGCCTGTGGCCACCTGCAGGATAATATTGAACTTTATAATAATAGTACCACCTCTTTTTCACGAAATACGCTCCTGATGAACACCGGGGACGGAAAATTCGTCGACGTATCCGATCAAGGCGGTGACGGCATGAAGGTGAAATGGCGCAGCCGTGCCGCAGGCTTTGACGATTTGGATAACGATGGCGATGTGGATGTTGTCATATTAAATTCCCGCCGGGAACCTACTATTTTGAGAAATGACTCACCTTCTAAAGGGCATTGGCTGCAAGTTCGTTTGAAGGGCGTGAAAACCAACCGGGATGGCATAGGCGCGCGTGTCAAAGTGGTGTCGGGTGATTTGGCTCTTATAGACGAAGTTCACAGCGGTCGCGGGTACCAAAGCCATTACGGCATGCGGCTTCACTTCGGACTGGGCAATCGTGACAAGATCGACCGCATCGAGGTTCGTTGGATCGGCGGTGGAGTTGACAACATAGAAAATATCCGCGCAGATCAGCTTGTGGCCGTAACAGAATCAAGTGCCGGTTCACTGACACGTACCGGAGCTGTGGAGGAACAGGACCGGGCCTTACGAAAAGAGCAGCTCGATGTCGCACGTAGTCTTCTGGCGGCTTTCCCTGATGATACAAATGCGGCCTTCTTAATCGGGATGGCGTATTTTGAGCAGGGCAATGTGGTAGATGCCGAGGAGTACCTGGAGAAATCTTTGAAACTCCAGCCCCTTCGTGCCGATGCCTGTGACCATTTAGGCCGCATTGCTCTGTTAAAAGGACAATACGATAAGGCACTGATGCTGTTCCGCAGGGCGATTGCGATTGATCCCGGGACGTCCGGAATCCACTTTCGAATCGCGAAAGCCCATGTGTTCCTTGGTAAGTTAGAGGATGCTGTTTCGGAGCTGCAGAAGGATATCGAAATATTCCCGGAGGCCAGTCAGAACTATAGTCTGCTCGGAGAGACGTACCTGCAGTTGAAGGAGTACCAAAAAGCTAAAGAGAATTTCGAAGCGGCAATTCGAATCAAACCGGACTATACGAAGGCATACTACGGACTTGCCACTGCGTGCGCAAGGCTCGGATTAAAGGACGAAAGCAAAAAGTCCCGGCAGAAGTTCAAGCAGCTCGAAGCCGAAGATCAAAAGGCAGGGAGACATTGGAGACAGGTGTTGGAGCCGCTGATGGTGACGCGCAGGAGCGTGGCACACACCCATACAGATATTGGCCGAATCTACCACGAACATGGATACCCGGACAAAGCAGAGCAGCTTTGGCAAAAAGCGGCCATCCTCGATCCGAACAATATCGAGTGCAGGTTTCACTTGTCGGCACTGTATCTGCAAAATCGCAAACTCCCGGATGCACTAAAACTGTACGAGCAGATAACGCAGATTGATCCGGAAAATGGAGTAAGTTACTTCTTCATAGGAAATATCGACGCCCAGTTGAACCGGTTCGATGACGCCGAGAAAGCCTATAAGAAAGTAATAGAAGTTGTCCCAAAGCGGTCTGACGGATATCGTGCGCTTGCCCAGCTATATCTGCAGCTCAATCGTAACTTGCCCGAGTCAAAAAAACTTGCTTCCAAAGCCGTAGAGCTGGAACCTACTTCGCCGAATTATTTCATTTTAGCAGCAGCCTGTGACAAGAACGGAGACCGTTCAGGTGCGCTTGCAGCCATTGGACGAGCCATAGAGCTGGATCCGGACAATACGCAGTACCGGAGAACTCAACTACTGATTCAGGAGAAAAAATGACATGGTAATTTCAGCTCCTGATTGCGAGAGCAAATGTTTTTTACGAAACGCTGCCGCTTTCGGATTAGTATGCCTGTGTTTTTTGCTCACAGACTGTGTCTCGGCATCAATCCAGCTTCGGGACGTAACAAAACAGACGGGCATTTCTTTCATTCACACCGACGGCAGTTCCGGCAAACGCTACATCGTTGAAACCGTCAGTGCCGGTTTGGCGCTCTTCGATTACGACGGGGATGGGGATATTGATATTTATTTCCTGAACGGCACACCGCTACTCGGTACTATCGTAAAAGTGCCGCCAAAAAACGCGCTTTATCGCAACGACGGCAACTGGAAATTCACCGACGTTACAGAAAAGGCCGGTGCGGGCGACTGTGGATATGGTTTAGGCGTAGCGATCGGTGATTATGACAATGATGGCGATCCGGATATTTACCTGAATAATTACGGCCCAAATGTTTTATACGGCAACAACGGCGACGGAACATTCACCGATGTAACAGAAAAAGCAGGCGTAACCAACGGCCGCCAGGTAGGAGCCGGGGCATGCTTTTTAGACATTGATAAAGATGGTGACCTCGACCTTTATGCCGCCAATTACGTCGACTTTACTTATGAAAACCATCAGATAGTCCGTTTCAACGGCTATCCGGCATACGTTGGGCCCATGAACTACTACCCGACACCCGATACTCTGTATAGAAACAACGGTGACGGCACATTTACCGATATCAGCGAAGAATCCGGAATCGCAGCACATAAAGGAACCGGCATGGGAATGGTCTGCGCCGATTACGACAACGACGGCGATACCGACATCTACGTTGGCAATGACGTTGCCGGAAACTTTATCTTTGAAAACGACGGTACCGGGAAGTTCGAGGAAGTGGGACTTTTCACCGGTTTGGCATACGACCTCAGCGGAACCGCTCAGGGGACTATGGGCGTCGATTGCGGCGATTATAATAACGACTGCCTGCTGGATTTTCATGTGACTTCCTATCAGCGGGACCTCGCTACGCTCTACAGGAATCTTGGGGGCGGTTCCTTCGAAGATGTCACACGAATTACCGGAGCCGGAGATGGAACGCTTCCGCACGTTACCTGGGGCAACGGTCTTGTCGATTTCGATAACGACGGAGATCGTGACATATTTATTGCCTGCGGTCACTTGCACGATAACATTGAGCTTTTCGATAATGTCACATCCTACCACGTGCAAAACATTCTCCTTGAGAATGCCGGCCGGGAAAAGTTCGTTAACATCTCGGACAAGTGCGGAGACGGTCTGGCAGTAAAACTCAGCAGCCGCGGGGCCGGCTTCGATGATTTGGATAACGACGGTGATATCGATGCAGTAATTCTGAACTCCCGGCGGGAACCCACAATTCTGCGGAATGATTCGGCCAGCAATAATCACTGGATTCAAATTCGCCTCAAAGGCGTGAAAACCAACCGGGATGGGATAGGGGCACATGTCAAAGTGATGTCGGGCGATTTGGCTCTTATAGACGAAGTTCACAGCGGACGCGGTTACCAAAGCCATTACGGCATGCGGCTTCACTTCGGACTGGGCAGCCACCAAAAGATCGACCGCATCGAGGTCCGATGGATAGGCGGCGGCATCGATGTGTTCGAGAATATTGCTGCGAATCAACTTATAACACTGACAGAAGGCGGCTCAAAGTCCGGATCCGAGTGAGTAAGAGGATTTCTCCTTTGAAAGTGTTTGCATACGGCCATTTCGTATCGTGCCGAGGTTGACTAATCGTGAATTGCTTCCGAGCGGGTCCCATTGTATTTTTCCTGTAATCCCCTGCCAGGGAGAAAGTGACCTCACCGCATCGTTTATGCGCGGGCGGTTTAGCCCGGCTTTGCGTATCGCGGCAATCAGAAGATTAACGGCATCGTAGGTATGTGCAGCGAGATAATCCGGCTGCCTTCCAAAGCGGGCAGTGAATTTTTCATCAAAACTACCTGATTCTTTGCCGTGCGTGTAAAGCAATGGAAAGACCACTGCCTCGGCTGCGTCACCCGCTTGTTCAATAAAACTTCGCCGCCCCATACACGGACCGCCGAAAATAAGGCCCTTGAATCCTTTCTGCCGGACAGCAGAGATTATTTGAGAACTCTGCCGGGCTGCGGCAATAAGAACCAGTGTGTGCGCTCTGGTATGTACAATTTCCTCTGCAAGACTGTCGTAATTACTTTGCCCGGGCTTAAACTCAAAATGGTAAGACGGCGCCAATTTTTGTCGGATAAAAGACCTGGTCAGTTCGACCGTGAAAAGGTGTGAATCGTGGTCCACGGCCGATACAAGGAGAAAGGATTTTTCCCCGACTTCCGACGCAATCGCCTGTGCTAAAACCGGCGCCTGCAGGTGATCTGCCGGCAGGCACGAAAACATCCATGGTACGTTGGCAAGGTTTACCGTCTTATCCGTGCTTGCCGAACTAAGCAAGGTCAAGCGGGCCTTCGCAACTACCTGTTCGGCCAGATGTGTCGATGGCCCGTCGATTCCGCCGATGACGGCCCAGACTTTGTGCACGTAGGCCATGCGTGTCACTTCCCTGACGCCCGAACCCCAGGGATTGTTCGACCAGCCCGCAACCAATCGAAACGGCAGGCCGTTATAGCCACCCGCACGGTTGGCTTGTTCAACGGCTAAGCAGGCCGCACTCCACATATCACCTCCTCGCGGGTCGGAAGACGTGCCGGGGCCGAAGTATCCAATCAGCACTTCTTTGACATCGGCGGCAGGATTCTTCTCGCGGCCCGGGCCGGCGTATTCTGTTTGGCGGGTTCTTGCGTCGAAAAATACTCCATGAGATAAATCCTTCCCGGAGTGAGTGCCCCCCGCCCATATCATAGAAGACAGGGCAAAAAGCATGAAACTCGTATGGATAATCCTGGACATCTGTGTCTTTTGTCCTTTCGGAGACTCGGCATTAACGCGCAGTCGCCAGCGGTCGATTAACCCTGTCGCGAGGAGGAATATAGTCTCGCGGTATCTCAAGGTCTTCTCTGGAAAAGAATTTCCATTTGCCATTTTCCCGTTTTACCATGTACACGTCACCAACATCATCGAGGCAGGCACTCAGCATAATATCACCCGTTACACCCTTGAAGGGCGTTGCCCTGTATGCCAGCACATCGCGGATTTTTGCCCGGTTCAGGCCTGCCACCTGTACTGCCCAGATAAGCATATTCATGCCGTCATAAGCGTGAGAGGCGAACGTTTCCGCATCCTCTCCGAAGCGTTTTCTAAACGCTTCTCGGAATTCTTCGAGTTTTGTATTTGATCTGGTCGGATTCCAGGAATAGGGACAAATGACCCCTTCGGCGTTCGACCCGGCAATTTTTACGAATTCGTCGGAGACACAGCGGTCGGAAGCAAAGTAAGGATGCTTCATTCCCATAGAGCGCATTTGATTGAGAACATGTGCCGCTTCAGGGCCGTTACCCCAATGAATTATTGCATCCAGGTTTGCATTCTTAAGACGCTCCAATTGCAGCGAAAAATCTTCGGTTCCCATGGGGTAAGGCATCTCCAATACAATTGGATTTCCCAGCCGCCGGCTGCCATCGCGGATTTCACGAACGCCGAAGCGGCCGTAACGGTTATTGGAACGGATAATCCCGATTCGTTTGAGTCCGAGCTTTTTGTACATATAATCGATAAGAAGGTAGCTTTGCTGCCGGTCGTCGCTGATGCAGCGAAAGGCCCAGGGGATATTCGTTTCGATAAATGTAGGATCGGTGTCACCCGAGTTCATCATGGCTATTTCGGACTTTAGCGCAACACGGATGGCAATGTGGCTGTTGGCACCGTCAATAGTGCCGAGAATCGCCCAGACTTTGTCCTTATAAGCCATTTTGATGATTTCGTTGCCGGAAGCGCCCCAGAGCCCGTTATCGTTGCTTATGACCAGCTCGAAGGGAATATTACGCTTGAGATATCCTCCTTTGGCGTTTGCTTGTTCAATGGCGAGCCGTGAGCCCTGGAGCATCTTAATTCCCAACGGTTCCTCATGGCTTTTTCCGCCGGTAGCGACCGAGACGGTTGACATAATCGGACCGATGAAACCGAGCTTGACCGTCTCTATGTCGTTCGGCTCAGGGATTGCCCGGCCCGGCCCTGTGTACTCTATTTGGAGCAGGAAGTACTCCTTATATGGTTCGACGTGTCGAAACGGCTCGACGTCCCGGGTAGTTTTTGCGTAATTCTCATCCTCCCGCAATCCGAGGTCGGGAACTTCATAAGCACTGACAGAATTGATTTTTTGAAGAACTTCAAGCGTTGCGGCATCAATCTGCGTATCCGTTTCAAGGCTCTCAGGTTTTCTTTCCTTCGGTCCGGCACAAGAGAAAGCACCCAGCATAAGGACTGCGAAAAATAGAATCATATATCGCTTCATAGCTTAAACCTCCTCACTATTTAGACGAACATCGCTAAATAGTGAATGCTTTTATTCTTCTTTTAATCCTTTATAATATCCGGAACCGATTGCCCAGCCAACTCCTTTTGATGTCCCTACCCAGGCATCGTTGCCGTCAATTTCCACCCAGAGCGTGTAATTATGGGGGATGCTCTTCGGCATATCAATGACTTCAAGAATTTTCTGGTTTCGACTGACAACCGCTTTGCCCCTGTGCGTATTGGGGTCCAGGGTATAAGTAACCCAAGTATCTGAGGGGAAATCAGCCAGTACGCCCAGGCCTTTATCGGTTGCAAACCATGCTTCATTAGCATCCCGGCCTTTGACGGCATTGCCGAAGTCGCTGGGCAGGCCCGTTTCATGAGCATACAGGCCTCTCCAGTGCCTGCCATCGTAGCGGCTCATCCCAAAGTAAGTGGACACCCATAAAATGCGGTCGATATAACTGGTGCCGGTGGTGATTACGTGAACGATTCCATCGTCTCTATAAAGGTCGATCTCCATTTCACCATCCGGATCGAGATAATCTTTCCACGTCTCGGTCGCTATATCGAACTCCAGGACGCCGCTGCCCCAGATGCCAAGATAAACCTTCCCATCATTACAGGAGACGCCGTAGTTCCATATCTCCTCCATCGGCGAATTTTTCTCCGTATATATGGTCCACTCGCCGGTGATAGTATTATACCTGTTAGCGCCCGCGGTTGTGGCTACCCACACATTGTCGTTTTCAATCGCCACTCCATAAACGACGTCGTTTACCAGGCCGCTGTTCAACTGGTGCCAGTGGTCGAACCTGCCGCCGCTCAGACGCGCAAGCCCGCCGCCAAACAGTCCTATCCAAAGCTCCCCGGTTTTAGAATTAACATCGAGGGCGGAGACCGCGCACCAGGGAAGGCCGTCTTTTTCTCTCCAGCTTTTTATCTTTAGCGTTTTTTTGTCGATACGGGCCAGGCCGTCTTCGCTGCCTATCCAGACGTTCGAGGCATCTGCTTTTACAGCGAAAATATGGTCGTTTGGAAGACCGTCTTTTACGGTGAAATGCTTCCATTGCGTATAAACGTAGGGCATTTTTGTGTCGCGGGCATCCTGCCCGCGTTTCGAGGGCGGGACGCCCTCGAAACGATCAGGGCTAGAAACGGACGTATCATCTGTCTGGTTCTTTGCCTTGCAAGGTGCCTCAATCGCAAGTAGCAACACCATGATAAGCTCTAATGCAGCTATGAAATATTTCATAAAGATTCCTTATATTTCAGCGCCTGTCAGCTACAGCGTCTTTAGATACTCTATCAAATCATTGAGCTGGTCTTTTGTCATATCATTTGTCACACCATGCGTATCATTCGGATTGTACCTTGTCCATATTTCTTCGAGAGTTTCAGCAATACCGTTGTGCAGATACGGAGCGGAATCATAGATATTACTCAGATGCGGCGTGTCAAAACGCGATTCACGGTCGAGAGGAAACTTTGTCCCGATATCGTGACGGCTCCGGTCCGTATAAAGCGGCGGAAAGTGACAGATGGCGCACCTGTTTTGTTTCGGAATGACGCGACCGTCATTTGTCATTGTTCTTTCAAACATTTTTTTCCCGCGGCGTTGCGCATCGGTAAGCTCCGCTCCCAAAGGACGGTACCGATTCGGAGGTCTTGGAATAGTACAGATGTAGTTATCCAAAGCAGAAAGCTCTTCGGGTGTGAATGGTTGAATTCGGGTAAAAAATACTGCGAGTCGCGGCCCACATTGCCTTTGGAGACTTGGATTGGTCCCTTCCCATTTAAATGGCGCTGTATCAAGAATCCCACGTAGTGTGCGGTTATCGACGGGACTGATACCGATTCCGTCAGGCTCGATATCATAAGTAAGCCCATCAATGTGCCCATCGGGATGGCAAGAGTGGCATGAAAACTGGCGATGAAAAGTGATATTAGCACTGTGAAAAACGCGTTCGCCAAGCCGCACTTTCGTAATAACTTTTGGACCTCCAAGATCTACCCTTGCAACCGCTTCGAGCCGATCGAGGTCGATTACCGTCAGCGAGTCATCCAGGGCATTTGCAGCGAAAGCGATTTTCCCATCCGGGGTGATAATAATTCCTCGCGGACTGTGTCCGGTAGGGATATGAGTGATAACGAATTCCGTAGGTTTGCCCAGGTGGTTCGGGAACACGTGCTCGCGTTCATGAGAGGATGCAGCTTCAAGCATGGAAATTAGCTTTGGGACATCTACGACGGCGATGCGATTCGAGCCGGAGCTTGTCACCAGGGCGAGCCTGCCGTCCGGCGTGATTGCGACATCGGCCGGATCGGGAAAACACATGCCGGGCTCATCAAGGAGCACCTGGTCCACACGGCCGTCCTTCCAGACGATTCCAAGCCCGTTGGTAATTGTCCAGCCCTGGAGCAGCCGGGTCATCGGGACCAGATTTTTCGTGCGGTTGAGGGTAATAAGAGCAAAGTTTCCACCTGGGTGCCAGTCAACGCCCTGCAGAAGGTTTGCGGACGGAATGACAATCCGGTCTTGCACAATCGTTCGGGCGGTATCAATAGCGGTAACTTCAGACATCGATGTCGTGCGGAACTTCACAAAGCGTGAGAGGTTATTGGTAATATAGATGAGCGAGCCATCCGGAGAGCGTGACAAAGACCATGGACTGCGACTTGCACTGAGACGTTTGATTTCTTTCAAAGTAGTCGTGTCTATCACTGAAATACTTTCTGCGGACGTATTGAGGACATATAAATGCTTTCCGGAAGCATCAGTCAGCACACCATGCGGTCCGTCACCTACGTCAATAGTGGCGAGGACTTTGCGGGAAGGCACATCTACAACGGACACAGTATCGTCAAGACGATTACTCACATATACTCTTGTCCCATCGGGGCTGAACGTTACGTCCGTCGGATGATGACCAACTTTTATCTCAGCAACTTTTTGCAGCTTTTGGACACTTACAACAATGATCGTATGAGAGGCCTCACATGCGACGTATATTTCTTCGCCGTCAGGACTCAGGGCCATATTGAGCGGCGTCTTATAACGAGCTGCTTGTTCAACTACCGTTGGCTCCATCGGATGGGCGATCTTTTTCATGGCCTCGTCAAAATCAAAAGGCTTGTCATGCGCGTTTTCATGACATCCAAGACAGGTCTGACGTGTCACTTCCCTGAGGCCGGCGGCTTTTGCCGCACGAGGGTCTCTCATTATCGCTTCAGGATAATAATTGCCGCCCGTGCCGTGACAAGCCTCGCACCCGACGCCTTCGTACAATGAAAATAATTCTATCACACCCTCCGCGGGCTGATGATAAGCGGTCGTATGGCATTTCAAACACGCCATGCTGGTTTGAGGTGCATCTTTCAATCCCTGCTTTTTCGCAATTTCGTACGCTTCGTCACTCGCCAGTACAGCGTATGCACTTGCATGAGCGCTCATGCGCCACTTGCTGAACTGATAACCCATCGCAGGGCTTTTATGGCAGGCGGCACAGGTCTGGGTCCCTATGTATCTGCCTTCGTCTTTTTTAGAATCCGTCACATCCGGGATTTGCGGCATAGATCCATATTTCAAGTCTTTCGGAGTTGGATGGGCAATGTCAGACATAGCCTTCGTTACATCAAGCCTGGGCAATTTGTGAACGGCAACGTGGGAACCCTTCACCTGGTGGCATACCATGCAGTCACTGACGGTCGGCATCATCAGGCCCGCTTTTTCCGCTGCTTCGCGATCCATCATAATAGCCGCATCCATATACTCACTGCCAGGGCCGTGACATTTTTCACATTGCACTCCGTCTTCAGTGAAAAATGTCTCGTCTTTTTCCCATGCCTCCACATGAGCGCCGGTCGCGTGGCATCCGAGACACATCGGTGACTTCTGCGGCTCCTGGGGTATACCGCTCAGTTCGGCGATTTTTTTCGCTTCCGGCTCGGCTAAGACGGCATACGCCCGGGCGTGCCTGGAAGCCAGCCACCTGCTGAACCGGTGCCCCATATCTTCTCCCCGGTGGCAGGTCGCGCAGACTTTTACCCCAACGTAAACCGGATGCTTTTGCCCGGCTTCCTGAGCCCAAAGGGTAAATGAATGAGTCACTGCAACGATTAGAATTAGAAGATAACCACGTATCTTATAGTTCCAGCCCATATCAGGACCCCTGGATTACAGTGATAATTTGATTTGAATTCACATCTTTAAGTTTTGTGGTCTGCCTGTCCGGCCAGCGAATTTCCACGGTATCCGCTTTTTTGCTTTTGCCCAGACCGAAATGGCATCTCGGATCGGCCTGCGAAAGATAGCCGGTTACCGGAATAAGGTCCCGAACCTGTGTGAGCGAACCGGCAGTTACGATAACGCGCGCCCCAACAGCATCGCTTTTACCTCCCGGCAGCCGTGCCTGGACGGTCAGCCAATTGTTTTTGTTGCCGCCATCATTCCGCAGAAGCTTTGGGGAATCGTTCAGGTTAATTACCAGCAGGTCAAGGTCTCCATCGTTGTCGTAATCGCCGGAAGTGGCACCACGTCCGACGTATTTCTTTCTGAAGTAAGGGCCCGATTTATCCGCGACGTCCACAAAACGTCCCGTGCCGTCGTTTCGCATGAGCACATCTTCTTCCGTATATTCATGATGGGCGTTGCCGTTGGCGATGAAGATATCCAAATAACCGTCGCAGTCATAATCGAACAGGACGCCGCCCCACCCGGTGTACTGCCCGCAGACGACCGCAAGGTTGGCCGGTTCCGTGCGGTCTTCGAAATAGTCCTTTCTGTTCATTAGAAGACAGCCGTATCCCATGTCGGGAATGTAAATATCGAGCCAGCCGTCACGGTCTATATCCCCAATCGCCGGCCCCATCGAAGAAACCCCCTGCCCCCCTTCGCCGAAAGCCAGGCCCATCATAAGACCTTCGCTTTCGAATGTCCCTTTGCCCGTGTTCTTAAAATAGTAGTTCTCCATTGCGTCGTTGGGAATGTAGAGGTCCGGGAATCCATCGTTATTCAGGTCTGCGACGGTCGCGCTCATCGCTCGTCCGTTTGGCTGGAAGATTCCCGCTTCTTTGGTGACATCGGTAAAAGTCCCATTACCGTTGTTACGGTACAGGGTATCCGGCTGGCCTCTGTAGCTGAGGGGGCCGGGATAACCCGCCGCCGCATAATAAGAACGAAATTTGCCGCTGTCATATTCGAGATAATTTCCGACATAAACATCAAGGTCTCCATCGCCATCATAATCAAACCACGGCGCCGAAAGGCTCCAGTTGGAATTCGCAAGCCCTGAGGATTCGGATATTTCGGCAAAGGTCCCGTTCCCATTATTGCGGTAAAAAACATTCGGCCCGTAATTCAGAACATAAAGGTCAAGGTCGCCATCTTTGTCAAAATCCGCTGCTGAGCAGCCGAATCCAAAACCTTCGTGGCCGACACCGGCTTCTTTGGTGACGTCGCTGAACGTTCCATCCCCATTATTTCGATAAAGTGAGTTGGTAAGTTTTCCTCTCAGCGTCCGGCCCCGATTATCGTTGACGTTTTTCAGCCAACACCCATTGACGAAGTAAATATCAAGCCAGCCGTCTCCGTTATAGTCAAAGAACATTGCTCCGGCGCCCGTGCCCTCGACGATGTTGCTGAGGTCGAAGTCCCCATAGCTATGCTTGAAGTTAATACCGGCCTGTTTGGTCACATCGGTAAAAACCGGCAAAGCTTGCTCTGCACCGCTGCTGACTGAAACCTGAAACATCAGCACAAATATTAGAAATCTCAACGAATTCACTGGCTGTTTCCTCCATTGTCCCGTTTGGATTTCCGCAGGTTATCCGGGATACCATCCCAAAGAGCCCCCATATCGATCCATTCGGCGAAGGTTCGTTTCTCATCTTTGGTCAACGCATCATTCCCATCCGGCGGCATTCGAGGTATCTTTTGTAATGAAAATGTATTGTCCCACGGCCTTGAGGTATTTCGCCCGAATATGCGCCATATAAGAAGGCTGGCCCGCGCCTTGCCCGGATGGACATATTTCCCAGAGCCCGGCCGGTCCCCCGGGGCAAGAAGGCTCTCATAACTTCGATTAAAGCAGGCTTTATCGCCGGCTTGAGCGGCGGATGAGAGATCGTCTGTAAGGCACAGAGCAGGAACAGCCCGGCTGTGGCATCGGACGCAATTTTTTGCTATGATCGGCATAACATCCCGCCGGAAATCAACTGTTCGCCTTTGCTCAGCAGGTAAGCTGAGCTTGACGGAAGGATTAGTAACAGCTTTTACTAAAACATTCTCCGGCGTAAGCTCGCCATCTTCGTGACAACCAATACAGCCTCTCGGTTCATGATTCCCGGTCCAAATCCAGCCGCAGCTTCGCAAAGCTATACCGTCAGCGTCTATCGTTTGAAGCTCAACAGGAGTGTTGGCAGGTATCTCAATATTGAATGAGCCATCCGGTTCGATCTCTATTTCACCGAGAATTCGTCGCTGCACCACAGGCGCGGGCACAACGTGAGAGTCCCCCGCGCCTCGTCTCCGCTCGGCATGAAGTTTTTCTTCACCCCGAGCGTAGTCGAAGGGCGGCAAGAGGCCTTCAAGAACGCGAAGTCTTTTAACCGTTTTGGGCGGCATCCACTCCGGCTTATCAAAATCGGAAATATAAATATCCAAACAATAGAGTTTGCCGTTGGGATCCTTTTCTGTGACCACACTCGAGCGTCCATCCGGTTCGGGACGGGGATACACAATCTTTGCCTGTATGTCATGATAGCCGGGGTTGTCAAAAATCTTCTCAAGTTGTCCGCTGGAAGGATCGAGACGGTAAACACCGTGCGTATCCGTATCATCGCTCGATCTTCGAGATACAAGTATTCTTCCATCGGCAAGCGGTGAAGGAGAATGGAACAAGCCGTCTGATTCCCTTGTGATCTGTCGATAAGAATGAAGTGGTCTTCGCAGAAGCGTACTTCCGATGCTGCCGGCTCCGTCCCAGGCAAGCCGGTCGGCTTCGATAAAAACAGCCAGTCCTTTTGTCGTTGTGCAGGGCATACGTTTGATTCGCTTGCCCTTATCGGTGTGAAATGCCGCATAATCGGTACCGTCAATGTTAATCCCGAACAGGGAAATGCATCCGGGAAGTTCCGGATCGAGCGTGGAGCGATGCCGGCTCGCAAAGAGCAGGCGCCCATCGGGCATGATGAACGGATCCATATTGCAGGACAGGTTGAAGGTCAGGCGGCGCACCTCCGAACCGTCGAGCTTGCAGGAATACAGATTTGTGGTCATGCCGGCACCATATTCATCCGAAGCACCGTTTTGCACACCCACAAAAGTCAATTGGTACCAGGGCTCCGGAGAAACAATCGTATACAGCATTGCCTGGTAATCCGGGCTTCGGCAGTTGCCTATACCGTCTGTGATCTGCCTTACATTCGAGCCGTCTATCTCCATTTCATAGATGTTCCAGTTATCGCCGGGCGCCCTCTTTCCGGCAAAAAGAATATGCGAGGCATCGAATGATATCGACGGATCGCAAGCGCTGTGGAAATCCCGGCTCATTTCTTTCAGGGCCGAATCCGGGTATACCTTAACAAGGCGTGCGCCTTCGCCTAAATCCAGGAACCAATTGGCCGCGGTTTCCTGACGCTCAAGGGCCGGTCCGGTCCGTTGATTCGATACCCGAGGGATTTGTGTGACAATAAAGGCATTATCAAGGGGGCCCTGGAGTGGTGATACCGAAGCGGTGCTCTGGCCCGAAGCCTGTGTGACAATTCCGCTAAAAATAAGAATATAACCGCAGATAAAAAGATTTAAAAGATGTCTACGGCAATATTCATTATGTCCAAAACGAGCTCTGTTCACTTAACCTCCTTTTTATTGAAAGGGGATAAGTTTACACTCCAGGAGTCTTACCCCAGAGTTCCAAATTGCATGAGATTGGAATTAGAGTACGTTCCATACCAAGATACACTCTTAAGACGATGCCTGAGCACGATGCTTTTAATATATCCGGAAAAAGGAAATTGAGCAAGTAGAATCTCACTGTCAGAAAAGCGCTGGGTGTGGCCGGATTTTCCGGCAGGGCCATGCTGCATGTTTTCGGCTCTCCCAATAGCTATTCCAGGTATTTGACTGTTGCAGAGCGACTAACGCCATTATGGCATCTGCACAGGGACGATCTCCCTGATCGATTCCAATGTGCCATATCACTATGGAGATATCGGCATATGTCTCTACTTACATTAACAATCTTGACAGAGTACTCGGCAGCAATAAACAGGTTTCCAGTATCTGCTCAGAAGGTTATTGACACTTGCTTTTCGAAGCTCATGGTCATTTGCATTAGCCGCCAGTAGCTGAATCGACCTGAGCTACCTGACTTCCAGATCGAAACTCTCCGAATGGCTGTTAAACTCCGGAGCGTACATGCACTGTATAGCGGCCATGCCTGTTTGGTATTTTCCCTTGTGTTGGATACGGGTACTGTATTCGAAGACATACACGCCCTTGGGCAGATAGTCCATGAAAAAGTGCGTCGCAGTGTCACGCGTGCTCTCATAGTAACCCAAACCGTCCTGGTACCGGTAGCGACTGAGAACGTTGACCGGTTCGGTGCCGCTGCCCCTTTGGTCTTTGAGGTGGACGTATTCCATATCGCGGTCCACCCGCAATTCGATGCGTACGACCAGCTCGTCGCCCACGGCAAGCTGACCCTGGACGGGATTCAGGACCTGGCCCTGGTCTGTTGTGTTCTTGACGAACAAGGTCTTTTTGAGCTGCAGCGGTGTGCCTTCATACGGTGTGACTTTGCTCATATCCTCAAGATACTGCCAGTGCACGCTGCCCCAACTAACGCCTTCATCAACCTTCCTGACCGTGATTTGGCCCATGGCGGGCTCGATCTCCCGGCGGATGAAACGCTCTTCGTAGAAACCCGTGCCGGCTTCGACCTGTTCGGGCTGTATCCATTGCCCCCCCAGCGCCACCTCGACCAGGGCGTCGGAGGCGAGGAAATCGGCGCCTCGCAGGAGCAATCCATAAATCGCATCGGCCGTGGCCTTGGTGGTTTTCCAATCCTGGGTCTGTTTCTGTTTGAGCAGCCAAACCCTGCAATCCTCGACTGCCTGCGCATCGCCTGAGACCTCGTCAAAAGCCTCAATCATCATGGCCTGAGTTTCAATCGGAGCGCGATACCACCACCAACTGCGCTCAGTGTCACGCCAGTACATGCCGAGCTCATCGTCGGTGACGCTGTATTCCCGAATCGACTGCATAATCTGGCCGGGGACCTGAAGATCGCCGAAGCGTTTGAGTGCAATGGCCAGGTGGGCCTGAGACTGGCGCCACAGTTTGGGCCAGTATTGACGGGCCTGGTCGAGCCAGTAGTCGAGGGCCTCCTGGTATTGGGTGCTCACGGGCTTATCGGCAAGGAAGAAGCTGCGGCCGTAAAGGTAGAGCGCGATCGTGGAGCTAAGATGGTTCTCGTCTTTATCGCCGTGTTCGAGAATCCAGCGATATCGCTCGTCCATCCATTTGTCCAGAGCGCCCAGTGCCTTGATCGCACAACTGACATCCATCTGATTGACGCCCAGGTGACGCAGACGCCCGAATCCCGTAGTGATATAAAGGGTAATATATTCGCTACCGCGGCAGCCAGGGAACCAGGGCCACAAACCGCTGCCCAGTTGCATTTGTTGGAGTTTGAATAGTGCGCGCGAGGTTTCGTTGTTGAGCCGATTCTCATCGAACAGGATTCCCACGTTTTTGCGTGCCTGAGACTCGGCCATAGCTTGTCTTAACCAGGGAGTTTCCTCCAGGGTTACGGCCTTGAGGTCTTCGTTCTTTTCAAGGGGACTATCCAGAGCCGGCGTGGCTTTCCACTGGTCAAAGATACGCCGAATTTTGGGATCTGCATTGGCTATATAAGAGGCCAGGGTATTGGCATAGAGCCGGTTGAAGACCTGCTCGCTGCACTCGTACGGATATTCCATCAGGTAAGGCAAAGCCATTACCGCATACCACGCGGGCTGTGAGACCATCTGCACGGTGAGGCTCTGGTGAAGCAGAGTCTGCGACTGGCCCGAGTTCAGAAGTTTGGTGAATTCGAATTCCTTCGTCTGCGGGCCGCGTACGGGCAGGGGCAGAGATTCAGTCACCAGGATTCGTCGGCTCAATACGGGCAGATATCCTTCCTCGCCGTCACTGAGCCGGCTCGTAGCACCCACGGCCTTGTAAGTGAGAAAATCACATTCGTCCGGTATGGTCAACCGCCACGAATACGTGCGTGACTCCTGGCTGGGCACATCGAATGTTTGCTCCGGGGACAAATTGCCCAATGCCTCGTCGCGGGGCTCCAGGGTGCGCGCATCGGCCAAAATGAGGCTCACTTTGCCCGTCTGGCGGGCGGCGGACTGGTTGGTGACCTTGACTGTGAACTCGATGATGTCACCTTCGCGCACGAACCGCGGCGGATTGGGCTCGACCATCAGGTCTTTGGCTGTGACGGTCGTGTCCGTTAAAAAGCCGCTGCGCAGTTGGTTGTCGTGGGCAAAGCCCATGAACCGCCATTCGGTCAGGGCCTCCGGTATGGTAAACTCAATCCGGACCACGCCTTCGGCATCGGACAGAAGGTGCGGGAAGAAGAACGCTGTCTCGTTGAGGTTCTTGCGTGCAGAAACCTGGCCAAGGTCCGGAGCCGGTTCCGGACCGGCTTTATCTTCCTGCCCTTGATCGTTTTCTGAGTAAGAAGTAGTAGTTTCATCGCCACTATAGGATGGATAGGATGGATCAGAGCCTCCAGTACGGCCTCCAGGCGACGGAACAGCGCCGGCACCACTCCAGCCATAATACGAATAGACAATTTCATAAGGGAAATGGCGATAGTAGAACATCGTAGAGAGGTAATCCACACTCCAGTCGTTAAGAACGGTGAGCAACGTAATCACGCCGTTCTGGAATCTGCTATCCAGCCGTGGCGACTCGCGGCGAAAGCCGGCGAAACCCTGCGGCCAATCGTGTTGTAGGTACTGGTCCAGGGATGCGTCATACATTCCTGCCACCATCTCGGCGACTGCCTTGCTCGCGTCCGATCCTGTGATTACCGCGGTCCAAACTTCCTCCTGTCCCGGCTCCAGCAGAGACCTGAAACGCTCCCACTGTATAGTAAGCTGCTGATTGGTCCAGGGCACGTCCACGATCCGCTCGTTTATATAGGGGAGGTTCTCGCGCACGTACGTAACGCGCAACGTGAATCCGCCGCGCATGTACTCTGTAACCTCCTCCTCGATAACCTCCTGGGTTCGGTTGGGATCCGTCCACCACGCACGCAGGAGCTCACCCCTGCACTCTAATTCCACATAGGCCCGGCCGGTGTCGTATCCTGTGCCCCACAGGGCCATGAACGATTCGCCCGGCTCAAGAGACCACGTGGGCGCGGCGAAGTGATTAGCCACACGCACGCTAAAATATTCTGACTGGGGATCTACGACGTGGATAGTATGCTGCGCAGCGACCGGTTTTCCGAAGCGGTCCTGAGTCTGCAGCACAGCCCGATAGACGCCTGCTTGAAGTGTCATAGGCAGCACGGCCAGACCTTGAGCATCAGTCTGAAATGAGTGCTCGCCGATCAGGTCGGCCGGCTCCCATGCATTCGGATCGGATGGATCCGGCTGTGATCCTGCCGATCCCAGGCTGGGACGAATGACCTTTTCCGGCTGTTTCAGCGTGTAGACATGGACTTTGCCCGCGGCAGGCTCGGCCTGGCCATCGATGGATTGAGTAGTGACAATAAGCTCCACCGGTTCATCCGGAGTCTGCCAGGCGTCTGCATGTATGGCTGCCTCAAGCGCGGTATAGCCGGCGCGGACCACGTGCTCGCCCGAGCGCGTTTCGCCTGTCGTGTCGGTCACATCGGCGTGAACACGGTACGCAAATACAGGTTCATCTTCTTCCAGAATGGACAGATCGGGCTTTGCCGTGAAAGGAATGGAGAACGAGCCGTCGGCTTCTGTGATTGCTGAGCCGTGCGCAATGACCTGTTCGGCTCCGTAGGAAGGATAGCTCCAACGGGCCCACCAACACCAGATGGGAAATCGAACCTGCCGCACGACGCTCCATTTGACCTGGGCCCCACCGATGGCCGCCCCGGTGTACGCAGTCGCCTTGCCCGGCACTGCGACCTCGGTGTCGAGCCTGGGCGCTTCGGCGGGCGCGTCGAGCTGGACGCGGAATTTGGGACGCTTGTATTCCTCCACGTTGAAGTTTGCCCATCCCCAGAGGTCGGGGCCGTCCTGTGCGCGGAGGGACATTCGGCCCATCAGGCGGTCGCGCGGGGCCGTGAAGCTGCCGCTGAAGGCGCCGTAGTCGTTGCAACCGTGCTCTTGGCGCGCAATCTCCTGCCCACTGGTGTCTCGGAACACTACGGTCAACGACCGGCCCGCAAGCGTCTGGTAGTTGTCACCGGCCGGATCCGTATGAATACAAATCCCTTTATAGTGGATGGTCTGGCCCGGGCGATACAGCGACCGGTCTGTGAAGAAGATTGTGCGTTCCTGTGGTTTCGGATCGCTTCGCGGGGGGGTAGCCCGGACCGTATTCCAACTGGCCAGTAATTGACCTTGGTATTCGGCAACAATGAGGGCTGAGTCCTGACCCATATGATATGTGAATGTGAATAACCCATTCTCGTCGGTGCTTACCTGACCGTCTGGCCGGTACCTCAATGTGCTTTGGTCGTATATCCAGCGAGTGACTGTCGCTCCGGCAAGTGGAGCGCCGCTCTCGGCGTCGAGCACAAACCCATCGACCGAGCCGTCATGACCATGCTCGCGCAGAACCAGTGCCAAATCACTGACCTGGACGGGCGCTATACTGACTTTGTTGTCGGTCTTCTCAAAAGCAGGATCGTGACTGGCGATCAGGAAGTAGAAGCCCTTGTCCAGGTCTTCGGGTGCAGCCAGCGCCTCAGTACGCTGCTGATAATCAGTAGTAGCAGGCAAGTCAGCACTCCACTCGAGCGCCGGTTGAAGCTTGAGCATAGCTTCCAGATCAACGCTGTTAATATACAACCAGGTCTCGAACGAAAAGGGTACGGCCCTGAAGAAGACCCGGGTTACATTGCGATAAGTGACGTTGATGTCCTGCGGCGTATCGCTCCACACCCACTCTGTCTTGATCGTGGCGGATTTGGCCTCGATTTGCTGGATAAGGTTGTAACACCTCACTCCGCCGGTGCTGTCCGGATACGTCTTCCATCCCCGGCTCGCCAGCACGTGTGCCCGGGCGTAGTCTCCTTGCGCGTGTACGACCCTGGCCCACTCGTACAATGCCCGAGCAGCGATCTCGGAGTCTGCCCACAAATCCACGAACCGCGCCAGTGCCGCGATGTAAAAGGCGGCCTTGTCAGGCCCCAATGCCTGGTTGTTGCCGAACATTAGCCTGTTCAAATCCGCATCAATGAAAGCGCTTTTATCGGAGTCGTCTTGATGGAAGGCCAGCAAATCCTGATACAGACCGATGGCCTTAAGCTTGGCCGAATCCGTGTCCGAGGTCTCGGGCTGCCATGCGAGAAACTCGGCAACGGATCCGAAGACAGGACTGTCGGCCATGATTTCAAATGTATCCTGAGGTACGGTGCCGGCCTGTTCGCCCGCACTGTAAAAGGACAACGCTTCAAAGACCAAAAAATCGTAGAGCGTCGGCCGGTAGCTGTCCGGGACAGTTCCTTGTTCCAGCAAATCGTCCCACTCATCGACAGGGATTGTCTTTAGCTCCTGCTCTGCTCCCAGGGCCAGCGTGAAGTGCAGGTCGATCTCCGCCAGGATACGGGGCAGGTCCCATGTTGTAATATCCGCTCCGGGCGGTTCGGCGGTCTGGGTCCGCTGAATGAATCGCCAACTATTTTGCTTGAAATACTGCCAGTACCAATGAGCCAGAATCGTTTCCATTACCGGCTTCATTGGTTCGGGCGCCTCTGCAATCTCTGTCTCCAAAAGGACAATCTGCTCCTCGGCTTTACCCCCTTGAATCTGGCCCTCCAGCGCGATTTTCAGACAGACGGCCCTGGTTGCCTCCGCATAAGCCTGATCCTCTATGGCTCCCGGGATGATCTCGTCCAGAACCGCCATGGCGGTCCTGGGCAGCCTGTTTTGAATCGCCTCGTCCACCTGGTCCCACAGGCTGTCCCGCGTTTCCGCAGCAGACAGATGTCCGGCAACTACCAACAGAAGCAGCACACAGAGCAGCCGTCCGGCATGATTTGCTTTTCCTATCATTTTGGTGTCCTCTCAAAAAGAGCTATAAAATAAAATATAATAACGCTCCAGCTTACGCAGCCGCAGCATATTTGCATTATCAAGCGGATAATTTAGTAAAAGATGTCTAAGTGCAGAGGCAAAATGGTGATTTGGGACAAAGTATTTCCTTGCCTGATCAAAATGCCGTAAACTCAACCAATGAAAGCACATACCGACGTTCCTATTGTGCTAATCCGGCTCTCCTCAGGAATAATGCCCAGAGCACAAAACGAAATCAATACAAAAGGAAAAACTCTTATTTTGTTAAGGGCAGGACCAGTATGAAATAAACGTATGAATTATAATGGCACGCAAAATATGATAGGTTTTGGCCTGCCTTTCAATATTCATATACTATTGTACCGATAATATTGTTCGTTCGCAAGGTTTTTTTTACTTGTTCGTTATATTAGGCACCTCTGCTCAACAGTTATATCCTCCTTGTATCTATTTTTCGGCAAGAATGCCCGGTCTAATTAATCAGTTCTTGTTGCGGAAACAGTGTTTGTCATTCCCGCGGAAGCGGGAATCCAGTTTTTTTCGCCCTGGACCCCTGCTTTCGCAGGGTACATGTTTAGCCGGCCTCTGGCATTCTCGACCATCCCCAAAGCCTGCGGCTTTGAGGCTGCCACCCGTTTTCCATCAATTCTATTGGGTGGCAGCCTCATCCCGATTGTCGTTTATCTCCGATGGGGATGGTTTTTCCCTGGCTAAACACGTACTTCGCAGGGGTGACACTGTGGTTCCTCGCTTTCCGCAACAGGAACTAATCAGGATATTTTATTTCTCAGAGGAAACGTAAAATGACATACTACCGAGAAATCTTTCCAATTCGTAAGGTTTGGGCAATGCAGAGTATGACTGTACTCTCGTGTGATCAATAACCTGGAATGCATATCTACGACAATAGCTTCCAATTCGTTTATAACAAAGATCAAAACTCACACACGATGCTCACAGAGTACAGTCATACCTGATTGCGAACAGCAGTCACACGTCCCCTCGGTTTTTCCACTCTAACCGGAGAATCGCAACTGTCTCAATTGCCGAAGATCGCTCCAGCAGTCTCAAAAAACACGCTTCATTTACCCTGTACTGCGCCTTCTGGATTCTCGCCTGGTGCCTGTTACTTTCGACGTACCTCGGGACGTTTTCACTTCGCCCGTGAGCTTGGAATCTGCGATCTTTCCTTCGAAGCTCGTTTCAAATTCCTGGTCGCCGAATTTCATGACATACTTGAAGCTCACCTTGTCACCATCGAGATTAATCTTCTTGATCAGAGTGGACCCGTAGAGCGCGCTCATGTCCGAATTGACTCTCAGTCTCTGCTTGCGGGCACCCCGCTCGGATTCGATATCGAGATTCCACGTGCCGATAACCGAAGCGCCGACCCGTGTTCCCGTGGCGGCAGATTCGCCGCGGTCGCTCTTGAATACTCCTTCGAGCGAAGTATTGCCGAGTGTTCCTTCGAATGCCATTTCCATTTGACCGTCGTCTCTCTGGATAACTCTCTTAAACGTCAGCTTCCGGTCTTCGTATTTCACGTCTGAAACCTTACTCTCACCCCTGGAGCTTTTCCACATGCCGCTGAGATTACCTTCCTTGTCGGCGGTAATCGTGAGAGTTCCCGTGTACTCTCTTTCGCCGGCTTTGATCTTCATCTCCCAGCTTCCAACTCCCCGCGGGATTCTCGGGGCCCGTTTGCCCTTTATTTCCGTCTCGCCCTGGTCGCTCATCATGAGCCCCGTAATCTCGCCCTGCTCGATTGCGCCTGTGAACTTCGACGTTCTCTCTTCGCCCCCGAAGCGGGTGACCTGCGTGAAGCTGAGCTTATTGTCTTCGAACTTCACATCCTTGAGCTCATTCATTCCCCAGAAACTGATCCATTGGCCGGTGTATTGACCTTCCTGGTTCCTGGAAAACGCCAGGATCGACTCAAACTCCCGCTCGCCAAATTTCATTTTGATCTGCCAGTCGCCGTACAGCCCGCCTCTGCGGGACTGGGACTGAGCCGACGCCTGTACGGGCAGGATCAACGGCACAACCAGCGAACAGACCAGTGCAACCATTAGAAGTGTTTTGCGTTCCATAATTCTTGCCTCCAAAAAAATATAGTTTGAACTGCCCCCACTATTCTGAAGCTGCGATACAATAAAGATTCTGCTTTCCCTTGATGTACATTTCGTCACCGACAAACGCGGGCGAACAATCGATTTTGTCATCGAGGGTATTGACGGCCAGCACCTCGAATTTGTCGGAGGATTTGAGCACGTAACTCACACCGTTTCTGCCCACAAAATATATGCGGCCGGCCGCCGCCGTGGGAGAAGCATAGACTCCTTTCATTTCATCCATCTTCTGTTTGACAAAATGAGGCCCTCCTGTTTTGGCGTCGTAACAGGATACGACTCCCTGATTGACCGAACAGACATATAGCTTGTCGCCGTAAAGAATCGGTGACGGCACATAGGGCGTTGCTTCTTTGACATGCCACTTAACAGCATCGGTATCGCTCAGGTCGCCTGTACGATCCAATTCGATAGCCTGCAGAGAACTGCCTCGAAAGCCGCTTGTACAATAAACCATCCCCAGACCTGTCACCGGCGAGGGAATCACGTTTCGAGTCTGGCCGCTGCACTGCCAGATAATATCTCCCGTTTCGAAATCATAACTGCGAATCAGATTTGTAGCACTGGTGACAACCTGCATTTTTCCGTCAACTTCGACGGGCAGTGGTGTGGCCCATGAAGTGGCTTCATCGCGATCCTTTCTCCAGACAATCTCACCCGTCTCTTTGTTTAGCGCTACGATAAAAGATTCTCCTTCGTGATCTCTTACGACAATTACCGCATCGCCCGCTACAGCCAGCGAACCACCCTCGCCAAAACCCATAATCGTATTCATCCGGCCGATATCCTTGCTCCACTTCGGATTGCCGTCCATGTCAAAGCAATGTAGTCCGCGTGAGCCAAAGTTTGTCCATACAAGTCTGCCGTCTGTTACCGGCGAGAAAGAAGCGAAACCGTGATCATTATGATGTCCCTGGTGAGGCAACACTTCGCGGATTGTTTTCTGCCATAGCTGCCTGCCGGAATTTCTGTCCAAACAAACAAGGTTGAATTTATAGATGTTAGTTGGAGGCGAACCTCCGGGGCATCTTCTACTTCTCGTACCCTCACTTGTGCTCGGCGCTTCAGGTTTGCCCTGCACGTCAGTTTTAATCGCCGTTTGGAAGAATATCTTATCTTTCCAGATAATCGGCGATGAATTCGAGGCGTCCCCGGTCAGCTTGACCTTCCATTTGATATTCTCCGTTTCGCTCCATGTTAATGGCGGATTACCTTTTGGAGAGACTCCGCTATAATTCGGTCCACGCCATGTCGGCCAGTAATCATCGGCCGAATCCCCGAATACATCGAAATTAATCAAAACAAGAACTGCAATCATTTGAAATAAAACAAATCTCTTCATAACACCCTTTCATTCCACCGGAATTTCCCATATAGCATTAGATTTCCTCACTCAACGAAGTCACTAAGCTTCATTTCGAACAGCAAACCAAATCCGTGTCAGAAAGAGCTTAGACAACTACTATTGATATTTGCTTTAAGCAGTCAGACGTCTCTACCAGGTGAAATATTGCAAAAAAATTCATAGAAAACTAATAATCTTCGCCAGATTCAAGATTTTCATCATCAGAAGCTTCGAGACACTACATAACTTAAAAGATCGATGCCACCTTCTGTACGCCGCCTGACTCAAAACCTTGATTTGATGTCACTTGTACATATCCGGCAGGTCTTCCATGAACAATGTAATCGGATCCGCTTCAAAGGTCTTGAAGTTCTCTACAGTCGCCGCGCCGGGGAAGGCGGCGTAGTTCTGACGCTTGTCGGCATTTCGCCAGACCAGAACCCATGCAATCTTTTTTGTCGAGGGGCCGGACTTGATTACTTCGAGCAGTATGTCGGTCCACCATTTTGCATTGGCGGGGCCCTGACCGACACCTGTTTCGGTGAAGGCTGCGATTTTGTTCCGCTCCTCGGCCAATGAGACCACGGTCTCCAATGCTTGCCGTGCCTGGTCTTTTGTCTTTATTGACCTGAAATACCCGTAGTTGTCGTGACCGATGATATCGATGTAATCGTCGCCGGGATAGCGTTCGAGGTACTCCCGGCGATCTTTGAAACGGTCGGGAGAGTAGGCGGTGATAATGTTATGCAGACCTTTCGTCTTTCTCAGGTAATCGATGGTAAAGCGCCAAATCTGTTTGTATTCATCCGGCGTACACCACTTGGCTCCCCACCAGAACCAGTTGCCGTTGTGCTCGTGGAATGGCCGAAAGATGATGGGGACAGGTTCGCCCCCTGGACCTTTCAGGTCGGCGAAAAAGGCTGCGACCTCATCAAGCTTGGCCTTATAAGTCTCGTGCAGGTCCCCATCGGGCAACAGACGATTCACAACCTTTTTCCGGGTCCATGAGTTTTCTTTTGTGCCGGGAATGCGGGCGTGCCAGCTTATCGTACTAATTCCGCCTTTTTCATAGCCCTTCGCGATCCATATCTTCATATTCTCAAACGGGACATCGTCGATGTTCGCCGCTGTGCCGATATGGCCGATATCCCAGCCGAAAACCGCGGGGAACTTGCCACAAACACGGTGAACATCGCTGTCGAAATCCTTGTCGGTCGACTTCCATCCCACACCATAAGCCAGCGTATCCTCATGGCCGAACAGGACACCTTCATTCGTTACCTTATGAAGGTTTCGATAGAGGGCTTTGGTTTCAGGAGTGGCCTGTGGATCGGTCAGCTTTAGCGTCGAATTAGAACCGCCTTCAGCACCGAGGGAAACGCCCAATGTCATCAGAGTAATCCAGCAGATTATTAATCTTTTCATTTTATGTCTCCTTTTTAAATTTTGCTTTGTTTACAGAATGTCTCTACGCAAGAGGCTTCCACCAGGAATTGGTGAGGTTTTTCTCAATCAATTCGCATCGCTGTTTGACGCATCGGCTGGATCGCAGCCCATCCGGCGGCGTGTTTGTAACGTAGTCCAGCAGCTTTTCCACTGAACTGGTTGCGACGTGAGTTCGCGTGTCGGATGAGCCGTAGTAGATAAAGACATCGCCATTATCGCGTGCGACCCAGCCATTGGAGAACAGCACATTGGAAACGTCGCCTATTCTTTCGTCCCCCTGAGGGGCCATGAAATACCCGCCGGGCTTTGCGATTACCTTCCAGGGCTCGCTCAGGTCGGTCAGGAATATGTATAAGACATAACGATACCCGGCCGCCGTATCGCGCACGCCGTGGGCCAAATGGAGCCAGCCCTTTTCCGTCTTGATGGGAACCGGTCCCTGACCGTTCTTGCCCTCGGTGATAGTGTGGTAGGTGCAGCGGTCAATAATCACCTCTTCAGTAATCCTGGCATGCTCGATATCTTCGCACAGTCCCCAGCCGATTCCCTCGCCGGTGCCGGTGGACTTGAAGTCGGCCATGGGCCGCGTGTAAAAGGCGTACTTGCCGTCGATGAACTCCGGGTGCAGCACGCAGTTCCGCTGCTGGGCCGAGGGAGTCTTGAGATCGCCCAGCCGCTCCCAAACCTTTAGATCCTTGGTGCGCGCCATGCCGCATCGAGCAATGGCGGCCGAGGAATCTTCCGGGTGATTCGGGTCATGAAGCTCGGCACAAAACAGCCCGTAGATCCAGCCGTCATCGTGTTTCGTTAAACGCATGTCATAGACGTTGGTCTCCTCCGGGTCCGCCGGCGGCATCTCTACGGGGTAATCCCAAAATCGAAAGCGGTCGATGCCGGTGCTGCTCTCGGCGACGGCAAAAAACGATTTACGATCGGCTCCCTCGACCCGCGCCAAAAGACAAATCCGGCCGTCTAATTCAATGGCTCCAACATTAAACGTGCTGTTTATACCCATGCGTTCGCAGAGCAGCGGATTCGTGGCAGGGTCGAGATCATATCGCCAGAAAACAGGAGTATGCGCCGCTGTTAGTACGGGATATTGATAACGCTGCACGATACCGTTTGTGTTCGTTGTCTTCTCGTTTGGCCGATTGATGAGAGCCTCATGCTCGGCCAGGAGCTGCTTGACTCGTTCTTTATATTCGTTTTCATTCATTTATTCTATCCTCCTGCTACCGTTATATTAGTTCGGATCCGCCGAAGCGATCTGCGGGAGTCTTCTTATTGTCTCCAAACATGTGCGCACGTTATGATACGGTCCCTTCCACTGTGAGACCTTCGGCTCTGTGGGATCGGGACAACCGGTCCGGTCGATCCGCCAGAACCACTCACCATGTTTCCTGTCGACAAAATATTTCTCGATAAAATCCCAGGCCTGCAGGGCCGCTTCGAGAAAAGACCGGTCGGAAGACAACTCGTAAGCGTTCAGAAAGCCTACTATACTCTCCGCCTGAGGCCACCACTCCCGGTTCGGATCTGTGACTTTTCCCGCCTGGCCTTCGTAACATAAACCGCCATCGTCGTCGAGAGCCTCGGCCAGAGTGACCCGGGCCAGACGCAGAGCTAATCTTTGAGCCCGTAATGTCACATTCGGATCGCCCAGAACTTCGGCAGCCTCGCACAGCAGCCAACTGGCTTCGATGTCATGACCGAATGTATAGTTGGCCGATTTGGGCTGCCACGCCTCGTCAAAAAAGTGATTCAGGTGGCCCGAGGCCTGGTCTGCAATTCGCTGATCGAACAAATCAATGAGTTCTGTCAAACGCTCCCGAAGCTGAGTATTGGGCCGGATGCGATAGAGATTCGTATAGGCCTCCAGCAGGTGCAGATGATTGTTCATAGACTTCTTCTCGTCCATGTCCTTGTCGCTGAGTCGCAAATCCTCGGCGACAGACCAGTTGCGGTTACAGACCTCGATATACCCCCCATAGGTCTGATCCCGGCTATTCGTTTCGATAAGATCGAACATCTGCCTGGCACGTTGAAGCGCCGGATCATTTTTAAAGGCCTGGCAGTACTCTGCCAGTGCATAGATATAGAAAGCCTGGCCGTAAATCTTCTTCTTGTCATCCAGAGGATGTCCCTGGAAGTCCACCTGCCAGAAAGTCCCGCCGTGCGAGCGATCCCAAAAGTATGCCTCAAGATAATCGTACGCGCGCCCGGCCATATCACGGCACCGATTATCTTCGTTAAATCGATACAAAGCTGAAAAGGTCCAAAGGACTCTGGCGTTCAGTATCAATCCCTTCGGGGCCCTGGGATCAATCGTTCCGTCATTGGACATTTGGCCTATAAATCCGCCGTACTTCGGATCGACCGACCTTTCAAGCCAGAATGGAACGAGATTATTCTCCAGTTCATTCCTTACGGCCAGACTAAATTGTTGTACCGTTTCATACAACATGATGATCCAGCACAAATCAGGATTTCATTAACGTGTCGAGGGCGTCCCGCCCTCGAATCGCGGGCAAGATGCCCGCGACACGATTTTCATTACTTGTCACTGGGAAGATGGTCGAACCAGCTCTTTTTGAGAATCAGTGTCGTTGCGAGAAGTATTGCTAACGTGCCGGCAATACCTCGGGGATTTTGAATCACGATATAGACTGGTAAAGCCACCAGGGTAATTTGCCAGATGATGCCCACAGCTACGTTGAACCAGTGACGGGCACAATCGGTATTTGGCTCAAAGCCGGGATCTTCAGCCTTTATTTTCTCTACGATCGGTTTCCAGAATCCCCAGGGACGAACGGTCATATAAAAGTCCTTGAGGATTTCTTCGTCCTCCGGCTTTGAAAGAAGCGTGCCCAGGAAACACCCCAGAACCGAAAACAGAAAGATAGCGGGAAAGGCATAGAGCGTATTTGTGCCGGGCCAGAAATGTTTCACGATGGGAGGGACTACAAGTGCCCCAAGGGTCCCGATTATCATTCCATAGAAAAAGCCGAAACCGTTGAACCGCCACCAGTGCCATTTCAGCAGATTGGCCGCTACATACCCACCGTACAGACCGCCCACAATCCAGAGCGTCACTTCAGTAATGCTCTCCGTCAGAAATCCAAAAACAATGCCCACGGCCACGACCAAAACGGAAGTAGCATAACTCATTAGGATCTGTAACTTGTTGGAGGCCGTCGGATTGATAAAGCGTTTGTATATATCATTCACGATATACGCCGGTCCGGCGTTAACTGTCGCCGCAAATGTGGACATAAAAGCCGCCAGCAATCCCGCCAGCAGCAGTCCGGTCAGACCCACCGGGATAATGGAGCTTTGTATAACAACCGGCAGGATCTGTTCAAAATCAGGCTGCACACCCTCTTGAACGGCAGTTGTCCACATGCCCTGAAGTGTTTCCCGCAGCGGGCCGAGAGCCAATATCGTCAAACCCGCCACTAACATATAGCGAGGGAAATATAAGACTACATTAACCGTCGCGCTCATCAGTGACGCTTCCCTGGGACTTCGCGTAGCCAGGACACGCTGCATATCGTAATTCGGTGCCGGCCCGGCCATACTGGCCATCACGCCCTTGAACAACATGAGCATCATAATCACGGTAAACAGAGAGAATCCATCCTTTGTGATACTGGACTGGACCATGTCGAACGCGCCGGACCAGTTCAAGTCGAGTCTCCACCCAAAAGAGAGGTTTTGCCATCCGGCCGGCACGACGGCATCGATCATCTCGGGACTGACATTATGGATAGCAATCACGCCCACGGTAATAGAGGCGATGGTCATAATAATGAATTGCAGCACCTCGGTCAGAACGACACTGTACATGCCGCCCTTGACAACGTAGAGCGTTGTTATCGTTAGTATGATCAGCGCATAGGTATTCTCGTGCAGGCTCCACGGCAGCAAAATCTGGGCGAACTTGCCGATACCTTTAAACGCGTAAGCAATCATGCCAATCACGTTTATCAGGGCAAAAATGACCACGCTGATATGGGCCAGGTTGGCGCCGGTGCCGCTACCAAACCGGGTCTTTATCCATTCGGCGCCGGTAAGTACATTGGAACGCCTCAGCCACATACCGACATAGACCATCAGAAATATCTGGTTAAATGTCGGCCAGACCCATGGAATCCACACGCTCTTAAGACCATAGACAAAACACAGGTACACCAGCCACATGGTCCCCGTGATGTCGAATTGACCCGATGCGTTCGAGATGCCGAGAATATACCACGGCAGGCTTTTGCCCCCGAGAAAATAGGAGTCCAGGTCCTTCGAGGCTCGCTTGGAGATCCAAAAGCCGATTAGAACCGTTAATACCAGATAGGTAAAGATGATGGCAATGTCAATATTATATAGATCCATGTGTTACCCCTGCACAAGTATTAATAATTCTTAATGTCGCGATAACCAGGTTATGAAACTTCTCAATGAGTCTACCATCTTTGACAGCATTTGTATACAAAGGAGTGATTGTCTATATGCCAAGCCACACAGCAGGGGCTTTTTTTCTTTGCTTTTCAAATAAAACGGTCTATACTGAAATTGATTAGTTTCTTTTACTGGCTGTAGTTACGAGAGTGATCGACGAACCAGGAGACAATTTCGCCGAACAGGTTAAGAAATATAAGTCATTTTCAAGGAAGGAAAAACAGATATGGGCGATAAGGGGAAAAAAGATAAAGGCAAAAAGGAACAACAGAAAAAGGCCAAGCTTAATCCAAAGGAAAAACGAAAGTTGAAAAAAGAAAAGAAGAATATATAAATGCCCGGTGGTGGACACGGTCAAAAAGCCATTGACGATGCGACAGAGATTGCTTTTCTCGCTTGCTAAAATTGTAGACCAGCCCCGCCAGCCAACCGGAAGAATCAGCAGTTGTGTCGTATCGATAACCTTTCGCCTGCACAACTCCTATCCTTTTACAACCTCGTGCTTTTTAATGAAATCCGGGTCAATATCCACGCCTAAACCCGGACCGGTGGGGACTTTAATCTTTCCATCCACGACGGACAGGGGCGATGTTTTACATTCGAATTGCACATTCGTGTTTAATCCTTTGAATTCGTGATGAGCAAGTGCATTGGGAAGAGCAGATACGAAGTGTATCATGTAGAGGTATCCGAGTCCTCCACCGGACATATGCGGCGTACAATCTTTTCCGAATGCCTGTGCCATACGCGCCACTTTCATCGAACGAATCATGCCGCCGAAATAATAATTATCGGGTTGAACAATTTGAAGACCGTCATTGGCAATCAGCCAGCGAAATCCGTGAAGGCTGTACTCCTGTTCGCCGCCTGCTATTGGGATGGTCAGTGCATCGGCAACCTGTTTAGTCTCTTCATACCAGTCGAAAAGAACAGGTTCTTCAAAAAAACCATAACGGTACTCTTGAAGTAATTTGCCAACGCGTATCGCCTCATCCACTGAGTAAAAACCGTTTGCATCGGCATACAAAGCCATCTTATCGCCAAAAGTTTCGCGGATGAGCGGAATGATTTTTTCGGTCCTTCCTTTTGGACCCACGGCATTAATGTCCTTCGTCATGAACATAAGTCCGCCGACTTTAATCTTAAGTGCGTGGGCGTTATATTCCGCGATATCCCTTTTTATCAGTTCCAGCGACTCGGCTACTGATTTTTCACGGTATTCCGTGGCCTGGTATACTGCAACCCGCGGGTGGTGGATTTCTCCGATCAACCGGCCGATGGACTTGTTGGCAATACGCCCTAACATATCGAGAATCGCAAACTCAATGGTGGCCAGGGGTATCCCGAGAGCCATGCCGCTTAATCTGAAATTGAGATTGTATATGTACACCTTTTCAAGCAGCAGGTCCAGGTCGCGTGCATCTTTATTAATAAAGAAAGGTTGCAGCGTATTAACAAAAATGGGATAGAGCGAATTCATCCCGCTGTGACCAACCGAAATACCCTCTGCACCATTAGCAGAACGCACCCGGCACAAAAAATTGTTCTTATAACGAAGCAATTCGAGGGTTTCGATGATGACCGGAGTAGTAAACAGCTCCTTTTTCAGTACCGGCTGTTTAAGTATTTCATCGAGCCGGGTGTAATCAGGTTTCCGGGCTCCTGAGCCGGACCCCCGAGCTTCGGAGCCGCCGGATGGCAGCGGCAATGCGGCGGCAAGACCACCGGTAAGACCAGTGCTTATAAAGTTTCGACGATTTGTTCTCATAATAAAATTCCCACTTTCTGCAACAGCTAAGGACTCCCTATTCTTTGCCAGCTCTTTTGCTTCGACTGTTATCGCTGAATACGTATAGGGAATTCTTTGGTAAGACTGACCGTTAGTTGTTAGTAGCGACGTCCGCCACGACCGCCACGGTCGGAACTATCACGTCTGTCTCTGTCGCCACGGTCGGAACTATCACGTCTGTCTCTGTCGCCACGGTCGCCACGGCCACCACGGTCGCCACGGTCGCCACGGCCACCACCGAAACCTTCTTTTTTGACTTGGTCACTGCTATGGCTTATTATCCTCTTACCCTCTTCAACCTTAATGGCGTTTCCCTTCAAATTTTTGCCATTCAGTTCGCTGATTGCGGCTTGGCCTTCATCCGAAACCAGCATTCCCACAAACCCAATTCCGTTTGATTCGCCCGTAACCCTGTTTCTTAAGATCTTGACGGATATGACCTGGCCAAAAGCTTCAAAAGCCTGACGCAAATCGTCTTCCGTTGTCTCGGGGGATAGATTTCCTACATAGATATTCATATAGATTTCCTTACTCTTACTTCTAATAGACATTTTTGCCGTTAAAAGGACTTTGCTTAACGGCTGATCTTTTCTTCCATTAAGATAGCAACTTTCGCTGACAAGTACAATTCTTTTTGACTATTCTTTGCCAGTATTATTCTTGACCGGCTATATCCCCCAAGGTTTATTAAGGTTTATTAGGACAGTCACCGTTTTCTGTGTACTGTCCCCAGCCATTAATAGGTGGCTGTGTCCCTAGTTTTCTGCCAGTACTGGCGAATTCACATGGTAAGTGCAACACTGATATAAAAGAGACATCGTGAGTCAAATCCGGTAGCTTGGAGTTGTTCAAAAGCTTCAGACTACGGAGAGCTCGCGATGACAGGCCGGCTTCCAGACATTCATCTGAATTGTATACGGATTTACGACCATCTTAAATGTTCTTGAATTATTCAGGCTCAGTGCTAATCTGTTGACAGGTATAAGAAATTAGAGGAGTTTTTAGAAAGGAAATCATGCGACACTTCATAACGACAATCGTTGCAGTTCTGCTCATCTTATCTTTGGCTGGCCGGTCTTTTGCCGGCACGGACATCCAGCAAAACGAACCGGCGGACAAAATCAAAGATGCCGAAATGACCTTGTCCCCCAACGGCCGGCTTGATGTCCTCTGGGACATGTCCAGGGCATATAGGGAAAAAACTTCTACATGCGAGCGTATTTGTATAAATGGTCTTTGGCGCTGGCAGCCCGCCTCCAACATCGCGGACAAAGTTCCAGCCGACGAATGGGGTCACTTCAAGGTGCCGGGCTCCTGGCCCGGAATCACCAGCTACATGCAGAAGGACTTCCAGACGGTTCACTCCCATCCGAAGTGGAAGAACGTTAGCCTGCGCGGCGTCACTGCAGCCTGGTATCAGCGCCGGATAACCGTGCCCGCGGAATGGGCGGACCGGCGTATCACAGTATCCGCTGAATACGTGAATTCATACGCCGCCGTATATATTGATGGAAAGAAGGCCGGTGAGATTCTTTTCCCGGCCGGAGAAGTTGACATCACGAATATGTGCCGGCCCGGGGGCACATACGTTCTTTCCCTGCACATCGTGTCACTGCCGCTGAAGGGCGTTATGCTCTCATACATCGACACGGCCTCGGCCAGGGAAGTAACGGGTTCGGTAGCACGGCGGGGTCTTTGCGGCGATGTCTTCCTGGTCGGCGCGCCCGCGGGGCCGCGACTGGCCGAGGTAAATGTCGACACCTCGGTGCGTAAATGGGAGATCACGTTCAACGCGTCTTTGAAGAATACCAAAGCGGGTGAGCCGTACTCGCTGATCGCCCGAATTACGCAGAAGGGTCACGACGTCAGGCAATTCAAAAGCTCAGCGTTCAAGACCGAGCAGCGGTTTTCGTTCACCGAGAAATGGAGGCCTGAGAAGCTCTGGGACATCCACACGCCTCAGAACATGTACGAGCTGCATTTGTCGCTGCTGGACGCCGGGGGCAACGTGCTGGATGAATTTCCTCCCATCCGCTTCGGATTCCGCGAGTTCCGGATCGACGGCCGGGATTTCTACCTGAACGGAAGCCGCATCTTCCTGTCCGCCCTACCGCTCGATAACGCACAGGTCGGGGCCGCGACGGCGACCTACGAGGCCGCAACTGAGAGCATGAAACGCCTCGGGACCTTCGGCATAAACTTCATGTACACTCACAACTACGGGTGTGAGCCGGGGGCGCACCTGAGCTTTTCGGAGATCCTGCGAGCCGCGGACGACATCGGAATGCTTCTCGCTCTTTCCATGCCGCATTTCAGCCATTACGACTGGGACGCCCCGGATGCCGACCAGAGCAACGGCTACGCGCGTCTGGCGGAATTCTACGCACGTGTCGCACAGAACCATCCATCGGTTGTAATGTACTCCACGAGCCACAACGCCACCGGCTACAACGAGGATATGAACCCGGACATGATGGACGGTCTTTACGATAAGCGGGACCGCTGGGCCCTGAACAATATGAAAAAGGCGCTCCGGGCCGAGTCCATAATCAAGCGTCTGGACCCAGGCCGCATCGTTTATCATCACGCATCGGGCAATCTCAGCTCGATGCACACGAGTAATTTTTACCCGAACTTCGTCCCGATCCAGGAGCTGTCCGATTGGTTCGAGCACTGGGCTGCCGAGGCCGTAAAACCGGTTTTCATGTGCGAATACGGGGCGCCGTTCACCTGGGACTGGGCGATGTACCGTGGGTGGTACAAGGGCAAAAGGGAGTTCGGCAGCGCCCCCGTGCCGTGGGAGTTCTGTCTTGCCGAGTGGAATGCGCAGTTCTTCGGAGACCGGGCCTTCCGGATCAGCGAAATGGAAAAAAGGAACCTGCGCTGGGAGTCAAAACAGTTCCGCGATGGAAAGACCTGGCATCGCTGGGACTATCCCCACAGGCTGGGATCGACCGACTTTCCCGAGCGCGAGCCGGTGTTTGAGATGTACTATACGGACAACTTCCGAGCATTCCGCACCTGGGGGGTATCGGCGAACTCTCCCTGGGAACATCACATCCTGTTCAAGCTGCGCCCGGGTATGGACAGAAACCGCAGGGAGGAGTTGAAGGTCGATTGGGAAAATCTCCAGCGGCCCGGATTCAGCCCCGATTACAAAGAGCAGCGCTATGAACGGATGGATTTGGCCTACGAAAGTTCGGACTGGATCCCGACCCCCGGAGCTAAGGCATTGATCCGAAACAACCGGCCTCTTTTGGCCTACATCGGCGGCAAGCCCACCCGCTTCACGAGTAAGGACCACAACTTCCTCGCCGGCGAGACAGTTGAAAAGCAGATCATCGTGATCAACAACTCGCGATTGCCGGTGAATTGTGAGTGCTCGTGGTCGCTGGCCCTTCCCGAGCCGGTAGTCGGTCACAGCAGGATTACTGTTGAAACCGGGCGGCAGGCGCGGATACCGATACGTTTCGCTCTGCCGCCGCGACTCAGGCCGGGCGAGTACAAGCTGAGCGCAAAAGTGCAATTCAATACCGGCGAAACACAGGAAGATGAATTTCCGATCCATGTGCTTGCCCGCCGGGCGTTCCCACGTACCGAGGTTAAGATCGCGATGTTCGATCCGAAAGGCCAGACGGCAGAATCTCTCAGAGATATGGGCGTCCTCTACGACACTGTGGATGCAAAGGCAGACCTTCAGGCGTATGAAGTGCTGATCATCGGCAAGGCCGCCCTTACTGTGGACGGGCCGGCGCCGGACGTCGGCCGTGTGCGAGATGAGCTAAAGGTAATCGTGTTCGAGCAGACGCCGGACGTATTGTCCAAACGTCTCGGCTTCCGTGTGGCAAAATATGGGCTTCGAAACGTCTTTCGCCGGGTGCCGGATCATCCGGCTCTAACAGGATTACAAACGGAGCACCTGAGGGACTGGCGAGGTGAAGCGACGATCCTTCCGCAGCGATTGAATTATAAGCTAAATCCCGATTTCAACAACGCGCCATCGGTTACCTGGTGCGGCATACCGGTTACCCGCGCGTGGCGCTGCGGCTGCCGCGGTAATGTCGCCTCGGTTCTTATCGAGAAGCCCGCATGCGGCGACTTCCTGCCAATCGTGGATGGCGGATTCAGCTTGCAGTACAGCCCGCTGCTGGAGTACCGGCAGGGCAAGGGGCTGGTGCTGTTCTGCCAGATGGACGTGACCGGGCGCACCCAGACCGATCCCGCAGCAGAGGTACTGATCTCTAATATCATCGAGTACGTCAGCGAGTGGAAGCCCTCGCCTCGGCGACAGGTGCTTTACGCCGGCGAGCCAAAAGGCATGACACACCTCCATGCAGCGGGATTTAGGCCCGGCTCTTACGGCGGTGAATTGAAAGCTAACCAGGTGTTAATCGTCGGGCCGGGCAGCATTGTGTCGCGGGCTTCCAGCCCGCGATTCGAGGGCGGGACGCCCTCGACACGTGGCGGACACCTGCTGGCTATCGGCCTGACCCGGGAAGATGCCGATGCGCTGCTGCCCTTTCATGTCTCGATGAACCAGGCAGAACACATTAACGCTTACTTCGATCCGCCGGGGGCGAACTCTTTGCTGGCGGGCGTCGGACCGGCGGACGTGCATAACCGCGACCCGCGCACAATCCAGCTTGTGTCCGGCGGCGCAAATACCGTAGGCAATGGCGTGCTTGCCGTTGCGAGGCAAGCTAACGTGGTCTTCTGCCAACTTGTACCCTGGCAGTTCGAATACCAAAACAACTTCGGGCTCAAGCGAACGTTTCGGCGCACCAGCTTTCTCGTGACACGGCTCCTCGGCAATCTGGGGGTGAGCGGCGAAACACCATTACTGGCCCGACTGTCAAGACCGGCTGAAAGCGACGAACCCAGCCGGTGGCTTCATGGCTTCTACCTGGATGAGCCCGAAGAATGGGATGACCCCTACCGCTTCTTCCGCTGGTAATACGTGCCCCCGGCAAGGCCCGGCACAATACTGAAATTACTGCCGCCAGAGTGACATCAAAATCGGGGTGATAGGATTCGAACCTACGGCCTCCTGCTCCCAAAGCAGGCGCTCTAGCCAAGCTGAGCTACACCCCGATAAACCCGGCGTCGCCGCCGGTTGTTGCCGCCCCGTATCGTTTATCAAAGAGCGTATCATGCGCAACAACGAGCATTCTACACGAAGCCAGCTTATATTGCAACAATTATAGTTCGTTCTGCGTTCTGCGTGCTGCGGACAGCATTTATTGAGGTTAAAAGAACTCAGAACGCGGAACGCAGAACACAGCACTAATTATGTCACGTGTGATAGTCGGCGTTGATTCTCACGTATTCGGCGCTCAAATCGCAGCCGTAGCAAAAATCGCTCGCCTTGCCCGCGCCCAAGTCCACTGTTATCGTATGCTCGGTCTGCGAGATGACTTTGCCGGCCTTGCCCGGATCGAACTTCGCCGGCTTGCCGTTTCTGAAAACGGTTATCTGCCCGAGCTTGCAGGACAGCTTATCGGGATTCAATTTCACGCCCACCGAGCCGGCGGCACAAATAATCCTGCCCCAGTTCGGATCGCCCCCGTGCACCGCGCATTTGACTAACGGATAGTCGGCGATGGCCCTGCACGCCTTAGCCGCATCGGCCTTGGTCGCGGCGCCTTTGACTACGACCTTGAACATCCGCGTTGCCCCCTCGGCGTCGAGCGCCATCTGCCGGGCCAGGTCGTCGCACAATTCGCCCAGCGCCTTTGCGAACTTTTTATATCGCGGGCACTTGCTAACGATCGGCCGATTGCCCGCAAGGCCGGAGGCTAAAATTATCGCCGTATCGTTCGTGCTCTGGTGAGCGTCCACGGTCAGCCTGTTCAGCGAATCGCCGATTGCAACCTTTAGCGCACTGCCTAACAGCGTCTTGCTTATAGCCGCGTCGGTCGTAATAAAACAAAGCGTCGTCGCCATATTCGGAGCAATCATTCCCGCCCCTTTGACCGCGCCGGCTATCATGACCTCGCAGCCGGAAATTTCGAGCACGCGGACGGCCTGCTTCGGCTTAGTATCGGTCGTCATTATCGCCTTTGCGAAATCCAGCCCCGCTTTCGATGAATCCGAAATCTGTGCCGCTGCTTTTTCGATGCCGGCGCTGATGTTTTGCATCGGCAAATGCTCGCCGATAATGCCGGTCGAGGCGACTAAAACATTTGCGATTTGCGATTTGCGATTTGCGATTTTTAGCTCTCGTGCTGTCTTGCTGCACATTGTAATTGCGTTTTTGATACCTTTTTCGCCCGTGCAGGCGTTGGCGTTGCCGGAATTGACGACTATCGCCGAGATACTGTTGCTCTTGACATGCTGCTTACAAACCGTGACCGCTGCCGAGACTATTTTGTTGGTCGTAAAGACCGCCGCGGCCTTTGCTCCGCTCGGGCAGACGAGCAATCCGAGGTCGTTTTTGCCCGATTTTTTAATGCCGCAACGCACACCAGCGGCCAAAAAGCCCTTCGGCGACGTAATTGTCTTGTTTTTCTTATGTTTATCCATAAGCATGAACCTAACAGAATCGCAAAACCGCTTCAAGTGAATTTGCCGGCAGCTATTCGCATTTCACATTAACCGCGGATTAACGCTGATAAACGCGGATTTTGTTTCACTACAAAGCATGCCCAGAGCATAGTCGATTGGGAACCTCCAAAATACGTCATTGCGAGGCCTGAAAGGCCGTGGCAATCTCTTCTGCCATAAGCGTAAAAGCCATAGTTGCCCCAAAATTGGCTTTGTTTGGCTTTGAATTGGCTTTGTTTTTTAGCCGCCCCGGCCCATCATAATCTCCGTAAACCATTGTTAATATTGACTTAACATTATTTTGGCCCTTTGAAAATTGGTCGAGTAGACGTACTATGGCCAGGCCACTTAGGTAATGTTTGTTTTCTCAGTTCCTCTTGCCTTTCGGTATCAAGAGTGCCACATTATCTTACCATAT
>Ga0307380_10000672_pt1 | contig 51880 bp, 44 predicted proteins | sample UN3MG_FD_202239 | JGI IMG/M metagenome (GOLD analysis project Ga0307380, IMG submission 202239) | Soil microbial communities from Risofladan, Vaasa, Finland - UN-3 | ecosystem: Environmental > Terrestrial > Soil > Coastal area > Acid sulfate soil | place: Finland: Risofladan, Vaasa | collected... | reverse complement strand
TCGCCATCCCTGTCGAGCAGGAGCCTTGGCGGAGGCTGATAATCCCTGCAACAAGCTGCAGGGTATTCTGGCGAAGGCGAATAAAGGCCGATCAACGGATCATCGCTTTACCCCACAAAGACCATGAAGGATAAAAGCAAAACCAAGGAGTGGCTCATAAGGGAACTTGCGGAACAGCGACAGCGGATAGTTGAATTGGAGCTATCAGAAGTGGAGCGCAAGCGGGCAGAGGAGGCCCTGCGGGAGTCGGAGGATGAATACCGAACCATCTTCGAGGCAACCGGCACCGCCACCGTCATTATTGAGGAGGATACAACCATATCCCTGGCAAATAGGGAATTTGAAAAGCTTTCAGGCTTCTCGAAACGTGAGGTGGAGGGCAAGAAACGGTGGACGGAATTTGTTGCGCGGAAGGATGATCTGGAACGTATGCTGGAATATCACACGGCGCGAAGGATTGACCCGGGTGCTGCTCCAAGGAACTATGAATTTAAGTTCATCGATAAGAGAGGCGTTACAAAAGAGATCTTCGCAACCTTCGCCGTGTTTCCAGAGACCAAGAAGAGCGTTGGATCTTTCCTTGATATCACCGAGCGGAAACAGAATGAGGAAGCCTTACGGAAATCTGAAGAACAGCTCCGGTTTCTCTCCACCCAGCTCATGAGTGCCCAGGAAAACGAGAGAAAGCGAATCGCCCAGGAGCTCCATGACGACCTCGGACAGATCCTGAGCGCAATCAAGTTTGGCGTGGAGGATGTATTGCATCAACTGGGCGAAGGCGTTGATACGCCTGGAGGAAAGACACTGAAGGCGCTTATTCCGGTAGTTCAAAACGGCGTTGAAGAAGTACGGCGCATCTGTATGGATTTGCACCCGTCCATCCTAGACGATCTGGGGATTTTGGCCACCATCTCCTGGTTTTGCCGTGAGTTTCAGGCAATATACTCCGGTATCAGGATCGAAAAGCAGATCGACGTCGATGAGCAAGAGGTACCGGACCTCCTGAAGATCGTTATTTACAGGGTGATGCAGGAGGCGTTGAACAATATTGGCAAGCATAGCGAGGCGGACCTGGTGCACCTTAGCCTGAGGAAACACGACAGCCGTATAGAGTTGACCATCAAGGATAACGGGCGCGGTTTTGACCTGGAAGTTGCGCGGAGTGCCGAGCGTGCAAAGAGAGGTTTAGGTCTTGCCAGCATGAAAGAGCGTGTCGACTATTCAGGCGGGTCTTTTTCCGTGGAATCCCTCCCCCGCGCAGGCACCCTCATTCGGGCATCGTGGCCCACCCCGTAAGGCCTATCTGGTCACCAATCCCCGCTCCATGGCATAGGCGGTCAAGGCAGAGGCATTGTGCAGGTCCAGCTTTTTCATGAGGCTCGCCCGGTGTGTCTCCACGGTCTTGATACTGATGCACAGATACTCGGCAATCTGTTTATTCTTATAGCCTTCGGCAATCAGTTTGAGGATCTCCCGCTCCCGGTGGGTGAGGGTATCCCATGCCGACTGGGGCTTGAGCGTCTTTTTACCCGCCAGATACCCCTCGATTACCGTCTCCGAGATCCCCGGGCTCAAATACCGCTTTCCCCTGATCACACTGTTGAGTGCCATGAGCAGTTCGGTGTGGGTGGTATCCTTGAGCACGTAGCCGTCGGCACCGGCCTGAAGGGTGGCCAGCACATACTCCTCGGTCTTGTGGACCGTGAGGGCCACGATCTTGGTTTCGGGAAACTCCCGTTTGATCTCTCGAATGGCATCCAGGCCGCTCATCCGGGGCATGGACAGATCCATCAAAACCAGATCGGGCTTCAGCGATTGTACGCGCTGGATCGCAGCCCGGCCGTCTTCCGCCTCCCCCACGATCTCAAACTCGGAACTGGAGGCCAAAAGGGCCCGCAGGCCTTCCCTGAGGATCGTATGATCCTCTGCGATGACAACGCGGTGTTTTCCTGCCATATACCTTCCTGCCCCTTCGATAAAAATACAGTATCAAAGCCGCCTATATACAGTGTGGACCGTATTTACTATAACGATCCCCGATCATAAAGTAAAGCCGAGAGTAGACAGACTCTCACGAGGCACAGACACCAACCATAGAACCACACAACCGGTAATGAAGGATACTGCCATGTTCCGGACACTCATTGTTGAAGACAATGCCATCTTTCGCCACTCACTGAGGGAGATGATCCATCGACACTTTCCCTTCATGTCCATTGATGAGGCAGGGGAGGGCACGGAGGCAAAAGAAAAGATAGCCGCCTGCTGCCCCGATCTGATCTTCATGGACATCAAGCTCCCGGGGGAAAACGGCCTTGAGCTCACCAGACACATCAAGCAGGAGCACAAGAAGGTCATCATTATCATCCTGACCGCCTACGATCTGCCCGAGTACCGCAAGGCCGCCTACCACTACGGGGCCAACTACCTCGTCGCCAAGGGCTCATCCAGTAGAGATGAGCTGATCACTACGGTGGAGAGCATCTTGGGGCAGCTGGGCTTTGAGTGGGAGGGTAAGACTGGACGAGACAGCGCTTTCTAATAGCAGCTCATAGCGAGTACTGAAGACGGACAACGGTCCTCTCTAGTTACTTCTCGAAGGCAGTTCGGGCGTGAAATACATCACTGATGAGGTGAAAATACAGGGTTTACCCGATTTAATCGTGACCGCTGATTGCTTATCTTTACTAACAAAGGCTAGCACATTGGACCTTTGAAGGCCACATGGGAGAAACAAGTACTCGAATCATGTTTTAGAGATCATAGTAAGAAAGGAGCGAAAAATGAGAACAAAAGATATCATGACAACCAATGTGGTAACGGTTAATGAAAAGACCTCGCTCATAGATGCTCAAAGAATAATGGAGGCCCATAGGATCAGGCGGCTACCGGTCATGAAGCGGGATAAGCTCGTAGGCCTTGTGACAAAACACAAGCTCCTCGAGGTAGCACCCTCTCCAGCTACGTCTCTCAGCAAGTGGGAGTTGAATTATCTCCTGGATAAGCTGACCGTCAAAGAAATAATGGTCAAGAATCCCTGCACCATCTCTCCGGACACGCCGGTCGAAGAGGCCCTGCGAATGGGCCAGGAAAAGGGCTATGGTGTATTTCCGGTGGTTGAGGACGGTAGGCTTGTCGGTGTGGTCACCGAGTCTGATATTGTAAGGCTTATGACAGAGGCCTTGGGCGTGACTGAAAAAGGTACTCACGTAGAGATAAAGATCCCGCATATGAGCGGGAACATGCAGAAGATTCTGAAGATCCTGGATCAGAATAAAACTAACGTGCGGAGTTTGGTAACCTTTAACGGTACTGGCGATGGAGAGGCCTTTATAGCCTTACGATTGGAGAGAAAAGATACCGAACCTATCGCCAAAGAGCTCGAATCCTCGGGTTTCCATATTAGTTATGCGGGGTAGGAGCTGAGCGAGAAGGTAATGTCACAAAAAGTCAGGAAGAAATGGGAAGTATGGTTATTCCGTAAACCGTATACGCTCTCAACCAATGATACCGTATCCGTCAAATGTGAAATCGATGCGATAGCGAAAGGAGGACGAAAATGAGAGAATACCCGAAATACAGAAAGGTACTCTTCTGTACCGATTTTTCGGAAAATGCCGATCATGCATTTGAGTATGCCTATGGTATTGCTCAACGAGACGAGGGGCTTCTCTATATACTCCATGTAATACCTGATAACCCCCATCAGGCATACGCCGCAGGTTTTGTGGACGCAGAGACCGCGGAAAAAATACAGCGAGGCATCCAGGAATATCTGGATACGAATTACCGAGAGCGCTATGTAAGCAAGATAGCGGCGGGGGTTTCCTTTGAAATCGTCACCAAATCGGGCAGGGAAGGCGAGGAAATACTCGAGTTTGCCAAGAAGGAGCAGGTCGATCTCATAGTGATGGGCACCCATGGGAGGACGGGAATGGAGCATGTCTTTTTCGGAAGTGTTGCGGAAAAAGTCCTCAGGCGGAGCCCAATACCCGTCTTGATAATCCCCAGTAAGAAAAAAGCCTAAAGAATCTTAAGAAAGGTAAAAATGCTCTTGTAAATAACCAGACGGTTTGGCTAAATTCTTAGTTAGCTTGCAGTTCTACCAAAGAAAGAGGAGCTCTTGTCATTTTATTGGAAATAGCAGAAGTCAGTTAACATTTTAGTACGAGAGGGTTACTTACATGTATCACGATTTAGAGCAAAGAACAATGGGGGGCGTTATAAGGTATGCCGCGAGACGATGGCCGGATCGAACGGCCATATACTGGAAGGATAAAAAGATCACCTTCAAGGAATTGGAGGAACTTTCTGGGGCATTCGCCAAGGGAATTGTGGCAAGAGGGATACAGAAAGGTGATCGAGTAGGCCTCTGGATGCACAACCATCCAGAGTGGGTAGTAGCTTGGTTCGGTATATCCAAGGCTGGCGCGGTAATTGTGCCTCTTGACTACTGGTACAGGCCAGGTGAGGCCGAGTATATACTTCACCACAGTGGCGCAAGAGCTCTGGTTATATCAGAGGCTATGCTTAATGTAGACTTCCCAGCCATGGTAGAGGAAACCAGAGCAAGATTACGGGGCCTACAAGGTGTGGTTATCCTTGGCAATGCGAATAGGGAATGGCTTACATCCTGGGAAGAGCTGGTTGAAGATGGCTCCAATATAAGCGATGAGGAAATGAACGAGATCGCTAAAGAGATCGGAGAACACGACATGGAGTTTATCCTTTACACCTCAGGGACCACCGGCAGGCCCAAGGGCGTGGTTCTAAGCCATTACAACATGATCCGAAATGCATGGGACGTTGGCTCTCAGCTGGATGCCACAGAAGAGGACAACATCCTTGTACCCATTCCATATTCCCACTCCTTCGGCAACACATTGGTTCTTACCCTATCTGTGTTACGCGGGGCTGCCCAGACACCAATGCTCGACTATAAACCGAATCAGGCCCTGGAGATGATCGACAAGTACGGTGTCACAATACACCCTGGGGTCCCGACAACGTTTATCCGCGAACTCCAAGAATTCCGCAAGGGAAGTTTTTCGTTGGATACCCTACGAACTGGTATCATGGCAGGTGCACCGTGCCCCATAGATACAGTTAAAGGTGTTCTTGAGGAGATGAAATGCAAAGTACTCATTGGCTATGGCCAGACTGAGGCCAGCCCAGTAATCACTATGACTTCCTTAAGCGACAGCCCAGAGACTATGGCGACCACTATAGGAAAACCGCTACCTGGCATAGACGTGCACATCCTGGATACAGAATCCCATGAACTGCTCCCTGTAGGGCAGCAAGGTGAAATTGTATGCAAGGGCTACTGTGTTATGCGCTACGGATACTTTAAGCAACCGGAAGAGACCAAAAAGACTGTAATGGACGGCTGGCTGCACACCGGTGATTTAGGAAAGGTAGATGAATTTGGCTATTACTATATTACAGGGAGGGCTAAGGATATGGTCATAGTGGGAGGGCTAAACGTCTTCCCTCGCATCATCGAAGAACACCTGATTACTCACCCCAAGGTGGAGGAAGTTTCTGTAATAGGGGTCAATGACCCAGAACTTGGCGAAGTGGTGGCTGCAGTAGTCATCCCATTAGAGGGAAATAACGTAGACCCCCAGGAAATTGTTGACTACTGCTATGGTGTAATTTCATCTGCTTCGGTACCAAGGTATGTTGCTACGCTCGATGCGCTCCCAATCTCTGGACGGGGTAAGGTCAAGAAGTTCAAGCTAAAAGAACAGGTCAAAGCAATGATAGAAGCCGGGGAGATAACCAAGATTGTCCCCACAAAAGTCAAGGAGAAGCGATAAAGCAGTCATTTATTACCTGTAACAAGATCTATGATAACTTCGTGAAAAGTCAGATTTCCCACCCTTCTAACCCTTTCACACGGAAAGGAGGAGGCATTTTCAACTTTTTGCTCATTTGTAAATATATTGAAGCAATCTGGCATACTACAACAGACTATATTTCTGTTAAGGATTACCAAAGTTAAGGTGGAACCAATGGACAAAACCTTAAATTATACAAAGTGGAAGAAACTATATCCCGATAAATTCGTCTCTGAAGAAAGGGTGTTTCATAACATCCATCGGGGTAATCGCATATTTATAGGCACAGCCTGCGGAGAGCCGCAATACCTTGTTCGGGCCCTCATAAAGTATGTGGAATCCCATCCTAAAGGTTTCTTTGATGCGGAGATTCTCCACGTGTGGACACTTGGCATTGCCCCGTATACCAATCAAAGATTCAAAAGCAATTTCAGACACAACTCCTTTTTTATTGGGGATAACACCAGAGATGCCATAAACAATGGGCTTGCTGATTACTCACCGCTTTTTTTATCACAGGCTCCGGATTTGTTCCACCGCAGGATCGTGCCCATAGATGTGGCCCTTATCCAAACCTCTCCACCGGACAATAACGGCTATATGAGCCTGGGGGTAAGCGTGGACATCAGCAAGGCAGCGGTCGAGAATGCCTCGTTGGTAATAACCCAGACAAACCCTAACATGCCCCGGATACACGGGGATACCTTTTTGCATATAAAGGATGTGGACTTTGTAGTTCCCTATGAGGAGCCATTGCTGGAGTATGAAGATAAGGTATCCGATGAGATAGCCCAGCTTATAGGGAAGTATGTTGCCCGCATCGTTGAAGATGGAGACACGATCCAGGTGGGGTATGGAAGTATCCCTAATGCGATCCTCTCAAACCTGACTCACAAGAAGAATCTCGGGGTACACACCGAGCTTTTATCAGACGGCATCGTGGATCTAATGAAAAAAGGAGTGATTGACAATACAAAAAAGACTATAGATCGGGGAAAGACGATAGCCACCTTCTGCATGGGCAGAAAAAAGACCTACCAGTATATCCACGACAACCCATGCATTGAGTTTAGGCAGGTTGACTATACAAACAATCCCCTTATTATTGCACAAAACAGGAACATGACGGCCATCAATAGCGCCCTCCAGATAGACCTTACCGGACAAGCCACTGCCGAGTCCATCGGTAAGACGTTTTACAGCGGCATAGGGGGTCAGGCGGACTTCATGCGAGGGGCATTGCTATCAGCCAGAGGGAAAACCATCTTAACTCTTCAGTCCACAGCAGAAAATGAAACAATATCCCGGATCGTGCCCTTCGTGTCCGAGGGTGCGGGAGTGACCTTGACCAGAGGAGATATCCACTATGTTGTTACTGAATACGGTATTGCCTATCTCCATGGAAAGAATATAAGGGAGCGAGCAATGGAACTCATCTCCATTGCGCATCCGAAGTTCAGGCCCTGGCTCATAGAAGAGGCAAAGGGATTCAATCTGATCTACAAGGACCAGGCATTTATACCTGAAAAGAAGGGACAGTATCCAGAGGAGCTGGAAATATACAAAACCACTGAAAGTGGCCTTGAGCTCCTTTTGAGACCTGTAAATATAAAGGATGAGCCACTGCTCAAAGAATTCTTCTATTCCCTTTCAGACAAAAGCCTTTACCGAAGATTCATATCCAGACGAATGGACATGCATCACGAACGTCTTCAAGAATACGTAGTAATCGACTATACAAAGGAAATGGTTATCCTTGCGATCAATAAACAGGATAAGAAGGAGGAGGTACTAGGGTTGGGGCAGTACTCCCTATACGAGAACTCCCTTACCGCAGAGGTAGCATTCTTGGTAAAAGATAAATGGCAGAACATGGGCATAGGGATGGTGCTACTATCCTACCTCACTTATCTTGCCAAGAAGCAGGGATTGTTGGGCTTCACCGCCGTGGTTTTGAGGGAAAACGCGGTCATGCTCCATCTGTTTGAAAAGATGGGCTTCGACATAGAGAGGCGAAGTGACAGCGACGCTTTCGAGCTCAAAATGACCTTCAAGCAGGTATGATGGAAAATACTGCCTCAAATATCAACAATGGTGGAGCCCCACGGGCAAGCCCGTGGCCGTTAAACTGCATCCTCTTACCGATATAGATGCCAAGGAGTTGGTAAGCTCTATCAAGATGAAAAAGCTCTTTGAGGGGTTCAGGGGTGCACCGCCTGCTGATACCGCTTCTGTTGAGGATCTATTGCTCAGGCTTTCAGCCATGATCGAGGACAGCCCACAGATAACGGAGCTGGATTTCAATCCCGTAGAAGTGATGCCGCGGGGAGAAGGTTACTGGGTGGTCGATGCGAGGATTATGGTGAGGTAGGAGTTGTAGGAGGAGCAGCCGGTGAGCTGGCTTCCCTTTCAATATCGAATCCATTGCCTTGGCCATTATTCTGGTTTACATGGTAATGGCCTCTCAGTTCGAGTCCCTGTCTGAGCCTTTTGTGATCATGTTCACAGTGCCATTTGCAGCCATTGGCGTTATACTCGCCATGCTCATTCTGGGGATGAATGTGACCATCCCTGTATTTATCGGGTGCGTCCTCCTGATCGGTATTGTGGTGAACAACGGAATCGTCTTGATAGACTGTATCAATCAGCTCAGGAAGGGCGGGATTCCACTGGAAGAGGCGATTCTCCTGGGAGGCAGGAGACGTCTTCGTCCGATCCTGATGACTACCTGTACCACGGCGCTTGCTCTTGTCCCCATGGCCCTCGGATTCGGTGAGGGATCTGAAATCAATGCCCCGATGGCTCGAGTGGTGATCGGGGGTATCTTAATTTCCGCCCTCTTTACCACCTTTTTTGTGCCCACCCTGTACGGCACCATTAAAGGGATGGGCAGATCAAATGTGACAGAACGAGCTTGATCATTAGGACTCCATCCAGCAATTAACTGCCATGGTTTTCCTTCCATCCTTTCGTGCGTAGAAAGCCCCACCCCTTAATGGCTCAAAAGTAACACTTTACCTCTTTGAAATTAATCTTAAGCCGAGCATGGAGATGTCTTTTTTTGACTCTGTCCCTGGCCCAGACCTGGCTCATAAGGCATGAGTAAGGAGAACTGAGATGTGAGATACTCTCGTATCCATACAACACTCCGGAAGCTGAGCGCCAGGGCAGGCCTCCCATCGTTCAGAGGAGTGGGCGTTTCAAAACGGCGCACACAGGCTGCTACCTTAGTGCTAAGGCTTATGGGGCGGTGCGTCGGTTTGAAACGGCCCTGTACGGGGCCTTGTTTAGAGGGCAGAGCAAAAAAAGACATCTCCAGGCTCGGTCCCCTGGGTTCGGTTACGAATAGCCACCGGGCATTAGCAAATGGACAGGAGCGCCACCTTTTCAAAGAGCTAAAGTGTTACGCTCAAAAGCGTTTCATCGGCAGTGCTAAACGGGTGAATTGATGAAGCGTCTCTTCCGGATGATTTTAACAGACGATGATTCGATAATCCGCATGGTGGGGCATTTCATTCGCACTAGGTGCTTTGCCCTATGAGGGTGGGGGCTCGGCACAGAATATACCTATCCCCATACATAAATGGGTGTGATTTTCTTGTTTTTGAGTAAATCACCCCATTGATCTCAAGTGAATAAATCAATAGACTTCTTCTAGCCTATCATCGGCTTTGATAGGACCTCGAGTTCCTTTGTCAGGAGATGCAAATCAAAATTCAGGAGCTCCGAGGGGAGTTTCTTGCTGCGGGATTAGCCAACAAACCTTTAGAGACCTTTGTACGGTTTATCCGAAATTGTCGGCAGAGGTCTTGGGATGCATATCAAGAGAGGGCTCATCGGTTCCTCATATAGGCTCGTCTCAAGTTGGTTTTTGGTGTGAACGGGGAAATGGGCCCCTTTTCAATTAGATTGAAGGCGACCAATGCCAGGTCTGTTCCCTCCGGGTGGTATGCTCAGGAGCCGTAGAGAAGATTCTCACAGGAGGTTGCCTTTTATCATTGATACTCTAAGGAGATGAGGGAGAACATTATGCCAGAAACGATTAAGCACAAGGGGTGGAGGGTCACGTTTAGTGGAACAGGAATCAATCTTGCCCTCGGCATTCTCTATACGTGGAGCATCTTTAAGGGGGCAATCAGGCAATCCATTGAGAAAGGCGGCGAAGGGGCCTTCAACTGGAATCTTGCCTCGTTGAACGACCCATACGCCGTGTGCTGTATCGTCTTTGCCTTCGCAATGATCCTATCCGGCAAGTGTCAGGATCGATTTGGGCCCAGGATGACTGCTCTGATTGGCGGTGTCCTCGTGGGCCTCGGCTTTATTTGGATTTCGCAGACTACGAGCTATTTCGCTTGGGTGCTGGGGTTTGGCGTGCTAGCGGGCACGGGCATTGGCTTCGGCTATGCTGCTGCAACTCCACCTGCGCTGAAATGGTTCCCCCCTGCGAAAACTGGATTGATTGCTGGGCTGGTAGTTTCTGGTTTTGGCCTTGCCTCTGTGTATATCGCGCCCCTGGCTCAGTATCTTTTGGGCATTTGGGGATTGCAGAATGCCATGCTCTTTTTCGGGGTAGCCTTCCTGATCGTGGTGTGCGGGCTTGCTATGCTCCTCGTGAATCCCCCGGCAGGGTATGCCCCTGAAGGTGCAAGTGCCAATGCCATACAAACTGGTCCTTCGGGGAACGCAAAAATGGACGCAATGCCATCGGAAATGATGAAGACTCGGACCTTCTATACTATATGGTGTATTTACTTCATAGGGGCCGGGGCAGGACTCATGGTGATTGGAAGCGTGGCAGGGATGGCCAAAAGGAGTATGGGGGAACTAGCATTTTTTGTGGTAGCCATTTTGGCAGTTGGGAATGCAGGCGGCCGAATCATCGCGGGGATCCTCTCGGACAAGATTGGTCGGCGTGCAACGCTTATGATCATGCTTAGTTTTCAGACGATTCTCATGCTTATTGCTATTCCTATCGTAGGGGCTGAAAAGTCCAGCGCTGTTCCACTCCTCGTGTTGGCCACCTTTATCGGGTTTAACTACGGAACTAATCTCTCGCTCTTCCCCTCTTTGACGAAGGACATTTGGGGGTTGAAGAATTTTGGCATCAACTACGGGATTGTGTTTACTGCTTGGGGGGTGGGAGGATTCGTTATGGGTAGGTTATCGCAAATGTTGGTTACGTACACCGGCACTTATACGTCCTCTTTTTTGACCGCAGCAGCCCTCCTGATTATCGGTGCATTTCTGGCGCTGACATTAAGAACAGAGAAGGTCCATGAACAAGTGATCCAAAAGGAAGCCGCTTTATCTTATGGTGGATCGAAATAGGTAAAGGAGGGAGAGATCCAAGCGTAGAAAAGTACTGGGATCCCTACCTGACCCCTGGAAAACAGGGTCTTAGCATGCATAGTAAGATCCAGAGGGAAGGGGGATCCTTTGCCGTTCTATTTTGTGCTGAACCGGTACTGTCCTCGATCCGCCTATTCTTATGGCACTCCTCATGTTGCTATCAGACGCTAGGGTTTCAGAGCCTGGTCAAAATCCTCGATGATATCTTCAGTTGCCTCTATTCCCACAGACAAACGGATGAGGCTATCGGAGATCCCCAGGTTCTGCCGGTCTTCGGGAGACATGCCCGAATGGGACGTGGTGGCAGGCCGGGTAATGAGGGTTTCTACCCCGCCGAGGCTTGGGGCAACGAAGGGGATTGTCGTTTTCCGGATAAACTGCTCAGCAGTTTCAATACTGCCTACGAGTTCAAAGCTGAGCATACCGCTGTACCCATCGAGGAGTCCCCTGGCTCGCTGGTGGCGAGGATGGCTTTCGAGACCAGGATAGTTTACCTTTTTGACCGCAGGATGTCTTTCCAAAAACCGGGCGATTTTGAGGGTGCTTTCGTTTTGGTAGTTTACCCGTACCGCAAGTGTCTTCAAGCCGCGATGGAGAAGGAAACAGGCGTGGGGATCGAGAGAGCCACCCATGTGATTGAGCTTGTGGGTTATCTTTTGGATCAGATCGGCCCGGCCGATAACAGCGCCCGCCACAATATCCGAGTGACCATTCAGGTACTTCGTGCAGCTATGGAGGGAAAGGTCGAAGCCCCATTCGGCAGGCCGGAAATTCACGGGGCTCGCAAAGGTGTTGTCGATCAGAGAAATAAGCCCATGGGTCGTCGCAAATTCGACAACCGCCTTCAAATCCCCAACCTGGAGCAAGGGATTGGTCATTGTTTCAACGTATATGGCCTTGGTACTGGTTTTCAGATAACGCTCCCAGGAGCCAGCATCATCGCCATCAATGAAATCGAATGAGATCCCGAAGCCAGGCAAGTCTTTGGTGATGAAATCGTGTGTCCCGCCATAGAGACAGTTCTGTGCCAGAAGATGATCGCCCGAAGAGAGGATAGCCAAAAGGGTCGTTGAAATAGCCGCCATACCCGAGGCGGTCACCAGTGCGGCCTCGGCATTCTCCAAAGCAGCCAGCTTGTGATGGAGGGCTACATGATTCGGGGTATTGTTCAGACGAATGTATCTAAGATCATGGTAGCTGGCGGCACCGGTATATTCGAACGTAGCGGACTGGAAAATCGGCATGCTGACAGCGCCTTCGATAGGCGGGTCAGGTTCGCCGGCATGAATCAGTTTGGTTTCGAGACGGTTATAAGCCTTGGCCATGGGTTATCCTCCTACTTACAAGCTATCAAATGGTGTTGGTACCTACTTATAGACCACTGATTGAAACCCTAGCAGAGTATGTACCACCGGGGCTAGAAAAATCAAAGACAAAAGACTGCCGGGCGAACCATTGCGCAAGGCCTTTGCCCCTCTCAATTCCCGATTCCGAGGGGTTTTCAATTTCTCACTGGCTTATTTCCAAATCCGCCCTTTTTCCTTGAATTTCGATTTCGCTCTGGTAGGATCAGGGGGCAACGGATACTTGATGGAGAGCCTACATCGTGGAACCCTTCAAACCTTTTCCACAATGCGTTGATTGCCTGATGGATCTGGCAAAACAAGCCGCTACCATGGCTGGCGGACATGATTCCCGCCTGCTTGCAGATAGCAAGGCCGCGGCACGTAGCATCCTGGCCGATGCCGAACAGAGGGGTCTGACCTCACCAGAGGCGGCAAATAGGATCCTTCGAGAGATCAAACGTCGATCTGGGGCGTCGGACCTTTATGCCCAATTCAAGGCTCGAGAAATGGCTCAGGCGAAAAAAATCTTCTCTGAGTTGCGGAAAAACATGGGAGATGACCTACGTTCCCGTATCAACCTGGCGGCTCTAGGCAACAGCCTGGATTTTTTCACAAATGCTGAAGAGGTGCTCGCGGAAATCCCTGGTCAGATTCGGAGAGGGCTCTCCTTCTTTCACGATGATATAGCCCGCCTTGAGAGTTTCCTGTCAAACGGACCTCCGAGCTTGGTCCTCTATCTGGCTGATAACGCCGGCGAGGTCTACTTTGATCAGCCGCTCTATGACTACCTTAAAGACCGAGCCGGAAGGACAGTTTTAGTGGTTAAGGGTGGCCCTTCGCTGAATGATGTAACCAGGGCTGAACTTCGGCTCGGCAATCTGGAGGGTAACTTCGTTGAAGTGGGCGATACGGGAACTGACGGGGTGGGGATCGATTGGGATCACGTTTCAAGAGAGTTCTTGCACCTTGTTGATCAGGCGGACCTCATTCTCGCCAAGGGCATGGCAAACTTTGAGACCATCTACCCACGAGACCTATCTTGCCCGGTTTTCTTTCTCTTTAAGGCAAAATGCCAGCCGATCCAAGACTATCTTGAGGCTCCAGGGGAGACCTACTGGGCACTGTGGAAGGAAGGTAAGCCAAAAGGAAAGACGCCTTGACGTGCAGGCGCGTCGGCACCAATCCCCCTATCAAGCGGATTCCCCTCTAGTTGAAACTGCCCAATTGAATACCATTCCTATTTTTGAAATAGACCCCTCTCCTTGAATGAGATATGCCCGGTGGGGCCTACGATGATGTGGTCGAGGGGGGTGAGATCGACGGCACGGCAGGCTTTGGCCAGTCTTTCATTCAATGAGAAATCATGCTGGCTGGGCTTTAAGTTGCCCGAAGGGTGGTTGTGTACAAATATGAGCCCGGTGGCATTCAGCTCAAAGGCCCTCTTGATGATCTCCCTTGGGTACACAGCGGACTGATCGACAGTGCCTTTGAACAAATCCTCAGCTGCCAGAATTACATTGGCGCTATTGAGATAAATAACCTTGAATACCTCTTCTTTTAGATTCGCCATCGAGAAAGCAAGGTATTCCAAAACATCCTCAGGGCCGTTTATGACGGTCTTACCAACAATCTCTTCCTTTAATTGCCGCTTGGCAATCTCGGTGGCTGCAAGCAATTGTGCGATCTTAGCAGTTCCCAAGCCTTTTATCTTTTCCAGGTCCCTTTTGTTGGCATTGAGCAACCCCCTCAGACCGCCAAAGTGTTTGAGTAACTCCCTCCCCAAGGTGACCGCATCTTTCCCTTGTATGCCGGTTCGGAGGAGTATTGCTACCAAGCCTGCGTCGGATACGTATTCGGGGCCTTTCTCCAACAGCAGCTCCCGGGGTCGCTCTGATCGAGGCCAACCCTTTATCCCCCTCGTGGGTCTGTTAACGCCCATTTGTGTAACATCCTTACGAAAACATGGTTAAGAGTCTCGTGTGTTCTGAGGCATTCTCGACGGATATCTGGAGGTTCCCTACTCTCCGATTCTCCAAAAGCAACTTCCCCAAAGAGAGCAGCCATTTTTTAGAACTCTTATATCATCTTATGTCGCCAGTTTGCCATGCCAATTTGCTTGTCTGCCGGTTTTCCTGTAGGCACCGACATTCCACTTCCTATGCAAGAACCTTTCTCCGTTAGCCTCTCTCATGGGACTTCTCAGTGCGGCATCCCTCGAAAAGAAATGGGGAATATTAGACGCTTAAGAATAAGATCCGTGCCTTTTCTGGCAGAAAATATTTTGGTATTAAGAGCGACCCATGAAAATCAGAATCTTACATTCGGAATCCGAAACAAATTTTCTATTTTCAAAATTCAAATGATCAAACCTGAATGTACACTGAGTGATATCATACGTGACCTAAATTTAGCATTTTGAACATTGGAGCATTATTATTTTGGATTTGCTTCGTGTTTCGAATTTCGTGCTTCGAAATTCCGGCTTGTCCGGGTTAGGTATATCCCTGAAAACATAATAATTTCGGAGCTAAAGCAATACTCATTCTCGGAAATGATTTTCGTAAGCCTGCAATCCTAGGGTACGCTTCTTCGGAATTGACAAATGGATAGGGAACCCATAATAATGCCGCAACTGATCCACAAGATAATAATGGGGCAAACGTGCGTGTAAGGCCATGAGAATACAGGTACAGTTTTTTGCAACGTTCAGGGAGATCTTTGACTCAAAGACGCTACAGATCGAGGTGGGAACCGGAGCCACCGTTGAGGACCTTCTGAATCTTGTCTTCAACACTCACGAGCGCCGAGAAAGGATCTTTGATAACGGCAAACTCAAGCCCCATATAATTGTGATGAAGAACGGGAGACATATTCAACACCTCAAGGGGCTTGAGACGGAACTGAACGAAGGGGATACCGTATCAGTGTTCCCCCCTATAGCAGGTGGTTGACTTATGAAAAGGAGCGCAGGTGACGTCCGGGCTCATGTCCGCTACCCCATATTGAAAGGATAAATGCCATCACAAGACTAAACGTTCGCTCACTTTTTTCCGGTTTGGTGCCGCTCTTCGTCTTGGCACACTGCGGACACCACCTGTTAACCGCACTACCCGTGCCCCTTCTGCCGATGATCCGCAGCGATTTTGGCCTCGATTACACCCAGTCGGGATTCGTGATCTCGGCATTCATCCTGTCATACGGGATTGGGCAGGTGCCTGCCGGTTTACTCGCTGACCGGGTGGGGCCTCGCATACTCATCACAACAGGCATATTGGGCGTTGCCGTGGCCGGTTTCTTGGTCGGCCTTTCGCACACCTACCTGATGATGATAGTCTTCCTCGTGTTAATGGGCCTGCTTGCCGGAGGCTATCATCCGGCTGCTCCTCCGCTGATCTCTGCTTCGGTTAGGCCGGAGAACCTGGGCAGGGCGCTGGGATTGCATATGATTGGGGGAGGCGTCAGCTTTTTCTTAGCCCCCCTCATGGCCGCTGGCATCGGCGCCACCTGGGGCTGGCGCGGCCCATTCATCGCGCTGGCTGCACCCGCCGCTGTGGTGGGGATTGTACTGTATGTGATTCTGGGTCAGCGGGGACTGGCAAACAAGTCCCAGCCAAAGGCTACACCTTCACAAAAGGAGAAAGCACCCGGTCAAGGGCGTTTGAGCCGACTGGCATATATCATAATCCTGAGCACCTTCACCCATGCCGCACTTTTTTCCACGACCTCGTTTATCCCGTTGTTCTTGGTCGATCATTTCCTTATTCCCAAGACGACAGCTGCTGCACTGATAGCTATAATATACTCAGCCGGCCTATGGGTAGGACCTATTGGAGGCTATCTCTCCGATCGCTGGGGCAGGGTGCCGGTGATACTGGCGGTATGTTTTATGACCGGCCCGCTCATCTACCTGCTGAATCTGGCGCCGTACCGCTGGGGTATGGTTGTGTTGTTGCTGGTTATGGGAATAACCATATACGTCCGCATGCCGGTTTCAGAGGCCTACATAGTCGGCCGGACCTCAGGCCGCCACAGCTCAACGGTGCTGGGTATTTACTTCTTCGGCAATATGGAAGGAGGGGGAGTGCTTACGCCGATAATGGGCTATTTGATTGATCACCTTGGCTTTAGCGCGAGTTTCACTATTGCCGGCGCTGCAGTGGTTGCTGTTGCTCTGGTCTGTTCTGTCCTTCTGGCGAAAGGTCATGACTAACTAGAGGATACGGGCTTCCAACGTTTCTTGCGCATGGGCTTCTTCGGTGCCAAAAAAAGATATCCATATCCCTGGTACCATAGTCATTTCGGATCCAAAGTAGTAAGCGATTTCACTTATTTTTGAACGGTGTCCGTTTCTGCAGCTGCGCGGTATGGGATTATGAGCCCTTCCTTTACAGGGATGCCAGTAGTATCGCGGCTCCATACGTCCTCTCGATCGTCGTGCCCGGGTGGCATGAGCTCTGCCACAAAACTGCCCACCTTTACCTTGCTCTTTATCATAACGGGGATACGCCTCTCGTCTGCGGTGACCCATATCTTCATTTTCGCATCCGGGCTTTTCTCAAATACACCGCCAATATGCTTCAGGTCAGGCTCTACCAGATAGGTATCATAGACCCCGCTTACCAGGAAAACGGTTTCCCGTTTGATCACAGTCGCCTTGCCCACAACACACTTCTTTCCGTCACTCACCGGCGCCTCCAGTTGCGTATTCTTGCCGAGATCGCAGAGACGAAAGGCGTAGAAGATCGATAACGGATCAAATGAGCCTGGCAGGAGAGGGATGGGTGCTCGCTTTTCGCCAAAGTTGGAATACTGGACCTCCCCTTTCTTCCAGTTGAACGTCACTGCTACGTCTTTCGGTCTCCGCCCGGTGCTTTGTTCACGATAGAGCAGTGAGCCGGTCATCTGCGTATCAGTGTAGGAATCGATCCTGTCGCGCACCTTGTAGAAAACATCAACGAGAGGATAGGTTCGTGCTGTCATCACGAAGTGGTAGGCACGAAAGCTCTCTACAGTTTCCACGGGGAGGATCTCAAGAACGACCTTTCCAGCCGGAATAAAGCTCCATCGAACCTGGAACGTGAGCTTTTCACCTGAGGAAAAGGGGAGGTGGTTCACGGCAGCCCTTGTGGTTTCGCCGTGGCATACCGTATGCATCACTGCCCCCAAAAGAAACATGACAGTAATGCATAGTGCCTGTCTGCTATGATAACGCTTTATTGCTTGTCTAGGCATAAAGGAGCCTCGAGAACTTCAGAGTAAGCCTGGGCGAAATAGTATCATAGCAAATGCTAAAATCCCGGGCGAGCACATTATGAAAGCGGAGGTTTGTTAAGGGCGCTGTCTTCGTAGTATCATACAATGAATTGGGTCTCTGAGCTCAACGAAAGAAATGCAGGTCTAAGACGCTATTTCCCCTAAGGCGGCAAAAATAAGCGCCAGAACTTGCCATCGAAATAATGCTGTGATAGTCTGCCTGGTGATGGTTCATTCAACAGAAAAGCCAAAAGAGCCGAAGCGAGCGGCCACGGTTATCCTCATAAGGGAAAGTAGTGGAGAGCTCCAGGTTTTTCTGCTCAGGCGCAGCGGGCGAAGTGGGTTTTTCCCCAGCACCTACGTCTTCCCCGGAGGTACGGTAGATTCCGAGGATTTGGATACGGAGTTATGGAGCGAACACGGAGACATTGATCCCGACGAGGCCTTTCTTCGCCTTGGCGGGGGGTTGAGTATGAAAGAGGCGATCGCCTATGGGGTTACAGGCATCCGGGAGACCTTTGAGGAGGCAGGCGTTCTCCTGGCCGTCAAAAACGATGATGCCGAGAGTCATCAGGATAGTATCCGTGACCGGCGAATGAGTGGCCGACTTGGTAAAGGCTGGCTGCGGGTGTTGGTGGCATCCGGAGGCTGGACCCTTGCCTTCAGCAGGCTTGCACGGTGGGCCCACTGGATTACCCCAGAGCTTATGCCCCAGCGATTCGATACGCGATTCTTCCTGGCTTTCGTGCCTGAGGGCCAGGAATGCATGCCCGATGCCCGGGAGACCACCCATGGGATTTGGGTCACCCCTGCTAAAGGGCTTGCCGGCAACCTTCGAGGTGAGATCCCCCTAAGTCCACCGGCCCTTGTTACCCTTCAGGAACTCTTGCACTATTCAGACATAAAAGATTTGAAAAAGGAAGCCCAACCGCGCTCGTGGGGTGAGGCGCGCCTCCCTCGTCTGATTCCCCTGCCCGAGGGATCAGTAATCCTCCAACCATGGGATCCGATGCGTCATTTGGAATTTGAAATCGACCCCAACACACTTTCAGAGTCCGTCCTCCCGGTCGGAGCACCCTTTTCCCGGGTATGGTATCATGAAGGTGTATGGAAGCCGATTGGATGCTGAGAGCGGCTTGCCACGGAAGATGTTCCGGTAAGTTGACAGGCATCACGACAAAAGCGCTCATCTCATGATGAGATGAGCCTCACCTTTGTTAGATCGAAGTTTTCAGAGTCGGGTAGGAACAAAGAGAGATCTATTTCTTCTCATATTTCCCCGGAAATCTTTTATGAATATGCCCTTTACCTTTCTTCCTCAAATCAGCAGAGGCCTTGAGGATATGATTAAAGCGGTGCTTTAATTCATAAAACCCGTGCCACCAGGCGTAATCAGGGGCCATCATGGCCGCACCCATCCGGGCTCGACGTCCCTCGTGGTGCCACAGCTCGTAGAATTCCCATTCGAGATCTTCATCAAAGTAGTCTTGCCGTGAAAGCAAACCCTCCTCATAGAGGGAGTCGATTACTGCTTTTATGGGCTTGAAATAGGTCTCATTGTAATTGTAAACCGCGCGATCCAGATTTGAAAAGTGATCGTCGGTCCATGCCTGGGAATGGCACTGCAGGCAGATCGTTTTCATTTTGGCCCGTTCCACCTTCCAGTCAGTTTCTGCGGGGAAAGGCTCGAATTCACCAGGCCTGACGGTTAGGGGGGCCTGGGTTTCCCAGGAAAGCCTCTGCGTGACATCATGGGTTCCGGGCACCTCGCCGGCGGCTGACATATGACAGGCAGCGCACGTTGGGGCCCTGAAGTCCCGACCGGCCTTCCAAAGGCCGTCATCGGGAGACCAGTTCCACTCGTCTCCTTCGGCGTGATAGATAGTGCCATGCTTGGATTCGTTGTAGATTTCTATTTGAGGGTGATCCGGGCCGAGATGGCACTGGTCGCAGGCCTCTGGTTTTCTGGCCTCAACCACCGAGAATCTGTGCCGGGTGTGGCAGCTGCTGCAGCTGCCCAGCGTCCCATCGGGATTCTTCCTGCCCACACCGACATTCGGCCAGGTACCTGGTATTGGTCGACCGTTTACAACCTCTACGACCGTACCGTGGCAGGCATAGCATCCCGTTGTACGCTCAATGGCATTGTTCATGCCGTCTTGCAGCCATTTGTCGACCTTCCATATGATCTCCAGGGTATGGGCGTGTTTACCCTTATTGTACTGGGCAACCTCTTGTGGATGGCAGCCCGCGCACTTCTTTGGCGTTACGACCGGTGATACCTGGGTAGGGTCGTATTGCAGGTGACCTTCACTGTAGAAGGATTTTTCCCTGTCGGGCTTGTGACAGGTATAACAGCCGACCTCCACGGCGGCATGAACGCTCTGAGCCCAGCCGTGGTAAATTCCGGGGGTTTCGGTTGCATGACATTCGATACAGGTGGCCCCTGAAATGACAAGGGGATTCTTTTCGGGGATTAATCTCACCGGAAAACCCCAACGCCACACACTGATACAGGCAAGTATCAAGAAGATAATGACGAGGTTGGCGTATGCCATTAAGACGAAGATCTTGTGGGCTGGTGTAGGTCTGCTGCCTGAATCCTGATCCTTTGAGATTTTCCCGGCTAATCTCAGTCTTTCTAAGACCTCTGGCCCATGAGGTGCACCCGGGAGGGCTTCGGTGAGATCCGAGCCTGCTGCATGTTTGCCAAAGTGTCGTCCACCTTCCCATTTCGGGTTTTCGCTGACGTCATAGATCGTACCCTCATAGACCACATACGCTGGCTTGTTATCGGATCCGTCAAAATAACCGAGCTCCGAAAACGGTATTTCATCGGTATTGGGCGGAACCTTGAGGCGGGCTGCCTCTTTTCCCATTCGCCGATGTATGATCGTGATTGCAGTAATGCCAATAGCGACCATCAGAAGGAAGAGCACGATCTTAACAAAGAGCATGAGCCCAAAGGTATTGTTGAAGAACTGCCCCCATGTGTCTATGCGAACATATGTCAAATAAGCCCCCGTAAGTGCAAGAGTACCCATGCAGGAAACGCCGAGAACCCTCTCGTACTTGGGGATGCCACCTTTCAGGCGAGAAGGCCGGATAAAGATATGAATGTAGAAAATTGCCCCAAAGAATATGACTGCTGCGAGAAGATGGAAGTAACCTATAATAAATCTGACCGTTTTGTGGAATGATGTCTGAAGGGACTCGACCTTTTTGAGTATTCTTTTTGGAATCGGATACTGATAGGCATTCTTCACGTAGGCAAAACCCACGGCTTTGAGCGGGCCACCGGTGGTCTCCTGGTGACAAAAAACACACCCCTTCCCTGTATTCTCCGCATAGATTTCAGTAGCTCTGGCAGGCGGGACTAAAAGAAGGCCCACCAATAAGGCTGCAGCTGGGAGCAAGAATGAAAAAGGGTGTTTCCTGAGCCTTGTCGTCATGCTCGATCTCCGGTGGTGCTCAAGCCAACCAAGGTACGGGGGGCATGTTTACATTTATCATGATCACCCGTGGCGGTGAGAATGTCAAGGGTGGAAACACACGGGTATCATGTCTCCAATATAAGGAAAGAGGTTTGTATGGGCAGTGAGTCACGCCTTTCCTGGATCTCCTGAAAAAGGCGTGATATCATTTCGCGAAACCCTTTAGCTCTTTGAAAAGCTAGCGCTCCTGTTCATTTCCCGAGGCCGAATAGGTATTTCTAACAGAACGCAGGGAGCATGGGGATGTCTTTTTTTGCGCATTGCCCTCAAAACAAGGCCCCGTACAGGGCCGTTACAAACCGGCGCACCGCCCGATAAGCCTTGGCACTAAGGTAAAAGTCTCTGTGCGCCGTTTTGAAACGCCCACTGCTCTGAACGATGAGAGGGCATCGCAAAAAAAGACATCCCCATGCTCCGCTGACAATTACTTTCAAAGATCTACCAGGTTACCATTGCGGAGGTATTTCGGTGTGTAGGCCGTAGGGGGAGCTTACGAACCGCGCAACCTGCAGTTTATCTCCAGCCTCTCGAGAGATAGTTTGATGACATCCTTGGCCGTGGTTTTCTGCTTCATATAGTCTTCAAAAAAGGCCTTGATCTCCTCTTCCCTTCCAAGACCGCACACCGGCACGATCGCTTCAATGACCCGCTCATACTGAATTGGGTGGATCTGCTCAAGGGCAGCCAGATTTGAGACATACCATTCCCACATCAAGGGGATAGCGTCTGGGTTTGTGCACAGGGTATCGATAGGGATGAACAGGTTTCTTTGCGGCACATCGCCGAGCACATAGGCTTGAACCCTTTTTACCACCCCCTCGTCCCTGAAGCCCCCAAGGGCCGACAGTATGTTCATTCTTTCATGCTCGCTTTCTGAGGACTTGAACCTCTTATCAAACCACTCAAAGGTTTCCATGTCTCCATTCCAGGCACCAACCATCATGACGCTCTTCATGATATCCGGGTGAACCTTTTCTCCTTTCAGGAGAGACGAGAATTTACCAAGGGCAAATTCCGTGGCGTTCACACAACCGTAAGCAACAGCACGCATCAAGATATGGTCTCGCAGTATTGAGACCGTAGGTTTTTCGTCGTCATGGGGCTCGTAGCCGATACGGGAGAGTGCCTTTTCAAATAAGGATCTTGCAGCCGAAACTACCTTGTTTCGTTGCTCTCTTTTAAGAACAAGGTATGCGTGGAACAGGTTGTCCGCAATACTTATGAGGGGCAGAAAGGCGTCCTCATGCTCGTAATAGGAGAGAAACGTAAGGTAATCCTTCAGAGGGGCCTGACAACCTCTCACCAGGGCATAGAGATCATTCTGAAGGCCCCACCTGTCCTCTGGCAGCAGCGTTTTGCTTTTGACCTGTTTTCCAAGTTCCTGCAGGTCCCTGAAGTCGAGGTATTTGACTCTGTAGAATCCGCTCTGTCCATGGTTTACTTTGTAAGCCACCGCATCCCTGCCCAGGTCAATACTCGTGCTTCGAGCGGCGAGCAAGGCAGTTGTCTTCCGTGAATCACCATGTTCATAAAAGACCTGAACGGTAACCGGTATGACCCATGCCTGTTCCGATTCACCCGGCAGGAAGGTGAACCTGGTTTGGGTAAGAAGGATTTTATCCCCGTCTCTTGCAGCTTCAACGAGAGGAAGTCCTGGCTGTTCGATCCAGCTCTTCATCATGGCGGTTATGGGTTTATCGGATACCTCCTCTAGGGCCTCCCAGAGGTCCGGGCTTGCGGCACAACCGTATTGATGTTTCTTCAGGTAGTGCCTGAGACCCTTTCTGAAGTTGGAGTCATCTACGTATGCTGCAACTTGACGCAGGATGCTCCCACCCTTGTTGTAAAGTATGGGAGCAGTACTGGCATTGATTGCCACGTGCTCCCCACCGGGCAATTCAATCGGAAAAGTCTCCTTGAGGGAATCTCTATTGAGGGCTGTGTCGGTTTGGCCATGCAGGAACTGATCCCAAATGTCCCATTCAGGATGAAAGTGCATTACAACGCCATAGCCGAAGTATGTTGCAAAGCTCTCGTTCAGCCAGAGGTACTTCCAATCAGAGGGTGTCACCAGATTGCCAAACCATTGATGAGCAATCTCGTGCGCGATCACCTCGCATATCCTTTGTTCACCAGCCCGAGATGTGATAGTGGGAAAATGAAGAAGTAGGTTTTCTCTAAACGTGATGGCGCCCCAATTCTCCATTGCGCCTGCTGCGAAGTCTGGGATTGCAACCAGGTCAAGCTTGGGGAGCGGATATTTTAGTCCAAAGTAATCTTCGCAAAATTCAAGGGCCTTTCTCCCGAATTCGAGCCCAAGGGCAGCATGTCTTATCATTCCAGGCATGGTTCCCGCACGCACAAGGACTTCACCTGGATCCTCTATGAACTCAAACTCGCCGACACCGAAGAACAGTAAATAGGTTGACATCTTGGGCGTCCGCCGGAAGGTTACCACCTTTCTCTTGTCGCCCAGATGTTCTTCCCCAGTCATGGGCCCATTGGAGATGGCAACCAATCCTTCATCGATTACGAGCTCCACATCAAATGTTGCCTTTTTTGCGGGATGGTCAAAGCACGGGAACGCTCTCCGGGCATCGCTTTCCTCAAACTGCGTTACCGCACAGTACTTGTCAGTACCTCCGTCACGGTACTTACTTCTATAGAAACCCGCCATCTTATTGTTTATCTTGCCCAGGTAAGCGATATAGAGGGCTATGTGCCCAGCCATCTTCTCCGGAAGGGAGATTCTAAGCTCCTCTTTCCGGGGATCAACAAAGAAGGAGCATTCGACAAGCCGGCTGTTGATCCGGACCTTGCAGTCCCAGAAGGCCAATTCCTTTGCATTCAAGGTAATCTCATTCACCGGTTGGAGGGCATCAAGCTCGATCTCAGCGCTTCCGGTAAAGGTAAAGGTTCGTAAGTCAGGCTCGACGTGGATCTTGTAGTTTGTGGGATTAATGTTATCCATCGTTATTGCTTTTGCTCATTGGCTTATGTCTTAGGGAATAGCCCAGGTGTTCTCCTGGCTCTATCCGACAGATGAAAACCAGACCTCGCCGGCGGTTTTACAAAGGTCCCACCCCATCGGCGAAATACAATACTCAACCTCGCACTATACAGTGTCTACCGTATGTACTATATCCACCCCCGACTATAAAGTAAAGTACCTGCGGGGATGAGCTGGTCACCACGGTGGAGAGCATCTTGGGGGAGCTGGGCTTTCCCCTTTTCCTGTTTGTTGTATACCGGAGAAAAAAAGCTTGAACGCTTTCAGGGCAGGTGATACAAACCACTCTGTTGACAAGCGAAGTTTGGGGGGTCCTGATGAGCTTTCGGAGCCTCCGGCCACTTTACCAATTGCGAGGAGGAAACCCATGGAAACACACAAAGCCCTGGTGATCGATGATGAGCAGATCGTGCTCGACAGCGTCAGCAGAATCCTGATTGAGGACAACTACGCAGTGGATGTCACCTTGAGCGGCCGTGAGGGAATGGACAGGGCCATCCAACAGGACTACGACATCGTGTTGACCGATATCCGCATGCCCGATATCGGCGGGATGCGGGTATTGAGGGACATCAAACGGGCCAAGCCATCCCTGCCCGTGGTCATCATCACCGGCTATGCCACGGTCCGCTCGGCAGTACAGGCCATGAAACTGGGGGCAGCTGACTACCTGGAGAAGCCCTTTACCCCGGATCAGCTGCTCAAGGCAGTTGCCTCGGCACTGGATATGGCCGCCACCCAGGCTCCCGAGGAACAGGAGCTCATCCATAAAGACGAGGTGATCAAGGTCCTGGAGAGCGCCGCATCGGATCCCCACTTCTTCACCAGCCTCCTGGAGGATGCAGCCGATGCCCTGGATGACTACGATCTCACCGGTCCGGAGAAACTGGCCCTTCTGACCGGCGATGTGGAGTGGATCGAAGAGCAGATCGGCCCCCTCACCCGATCCCAGAGGCGCTGGCTCGAGGTGAGGAGGAGTGCGGAGATCTGGTAAAGGGGCACGCTCCGCGATTGGACACTGCCAACCGGTTAAGAGGCGATCAGTCGGACCGCTCAGGGAGCCCACCGATGCCATGAGGTCTCAGGTCGGGGATGAAGGGTTGAGATACCGTTCTCATTAAGGGATTATGGTAACACTTTACCTCTTTGAAACTAATCCTAACCCGAGCATGGAGATATCCTTTTTTGTCTCTGTCCCTGGCCCAGACCTGGCTCATACGGCATGAGTGAGGAGAGTTGAGATGTGAAATACTCTCGTATCCATACAACACTCCGGGAGCTGAGCGCCAGGGCAGGCCTCCCATCGTTCAGAGCAGTGGGCGTTTCAAAACGGCGCACACAGGCTGCTACCTTAGTGCTAAGGCTTATGGGGAGGTGCGTCGGTTTGAAACGGCCCTGTACGGGGCCTTGTTTAGAGGGCAGAGCAAAAAAAGATATCTCCATGCTCGGTCCCCTGGGTTCCGTTACGAATAGCTACCGGGCATCAGCAAATGGACAGGAGCGCCACCTTTTCAGAGAGCTAAAGTGTTACGGATTATGGAGTCTTACCACTTCGATAATCTCAGTATAATCCTTGATAAACCAGGATCTTCGGAGTTCGGAAAGGCTAGTTATCCCATCCGTTATGGTCGTTTTTCTGAGATCAAAACCCCTGACTATACGTTCCAATTCAACCTCAATGGAGAGATAAAGTACATACAAGGCCGGGGTGAAGGTTGGCCCCATCCGGCGGAATGGCTCAAGCGTACAGTGGCCAATGACTGGGTGTATTACTCGGCCGGTGAGTACGGTAAGGTCTACGATTACTTCGGTGAATATTATCTCCCATGCCTCTCATACTTAAGCAACTCGATTATGGGTGGAAACCCTTTTAACGATAGTGCGGTAAGATCTGCCCTAGAAGCCTGGGAAGAAGCGCGTATCGAGCTGAAAGGCTTACTTGCTAGCTCCCTTCCACGGGGTCTCGAAGATTTCTTATTTCTTGCCACAGAAAACGATGTGAAGAGATTACAGTTAAGATCTCAAGTTCTCCACGAGCTGATCGGAGGACCCGTTACCGTTCTCCCGCCTGATACTCGACACGTGGACTATGAGATCATCCCGGTTATTATTGCAGACGGCTGCTTGTATGATTGCGGATTTTGCCGGGTAAAGACCGGGGAGGATTTTGCTCCTCGAGACAAGAACAGCGTTATAGAGCAGATTAAGAGATTGAAGGCGTTCTATTCTCACGATCTCCGAAACTATAACGCGGTTTTCTTAGGCCAACATGATGCCCTCGGCGCCGGGCAAGACCTCCTTGAGTTTGCGGCAAACTACGCCTATGAGATCCTTGAATTTGGTCGGTCCCACATGAAGGGTGCTTACCTTTTCCTCTTTGGCAGCGTCGATTCATTGGTGACCTCGAAAGACGGCCTTTTTGATGCGTTACATGGACTTCCGTTCCGTACCTATATAAACGTAGGCCTTGAATCCGCTGACCAGGAAACCCTGACTGCATTGGGAAAACCGACAGCCAGTAAAATGATCGGCGAGGCCTTTGCGAGGATGCTGGAGATTAACATGAGGTACGAGAAGATCGAGGTGACCGCGAACTTCATTCTGGGAAGTACCCTGCCCCAGGGCCACCTTCCGGGTAGTCTGGATGTGATCAGGAACGGGTTAGGCCGCTTTTACGGTAAGGGAGCCATCTATTTCTCGCCGCTCATGAATGGAGGATCGATGAGCGGGGAAGCGAGAAGGACCATGGTGAGAAGATTCGGAGAGATAAAATCCCTCAGCCTCCTCCCAACCTATCTATATCTCATTCAAAGGCTGTGACCATCCCCCCTATGGATTGATCTGGGCATATGACGAGACATGAAGGAATATGCGGCGGAAGCAAGGTTCAGGCTGAAAACCTATGAGATACAAATGCCCGCGCCAAACCTTCCCGTTTCACCGTGTTGCTGTCGGTATGAGAAGAAGATATCGGCGTTATGGCAGGTACATTGGTTTGCCGTCTCTATGTTTTCTCTCCGTATGCCTGCCTGAACAAGCTGGTCTCTATTTGCCTTCCACAGGTCCAGGTGGCCTTTTCCATCTCTGGATTCATGGCGTATGTATTCCTGGTGGGATGAGAACGCGGCCTTCACCTGGGTGATAACCTCCGGACCGACCTCGTAACAACAGGGACCGATGGAGGGACCCATCCCGACGATGATATTATGGGGAGAGGAACCAAAGCCCTTTTCCATGGACTTCACCGTATGCAAGGCAACGAGTTGGAGTGTGCCTTTCCACCCTGCATGGGCGACTCCGATGACATTCCGGACGGGATCAAAGAAGAGCAGGGGAACGCAGTCTGCTACAAGGATCACAAGGCACGTATTTCGTTCTGCGGTCACCATTGCATCCGTGGCCTCGATAGCCTCGTTTTGGTTAAAGGCCCCTTTACTTCTCATGCCTTCCGTTATGGTTGTGACATTTCCAGAGTGAATCTGTTGAGCAAAGGTGAACTGGCTCGTGGGTATAGCAACAGCATGGGCGAGCCTCTCTCGATTGCTAAAGACCAGGTCTGGATCATCTCCCACGTGAAGTCCAAGGTTGAGGGAATCAAAGGGTATGTTGCTGCAACCGCCTAGTCGAGTCGATATGAAGTGGGTGATGTTTTTGTGCTTTGACAGATTCTCGAAAGACAAAACCATGAGAAGGCCCTTCTCTTCCTTAATCATTTGGCTTCCTTTGCCTTGCTTAGCCCCGAGTGCGAGCATATCTCTGAGTTCTTAATGGGGGATCTGGCTTAAAGTTGAGAAGATGGCGTTATGGACTGCAAGCATAAAGTCTCAAGGACATACCTCTCTCGTCTTTTGCTCTGATAAGTCTCTTGGATGTCGCGCAGACGAACATCTAGGATCGCACAGCGAGCGTAGGGCGGTGCTTTTCCCAGCACCTGAACGTGCTGGAGGATAGTAGGAGAAAGGTGATTGTATGTAAAGGAAAAATTGAGCAGGGTTTGGGCCACGATGATTCATGGCGAAGCGAAAAAATGGCTTTCGCCTGGAGCAATTTGATCAAAACGTGACACTCCACGAGGATAAATAAAGGAGACGGCAATGCAACGAGGGCAAAGGGTGTGTACGGTGATCCTGAATGAATAATGAAAAGGCCAGAGATAAGCCTGTCGATGACTACTGATACCAAGTTGCATTCAAAAGGCTACTATTTATAGACGTCATTGCGAACGAATGTGACGCAATCCCTGGCCCAGACCTTGTTTTTGAAACTATGTATATGATACTAAGCTTTGGAAATTATTCACAGTCTATGCTCGCAGCTCAGTGCCTCGCGCCAGGGCGGGCTCCATAGGATAGATTGCCACGTCGCGGAGTTTATCCTGAGCAAAGTCGAAGGGCTCCTCGCAATGACATGATTGCAACTTGGTATGAAGAGCTGGCTCACTGAAAGATATTCGGCGACAGCCGGACCCTGAGCGCGCAACATGCGGTCCGGAGGTGGTAATGGGCTGAAGCATGTGGCACCGAAACGGACGTGTGAAGGAGGAGGGTATGAGCAGATCGATGAACAGGGAATAGACTCAGCGAACGGGGAGGCGTACGGAAAAGGTAGACCCCACACCTTCTGTGCTTTCGGCCTTAATGGTGCCGTTGTGAGCCTCTACGATGCTTTTTACAATAGGAAGACCAAGGCCTGTTCCCACGATGTTCCTGGTTTTATCGTTTTTTACCCGGTAAAACCGCTCAAAGATCCGGGGTAACTCGTCAGGTACGATACCATAACCGGTATCGCTTATGCTTATATGCACAAAATCTCCGCTAACCTCTCCTGCTAGCGTTATATTGCCCCCTTCCGGAGTGTAGTTAATGGCATTGGTGATGAGGTTACTAAAGACTTCTTCCATGCTTTTGGCGTCTGCATTAATAAGGGGTAAAGTGGCCTTTTTGAGGCTGAGCGAGATATTTTTCTCCTTTGCCCTGGCTTGCATGAACCCCACCAGACTATCCAGGATATCCATCAATTGCACCTGTTGTTTATCCTGAACTATGAGGCCTGCCTCTATCCGGGAAAGATCAAGAAGTTCGTTGGTCAATTCGACAAGACCTTCAACCTTTCGAGATATTTTGCCGAGTATATCGGCCTGCTTAGCGCCTATCTCACCAGCCAACCCGTCTGTGAGGATCTTGATCTGACTCAAGACAGTAGAGAGGGGGCCTCTTATCTCGTGGGAAACCATGCTAACGAAGGCAGACTTCATCTCATCCAGTTTTTTTAAATGGGTTATATCATCAATAATGGTCACCGAGCCCAGTATCTCTCCCGACCTGTTCTGGAAGGGAACTGACTGTGCCCTGAGATACCGTTCATCAGATAGCCCTTCACCGCTATCGCGTGGCAGAATCTCAGCGCTCAGAACCTTTAACTCACCTACCTTCAATCCAAGGATCGAATCTATCATCCCGGTCAGTGTTTCATCTGTGGTTAACGCACTCAGCGGTTGATCATCGAGCGGCCCACCATCATACCCTAGCATTCTGAGTAAGGCGGGGTTATAGAGTATGATGTTCTTGGTCTTGTCGGTCACCAGCACGCCGCCTTCCAAATAATTTACTATGGTCTTAAGGCGCGTTTTTTCTGTGGCAATATCCTGTAAGGTTCTTGTCATTTTGACAGCCTTACTGACCACAACTCTCACCTGGTCCGGTGTGAAAGGTTTGGGTATGAAGTCAAAGGCCCCTTTCTTCATCGCCTCGATGGAGTGTTCCAGGGTTGCAAAGCCGGTAATGACAATGCCAACGGTATCAGGGTGTTGTTCGCGAACTTTTGCCAAAACTTCCATACCGCCAATACCCGGCATCATCAAATCAGTAAGGATAATGTCGTAATGTTTCTCCGCGATCATCGTGAGCCCCGTTTCTCCACTCTCAGCCACATCAACCAGGCAGTTCTCTTTGGTGAGTATCTTGAAACACCCTTCCCGAATCCGTTTTTCATCATCTATGACCAGTATCTTTGGCTGATAGGTCCGATCCTCTATGAGGGCCATAACTACATTCTCCTCTTACACAAGGCTATCTTCAGGTACCTTAAAAAGGGGCAGCTCTATGAGAAAGGTCGTGCCTTTAGGACATGTAAACTTGACCTTAATCTTTCCCCCATGTTTTTCAATGATGCTTTTCACCGTGCCCAAACCCAATCCTGTCCCCTTGCCCTCTTCTTTAGTGGTAAAGAAGTGGTCGAAGATTTTTGGAAGGACTTCTTTGGGGATGCCGCATCCGGTATCGCTGAATTCGATATAGATTTTTCCCTCTGGTTTATCTCTGCTACTGCGTATGGTTATATTTCCCTTGCCGGTAATAGCATGGGCAGCGTTTATTATGATATTGGTGAAGACCTGTACGAGCTGGTTTTTGTCACCCTCACACATTAACATGGAGGAGGAAAATTCCTTATTGATCGTAATATTTTGCAGAAGGGCATGGTGTCCAAGAAAGGCAAGGGTTTGCTCTATGACATCATTTACATTGAAGAGTTCCCGTTTCATCTCTGTCTGCCTGGAGTAGGCAAGGAGATTTTTAACGATGTCCTTGCACCTATTCGTGTCATCTATGATATTCTGTATATCTTCTCGTATCAGGCTATGCTCGTCGAGGTCTTCTAGAATCAAACTGGCGTCTATTAATATTCCGCTCAGCGGGTTATTTATTTCATGGGCTACACCAGCAGCCAGTTGACCGAGTGAGGCCATCTTATTTGACTGCTCCAATTTGATCCTTTCGGCTTCCCTTAATTTCTTTTCAATCTCTATCTTGGGTCTCAGGTCATTATAGACACCCATGGTGGCGACCTCCTTGCCATCCTGGTAGATGATGGCGGCGGTCATCTCGACCGGTATCTCTTGTCCTGAGGAGTTAATTATTGTCATCTCTGTAGTATAGAGTTTGCCTACCCCACCGTAATCAGGGCTTCTCAGTTTCTTCATTACGCTCCGTGCCCCACCTGGTGTATACAGATATTCAGCGATGCTCGTGCCAACAGCTACCTTGTCGGTATAGCCAAATAGTTTGCGGGCACTCTGATTCATGAGCAATATAACACCTTTCATATCAGCAACCAAAATAGCAGCTGTAGAGCTGCCAATGATATTTTCCAAAAATTCGTTGGCCTTTTGTATTTCTATTTCTAAGAGCTTGGTTTTCGTGACATCCCTTAAGCTGAGCATGAGGTAACCCACCTCTCCCTTTCCATCTAGAATGGGTGAACATACCCTTTCCTCATATACCTGTTCTCCATCGGGCCCCGTAGTTTTCTTAACAGTAGACGTTCCTTTCTTATCGATCAGGGTAAGGCGAAGAGGGCAGGACAACTGCGAGCACGGCTTTTCAGATTGATAAAGGATTTGGTAGCATTTTTTTCCAGCCACTTCTTTTTCACGGAAACCGGTCTTGTCGAGGAATCTCTCACTGGCTGCAACAACCGTCATATCGGGGGTTATGATCAGGGTTGGAAAGGAGAGAGAATCAAACAGCCTCTTGCGCCAGTTGAAGTTTTTCATAGTAGGGGACATCAAAAGATCTATTTTGCTACCTCGAACGTATGGCTGAGGACGTTTTCAGCCCTGGCTATATCATCCTGGGCCAGAACCACGAATACGGAGGAGGCAGAACAGCCGGATGCAACAATCTCTATATCCGCCTGAGAAAGGGCAGAGAAAGATGCCTCCGCGATACCGTACCTATCACCGAAGTGAGGACCATGAAAGTAAATAATCCCAACAGGATAGGTGTACTCACAGGGAGTTGATCCGGGGGCCTGTGCTAGAGAAACCCAGAAATCCCCATATTCCTTTTCCGATAGGCAAAGCGTAACGGAGATCATCTCACCAAACTCTTGAGCTATTATGAATTCCGCCTTCACCATTTGGAGGGCATCTCGAGAGAGGGTTCTTCCTAATGAGATGATTTCCTTCAGCGGATAAGAGAATTCAATAAGAACGAGATCAGTTACCTTTTGAAAGCCATACGTCTTAATGGGTTGTTCCCAGTAAACAGCTATTGTCTCCATCACCTCTTGTTCCTTTTGATGACCTCGCTCTGGTAGTATTGGAGCTCTGGTTTGATGGGTGCACGGTTTCTCGGCAACTGTAAGGAATCTTGAACTACTTCAACAGCCTTGTCCATGATCCGGTAATCCGTAATAAAGGAAACAGCGGACAAAGAGGTGGCTATCCCGTAAATGGGTATCGATTCCGCTCCCCATGAAGCCATAACCACTCCCAAAATTATTATTGCCGAGTGGCGCGGGAACACGGTGATCATGCCCACATGTTCCCTTGATTCGATTTCCCAAACCGTGGGAAGTCGAAGCCCTTTGTTAAGGATTTTCGAGGCACGAGGGAATAGGTCCTGATTCAGGCAGAAGCTGAGTTGGCAGCACTTATCCTTATTACCTTTGTAGGTAAGGAACGCTATATTGCTTTTTTGAGAGGCCAAGATTCTGCTGACATTCGCGAGTATCCCGTCTGACGATTCCGGTCCTCTCAAATCAAACTTGCAAAGCTCCAGACTCTGTCTGAGTCCCCCTACTTTCAATTTTTCCATCGTATCGGTACCATACAGAGAAAGCGGCCACATGGCCTACAGATTCTCTGCGGCCAAGAGGGGCGAGAAGGGAAGGGCTGCCTAAGGGTTAGCCGGTAAAGTCATCGACCATGGTCATGAGTTTATCCAGATCGATAGGTTTGGCAACATAATCGTCGGCTAAGGTGCTCATCCCATCGCGATGAGTGTATCTGGTGCTGGTAACTGCCGAGCCAACTGCAGTTAAAAGGACAATGGCGATATCTTGGTACTGCGGATTATTCTTGAGCTCGTCACAGAGTTCATAGCCATTTTTGCGAGGCATCATCACGTCCAGAATAATGAGATCCGGCCGTTCCTCTTGGATCTTGTCCCACGCTTCTATTCCGTCATATGCCTTTTCTACCCTGTAGTCTTTGCTCTCTAATTTCATAGAGATCGCTTCAACCAAATCAGGATCATCATCGACTACCAAAATGAGCTTATCATCGGCCATATGCCCCCCCACTATACTGTTTCAAACGCTTAAAGTAAGATATGCCAATTGCTAACCATCTTATATATTTATTCTTATGCAGTCAACGGTAAATGATGAGGGAACCGTCGAGTCAAAAAAATCGATAGACAAAGGCACGAATTACTTGTTGGTACTAATAGGCTGAAGCGGATTTCATCCCTTTGCGTCCTCTTCTCTTCTTGTGAGAACAGCTCGTTGATGTTATCCTGAAACAGTATATGCATACAGGGTTATCGAGTCCCTCTCCCTTTGCAATAGATGGAGGAGCGCTCATGAGTGCCGGAGGAAGGAAAAAACAGATTGAAGAGGGTTTTTGAACCACCTCGGAACTTTCCAACAGTATTTACTGTTATTCCTTTTCAGTGTAAAAAGAAAAAAGATTAATGAACCACCCTGCAGCAAGCTGCAGGGTATCCAATGTCAAAGTCCCCTCCCTTAATGGGAGGGGATAAAGGGGAGGGTGACCAAACATTTTATCACCCCCACCTACCCTCCCCCTTCAAGGGGGAGGCACTATGTCGTAACCCTGCAGCTTGTGCAGGGAATTATCAAGTTCAATCTTCGATCGCTGCGGCGCGAAGATAAGAGCCCTTTTGAGGATAGTATTTTGAGCTTTCTTGACCGGAGTTTTCTGCTCAATATTGGTCCTATCAAAAGGGAAGGCCAAACAAGGACCTAAGGAGAAAGTCATGGTTAATGGTGAGAGAGAAGCGATCACCTCTATCTTTGAAGCTATCGCTGATGGCGTGTACCTTGTGAACAGCGGTTTCAAGGTAGAGTATATGAATGACGTGATGATTCAGAAGTTTGGAAAGGGCATTGGCGAAAAATGCCACCAAGTCATATACGGGAGCAGTATAGTCTGCCCGTGGTGCAGGGCACAGGAAGTGCTCGGTGGGAAAACGATTCGTTGGGAGCACTCCATAAAAGAGGCAGGCCAGGCATACGATGTTATTGAATTCCCTTTGAAGAACTCTGACGGCACTGTATCCAAGGTGAGCATCTACCGGGACATCACCCAGAGAAAGAAGCGTGAAGAAGAGCTCAGGGCGTCGGAAGAGGATTATAAGAGAATATTCGAAAACGTTCGTTCTGGGATCTACGTGAGCACCAAAGAAGGAAAATTTCTCAATGCAAACAAGGCCCTTCTGGATATGTTGGGTTACGAAAGCAAAGAGGAATTCCTTAAGATCGATATCGCTAACGATCTCTATCTCAGGCCAGAAGATCGTCGAAAGTGGCAGGAAATGATTGAGCGGGATGGTTATGTCAAAGATTATGAAGTTGATTTCAAACGCAAAGATGGAGAGGCTATCTCTGTCTTACATACTGCTCATGTGCGTTATGATCGTGATGGGAAGGTGGTCGGGTATGAAGGTATGAACGTGGATCAATCCCAAAGAAAGAGGATGGAGAAAGAGCTCAAAGAAGCCCATGATTTCTTGAACAAAGTCATTCAGAGCTCACCTGATGCCATCATAGCAACCAACTTGAAAGGCGACATCATCGTCTGGAATCGGGCTGCTGAAGAGACCTTGGGATATAAGGCTGAAGAAGTCGTTGGCAAGATGAACATCAGTAGGATTTATCCGGAGGGAACGGCCAAAGAGGTCATGAAAATGATGAGGAGCCCTGAATACGGTGGTGTTGGCAAATGTAGGTCCTACCCAATGGTTCATGTAAGGCGAGATGGTGAAATCGTTGAGGGTAACCTCTCTGCGGGAATCATTTACGATGCTCAGGGAAAAGAGATTGCGTCAGTGGGCATATTTGTGGACCTGAAAGAGAGACTGGAAATGGAACGAAAGCTCATAGAGACCCAGGAGAAGCTGTTACACTCAGAAAAGCTGGCTGCCATGGGGAGGCTGACCTCGCAGATTGCCCATGAATTAAACAATCCCCTGTATGGAATCATGAATACCCTGGAGCTTCTTAAAACAGAAGTTTCCCCCCAGAGCAAGAGGAGAAAGGTCCTTGACATGGCCCTCTCTGAAACAGAGCGCTTGACCGAATTGCTCCGGAAAATGCTGAGCTTTTCCAAGCCCGATGAAGAAGAAAGGCAGCCCTCGGATCTAAATACAATACTGGATGAGATCTTGCTCCTGGTGGGTAAGCAGTTACGGGAAAACAGCATACGCATCTCTTCCTCTTTTGCCGATGATCTGGGAGAGGTTTATGCCTCCAGAAATCAGCTTCGCCAGGTCTTTCTTAACATGATTAGCAATGCTAGGGATGCGATGCCAGATGGGGGAACTTTGACCGTAAAGACTCAGGCCAAAGGGGATAACGCCTATATTGAAATTACTGATACCGGTATCGGGATCAGAGAGGAAAACATCGATAAGATATTCGATGCCTTTTTTACCACCAAGGACAGCGTTAAAGACGTGGGTCTCGGCTTATCGGTATGTTATGGATTCATAACGGAGCATGGAGGTGACATACGGGTATCAAGTAAATGGGGCTCGGGAACGACCTTTACGATCAGCCTTCCAATTCACAAAGAAGAGGTTCCGAATAACAAAAGCCATAACTGATACCATTGAGGTCCGGTGATGACGCCGCCCATCCATAGAGGGTTTAGCTTTCCTCGAATCCTACCATGATTTCAATCCATTAATAGATCTTTTCCTTCCCTACACAGAACTTCAGGCCCCTGGGATTGCAGTAAATCCCCTCTATCCGGTAGTCTAGATATGGGGGACTGCCATATTCCGACACCGGGCTCTTCACTAGTATCACTGAATCGGTAATTTTCGATTCATGGGTATGCTCATCGATCCCTGAATTGCATCGTGTATAGTGATATATTTATTATAGAAAATACAGTCTTTACAATATTATTTTTTCCGTTGACATTTGGAAAAAAGTATAATAATTATAAAAACTAAATACATCAAACGAGTGGAGGGCTTCCCATGGAGGATATCTTGACGGTTTTCCAGGCGAGCAAATACTGCAATGTTTCTTCTAAGACAATTATCAATTGGATAGAGGCTGGTCATATTCCCGCATACAAGACCGTGGGGGGGCATCGCCGTATCAGAAGGTCCGATATGGAAGATTTCATGAAGAGACAGGGTATGCCCATTCCACACGATGAAATGCTGAGTGAGAGGAAAAGGATTCTTATTGTGGATGATGATCCAATCATTGTGGAAACCCTTGTTCAGGCATTGGAAGAAGAGGACTACAATTATGAGATTATTTCCGCCTCCGATGGTTTTGAGGCTGGACTGCAAGTCAACCACTTCAGACCTCATCTCTTGATACTGGACATCATGATGCCGGATATCAAGGGCTTTGAGGTCTGTAAGAGGATTAAAACAAATGAAGAGACAAAAAATACAAAAATCATAGTTCTATCGGCTTACCTGGATGATGAGAAATTCAAAAGAATGAGAGAATATGGGGCAGATCTTTGTTTCTCAAAGCCCCTGCCACTGCCCCGGTTGAAGGAGGAGGTGGCCAGGACATTAGGTCTGCTCTGATTATTGAAGATTGACGATGGTCGATTGAAGATTGACTATTTTAAGAAGCAGCCCTTGATCCCTAAATCGTCAATATTCAATTGATTGAGGAGGTGTCAATGACCCTGAAAGAATCCTTGGAGGAAAAGAAATTCGTGGTCACCTCTGAAGTACAACCTCCCATAGGCGAGGAGCCACAAGAGATCATAAGGAAATTGGAGTTGGTTCGGGGCCGGTTGGATGGGTTGACAGTGCCCGAATTGGAGATCGAAGGGGTTGTTGCAGATACCATCAACACCTGCAAACTGCTCAAGCAAAACAGGTTTGATGCTATCTACCAGACTGGGACCAGGGAAAAGAACCGTTTGCAGATACAGAAAGACCTGATCCGCGCCCATGAAACAGGTGTTGAGAATCTCCTTGTTTTCACAGAAGATTACCGGATCACGGGAGACAGTCTCCAGGAGATGATGTTTTTTCATGTGGATGCAGGAAAGCTGTCCTCTGTGCTGGGTCATCTTCGAGAAGGACACTCAGTGGATGGTAAAGAGCTTCCTTTCAAGGCTGAATTCACATTTGGTTCCGGGGTAGAATCCAAGTGGGGGAAAAACGTGCCAGAACTGGAAATGAAGGAGATGGAGGAATTGACAAAGCAAGGCACGGGGTACTTTTTAACGACACCCATATTCGATGTAGGACTGTTTGAAAAATTCATGAAGCAGGTTAACACCTTCGGGGTGCCTGTTATTGCAGAGGTTATGATACTGAGGACGGCGGGGATGGCCCAGTTCCTCAATCGCCATCTGAAATCAGGATTGGTCCCGGACTGGATCATTCGAAAACTCGCCAAGGCCCCTGAAAGACAAAAGGCCAGCATTGAGATTTTTACCGAAATCGTCTCGGGCCTGAAGGACCTTTGCCAGGGAATTCATATCATCACCGTCGGTGCAGAGGATAAACTACGGTATTACCTGGATGCGGCCAAACTGAAGAGATTATGAAAACCATACCACTATGTTGTGTCGGTTCAACGTTGCAGGCGCTCCATCTCGAGACTCTCACGAGGAGGTAGGTCACTCAAGAAAAGGGAAAAACAGGTTTTTCGTCCAACCGGCTGAAAATAATAATTCGATTATTGCCTTAGCTTCGCAGCACAATGATGAAGACCATCTATTCTGCTTTACTTGGCAAGAGTGAGGGATATGGATATCTTTTTTTGCACCGAACTGGGCAGGTGCTTTAAGCCTGCACTTTCCCGATGATCCAGGCGGACGCCCGTCCCCTGCGCAGACTTGCATATCCGGCGAAGTGGGCGTCACCTTAAAAGCAGCTCGCCCGCCTTCATCTGCAGCATAAGCGAGCATAACAGCATGGGCTTCTTCGGTGTCAAAAAAAGATATCCATATCCCTCGGGACAGCGTAGTTACGGAGCTAAGGCAATAATCGAAGCAATAATTCAGCTCACAGCGGGACCGACAACTGACACTGTCTAGCAATGGGGGGTAAAGACGCTTGGAGGATATCAGCCTCACCATTAATGGTAAGAATATCATCTGTGCTCCGGACACGAGCATTTTACATGCGGCACTTGAGAACAGGATCAAGATTCCAACCCTCTGCCATCACCCTGACCTGGAACCGGTCGGCGCGTGCCGGCTGTGTCTGGTAGAAGACGAAAAGACCGGCCGTATTATGGCCTCATGCGTAACGCCCGTGTCTCCAAATATGGTCGTACGGACAGACTCTCCTACCATAAGAAATCACCGTAGAAATATCATCCGTCTCATGATGGCCAATCACCCCGAGTCGTGCATTGTGTGCAGCCAGGGAAACAGATGCGAGTTGAGGCAGATTGCTGCTGAACTGGGTGTCGGCCAGATAGGGCTCTATCCAATGCCCCATTATACCGGCCTGGAGGAAGCAAATCCTTTTATTATCAGGGACCTCAGTAAGTGTATCCTTTGCGGCAAGTGTATTCGTGCTGACCATGAACTCGTGGTAGTTGGCGCCATCGATTACCACCTCAGGGGATTCAAATCTCGGCCAGCGGCAGTGCATGAAATGCCACTGGAGAAATCCAGTTGCACCTTCTGCGGAACCTGTGTTTCCCTGTGCCCTACCGGTGCCTTATCCCTGAAGAATACCCGATATGTGGGTTCGCCCGAAAGGGAATCAGCCACTATCTGCGGATTCTGCGGGGTGGGGTGTTCCCTCGTTATGGGATCGGTTGATGACCAGATTGTAGAGGTAAACCCTTCACACCGCGAAGACGCGGTTAACCGATCTACCCTGTGTGTCCGGGGCCATTTTGCCCATGACTTTTTGACCGTTCCGGAAAGATTGGGCAATCCATTAGTCCGCGACGATGGAGAGCTGAAACCAGCGACCTGGGATGATGCCCTTGAGGCTGTTGCTAACGGACTTACTTCAATCAAAAAGAAAAACGGACCACAGAGCGTGGCATTCTTCGGTTCATCCAAGTGCACCAATGAGGAGAACTACCTTTTCCAAAAAATGGCCCGTGTTATGGTAGAAACAAATAACGTGGATAATGGAGGTTATGGGTCAGGAAGGCCGATTCTGGCCTTCATAAATGATAGGCTCGATGGGGGTTGCCGCGTCATACCATTACCTGCATTGGAGAAGGCAGAGATGATTTTTGTCTTGGGGGCCGATCCCACCCAGTCTCTGCCCGTGGCCGGTTATTATCTTAAACGAGCTTCAAGGATGAGGGGAATCCCGCTGATTGTGGCAGATCCGAGAAAGACGGAATTAGTGCCTTTCTCCTCTCTCTGGCTTTCGCTTGCCCCGCATAGCGATTGTGAACTTCTCACTGCTCTGGCTGCTATTCTCTATAGGAGAAACTCATATGATACTGATTTCATCAACCAGTTCACCAAGGATTTCGACCTCTACCGCGAGGGCCTCTCCTCCATTGACCTTGAAAGGGTGTGCCGTGTTACTGGGCTTGATATGGAGGTAATGGAAAGAGCCGCAGATTTGATTGAAGGGAAAAAAGTGGCCTTTATGATCGGACAGGGGATCTTGCAACAAAGACATGGCATTCCGGCAGTAGACGCGTTGCTCAATCTAGCATTGATGACAGGAAGTCTCAGTGGTGATGGTAAGGGGCTCTATCTCCTCGCAAAGGAGAACAATCAGATGGGTGCCTGGGATATGGGGTCGGTCCCCGATTTTCTCCCCTCTCGCCAGCCGCTCCTCGATGAGTTGGCACGGAAGAACTGGGAGGAGAACTGGGAGGTCAAGCTGTCCCCAGATCCAGGTCTCACTATAATTCGTATGATTGAAGAAGCAGAGAAAGGAAACCTCAAGGCACTTTACATCATGGGAGAAAACCCCCTGCGCAGCCTCCCGCAGACCGACCGAGTCAGAAATGCCCTCAATAACCTGGAATTACTGGTGGTCCAGGATATACTTGCTACGGAAACCACGTTCATGGCAGACATTGTTTTGCCGGGAGCAGCCTTTAGTGAAAAGGGTGGTTCCTTTACCAATATGGAGGGAAGAGTCCAGTCTTTTGAGGCGGCGGTCTGTCCACCAGGTGATGCAAAACCCGACTGGGAGATCCTTGGTCTGTTGTTTGCCAAACTTGGTTACTCAAAGACATATTCATCCTTAGACGAGATAAGAGCGGAGATTGCCGAACTTGTGCCCTTGTATTCGAAACTGGATAAAGACAGGGGAGAATCCTGGATTAACGAGTCGAGCAACCTGCGGCTTTTCCGCCGCACAGGCGAGGGAGAGCCGATCCATTTCTCTCCGGTTATTATGACCGAAACTGAGAGCTCAGATAAAAACTATCCTTTTACAGCCATCTTGGGTTCCTGGCGATACCATCTGGGAAGTGGCACCAGGACCGGGCATTCAGCACGGCTCAAGGATTTCGCGCTAAAGGGTGAGGTGGAGGTATCCCCTGAGGATGGCGAACGACTTGATCTGAAACAGGGGGATCAGGTCAGGATATCCTCGATGCACGGGTCGATACTCAGAGAGGTCATTCTGAAAAAGGATTTGAGCCCGGGACTCATATTTATCCCCATGGCTTTTCATAATAACGATGCCGTGAACTTGATCGATTTTACCGAACTGGGTCAAGCCGATTTACCCGGCTGGAAGGAATGCGATGTAAGGGTTGAAAAGGCGGAGGATTGATAGATCTGAAGCCGGTGATTTGAAATTCGAAATTCGGATTTGATAATTTGAGTTTTAACCTTAAGGCAAGTTTTTAACCTGTTGAATATGAAAGAATCCTAACTATGGATCCACAAAAGATAGATTGGCGCCGATTAGAGGACATTATTAATAAACATACTGGTGAGAAGTGGGCCTTAATTCCACTGTTGCAGGATGTCCAGGAGACCTTTGGATACATACCCGAGGAGAGCATTGAAACGATCGCAGAGAACCTCAATCTTTTTCCGAGTCATGTCCAAGGTGTAACATCCTTTTACGCCGGGCTATCGCTGAAACCCAAAGGAAAGTACGTGGTCAGGGTATGTCGTGGTACGGCCTGCCATGTTAAGGGGAGTCGCAGCATTTTGAGATTTGTGAAGAAAGAGCTGGGGCTGAATGAAGGGGAGACCAGCTCTGATTATCACTTTACCTTAGAGACCGTGGCTTGTCTCGGTGCCTGTTTCCTTGCCCCTGCCATGATGGTGAACAGAGCCTATTTTGGCAAACTATCTCCGCCAAAGGTAACCAGCATACTGGCCGAGTATGGGAAAAAGAAGGGAGAAGACTAAGCAACATGGAAAGACTTCTATCCATTGGGGAATTTGAGTGGTATCGCAACAAGATTCTCGCTCAGGAGGATGAAGGGAAAACCCATGTACTTGTCTGTATGACCGGCTGTCGCGCTTATGGTGCTGCTGAACTTAGAGCTGCCCTTGTAGAGGAGGTCAAGAAACAGGGCCTTTCAGGCCAGGTTGAGATACGTTCCACCGGATGCCACGGGATTTGTGCCAAAGCGCCGGTAATGTCTATTGATCCGTTGGGAGTTCAATACCAGGAGGTCAATCCTGAACATGCAGCAGAGATCGTTGATCTCACCCTGAAGAAAAACCAGTTGATTGATCACCTGGCTTATAAGGATGCCCAGACTGGAAATCCTATCTATTACCGCAACCAGATCCCCTTTTATAAGAAACAGGTGAAAAGGGTGCTTGCCAATTGTGGAAGGATCGATCCCACAAACATAGAACATTACATTGCCTCTGGTGGATATCAGGCTATTGTTAAAGTTCTCTCCAAGATAACCCCGGAGCAGGTGATCGATGAAGTAACTGCCGCCAAACTGAGAGGCAGAGGTGGTGCCGGTTTTCCTACAGGAGTGAAATGGCGATTCGCCCGCCAGGCAGAGGGGCAACCTAAATATATCATCTGCAATGCCGATGAGGGCGATCCAGGTGCCTTTATGGACCGCGCAGTTTTAGAAGGTGATCCCCACGCAGTGCTCGAGGGGATGCTCATCGGTGCCTATGCTATTGGAGCAGAATACGGCTACATTTATGTGCGAGAAGAATACCCCATTGCTGTTGAACACCTGAAACTTGCTTTAGAGCAGATGAAGGAGTTGGGCCTTTTAGGGGAGAATATACTGGGATGCGGTTTTAATTTTGATATTTATCTGAAGATGGGTGCAGGGGCCTTTGTCTGTGGTGAAGAAACTGCCCTCATGGCCTCTATTGAGGGGGGGCGGGGAATGCCCAGGGCCCGGCCACCTTTCCCCGCCCAGGCGGGACTGGATGGCAAACCCACCAATATCAATAATGTGGAGACCTGGGCCAATATTCCGTTGATCATAAAGAACGGCGTGGAATGGTATACCCAGGTGGGTACGGAAAAGAGTAAAGGGACAAAAATCTTTTCTTTGGCTGGCAAGGTGAATAATACAGGACTGGTAGAGGTTCCCATAGGCGTAGCTATCAAAGAGGTGGTTTTTGATATTGGCGGCGGCATTCCTAAGGGAAGGCAGTTCAAGGCGGTCCAGATGGGAGGACCATCGGGCGGTTGTGTGCCTACCCAGTATCTGAATCTACCCATTGATTACGATACCCTCCAGCGTATAGGCGCCATCATGGGCTCGGGTGGCATGGTGGTTATGGATGAAAATAACTGCATGGTGGAAATCGCTCGCTTTTTTCTGAGTTTTACCCAGTCGGAATCCTGTGGGAAATGTGCTCCCTGTCGGCTTGGGACCACTCAACTCTTGGAGATTTTGACACGGATTACGCAGGGAGAAGGCAGGATCGAGGATCTTCAGAACATCAGGGAGTTAGGGGAAACCATAATAACTTCCTCCCTCTGCGGTCTTGGACAGACGGCTCCCAAACCTGCCCTTTCTACCCTCAAGTATTTCCTGAAGGAATATGAGGACCATATCCTGGAGCATCGATGTGCCGGGGCCACATGTGACGCTATGGTCATCTCCGCCTGCCAGCACGCCTGTCCGGCCGGGATTGATGTTCCCAATTATGTGGCTGCTATTGCGAGTGGCAAATATGATAAGGCGGTAGAAATTATCAGGGAGAGGAATCCCTTTCCCGCCGTATGTGGTCGAATCTGCGTCCATCCCTGTGAGTTTAAATGCCGGCGAGGTGAACTGGATGAACCTGTTGCTATCCGTTCACTTAAGCGATTTGCCTCGGACTGGTATTTTGATCATATCGGTAAGGCAAAAGAGCCGTTTCCGGTGACCAAGGATCAGAAGGTCGCTGTTGTGGGTGCAGGTCCGGCAGGATTAACATGTGCTTACTTTTTGGCCGAAATGGGATATGGGGTAACTGTGTTTGAGGGCCAATCTGTGGCAGGAGGGATGCTGGGAATAGCAATCCCGGAATTTCGTCTTCCACAAAAGGTGATTCAGGCAGAGGTCGAGCATATTGAAAGCTGCGGTGTAGAAATCCGCTATAACTCGCCCATTGACGCCCGACATACAGTGAATGACCTTCTAGAGGAAGGTTATCATGCCGTATTTATTGGTGCAGGAGCCCAGTCCAGCAAGAGGATCGACATCCCGGGCGAAGAAGAGGGTTTGGTAGGTCTGCACTACGGCCTTCAATTCTTAGCAGATATCAGGACCGGCAAGCAGATACAACTGAGAGGAAAGGTGGTGGTCTTGGGGGGAGGTAATGTAGCTATTGATGTAGCCAGAACTGCTCCCAGGGTGGGTGCCAGGGACGTTCAAATATTCTATCGGAGGACAAAGGAGGAGATGCCGGCATGGGAGAAAGACATTGATGAGGCCACTGAGGAGGGAATCGTTATCAATCCCTTATGGGCGCCCAAACAGATCATGCATCAGGGTGGCAAGGTCACAGGCATCGAGTTCATGCGTAGTATGACCGTTTTTGATGAAGAAGGTCGTTCATCTCTGAGTGTTGACGAGAAGGTAACCCAGGTGGTTGAGGCCGACACTATCATCATTTCCATCGGCCAGGCGCCTGACATCTCTTTTCTATCCAAAGACAGCCAGCTTGAGAGGGCCCTTTGGGGCAGTCTTGTGGTAGACGAAAACAGTCTTTCTACTAATATCCCCGGTGTTTTTGCAGGGGGAGATTTTACCACAGGCCCAAGTATTGTCATAAACGCTATAGCCTCAGGCAGAAGGGCGGCTCTGGCCATAGACAAATACCTTAAGGGCGAAAAAGGAAGGGTAGAGATCGTAGATGAGAAGACTGCAATGAAGGAGGATATCGGTCTGGCCTTAGATGAGGAAATAGAAGAGGAAAGGCCGAGGATCAAGATCCAGCTTGAGAAGCCAGAAGAGAGGGTAACGGACTTCAGGGAGGTGGAAAAGGGATTTGCCAAGGAGGAGGCTCACCGGGAGGCTATGAGATGCCTCAGGTGCGATCTGGAAGAAAAGTAGTAGTGGAGCGAAAGGGAGCAAAGCTATGATCAGATCCATTACCAGGAGAAAACCAGAAGAGGAAATTGACCGTCTGCTAGATGGATTGGGAAGGGTTTTCATCTTCGGGTGCGGGACATGCACCACTCTGACCCAGACAGGAGGGGAGCCCGAGGTGAGGGCCATGAAGGAGCGGTTATCCAGTCAAGGGAAATTGGTCACCGGACAAACGGTTTTACCTGTTGCATGTGACAACCTCACGGCAGAGGCCCTCAAGGAATACGGCCAGCAGATTGACCAGGCCGATGTCCTGTTGATAATGACGTGCGCCTTTGGGGTGCAGAACATTGCCAGGCAACTGAAGAAAATGGTCGTGCCAGCTCTTGATACCATTTTCATCGGAAAGGAGAACGGCATCGGCAGGTTCGACGAGATATGTACCCAATGCGGCACCTGTATCTTGGGCGAGACAGGGGGGATTTGCCCGGTAACCTCATGCCATAAGGGCTTGGTCAATGGGCCCTGTGGCGGCACAAACAATGGTAAATGCGAGATTGACCCGGAAAAGGACTGTGCCTGGACCCTGATTTATAATCGTTTGAAAGAATTGGGCCGCCTTGATTCCATGAGGAAATTGCAGAAACCAAGAAATCATCAGGGAGAGCCCTCGCCGGGGAAATACACATTAAGTGACTGAAATGATCTAAAGTGAACTAAAGTGCCTAAAGTTACAAAAAGGATGTTTCTTTTTTATTTGGGCTTTGAAATTGATTTGAAATTTGAGCTTTGTCATTTGACATTTTCTGGAAAAGAAGGGGTTTAGAATATGATCTCATCATTCAAAAAAGCCCTGGAATCAGGCAAATTCGTGGTTACTTCTGAGGTGGCACCACCCAAGGGCACTAACCTGGAGAAGATGCCCCACCACATTGACCTCTTGAAGGATAAGGTGGACGCGATGAATGTAACCGATCACCAGAGCTCCGTGATGAGATTCCCGTCTCTCGGAGGGGCCCTCTTGGTGAAAGAAATGGGAGGTGAGCCCATTTTGCAGATGACCTGTCGGGATCGCAATCGGTTGGCTCTCCAGGCTGATCTTCTGTTTGCTGCCAGCAGGGGGATTAACAATGTGCTTTGCCTGACCGGTGACTCTGTGATCTTGGGGGACCATAAGGAGGCCAAAGGTGTCTTTGATCTGGATTCCAGTCAATTGTTGGCGGCGATAAGAAGGCTTGAGAAAGGAAAGGATCTGGGCGGTAATGATCTGGATGGGGGTGTATCTTTCTGTGCTGGAGCCATTGTCACGCCTGAAGCAAATCCCATTGAACCACAGCTCATCAAATTCGAGAAAAAAATCGAGGCAGGTGCCGAGTTTATCCAGACCCAGGCGGTGTATGACTTGGACAATTTTAAACAATTTATGGAATATGCCAGGCAGTTTCCCGTGAAAATTTTGGCGGGCATTATCCTGCTCACCTCAGCTCCCATGGCCAGGTTTATGAATAAGAACGTTGCCGGTGTCAACGTGCCCCAAGAACTGATCGATGAAATGGCCTCTGCACCAAAGGGACGGGCCTTGGATAAGGGGATCGAGATCGCCGGCCGAATGATAAGGAGAATACGGGACGAGAAGATGTGTGACGGGGTACACATCATGGCAATCGGCAGAGAGGAGGTTGTCCCCGATATCATTTCCGCAGCGGCCTAAATTTGAGCTCTCACATTCCCTGGTGACTTCACGTCAAGCACAAGCGCATAATAAGTAGTTGTGCCACTCTGACCCCTTATTCTTCTTATATTCGGATTGGCCATACGGGACAGCCGATACAGGTTCGTGATTGACACACATCGCGTGCTTCCCTATACTCCCTCCCAACCAATAACCCGTGAGGATGTCAATGGTTGAAGAAATCTTGACCAATATCTATAGAATTGAAATTCCCTTGCCGGGGAATCCCTTAAAGGCCATCAACTCGTATGTGGTGAAGGATTCGGCTCGGAATCTGATTATCGATACGGGACTCAATAGAAAGGAATGCAGCGATGCTATGGAGGCCGGGTTGGCCGAACTTGGGGTCAACTTGAAGGAAACGGACTTCTTTATTACCCATCTGCATGCAGACCATTTTGCCCTTGTCTCTACCCTTGCTACGGATAATGCTACTATCTATTTCAATCAGCCCGACGCAGAGAGGGTTACGAGGGGCCCTGCATGGGATGAGATGATCGAGTATGCAGGCGTGAATGGTTTTCCCGAAAAGGAGCTAACGGCAGCACTTCATAACCACCCGGGGTATAAGTACGGATCAACATTCGATGTGCCGCTCACGATCTTGGAAGAGGGCGCCACCATAACCATCGGGCAATACTGCTTTATCTGTGTAGAGACACCAGGCCACACCGTGGGGCATATGTGTCTTTATGAGCCCAACAAGAAAATCCTCGTGTCCGGGGATCATATCCTTGGAGATATAACGCCCAACATTCAATCATGGGCCGATGAGGGGAATCCTCTGCAAGACTATCTTTGGAGCCTCGATAAGGTCTCTGAGCTCGATGTTGCAGTTGTATTGCCAGGGCACAGGCGCATCTTCAAAAATTGCAGGGAGCGGATTCAGGAAATAAAGGATCACCATCAGAACAGGGCTGATGAGATTCTCACGATCCTGAAAAAGGGCAGGAAGAATGCCTTTCAGGTGGCATCGGAGATGACCTGGGACATTACGTGGGAATCGTGGGATCGGTTTCCCGTCTCGCAAAAATGGTTCGCCACCGGGGAGGCAATTGCTCACCTCAAATACTTGAGGGAAAAGGAAATGGTCCTCGGGGAAATGCTTGGGGAAAAGCTCGTGTATTCCTTGAATGAGGGGGAAACAACGTAGGAGATAGGCAGACTCCTCGGCGGATCCCTGTGTGTCCTACCATCCCCTTGGGACAAAAGAGGAGAGTTCTCAGTGGGATATGCAGCTGTTCATGGATAGCCAACCCTCGATCCCCCTGCGGAAGCAGTGGCTCTTTTCTCCATAAAGTGGTTAATTGACGATATACCCCTATTGCCGCTCCCTGCTCAAGCAAGACCAAATAACGTTTCACGCGCTGTCCTGTTCCCTTGGCCCGGCCTTCGACCTTGATTTGCTCCTCTTTCCCCGACGTGGGCGGTAGCCAAGCGCCTCTATCAGTCTTGTAGAGATAGCCGGGTAGGAATTCGGCAAGTTCCCGGCGAGGCTTGTACTTCACCACATATATGAAGTGCTCGAAGAGGTCGCTGTGGTTTTGGTCGCCCAGAGTTATTTGACCGATGAACCGCTCTGCTAAGAGCAAAGGCCCAATCCCGGGAAATGGCAAGAGTCAGGTTTGCCCCGCCCGCTCATCTCGCATATCAAGACTCGATGTCAGAAAATTCATGAAGCAATCTGAGAGCCGAACGCTGAATACTTAGCTGCTGATTGAGGATGTGATTGGGGCAAAGGCCAGGTTTGATCGCGAAACATGGCAAAAGCAAATCTGCTCCGGCTCGCTTCGTCAACTTAGATTTCTCATGTGGAGCCCCGTTACTTTATGGCGCGCTCTCTCTGTGCAAGTGCTCGGAAACATGGATAGATGTGTTTCCTCTCTGTTCCGTAAGAATTATTTCAATTTCCCTTATATCTCTTGTTCCGGAGGACAACTTGACAGCCTCCATTGTGAGCTGTGGATCGCTTATTTTTCGCAAGGAAACATAAGCCGATCTGTGAGCAAGTGAAGCCATTGCACCGATTAACGCTCTCATAATCTCCGATCCTTCAGTCTCACCAAATACTCCCCAGCTTTTGCTGACTGAAAAAACTCTATTATTGGCAAACGTAATAGTGCCCATCATCTGTGAGCTCTTTCGGTCAAAAACGAAAAAAGACCCCGGATAGACGCCGTCTTCTTGAATACGATAGAATTTTTCCACTTCTGCTAGAATCTCGGACTCTTGAGCTCCTAATTCGATGTCGACTTTTCCTAGAGAAATGCAATCCTCTGCAAAAGCAAAGTGTGCCAGGCCAAGGAGCAGACAAATTGTCAACATAAACCCTTTCATGGGCCTTCCCCTTTTAATTGAAGCTGTATTTGCACTCGTGCTATTTCGTAATCTCATCATAATCAAAATCAGCTATGACCCTGGCCTCCATAGGCCTGGTCGCCACAAAATCCCATGGCGTTCGGCCCGGCATTGACCTTGCCCGTAGGCACCTTTTGATTAATCAAACGATAAAGGGACATAAAAGTCAAAAAGAAATTGGCTTTCAGATCGACTTAAACCGAACGATTCTCGATTTACGAAGGTTAATGTTAACAGTTATCCTGATTTCCTTCGCAAGATGGTACGTATTGCTATGAATGAAATCCACCGCTTGGCCGAGCTCCGGCCGAAGCTTCAGGGTCGCTCGAGCGCGCTCGTTTCACAAAGCACACCGTGTTGGTTGGCCTGATTTCTCAAGGCAGTGCAATCTGACCACATCCTCGGCCCTCCCGGACAACGGCACCATGGTAATCGCTTATAAACGAGGTCGGCAGGCCGTACCAAAACCTGCGCGGAGCGCTGGGTGTTGATCTGATTCCTTTTCTGGGCAATTCAGATCAAAACCCCAGTGGCTCCGTGAGCTCTGTGAGAGATCAAAGCCCTTTAGTGCGGGATGGTGGAATGAATGAAGCATTCCGCAGCCCCGCAGGGCGGGATCTCCGCCATGATTCCGGCGAACAAGTCCGCTACGCTTCGACAAGTCGCCGACGCGCCAAAGCCGCTATGGCGACGGTGCGCTGCAGGGTATTCTGGCGAAGGCGAATAAAACTATTTGATCTTTCATTTCTATTTGCTATATCGTTAAATTTTCCGAAAAAAGGGACTGAAATGAATTCGAGCGAAAGCAAGAAGGTTATCCTCGATCAGAAGGAAATAGGGCAGGCCCTGAAAAGCATTGCCCGGCAGATAATCTCCAGGCATGAGTCATTGGAAGACATTTGCCTCGTTGGCATCAGGACGGGAGGGGCTTACCTGGCGGAGCGTTTGCGGCAAGAGATCTCCAAGGGGAATGGCGAGAAGCTGCCGACCGGGGTTCTGGACATTAATCTGTATCGGGATGACTGGACGAGGGTCGGCCCCAATCCGAAACTGGGGAGCACCGATATCCCCTTTTCCATAGATGACAAGATCATTATTCTGGTTGACGATGTTCTCTTCACCGGCAGGACAACCAGAGCGGCCATGGATGCGTTGATGGATTTTGGAAGGCCGAGGAGAATTGAGCTCGCTGTGCTCGTGGATAGGGGAGAGAAGCAACGGGAATTACCCATAAAGGCGACCTATGTGGCCAAGGAATGGGAAACGTCAGAAGGCGATACGGTTAACGTTTATTTCAGGGAGGCAGGATTCCAGGATCAGGTTGTTGTTGAATCAAAGGTGGAAAACACTGCATGAGGAGCGTGTCATGGTTATCACCATACCGATCAAAACAAGGGATCGCTCGGAGATGATAGATATTACGGCCACGGTTCAGGAGGAACTCAGCAGATCAGGCTTGAAAGACGGGGTCTGCTTTGTTTACGTGCCACACACTACTGCCGGGGTTACGATTAATGAGAGCGCGGACCCAAGTGTAGTCTATGATATCCAGAAGGCCCTTGATAACCTTGTTCCCTGGGAAGGGGCATACCGGCATATGGAGGGGAATTCCGCTGCCCACATTAAAAGCAGCTTGATCGGCAATTCAGTAATGGTTTTTGTGGAATCCGGACGCCTCAAGCTGGGCACGTGGCAGGGGATTTTCTTTTGCGAGTTTGACGGACCTCGATCCAGAAAGCTCCACATAAAATTTCAGTAGATAGCACCCGGTTTTTCCCTTGACACCTCCATGCCGCTTTGTTAAATAGCCTCCAAAAAAAACGGAAATGCACGATAACCCATTTAACCAAGGAGGATGAGCCAATGAGTAAGGTAGAAGTGGATCAGGACAAATGCGTAGGGTGCGAGGAGTGTGTCGACGTGTGCCCCTCAGACGTATTTGAGATGCAGGATGGAAAATCCGTCCCTGTCAATGAAGACGAATGCATCGGGTGTGAGAGTTGTGTGGAGGTCTGTGAGTCCGAGGCTATTACCGTCACCGAAGAGGATTAACCGCCACAAATCAAAAGAAGCCGCCCTTTGGCCAATCCCAAAGAGCGGCTTCTTTTGTGTTAACCCTGAGAGACTGCTCGACCGAAGTGGTTTATTTGTTTGCGTGACAGTCGTTACATTTCGTTGTTGGGCCGGTGGTTTTGCCAGCCTTTTCTAAATCCTTGTGACAACCCTGGCAGTTCTTGTGGTAAGCCAACATGAGTTTCTTGACATTACCTTCGGTTTTCACCGGATCATGACACTCCGAGCACTTCTTTACCGGGTCTCCCTCCTTGTAAACATTCTTTCCCGCTTCGTACACATGGTGACACTCTGCGCAGGCGACCTTGTAGTCTACATTGTGTTTCTTGTGGGTCAGGTTGACCGATCCTTTTTTGTGTGTTCCAAACGCATCTGAATGGATAGAGACTTCATCCGGAACATCCGCCGCTATCAGGACCCCTACACCCACGAACAGGGCTATGGACACGATGACACCAAGCAGAACAACAACGTTTTTTCTCATGAGTTTTTCTCCCTCCTTTCAGCCAAGTACAATGTTTATACCTCAAAATCATTTCATTTACAACCTTAAATTCTTGAAAACCCCTTTCTACCCCCCCTTCCGATAACACAACAACCCACACCTCAGACACCGCTCCGCCTCTGCCCTGGCCTGCTCCTCACCTAAGCCCTGCTCCACCTCATCGAAGCTCCCTTTGCGCTGATCCACGGTCAGCTCGGGCATCTGTGCCCGTTTGCTCTCCGGCACCAGGATGAGCTCGGTGACATCGGGAAGCTCGGTGGTTTTACCAATGGCCGGCTCAGGGGCCCTGATGGGCTGGCCGGTGATAGACTGGTGGATGGAGCGGGCCGCCCGCCTGCCGGCCCCGATGGCCTCAACGGCGACGGAAGCGCCTGTCACCGCATCGCCCCCGGCAAACACCCCCTCGAGGTTGGTCTCACCGGTTGCCTCGTTCACCACCTCGATGGTGTTCCACCGGCTCAGGGGGATGCCGTTATCTTTCAAAAAGTCG
>Ga0307380_10000671_pt1 | contig 52025 bp, 64 predicted proteins | sample UN3MG_FD_202239 | JGI IMG/M metagenome (GOLD analysis project Ga0307380, IMG submission 202239) | Soil microbial communities from Risofladan, Vaasa, Finland - UN-3 | ecosystem: Environmental > Terrestrial > Soil > Coastal area > Acid sulfate soil | place: Finland: Risofladan, Vaasa | collected... | reverse complement strand
TGGAGACAATGTAACCATTACGGCTGATTTGATAACGCCGATAGCTATGGAGAAGGAGTTGAGGTTTGCGATAAGGGAAGGCGGTCGGACTGTCGGCGCCGGAGTGGTAAGTGAAATAATTGAATAAAGAGAAATAGATGATGAGCTCAAAAATAAGAATTAGACTCAAGGCATATGACAATAAACTTCTGGATCAGTCGACATTAGATATTGTTGATACTGCTAATAAAACAGGAGCAAAGGTAGTTGGACCTATCCCGCTACCGACAAGCATCAACAAATATTGTGTGTTGCGTTCTCCCCATATAGACAAGAAATCTCGAGAACAGTTTGAAATTAGAACACATAAACGGCTTTTAGATATTCTTGAGCCAACCCAGCAGACAGTGGATGCTTTAATGAAACTGGATCTTTCTCCCGGAGTTGATGTGGAGATAAAATTATAGCAGAGGTGACAGCGGGAACCATGTGTAAAGGATTAATAGGCAAAAAATTAGGAATGACAGGCCTTTTTTCTCTTGAAGGCAAATACTTCCCGGTAACGGTATTGCGGGTTGGCCCGTGTGTTGTAACCCAGGTTAAGACGGTTGCTACTGACGGATACAATGCTATTCAATTGGGTTTTGGCGAAAAAAAGAAATCTCGCACAAACAAGCCTATCAAAGGGCATCTCAAAAAAAGTGGAGATGGTTGTTTTAAGGTGCTTCGTGAATTTTCTGTGGATAATCCAGGAGATTACAAACCTGGCCAGACATTGGGGCCGGATATGTTTAAGGTGGGCGAACGGATTGATGTTACCGCCAATTCCAAAGGAAGAGGTTTCTCGGGCGTTATAAAGAGGCATGGATTCCATGGTGGAGGTGAAACCCATGGAAGTCACAGTCACAGGGTTACCGGTTCTATTGGAAATAGTGCATGGCCTTCAAGGGTTATTAAGGGGAGAAAAATGCCTGGTCACTACGGAAATGAACAAAATACAATCAAGAACTTGGAGATAGCTGACATAAGGCCTGATCAGAATCTTATATTTGTAAAGGGAGCTGTGCCGGGTTTTAGATCTGGATTAGTTTCAATAAAGAAACTGAAATTTGTAAAATAAAGGGCGTTTTGCAAAGGTCTCGCAGCAGAAAGGCTGCAGGAGGAAACAAGAGAGATATGGCTGTTGTTGATGTTCAAAATATAAATGGTGAAAAGGTTTCGCAGATGGATCTTGCAGACAGCATATTTAACGTGCCCTTGAAAGCAAGTATTTTGCATGAAGTTGTGACAATGCAGCTGGCACGCAGGCGTGCAGGATCAGCATCTGTAAAACGTCGTAGCGACGTTAAGGGCAGTGGAAGGAAGCTTTTTCGTCAGAAAGGCACAGGAAAGGCGCGTAGCGGAGATATCACATCTCCCTTGCTTAGAGGTGGAGGCGTTATTTTCGGTCCAGACCCTAAATCATATTATTACAGTGTTCCCAAAAAGGTTAGAAAGCTTGCTCTTAAAATGGCTTTAAGCAGTAAATTCCAGGTGAATGTCATGGTAGTACTTGACAGGTTTGAGCTTGAGAAGATTAAAACAAGGGAATTCATAGAGGTTTTAAACAGATTAAATGTGAAAAAGGCATTGATTGTAACTGATAAAAAGAATGAGAATCTGGAACTTTCCTCAAGGAACGTGCCTGGTGTGAAGGTATTAAGAGTCGAGGGGTTGAACGTATATGACATTCTCAAATACAAGAATTTAATCCTGGATGAGGCCTCTATAAAGGTTATTGAAAGGAGGCTGCTTGAATGATCCAGTATGATATTGTTAAACGTCCTTTAGATACGGAAAAAACCAATATTCAAAAAGAGAGTTTTCACCAGTTCTCATTTGAGGTGGGTCGAAGTGCGAACAGGATTGAGATCAGAAGGGCAATTGAAAAAATATTCAATGTCAAGGTAAGCGATGTCCGGACAATGCAGGTTAAAGGGAAAGTCAAAAAAAAAGGTCGGATTGTTGGGAAACGCAGGGACTGGAAGAAGGCGATTGTGACATTGATGCCTGGTGAACGTATTGATTTTTTTGAAGGGGCTTAGACAACTTGATAAGTGAGGCTTATAATGGCGGTTAAGAAAGTAAAACCAACATCTCCTGGACGACGAGCGCAGGTATATTCAACATTTGACGAGATTACCACTACGACACCTGAAAAAAGTCTGCTTAAGCCGCTCAAGCATTCAGGCGGGCGTAATGCAAATGGACGTATTACATGCAGACACCGCGGAGGCGGGCACATCAGGCATTACAGAATTATTGACTTTAAACGCGATAAGATGGAAATACCTGCAAGGGTGGCAACAATAGAATATGATCCTAACCGCAGCGCAAGGATTGCTCTTCTGCATTATGCAGATGGTGAAAAACGGTATATTCTGGCGCCGCTCGATCTTTCAGTCGGCGATACTGTTATGTCTGGACCAAAGGCTGATATTAAACCAGGCAATACTCTCCAATTGATAAATATTCCGCTCGGCACTCATGTTCATAACATTGAACTGCGTTTGGGGAAAGGCGGCCAGATCGTAAGAAGTGCCGGAACATTTGCGCAGTTAATGGCAAAGGAAGATAAATATGCCCTGATAAAACTTCCATCAGGCGAAGTTCGGATGGTTCTTTTGAAATGCAAAGCAACTATAGGGCGACTGGGCAATGTTGTTCATGAAAATATCTCTCTTGGCAAAGCAGGCCGCAATCGTTGGCTTGGAAGACGACCAAAGGTGCGGGGAGTTGCTATGAATCCTGTTGATCATCCAATGGGAGGCGGTGAGGGGAGATCATCAGGAGGACGGCATCCATGTAGCCCATGGGGCATGCCTGCAAAGGGTTATAAGACTCGTAATAAAAAGAAAAGTAATCGATATATTGTAAAAAAACGTTCAAGTAAATAAAACAGGTTGAAACGCCAGGAGAAATTATGCCACGCTCTTTAAAAAAAGGTCCGTATGTTGACCCCAAATTATTAAACAAGGTAATGGTAGCTCAGGAGACTCGAAGCACCAGAGTTATTAAAACATGGTCAAGGCGTTCGACGATTATTCCGGAGATGGTTAGTATTACTCTGGCAGTTCATAATGGAAGAAAATTTATTCCTGTTTTTATATCAGAGAACATGGTAGGGCATAAACTGGGAGAGTTTTCTCCAACACGGCTTTTTTATGGTCATGCCGGAGATAAGAGATCAAAATTAAAAAAATAAATTGTCTGATTTTTATTAATAGATTTAGGTTCGTGGAGAGAGGGTAATGGCTGTAAGAGAGGTAAAAGCTGTATTAAAATATGTACGCATTTCTTCACAGAAGGTTCGGAAGTTGATTGAAGCCGTCAAGGGAAAGCCGGTTAAGGCTGGTCTGGATATTCTTCAATTTATGCCGCAAAAGGCGGCGAATATAATTGGAAAAATTATCCGAAGCGCCGTAGCAAACGCCGATCAAAATCCGGATATTGATGTAGATTCGCTCGTTATTCGCAATATAATTGCAGATCAGGGTTCCACTTTGAAACGTTTTCAAGCAAGAGCACGTGGCAGAGGCACAAGAATATTGAAAAGGACCGCACATATTACTGTTATTTTAGCTGAAGAGTTAGCGTAAAAGAGGAGGTAAAAGCTTGGGCCAGAAAGTAAACCCGATAGGACTGAGGTTGGGGATCGTTAAAACCTGGGAATCAAAGTGGTATGCTGGAAAGAATTACTCCAATTATATTCTGGAAGATTATAATATCAGAAAGTTTATTAAAAAGAAGCTTTATCATGCAGGGATAAGCAGGATTGAAATCGAAAGGTCATCCGAGCGTGCAAAACTCCGAATCTATACCTCCCGACCAGGCGTTGTTATTGGAAAAAAAGGATCTGAAATAGCCCTGCTTAAGAAAAGTATTGAAAATATGCTTGGCCAAAATAGAATACCGAAGGAAATCCTTATAGATATTCAGGAGGTAAGAAAACCGGAGATCGATGCCCAGCTTCTTGCCGAGAATGTCGCTCTCCAGATTGAGAGAAGGGTTGCATTTAGACGTGCCATGAAGCGCGCGGTTTCATCGGCTATGAGGTTTGGCGCCAAAGGTGTGAAAATTATCTGTTCCGGGCGTCTGGGCGGGGCCGAGATGGCCAGAACCGAATGGTACAGAGAAGGCCGTGTGCCGTTACATACCTTAAGAGCAGATATTGATTACGGTTTTATTGAGGCTAATACATCATATGGACTTATTGGCGTAAAGGTCTTTATTTTTAAAGGCGAAATTTTGAAGAAGGACCTGATTAAAAGTCAATAGATGGATTTATCATATTCCAGGTGTTAAGTATTAGGCATTAGGTTAAATCAATTATTTGACTTCTCAGGCAGTTAACACCCTTTATCTTACATAAAATTGGTTTATTGTTTTTTTTGCGAAACCATTGGTTATTAGTATTTAGGAGAAATAAGTTATGCTGAGTCCAAAGAAGGTCAAATTTAGAAAACAGCAAAGGGGTAGAATGAGGGGCTTAGCCACACGTGGTTGCAATTTGGATTTTGGTGAATTTGGATTGCAGGCAATAGAATGCGGCGCAATCAGCGCAAAACAGATTGAGGCTGCCCGAATCGCCATGACACGGCATGTAAAAAGGGGCGGCAAGATGTGGATAAGGATATTTCCCGATAAGCCATTTACAAAAAAACCGGCTGAGGTAAGAATGGGAAAGGGAAAGGGCGCTCCTGAAGGTTGGAATGCAATAGTTCGTCCGGGAAGAATTCTTTACGAAATGCAAGGCGTCCCGAAGGATATGGCTAAGGAGGCGTTCCGACTTGCTTCACACAAGCTTTCGGTAAAGACAAAGTTTGTGGAAAGGAGCAACATATAATGAAAGCAGCTGAGATTAGAGGGCTGAGTCTTGAAGAGAGACAACGGAAACTGGTTGACCTTAAAGAGGAGTTGTTTAATCTGTATTTTCAGCATGAAATAGGTCAGCTCGAAAATCCTAAAAAGATGAAGCAGACCAAATGTGATATTGCAAGGATTAAAACCATAATAAAGGAAGCTTGAGGAAAATATAGATAAACATGGATACAATGAAAAAAAGAGGTAATAAAAGACAGGTGGCCGGGACTGTTGTGAGCAACAAGATGGATAAGACCGTAATTGTCCAGGTTGAGAGAATGATTAAATATCCACTTTATCATAAGTATATAAAGAGATGCTCCAGGTTTTCATCTCACGATGAAGGTAATGAATGCCAGATTGGTGATAAGGTGTTAATAACAGAGTCAAGGCCGATCAGCAGGACAAAAAAATGGCGCGTAAGCAAGATTCTTGAGAAAGTTGTATAATTAAGGGAATTCGCAAAAATGATTCAGACAGAGACGAGATTAACAGCAGCGGACAATTCGGGAGCTAAGATATTGTATTGCATAAAGGTTCTTGGAGGTTCCAGAAGACGGTATGCAAGTATTGGCGATATAATTGTTGTAAGTGTGAAGGAAGCAATCCCTAATGCAAAAGTTAAAAAAGGGGATGTATTAAAGGCTGTCGTGGTTCGAACTAAAAAAGAAATCAGAAGGCCGGATGGATCATATATCAGATTTGATAACAATTCAGCTGTGTTAATTAATGCGAATATGGAGCCTGTAGGCACACGTATTTTTGGTCCTGTTGCAAGAGAGCTAAGAGCTAAAAAGTTTATGAAAATCATTTCTCTGGCTCCAGAGGTTTTATAAAATGAATTAAGGGATTGAGGGATTGAGGGATTAAAATCAATAGAATACATTCAATTCCCAAATTCCTAAATTAGGAATTATATGAGAAACGGCTTATGATAAGAAATAAATGTCTTATAAAGAAGGGCGATAAGGTTAAAATTATTGCCGGCAAGGATAACGGCAAGATCGGAAAGATCCTTAAGATAATCAAAAAGGATAAACGGGTTCTTGTAGAGAAAGCGAATCTTGTAAAAAGGCATGTAAAGCCCAGCGCTCAGAACCGGCAGGGAGGGATTGTTGAGAGTGAGGCTCCATTAAGCCGTTCTAATGTCATGTTGATGTGCGGCAAGTGCATGTCGCCGGTACGTATCAAGATTAAGAGTCTCGAGGATGGGAAAAAGATTCGTGTTTGCATGAAATGTAATGAGATAATAGATTCTTAAGATCATGTCGGAGATAATAATGTCGCAGTTAAAACTTTTTTATGAAAAAAATGTCGTTCCGGGATTAATCGAAAGATTTAAATACAAAAGCATAATGCAGGTTCCTAAGATCAGCAAAATTGTGTTGAATTTAGGTCTTGGAGAAGCGATTCATAATATTAAACTGATTGATTCTTCTGCAAAAGAACTTAATCTGATCACAGGGCAACGTCCGGTTGTAACCCGCGCTAAAAAATCGATTGCAGCATTCAAGCTAAGGGAAGGGATGCCGATTGGCTGTATGGTGACGCTTCGTCGCAAACATATGTACGATTTTTATTGTAAGCTGGTAAATATTGCCCTCCCTCGTGTCCGTGACTTTAGAGGTCTTTCAGGAAAGGCGTTTGATGGGAAGGGGAACTATACTTTGGGGATAAAGGAACATATCATTTTTCCGGAGATAGATTACGATAAAATCGATAAGATCAAAGGCCTTAATATAACCATCGTTACCACGGCGCAGACTGATGAAGAGGGGAAAGAGCTTCTTAAACTTTTAGGCATGCCGTTTAGAGATTGATTTTTAAACAAGGAGGATGAATTGGCAAAAAAGGCTCTTAGAATTAAGGCACTTAAAGAACCTACGTTCAAGGTAAGGGCATACAACAGGTGCCCGATTTGCGGCAGGCCGAGGGCATTTTTGAGGAAATTTGGGATTTGTCGTATATGTTTTCGAAATCTTGCTTCAATTGGTATGCTTCCGGGAGTAACTAAATCCAGCTGGTAGGCTGGTAGTATATATAACTTAAGTTTGATGCAACAGTTCAGCGACCAAGATACAAAGACATGTAAATAGTGGAGTAGTCGAGTAGTTAACCAGGTGTGTTAGTGCCTTTGTGGCTGAACTATTACGAATCATCTAATATAATATAAAAATGGTATGTTACGGAGAAGAAGAAGATGTCAATGAGTGATCCAGTCGCTGATATGCTGACCCGAATCAGGAATGCTGAAAAGGCAAAATTCAATAGTGTTGATATCCCAGGGTCAAAGCTAAAAACAGAGTTGGCCATGGTCCTAAAGAATGAAGGATTTATCAGAAACTATAAATTTGTTAAGGATTCCAAGCAAGGTGTTTTGCGTGTATACCTTAAACGCGCTCAGGGTCAATCAAATGTGATTGTTGGGATTGAACGTGTCAGCAAGCCGGGCAGACGGGTTTATGTTAAGAGTAAAAATGTTAAGCCTGTATTAAACGGTATGGGCATAGCTATTTTATCCACATCCAGGGGAATAATGACAGACAAAGCAGCCAGGCATGAAAAGCTTGGAGGAGAAATTCTCTGCAATGTATGGTAGATGGAAGGGGTATAAATGTCTCGAGTAGGTAAAAAACTGATTCCGATACCTGATAATACAAAAATATTATTTAAAAACAGGGTGGTTACTGTACAGGGTAAAAACGGCACACTTGAAATGACGATAGATCCTCTCGTGAACCTGAAGATAGATAAAGGATCTGTAAGTGTAAGTGTCGAAAAGAATGACAGGATCAGCCGATCTTTACATGGTCTTACGCGCAGTCTTATAGCTAATATGGTCAGCGGGGTGAGCGAGGGCTTTGAACGCAGGCTGGAAATTAACGGCATTGGGTATCGTGCTGCAATGCAGGGTAATTCAATTGTTTTAAATCTTGGATATTCGCATCCAATTAATTTTGATCTGCCTGATGGTATTTCAGCATTAATTGAAAAAAATAATGTTATTAAACTTTTCGGTATTGACAAAGAGAAGCTTGGTCTTGTTTCTGCGGCAATTAGACGGTTAAGACCTCCTGAGCCATATAAAGGCAAGGGTATCAAATATGCAGAGGAACGAATTCAGAGGAAAGCCGGAAAGACAGGAACTAAATAAACATATTGAGGGATTAAGGAATTTAAGAATTAAAATCAATAGAATACCTTCAATCCCTAAATTCGCAATCCCTAAATTTATCGGATGTTTTTTCGGATTTTGTGTTTTATTGTTTTGACTTTTGTTCAGACAGTACTTCAATGGTAATGGTAAGGATATAAAAAAATGGGTTCGTTAAATATAAAAAAGCAGGCTCGTTTAAAGAGAAAGAAAAGGATCAGAAAGAATTTGTCTGGTTCTACGCAGCGACCGAGATTGAGTGTGTTTCGAAGTGCCAAGCATATTTATGCGCAGATAATCGATGATACAACCGGACATACCATTGCTGCCGCATCAACTGTTGAAAAGGAAGTAAAAGAGCATTCCGCGGCTGAATCAAGTAAAGGGAAAATTATTACGGCAACCTATGTTGGGAAACTTGTAGCAGAGCGTGCTGTTGAGAAAGGGATTAAGAGCGTGGTGTTTGACAGAAATGGTTTTCTGTTTCACGGGCGGGTTAAGGCTGTTTCTGAGGGTGCGCGTGAAGCTGGTTTGAATTTTTAGCCAATTTTATGAAGAATAGAGGGGGCAGATTCCTTGATTAAACAGGATACAGGCGAGAATCAATTAATTGACAAGGTAGTTCATATTAACCGTGTTGCAAAAGTCGTCAAAGGTGGCCGAAGGTTCAGTTTTAGCGCTATAGTCGTAGTTGGTGACGGTAAGGGAAGTGTCGGGGCTGGATTGGGAAAAGCAGGAGAGGTCCCTGAAGCGATTCGTAAAGGGGTAGAAAAGGCAAAAAGGAGCATGACCAAAGTGTCTTTGGTTAACAGCACAATCCCCTACGAAATTATCGGTAAATTTGGCGCGGGAAGGGTTTTATTAAAGCCTGCTTCCATGGGTACCGGAGTCATTGCGGGCGGCGCTGTCAGGGCTGTGCTTGAGGCCGTAGGAGTTCAAAATATTCTGACAAAGTGTTTGGGGTCAAACAACCCTCATAATCTGGTTAAAGCTACTATTGCCGGGCTTAAACAGCTTCAAAGCCGTGAGCAGGTGGCTTCAAGGCGCGGCATAAGTGTGCAAGACCTGTAATCTTAAGGAACGGTAAATGGCTGGCATATTGAAAGTAACTCTTGTTAAGAGCATGATTGGAAGACCGGAAAAGCACCGCAGAGTTTTGCGTGGAATGGGGCTGACAAAACTCAATAAAACCGTTGAGCTTAAAGATATGCCTTCGGTCCGTGGAATGATCAACAAGGTATCGCATCTGGTGAAAGCTGAGGATAAGATCAATGAAGCTAAATGAATTGTCGCCACCAAAGGGTTCACGGAAGCCACGAAAGCGTTTGGGGCGTGGTGTTGGATCAGGAACCGGGAAAACAGCTGGAAGAGGAACAAAGGGACAGAACAGTCGTTCTGGAGGAGGAGTGAGGCCCGGTTTTGAAGGTGGTCAGATGCCTATTCATCGACGTTTACCAAAGCGTGGTTTTATAAATATTTTTAGAAAAAATATTGCTACAGTTAATATACGTGATCTATCAAGATTTGAAACCGGCAGTGTAGTGGATGAAGCGGCCCTTATTGGTTGCGGACTTATTAAAGGCAGGAATGATGGGATTAAGCTTCTGGGCCAGGGCGATATAAAATATCCTCTAATAATCAGAGTTAACGATATAAGCAAAGGGGCCAGAGATAAAATCGAAGCTATCGGCGGGAAGATAGAGGTCCTAAAATAATGGTTGGTGGTGGTTTCCAGAATGTATTCAAAATACCCGAACTAAAGAAAAGGATCCTTTATACACTGGCCCTTTTGATTGTTTACCGTATCGGTGTTCATGTTCCAACTCCGGGTATAGACGGAGTCGCGCTTGCTTCATTTTTTGCAAAGGTTGAAGGGACTATATTTGGGATTTTTAATATGTTTTCCGGCGGAGCCTTAGAAAGGCTGTCGGTTTTTGCCCTTGGGATAATGCCGTATATCAGCGCATCCATTATCCTGCAGTTGTTGACCGTGGCAATACCGCATCTTGAGCGGTTAAAAAAAGAGGGTGAACATGGCCGTAAGAAGATTACACAGTATACAAGATACGGTACTGTTATATTAAGCATTATACAGGGCCTTGGCATCAGCGTCGGTCTTGAAAGTATGAGTTCGCCGGCCGGTGCTCCGGTAGTTATACACCCAGGCTGGGCGTTCAGGCTTATAACGATTATAACTCTGACAGCCGGGACGGCATTTATTATGTGGCTGGGCGAACAGATTACAGAGCGTGGTATCGGCAATGGTATTTCTCTTATAATATTTGCAGGTATTGTAGCCAATATCCCAAGTGCGATGGGGAATTCGTTCCGCCTTCTTTCAACAGGGGAAATGGGAGTATTTGCCATAGTAATACTGCTCGTGTTGATGATACTTGTTGTTGGATTCATTATATTTGTTGAGCAGGGACAGCGTCGAATACCGGTTCAATATGCCAAAAGGGTCGTCGGCAGGAAGATGTATGGCGGTCAAAGCACACACCTTCCTCTTAAAATTAATAGTTCAGGTGTAATACCGCCTATTTTTGCTTCTTCAATTATCATGTTCCCTGCCACTATAGCCAGTTTTATAGCAATTCCGTGGATACAGAGCATTGCTTCTTCAATCAGGCCGGGTAATGTTGCGTATGAATTGTTGTTTGTAAGCTTTATATTCTTTTTCTGTTACTTTTACACTGCCGTTACCTTTAATCCTGTTGATGTCGCCGATAATATGAAAAAACAGGGTGGTTATATTCCGGGCATCCGTCCGGGCAAGCGCACGGCGGATCATATTGACAGGGTTTTGACGCGGATTACTTTGGGAGGTGCAATATATGTTTCCGCAGTATGTGTACTTCCATCGATTTTGATATCTAAGTTTAATGTTCCTTTTTACTTTGGAGGCACTGCTCTTCTAATAGTTGTTGGAGTTGCGATTGATACTATTTCGCAAATGGAATCTCATATGCTATCCCGCCATTATGAAGGGTTTTTAAAAAAGGGCGGGGCAAAGATGAAGGGGCGGCTCTAAGGTGATGATATGGTGATTTTAAAATCACCCGAGGAAATTGAAAAGATATACTTAAGTAATCAAATTGTTGCGGAAATTCTTTCCGCGCTTGAATCAGAGGTCAGGCCGGGAGTTAATACACTTTATTTAAACGATCTTTCGGAAAGATTAACTCGGGAGAGAAACGCAATCCCGGCCTTTAAAGGATATAGAGGGTTCCCATATTCAATATGTGCTTCAGTAAATAATGTGGTTGTCCATGGATTTCCTTCCCAAAAACCGCTTTGCGAAGGGGATATAATAAGCCTTGATTTTGGTGTCGTTGTTGATGGGTATTACGGTGATGCTGCTATAACCGTGGGTGTTGGAAAGGTGTCGGATTCTTCCAGACGGCTTGCCCGGGTTACAGAAGAGTCTCTTTACAAAGGAATTGAAAAAGCGGTTCCAGGTGGCAGGCTTTCAGATATTTCACATGCAGTTCAATCGCATGTGGAGGCTGCAGGTTTTTCGGTTGTTCGTAAATTTGTCGGTCATGGTATTGGCAACAAACTACATGAAGAACCTCAGATACCCAATTTTGGAGAACCCGGAATGGGGATCCGCTTAAAAGCAGGTATGACTTTTGCCATAGAGCCTATGGTTAATGAAAAAGGTTATGATATTGAAATACTTGAAGATGGATGGACTGCTGTAACAAAAGACGGCTGCTTGTCGGCTCATTTTGAGCATACGATTGCAATTACGGAAGACGGTCCGGTTATCTTAAGTGAAATTGACAAGGGGTTAAGACATGCCAAAAGAAGAGGCCATAAAGGTTGAGGGGAAAGTGCTGGAGACGCTGCCTAATGCGATGTTTAAAGTCGAATTAGAGAATAAGCACCAGGTGCTGGCGCATATTTCCGGAAAAATGCGCATGCATTTTATCAAAATTTTGCCCGGTGACAAGGTTACTGTTGAACTTTCACCATATGACATTACTCGTGGCCGAATAACTTACAGAGCAAAATAGTCGGACACAGGCATTTTAACGCTAATTGGGCAAAAGAGGGTGTTTTAGAAAAGGCTCTTATTTGGCTTTAAGATAAAAGGAGTATAATATGAAGGTCAGAGCATCAGTGAAGAAAATGTGCAGCAAGTGTAAAATAGTCCGTAGAAAAAGGGTTGTAAGAGTAATCTGCGAAAATAAACGGCACAAACAAAGGCAAGGATAGAGGAGGAGTCGGTTTGGCAAGAATTGCGGGCGTAGACCTACCCAGGGATAAACGAATTGAGATTGGTTTAACATATATTTACGGTATTGGCAGAACCACATCAAGGCGTATACTGGATAAACTTGGCATTAGTTATGATATTAAGACGGATCAACTATCAGAATCCGATATCAATGATATTCGTAAAGTTATTGACAGCGAAGTCAAGGTAGAGGGTGAGCTTCGTACAGAAGTTTCGATGAATATTAAACGATTGATGGATTTTGGATCATATCGCGGACTTCGCCATCGCAAATCGCTTCCTGTGCGAGGGCAGAGGACAAGCACGAATGCACGTACCCGCAAGGGGCCGAGAAGATCGGCGGTTAAAAAGAAAGGTGCAGCCACAAAGAAGTAATGCTTAGATATAAAGTTCTTAATAACTCATAATTACAGGGATGTTATAAATGGCAAAAAGAATCGGTGCAAAAAGGAAAGAAAAGAAAAATATTCCAAATGGAGTGGTGCATATCCAGTCTACTTTTAATAATACAATTGTTACCATAACAGATCCAGCCGGTAATGTTGTGGCCTGGTCAAGCTCCGGAGTCCATGGATTTAAGGGCTCTCGAAAGAGCACCCCGTTTGCCGCACAAATGGCAGCGGAAGATGCTGTTAAAAAGGCGATGGAACAGGGAATGAAGACTGTGGAGGTATATGTCAAGGGTCCTGGGGCTGGTCGTGAATCGGCGCTTAGGTCATTGCAGACAGCTGGATTTAATGTCGTTATGATAAGAGATGTTACTCCTATTCCACATAATGGCTGTCGACCGCCGAAAAGGCGCAGGATATAAAAGGAGGATAATTTGGCACGATTTACGGGTTCGGTTTGTCGGCTTTGCCGTCGCGAAAATTTAAAGTTATTTCTTAAAGGGGATCGATGCTATTCTGATAAGTGTGCTTTTGATCGACGTAGTTATCCGCCTGGTCAGCATGGTCAGCGTCGTGGAAGAAAAAGCTCAGACTATGGTATACAGCTTCGTGAAAAGCAAAAGATAAAACGCATGTATGGTCTTTCTGAAAAACAATTCCACCTGTTTTTTGAAAAGGCTGAGCGACAAAAAGGCATTACAGGCATAAATCTGCTTACATTACTGGAACGCCGGTTTGATAATGTTGTTTATCGCTTGGGTTTTGTGAACTCACGCTCTCAGGGTCGTCACTTTGTAAGACATAATCATTTTCTAGTTAATGATAAAAAGGTTAATATACCATCATTCTTTCTAAAAATTGGCGATGTAATTAAAACCCGGGAAAAAAGCCATAAAATGCAGGCAATAGTTAATTCACTGGATGCTGTGGTTCGTAGAGGCGTTCCTCAATGGCTTGACCTGGAAAAGGAAGAGATGAAAGGAACGGTAAGGGCATTTCCGGTGCGTGAAGACCTTACTATGCCTATGCAGGAGCAGCTTGTAGTTGAACTTTATTCCAAGTAACAGACAAAACGAGCGGATTCAAAGCTCTCAAAAATTGGAGTTATAACAATGTCATTAAATGAACTAATGTTTATGAACTGGCGAGAAATGATAAGGCCGGAGAAGGTGCAGGTGACCACCAGCATGCCTTCATACGGCAAGTTTGTTTGTGAACCTCTGGAAAGAGGATTTGGAATAACGATCGGGAATTCTTTAAGGCGTATAATACTTTCTTCCTTATATGGCGTGGCTATTGTATCTGTCAAATTCGATGATGTTATGCATGAGTTTAGTGCTATTCCAGGTGTACTTGAAGATGTATCCGAAATTATTCTTAACTTAAAAGGTGTGCGCTTAAAACTTGCTGATGCTGAACCGAAAACAATACGTATTGATGCTGAAGAAGAGGGCGAAGTCAAGGCCGGCGATATTATCAGCGATGACGGAAGGTGTGAGGTTCTTAATCCGGAGTTGCATATTGCAACGCTTTCTAAAAAAGCAAAGTTAAAAATGACCATGATTGTTAAGGTCGGCAAGGGATATGCCTTGTCTGAAGCAAATAAGGATGAAAATGCGCCAACAGGCACAATACCTATAGATTCTATATTTTCACCTATTAAACGGGTAAACTATATTGTAGGTAATGCCCGTGTTGGCCAGAGGACCGACTATGACAAGCTGACATTAGAGGTATGGACCGATGGAAGCGTTCTCCCGGAAGACGCTGTTGCATATGCATCCAAAATATTAAAAGAGCAAATGGAAGTCTTTATAAATTTTGACGAGGAGCTTGAACCGGAGCAGGGGAAAAAATCGGAAGAAATACAAATATCTCAGTTTAATGAAAATCTTTATAGAAGTGTTGAAGAGCTTGAGCTTTCCGTTAGAAGTGCCAATTGCCTTAAAAATGCCGGAATACATAAGATATATCAGCTGGTTGTTAAGACCGAGGGAGAGATGCTTAAAACCAAAAACTTTGGAAGAAAGTCGTTAAATGAGATTAAGGAAGTTTTAAATGAAATGAGCCTTTCTCTTGGGATGAAGCTTAATGGATTTGTGGCTCCTGAGGAAGACGCAGAGGAAGAGGAGTAAAGGGGACCCTATGAGACATCGAAAGGCTGGTTTAAAATTAAACAGAACAAGCAGTCACAGGAATGCCATGTTTAGAAATATGGTCACCTCGCTTTTTAAGCATGAGCGAATCCTCACTACAGATGTTAAGGCAAAGGGCTTGAGGCAATGGTCAGACCATTTGATTACTCTGGCCAAACGTGGAGATTTACATGCCAGACGTCAGGCTCTTTCGATTATAAGAGAAACGAATATTGTTCATAAACTGTTTGATGAAGCTGCTGAGCGATTCGGCTCTATATCTGGAGGCTATACCAGAATTATTAAGATGGGAAGACGTTCCGGAGATGCCGCTCCTGTGTCTATAATTGAACTTGTAGGCGTTGAAAAGAGCAAAGAGAAGAAAACCAAGGACAAAAAGGTGGCCGGAGCAGAAGAGAAGAAAACCAAGGACAAAAAGGTGGCTGGAGCAGAAGAGAAGAAAACCAAGGACAAAAAGGTGGCTGGAGCAGAAGAGAAGAAAACGGTAGAGAAAAAACAGGCTGTTGATAAAAAAGCCCAATTAGATAAACCGGAAGAAAGCGTAGAAAAAAAAGAGGATTAAAGGATTAAAGGATTAAGGATTAGAGGTTTGTATGCAGATAATCCTTATCCCTTTAATCCTTAATCCTTTTATAAGCAGCCAGTGCTTCTTTCTGAAAAAGGTCTTCCATGCCTGAGTACCTTGGTGAAAAATGGAAAAGCGTGAATTGTTTTACCTTGGCCATGCCCGCTATCATTCCGGCATTCCCGGCTGTGAGATGAAATTTTTTTTTGGCAATATCTTTGTCTTTTTCGAGAAAAGCAGCTTCAATAAAAAGGTGGTCCGTATCTTTCGCAAATTCCACCGCTTTTTCAATATTGGGTTTGCAATATAACATATCGGTAATATAGGTAATTTTCTGGCCGGGAGTTATTATTGCAATCCGATTTGTAAGATCCCCTAATATAAATTCCTTTTTTCTTATATTTTCCCGCCCCGATTTAACCTCAAATTTTGAATCAGGATCTTGACGATTAAAGAGCGCCTGTTTAAATTCTTTAAGCCATGGGCCGATTTCAAGCCCGAGATCGATTAGCCTTTCTTTTATTATATTAACGTGAAACCTTTCCTTAATTGTAAACCCAAGGCACGGAATTTTATGATTAAGCACTACTGCAGAGAAGGTCAGCGCAGGTTCTTTGAATAGGATACCGTTAAACGGTTGTTTTACAGCCTTTCCAGAAGCTGTAAATCTATTTTTACACCGGTACTCTCTGGTTATAAGCTGGTCGGCATGTACTTCGGTAATATGCAGAGAGAATCGATTGTTGAAGTTTTCTACAAGGTTCCATGAATATCCTGCAAGTTTCCCCCCAACATTTTTTAAAAAGCCTTTGGGGCCGTACATGTAAAGTTTTTTTTCACGTCCCAGAAACAGGCGCAGCAGCCTGTCAAAGCCCACAAAATGATCCATATGGGTATGAGATATAAAAACATGACTAATTTTGAGAAGATCCTTTGCTGAAAGAGAATAAATATCGCCCAGATCGAAAATTACTGCACGTTTCTCAAAAAAAAGGGGTATAAAAAGGCCGGGGTCCTCAAACGGGCCATTTATTAGCCTGGGATGAAATAATGAGTGCATTGTTTATCGGGAAAGAAATTTTGCAACCTGACTGTTTATACAGATATATATATCTTCGTCGGAACCGAAAACATCAACCACATCCTTGTGCTTTAAAAGCTGTTCTATAACAAAGGCTGTAGTATAAATGCTTACAATATTAGGATCCCGTGTGATGTGTCTGAATGGCGCTATCTGAAAGTCAACATCAAAATCTTCAGATCTGGTTAACTTATTGAGACATTGCACTATCTGTTCTTCGAGGGCATTTTTATTGGTGGTTTCAACGAGATTCTTTTCAATAAGTTTTGTCGCAATTGCATTGGAAAGAGGTTCAGCACAGTCTTTTACACTTCTTATTGCCTTTCTGCGCTCAAATTCCTTTGATGATTCTATCTTTGATAAGATGGTAGTTTCGCGGCTGCTTGGCCGGAATATTTTAGCCATTGATTAATCCTTTTTATGTGGTCTCAGTTTGCCATTTTTATTTGGCATGATAATGGCAACATCGGCCGATTGCAAGGAAAATGTTTAACAAGTTTGTAAAAAGTCCAACTTCTATGTTGCGCTGCATTCCCTATAATCAGCGGCTAATCTCTCAAAGGGGATTTTTGCAAGGCAGCTTTCATCAATCATGCAAATTCTTTGAGTCTATTGATAAAATCAGAATTTTAGTGGGGTTGAATATAGAATATAAGATAATCACACTTAAAGTTTGATTGCAGATAATTTGTTACATAAGGTTAAAATATTACAAAAATCCTTGATTCTATAATATAAATAATTTAAAAAGATAAAATATAGTTTAGGTGCTCATGTTGAGTTTAATAGGGAACCCTGTGTAAATCAGGGACGGGCCCGCCGCTGTAACTCCGCCCTTTTTTTCGAAAAGGGAACCTTTTTAGCATTTGCTTTAAACCACTGTTCACGTTGTGTGGAATGGGAAGGTCGCTAAAAAGGCGGGGGAGTCAGAAGACCTGCCTAAGCTACAGTCTTTCAGGCAATTATTTCACAAGGCTAAAAGGAAAAATCCGAGTAAGTCGTGCTGAGTTGTACGTCGCCGAGGATTTTGACTGACAACTCAGTGAAATTATTTATCTGAAAGTCTATATGGGCTTTATTTTCGAGGACGGAAAACAGGCCATGGTAGATCCAAAGGAAAAAAGGGATATCCCCGGATCGATTTAATATCGGTTCGGGGATTTTTTTTATAAATTGTTTGGAGGAAGTGATGAAGGGATACATCCAGGTTTACACGGGCAATGGTAAGGGCAAAACAACCGCGGCTTTCGGACTTGCCCTGCGTGCAGCCGGCGCCGGCTTGAAAGTATATATCGCCCAGTTCGTCAAGGGGATGAAGTGCAGTGAGCTCAACAGCCTGGCAAAGCTGTCGGAGTTTGTTACAATAAAACAATACGGCAGGGACCGCTTCATTTTTAGAGAACCGGAGAAAGAAGATATTCAAGCCGCCCGGGAAGGGCTCAAAGAGGTCAAAGAGATTATGTGCTCCGGCAAGTATCAGATGATTATTCTTGATGAGGCCAATATTGCCACCTGTTATAATCTTTTTTCCGTAGAGGATCTACTGGACTTTATCCAGGCAAAGCCGGAAGATGTTGAACTGGTTATTACCGGAAGGACGGCAGACCCGCGGATTATTGAAAAGGCTGATCTGGTGACGGAGATGAAGGAAATTAAGCATTACTATCAGAATGGCGTGCCGGCAAGGGATGGGATTGAAAGATAACATAATATCCAATTATGTGAGTCGTAAATAACCATTAAAACCAAGAAGGATATAATTATGAAGAGGTTGAATTTGATTGTTGTTTTGTTTGTTTTGTCTCTGACATTGGTTGTTTCTTCTTTTGCCATGGGGCCGAAGAAGGATAAAAAGGCTATTGTTCTGGCCCAATTCGGCACAAGTTATCCTGCTGCGCTGGCAGCGATTACAAATACTCAAAACCAGGTTCAAAAAGCCTTTCCCGATATAACGGTGAAGATGGCCTTTACCTCTTACATTATCAGGGATATCTGGCATGAAAGGCAGAATGACAGGGAATTCCTGGAGAAAAATAAAGATATCCCCAGAGAAATTCTGTATATTAAAGGGCCCCTTGCGACAATAGCCGACCTGCAGGATGAGGGATATGATACGATCATTGTGCAGCCTACTCATGTTTTTGAAGGTGAAGAGTATCTTGATTTGAAATCGTGTGTGGATGGTCTGGATGCTATCTTCGCGATCAGAACCAGGCATAAGCCTTTTAAAAAGCTAGTTCTGGGAAGGCCGCTGCTTGGAAAAAAAGGAGAAAAATATCCCTATCATGAGGATCTGAAAACCGCCGCAAAAGCGGTCAGCCGTGATATGGCTCTGGCTGAAAAAAATAATGCGGCCCTGGTTTACATGGGACACGGGAACAAATATTTATCTACCGGAGCATACATGGAATTTCAGGAAACTTTAAGAAAAATGTACCCGGATATTTCCATATACACAGGTGTGGTTGAGGGGTTCCCATCCCCTGAATATGTTGTTTCGGAATTGGTTAAAGATGGGATAAGAAAGGTTGTATTAATGCCTTTAATGATTGTTGCGGGTGACCATGCGAGAAATGACATGGCCGGAGATGAAGATGATTCATGGAAGACTATCATCGAGTCAAAGGGAATCAAAGTCATCCCGGTGATTCAGGGGATGGGTGAAAACCCTGAGGTCGCGAAGATCTTTATTCAGCACATAAAAGATGTAGCTTTAGACAATCAAATCGGGTTGTAGATTAAGGCGTTGTTGATATACAGGCTAACACTATAAGATGACAATAAAAATACAGGAAAAACCATACAGCTTCAAAAACAGGCTTCAAGAGGCAATCATGACCCAGATATTGCTATTGAGCATGGTTTTGTGCGGGTTAATTGTGATTTCCGCGTGCATGGGATACATCCATCTTTCCTTTATTGATGTGGTGAAAATTATTTTTGCTAAAATATCCGGGCAGGCAAGTCTTCTTAAAGGAATGGATGAAATTTTCCCTGTAGTTGTGATGGATGTGCGTTTGCCACGCATATTAACAGCCGCAGTCGTAGGAGGCGGACTTGCAGTATCAGGGGCTGTTTTTCAAGGCATCCTGCTTAATCCTCTGGCTGATCCATACACACTGGGGGTATCTGCAGGCGCAGCCTTCGGAGCTTCTCTGGCATTTTTATTTAATATAGTACTTTTTGATCAAATTGGACTGGGCGCCTGCTGTGTACCTGTTTTTGCTTTCACAGGCGCTGCCGGAACCTTGTTTTTCGTTATCTATCTTTCATCCGGCAGCGGAGGTTTATCATCCAACAACCTGATCCTCTCCGGAATAATAGTTGCCGCTATTTTGTCGGCTGGAATAAGTTTTTTAAAGTATGTGGCTGACGAGCAGGTTTCAATAATTATTTTCTGGCTTATGGGAAGTTTTGCTTCAAGGACATGGGCGGATGTTTTTATGACATCTTCATTTCTGTGTCTCGGGTTTTTAATCATTATTTTTTATGCAAGAGATCTTAATTTAATGTCTCTCGGCAATAGAACAGCTTCTTCCCTGGGCGTGGACACCGGAAGGTTGACCCTTATTCTTCTTGTTACTGCATCACTGATAACTGCTATCTGTGTATCCGTATCGGGAATTATAGGATTTGTAGGGCTTCTGGTTCCTCATATGGTGAGGTTTTTAACCGGTCCGGATAACCGAAAACTGATTCCGGTTTCAATGCTGGCCGGAGCCATACTGTTGTTGTGCGCCGATACCGTAACCAGGGCCATCCTTCCCAGCGAAATACCAATAGGTGTGCTCACGGCATTGATAGGCGGCCCTTTTTTCTGCTATATTTTTCGAAAACGGCAGGTGGCAGAGGCAGATAGTTGAACATGGCAATTCAAATTAAAAATCTGTCGTTTTTTTATAAAGAGAGAAGGGTAATAGACGACCTTACTATCGAGATCAAAACCGGGAAATTTTACGGAATAATAGGACCAAATGGTTGTGGAAAGACCACCTTTGTCGATCTTATTACAAAACACAAGAAACCTGTGTCCGGAAACATTACTTATAAAGGGAAGGATCTTTCTTTATATTCAAAAAAAGAATTATCAATGGAAATAGCTCTGGTACCTCAGAATTTTTATATAAACTTTCCGTTTACAGTTGAAGAAATTGTTATGATGGGGCGATATCCATATGTTCCCAGGTTTTCTGCTCCGTCTCAGGATGATTACAAGGTTGTATATGACATTATGGAAAAAACCGGAATTTATAAATTCAAGGATCGCTTTATTACGGAACTCAGCTCAGGAGAGAGGCAGCGGATAGTTTTTGTCAGGGCGCTTGCCCAGGACACGCCGGTTCTGATTTTAGATGAGGCGACCTCAAACCTGGATGTTAATTATTCCTTAAACCTTCTCAATATTGCAGCACAAAGGGTTAGTAAAGAGAAAAGGACCGTGATCGCAGTGCTGCAGGATATTAATCTTGCGGCGATCTACTGCGACTATCTGTTATTTATAAAACAGGGGAGTATTGTTGCCCATGGAAATACCGATGAAATTTTAAACAGGGATACGCTTCAATCTGTTTTTAATGTAGATGCAAAGGTATATTTTGAACCCTATTCCGATTCCATGCAGGTTGTTTTTAAAAAATAAACCATGATTGTTTCATATTTTAACTATATAAAAATACTGACTATTATTTTATTTTGTTTGCCTTCCGGAGTTTATGCTCATGACCATACAAAATCTTTTGGTGCTGCAGGTGAAAGGATTGTAGTTGATCAAAACAGCAGGAGGATCTTGGTTGAAAAGAGGTTCTCGCGCATTATTTCTCTTTACGGCGCACATACTGAAAATCTCTTTGCATTGGGGCTGAATAAAGAGATAATCGGGGTTTCCAGACATGAAGTTTTTCCTCCTGAAGCTATGAAAAAGGCTGTTTTCTCATATCATGATGACCCTGAAAAATTTTTAGCAGCCGATCCTGATCTGGTTTTGATAAGACCAATGATTGATCGCGGATATCCTGACCTTGTGGCAAGGCTTGAAAAAAGCGGTATTACGGTTGTATCTTTACAGCCCGGTACAATTGATGATTTGTTCAATTACTGGATGGCGCTTGGCATTCTTACAGGAAAGCAGGAAGAAGCGTCAGAGATGATCAGGGGTTTTAAGGAAAGTATATCTGTTTTTAAATCATTAACAAAGACTGTCGCAAGAAAAAAAAAGGTCTATTTTGAGGCTATAAACAGCAAAATGAAGACTTTTTCGCCGGATTCAATGACAATCTTTGCGCTTGAAACAGCAGGGGGGGTAAACATCGCCAATGATGCAAAATCGGTAAGAGGCACAAATATAGCTGCTTACGGAAAGGAGCGCATATTGTCTAAAGCTTGTGAAATAGATGTTTATCTTGCACAATCAGGCGCTATGAACCGCCCTGTAATATCTCTTATTAAAAAAGAACCGGGCTTTAAAGCAATAAAGGCGATAAAGGAAAATAAAATATATATTATCGATGAGATGATTGTATCGCGACCGACTTTAAGGCTTCTTAAAGGAATATATGGGATCGGCAAAATCCTTTATCCTGATATTTTCAGTGAAGATGTATTGAATGGGGTTCAAGGTTCAAGGTTCAGGGTTCAGGGTTCAGAATATCGGTAGCCTCAACACTCAATATTGAAGATTCCCCGCCGCAAGCAGCGGGGAATCTTCGACCGTAAGGATGTTTGCTATTTTTGGATTCGCTCGCTAACCCCGCCGCAAGCAGCGAGGAATGCGCTCGCTTTTGCGGTTCAATGATAGGTGACTTTTACATGAAACCGGAAGAAATTGAAGAATTAAGTTTTAAGATAATTGATGATGAGGCTGGCAGGCATAACTTTCCACCTGACCAGTGGTCTGTTGTGCGAAGGATGATACATACATCTGCTGATTTTGAATATATGAAATCTGTTTGCTTTCATAAACATGCCATAGCCAGGGGGCTGGAGGCTATAAAAAACGGAAAAAATATTATCACGGATACCAACATGGGGAAAGCAGGAATCCGTAAAAGCGATATAAGCTGTTTCAAGGTTACGGTAAAATGTTTTATAACCGATCCAAAAGTATGTCGGATCGCATCAAAAACCGGAACTACCAAGGCGAAAGCAGCAGTTGACGCAGCCATACCGGACATGGAAGATGGCATTTATGTGATTGGAAATGCTCCCACAGCCCTTTTGCGGCTTATTGAACTCGTGAAAGAAAAAAAGGCAAAACCGGCTCTGATTATAGGGCTTCCGGTGGGGTTTGTAAACGCTGCGGAATCAAAAGCTAATCTCATCGAAATGGGCTATCCCTATATTTCTAATATTGGAAGAAAGGGCGGTTCAAACATTGCCGCAAGCGTGGTAAATGCATTGGCAAAACTGGCTTTATTAAATAATTGACGAGGATATAATGAACAAAATAAAAACAGGAACCTTGTACGGCATAGGAGTCGGGCCGGGTGATCCGGAACTTATCACAATAAAGGCTTCTAAAATATTAAATAAGGTGGATGTGGTTTTTGCGGCAGCATCTACAAAAAACAGTTACAGTCTGGCGGTGAGCATCGCCGGACCTCATATTCCTGAAACAACTTTAGTGAAAAAGCTCTCTTTTCCAATGACCATAAATAAAAAAGAGACTGAAAGGGCATGTAAAGATAATGCCATGACAATTATAAAAGAGCTTGAACTCGGGAAAGATGTTGCTTTTCTAAGTTTAGGAGATTGTATGACCTATTCCACTTATGGTTATATATTAAAACATATCAGAAAAACAGCTTCCCACGTGAATATAAAAACCATACCAGGTATAACTTCATACCAGGCAGCGGCTTCCTGTCTGAATGTTCCGCTGGTAGAAGGGGAAGAATCACTTCTAATTGTTTCCGGAGCCAGAGGTGGGGACCATTTGCGGGAGCTTTCAGTCAAGCCGGAATCTGTTGTTTTTCTCAAAGCATACCGAAATATTAAGGATATAGATTCTGCGCTTAATGAATCCGGGTTATATAATTACAGCGTGGGAGTATTAAACTGCGGGCATCCTGAAGAAGAAATTGTAACAGATATCAAAGAGCTTAGTAAAAGACAGGCGAATTACTGGACACTTATTATTGCAAAACAGAAAAAAAATGACTCAACAAAAAGCTAAACCAAAATTTTGGTCTCTAACTGTCTCTTTGACGATTTCTGCTCTAATACTGATTTTTGGAATATATATAACTGATAATTTAAGCTTTCAAAAGGTTATATCTAGGCTTTTATGGCCGCTTTTTCGTCTTATGCTTTTTATCTGCGCGGGCCTTGTGGCAGGCCAGGTAATTGAAGCTTCGGGCTGGACAAAAACCCTTGCCGCATTAGCCAGGCCTTTTTTTAAATTCAGCAATCTTGGCGATAGGTGCAGCGCTGCTTTTACAACCGCTTTTTTTTCAGGCGTTGCTGCAAATGCAATGCTTCTGGACTTTTATAAAGAAGGGAAAATATGTCGAAGGCAGCTTTTTCTATCCAATTTCGTCAATCAGTTTCCGGCTTATTTTCTTCATCTCCCAACAACAATTTTTATTGTTTTACCACTTACAGGCCTGGCCGGAGCTTTCTATTTCATTATAACCTTTGCTGCTACACTTTTTAGAACAGCGCTCTTTCTGATTTACGGGCACATAAGACCGTCTGTGCAAGAGTGCGATTTAAAAAAAGAAGAAAAAGAACTTCCCATGCAGCACAATAAAAGGCAGGGGGAAATAGTAAAGAGTATAAAAAAGAGGCTGCCGGGTCGCATTATAAATATTGCTGTTTATGTAATACCTGTCTATGTTCTTGTTTTTGTTTTAAATGAGATGGGTATTTTTAATACGCTGCGTGAATGGCTCGCGGGCTATTTTGTCACAACCTTTATGCCTGTTGAAGCCCTTTCAATTGTGATTTTAAGTTTTGCCGCTGAATTTACTTCAGGATTTGCGGCAGCAGGGGCGCTTCTTGATGCCGGAGTAATTACAATAAAACAGACTGTTTTAGCCCTGTTAATAGGAAATATAATTGCATTTCCGGTTCGTGCTCTGCGTCATCAGTTGCCAAGGTATATCGGAATTTTTTCTCCGAAAATGGGGACTCAATTATTGATTATGGGCCAGGGCTTTCGGATTGTGAGCCTTGTTATTATTGGCACAATTTACTATTATTTAGGGTAAATCCGATTTTTTACGAATTCAGTATAGATGATGAATTCATAAAAAATCGAAAAGTTCTCTTTTCCGTCATTCCGGCGAAAGCCGGAATCCAGTAAATTCAATGCGTTCTGGATGCCGGATCAAGTCCGGCATGACGATTTCGAGACTTTTTACGAGATTGTCATATATCAATGGCTACAAAAAAAAAGCTAAAAACTGGTTTTACAACCGGCGCTGCTGCTGCTGCTGCTGCAAAGGGGGCTCTTTTACTGATTTTAACCGGCGAAAAACCTTGTAGTGTTCAAATAGAGCTTTTAACCGGAGACAATATCATTATTCCCGTATTTACCTGTATATCCCAGGGAGAAAATAAGGCAAAATGTACGGTAATAAAAGATGCGGGGGATGATCCTGATATAACGCATAAGGCGGAAATTGGAGCGACTGTTACATTGCTGGACAATGGAAATCATGGAAGTGTATCTATAACAGGGGGAAAGGGTGTCGGCATGGTCACAAAGCCGGGTCTTGAAATCGAACCCGGAGAACCTGCAATAAATACGGGCCCCAGAAAAATGATTACGCAGGCTGTTGCGGGGCTATTAAAAAAATACAATAAAAATAAACTTGTAAAAGTCGAAATCTTTGTGCCTGAAGGGGAAAAACTGGCTGAAAAGACTTTGAATGCAAGGCTGGGCATCCTTGGCGGGATTTCTATTCTTGGAACAACAGGTGTAGAGAGGCCCATGTCTCATGATGCCTATGTTGCGACGATAAGGTTGTCCCTGTCTGTTGCAAAGGCTTTTGGCCTAAAAAGTGTGGTGCTTACAACCGGCCGTCGCAGCGAAAGATTTGCCCAGGCTTTGTTTGAGAATCTTCCTGAAGAGGCTTTTATACAGATAGGTGATTTTTTCAAGATCTCTCTTGAGGATGCATCAAAAAACGGTTTTAAAAAAATCATTCTTGCTGCTTTTTTTGGAAAGGCGGTAAAGATGGCACAAGGGGTGCCCCACACTCATGCTGCCAGATCAAGTTTGAGTATGAAGAAGCTTTCAGACTGGTCATTTGAAATCACAAAAAAACGGGAATTTGCGGAAAAGATATTATCTGCAAATACAGCAAGGCACGCGTTTGATTTTATTATCAATGAACACCCTCAAATTATTTCCTGCGTAGGAAGAAAAATGGTTAAAGCTGCCAGGATGTTTGCGGGTTCTGATATTGATATACAGGGTATTATCTTTGATTTCAGCGGGGATGTTGTATTTGATTCAGATGTCATGGGGTTAAAACAAACATGAAACAGGTATCTATAATCGGAATGGGGCTTACTCCCGAAGATCTTACCGCAAAGCACCTGAAACTGATAAAAGATGCCGATGTCCTGGTAGGAGGAAAACGGCATCTTGAGTATTTTAATGATCATGCGGCAGATAAAAAGGAGATCAACAAAGATATTAAAGAGGTTATCCGTTATATAAAAACCAGGATGCGCAAAAAAAATGTTGTAGTGCTTGCATCAGGTGATCCGCTGTTTTTTGGTATCGGTTCCTTGCTGATCAAGTCCATAGGGGCTGACAATGTTGTAATATATCCAAATATTTCTACTGTTGCTGCGGCTTTTTCCAGAATAAAGGAGCCATGGAATGATATCTCAGTCGTAAGCTTGCATGGCAGGAATAGTGAAAGAGAACTTTTCAGCAGACTTGACAAAAATGAAAGCATAGCTGTTTACACGGATTCACAAAAAAATCCCGCATGGCTTGCAAGGCGTTTGCTTGAAAAGGGGATTAAAGGCATAAAAATGTGTATTTTTGAGCAGCTTGGAACTGAATCTGAATGTTTTGACTGGTATGAACCAGGCCAGGCTGCGGATATGAATTTTTCACAGCCCAACCTGATTATATTAAAACAACATCCTTTTCAGCCTGAAGGAAATAAGGATCTTCACCTTGGCATGCCGGATAACCGGTATGAATATCAGAAAGGTCTTATTACAAAATCAGAGGTTCGCGCTATTACAATTTCCAGACTTTGTCTTTTAAATGATCATATATTGTGGGATCTGGGAGCAGGTTCCGGTTCTATTTCGATCGAAGCATCTCTTTTTATAAAAAAGGGGAAGATATTTTCGGTTGAGCAGAATTTGAGCAGGATCAACAATATAAAGGCTAATAAAAAACAATATAAAGTAAAAAACCTGGAGATTGTCCAGGCTGTTCTTCCAGACGGTCTTGAGAATTTACCTGAGCCTGACCGGATATTTATCGGTGGTGGAGGCAGGGACCTGGTGAAAATCATAGATACAGCTTCAGAGTATCTAAAGCCAGGCGGAGTTATGGTTATAAATACCATTATCCTGTCGAATGTTGAAGCTGCTCTTAAGACACTTAAAAGCAGGGGATTTAAAACAGATATTGTTTTAGTCCAGATTCATCGGGGACAGGATATGCCATGGGGAGAGCGGCTTGAAGCGTTGAATCCTGTATGGATAATTTCCGCAAGAACATATTAAAAAGATGATGTTCATCTTTTTTAAGGTATTCTGCCAATTTATAAACTGGTGGAGCGAAGCGATTTCATCATTCGATGTTCAACGTTCGATGTTCGACGTTCATCTTTTTTTTGTGTCTTTGCGCCTTTGCGTGAGATATTTCTTATAAAAGTAGAATATGAAAACTAAATCACCTATTAAAAATCAAGATGAACGTGTCCGGCATCCTGTAATATTTGCAGGGGCAGGGCCTGGTGATCCCGAATTGATAACGGTTAAGGGACAACGCGCGCTTGCTGATGCCGATCTTGTCATTTATGCGGGTTCTCTTGTGCCTGAGGCTGTATTAAAGTGGACAAAACCGGAAACAAGGGTTTTAAACAGCGCTTCCATGCATCTTGAAGAGATTATAGATGAAATTGAAAAAGCGTATAAAAAAGGAAAACATGTAGTTCGCCTTCATGCTGGAGACCCGAGTCTTTATGGCGCCATATTTGAACAGATGGCAAAGCTGGATAAAAAATCTATTCCCTGTAAGGTTATTCCCGGAGTAACTGCTGCATTTGCCGCTGCCGCAGCCATGGGAATAGAATATACTCTGCCTGAACTTTCACAGACACTTATTTTAACCCGTATGGCCGGTCGAACACCTGTGCCTGAAAATGAAGCACTGGAATTACTTGCAGAGCATAAAGCTTCCATGGCGATTTACCTTAGCATATCCATGGTTGATAAAGTGGCGAGGGTTCTTGAAAAAGCATATGGAAAACATGCTGCATGCGCGGTTGTTTATCGTGTCAGTCAGCCTGAAGAAAAGATTATTTTTACAAGCCCCGGAGAGTTGCCGGAAATAGTGAGAAAAGAGAAGATAACAAGACAGGCTCTTATTATCATCGGAAAAGCGCTGGATATCGGCAAACACAAAGAAAAATATAAATCAAAATTATATGACAAGAATTTTTCACACGGGTTTAGAAAGAAAAAAAATAACAGGATCGCCTTGTGGGCCATTACGCCCAAAGGCGTACTGATTGCCCGGAAAATCGCAGAGAATCTGCCTGATGCAAGATTGCACCTTTCTGCTGATCTGAACATAAATGATATTTCGGCTTCTTGTTTTGAAAGACTATCCGATGCTGTATCCAGTAACTTTCATGCATACACAGGACATGTTTTTATAATGTCAACCGGAATTGTAGTCAGGCTTATTGCTTCCTGTATCAGGAACAAGACAACGGATCCCGCAGTTGTGGTACTTGATGAAATCGGCAGGCATGCTATAAGTCTTGTTTCCGGTCATCTGGGCGGGGCCAATTCCCTTGCGATAAAGGTTGCCGGGTTAATAGGGGCTGAACCCGTAATAACCACGGCTACCGATGTGAACCAGGCGCCTGCTATTGATGTGCTGGCAAAACAGCACAATCTTTTTATAGAAAACCCGGAAGCCATAAAAAATATAAACATGGCCTTTATTACCGGGAAAAAGTTTTATCTCCACGATCCATACAAACTTCTTTGTGACAGTATCAGCCCTGCACATATTCTTAAGGATTTTAAGAAAGGACAAATTACGGAAAATGAAGATATCCCCGGTGTGTTTATAGATGACGTGCTGGCCGATCTTTCAAAAAAGATGCTGATATTAAGACCTGGATCACTTGTCGCAGGAATCGGATGCAACAGAAACACAAGCATGAAGGAGATTAAAGAATTTCTTAAAGAAGTACTTGAAGAATCGAAACTTGCCATAGCCAGTGTGATACGTATGGCAACGATTAGTTTAAAAGCTGATGAACCCGGGCTTATAGCCCTTGCAGAAGAACTCAAGCTTCCCATTAGTTTTTACGACAAGGAAGAGTTAAACAAGGCAGACGGCATTAAATCACCATCCGACATGGTGGAAAAACATACAGGAGTAAAAAGCGTATGCGAAGCAGCAGCAATTCTTGCGTCAAAAAACGGGAAACTGATTGTGCCAAAACATTCGACCAGAAATGTCACAGTGGCCATCGCCAGAATACCCTTTATATCGTAGGGATAGGCCCGGGAAGTTATGAGCATTTATCCAAACGGGCAACCGATGTTCTTGAATCCGTGGATACTGTTGCAGGATATACCACCTATATAGAGCTGATCCGCCCTTTTATTAAAGACAAGAATGTAATCAGCACGCAAATGACCAAAGAGGTTGAACGTGTGAGAGCCGCCATTGATGTTGCTCTTGCAGGAAGATCATGCGCAATTGTTTCAAGCGGTGATCCAGGGATTTATGCAATGGCCGGGCTTGTTTTTGAGATATGCAAAAAGGATAATATCCGGGTAATACCTCCTTTTGCAAGGGGGATGGCATTAAATGAAAAGTCCGCGTTAACAGTCGAAGTTGTTCCGGGAATACCCGCGCTCTGCGCCGGCGCCTCCCTTCTTGGAGCGCCATTAAGCCATGATTTCGCGGCCATAAGCTTAAGCGATCTTTTGACCCCCTGGGAACTCATTGAAAAACGTATTGAAGCTGCTGCAAGCGCGGATTTTGTAATTGTTTTGTATAACCCTAAAAGTAAACGAAGAAACAGGCAGCTCGAGACAGCACAGAAGATTATATTAAAATACAGGGATAAAAAGACCCCTGCCGGAATTGTTGTAAGCGCCATGAGAAAAGATGAAATGGTAACGATTGTTCCCCTTGAAGATCTTCACAAGGCAGACGTAAACATGCAGACAATAATCTTTATCGGAAACAGCACATCGTTTACTTACCTGGATTTTATGGTTACACCAAGAGGGTATAAAGATAAGATATGAAGAAGGATGAGAAATTTCTTTTTCATGAACTGAAAACAAGATTCGCTGAAGCGGTCAGCAGAAATAGGGGAGACGGGATACTTTTTTCCGGCGGGCTTGATTCCGCGCTTGTGGCTGCCTATTCAACAAACTGTAAGGCCATCTCGGTCGGGCTTGAGTCATATGGAGAAGATCGGTATTATGCCGGAGAAGTGGCAAAGTATCTCAAGCTGGACCATTACCACAAGACCGTTAAAATTGAAGAGACCCTTGCCGCCATACCAAAAGTCATAAAGACACTCAAAAGTTTTGATCCGGCTATTCCAAACGATATAACAGCCTGCCTGGGAATCAAACACGCGAAGGATACAGGCATAAAGAGCTTGATGACAGGCGATGGAAGTGATGAACTTTTTTTAGGGTATAATTTCATGCTGAATAAAAAAGATTTAAGAAAATACCTGGATCGAATGTATCGTACAATGCGATTTAGTTCCAATAAAATAGGGGAAAACCTGAAGATTAACATAAAACAGCCATTTCTGGATAAAGAGTTCATGGATTTCAGCCAAGGTATTGATGCTGACCTTAAGATCAGAAGAGAAAACGGAAAAACCTGGGGAAAGTGGATACTGAGAAAGGCATTTGAAGATGTGTTGCCGCAGGAAATATTATGGCAGAGCAAGAGACCTCTTGAGGTTGGCTCAGGTATGACAAAGCTAAGAAATATTATTGAATCAATGGTGACTGATGAGGATTTTGAGACCGGCAAAAAAAGTTTTCCAATAACATTCCGGAACAAGGAACATTTCTATTATTACCGTATCTACCGGGAGGTGGTTGGAGAAATACCTGGTCCTCAAAAAGATGAAAAAACATGTAAGAGCTGCGGCGCTGGAATGGATCAAAGCGCTTTTCACTGTAGAGTCTGCGGGGATGTTATAGAATGGAAGAAAACAAGAAACTAAACGCTTTTATTTCCTGGAGCGGAGGAAAGGACGCGGCTCTTTCTTATTACAGGGCGATGAAAGATTTTCACATAACCCATCTTTTGAATATGGTTGCTGAAGACGGTCTAATATCCCGATCCCACGGTATCAGGACGGAAATATTAAGGTTGCAGGCCGAGGCAATGGGTATTACGATAGTTCAGCCGAGAAGCTCCTGGGAAACATACGAGGCTGAATTTAAAAGGGCCCTGTCCGGCTTGAAGGATAAAGGGGTTAAAGCAGGCATCTTCGGGGATATCGATTTTGAAGGACACAGGGAATGGGTGGAAAGGGTCAGCAGAGAATCGGACATGGATGTTGCCTTGCCCCTGTGGGGAGAAAAGAACAGAAAAAAGATCATAGAGGAGCTGATAGAAAGCAGGTTTAAAGCCGTTGTTGTGGCTACCGGAAAAGATTTGCTGGGTCCGGAATGGCTGGGGCGCATGATTGATCATGATTTTGTCAAAGATATCTCGAAAATCAAGGGGGTTGATATCTCCGGTGAAAACGGGGAATATCATACTTTCGTGGTATCCGGGCCGATATTTAAGAAAAGGATCAACATCATAAAATCTGAAAAAATTACCCGGGACAAGCGCTGCTTTCTTGACATATCGGAGTGTGAATTAGTAGAAAACTTGTAATTAGTTAGCCACGGATTCACACAGATGAACACAGATAGGTTTAAATACAAAGAAATTATAGAACATCAATCGGTGATGATCAGCGTAGATCTGTGGCTGAATATTTATGAAAAGTTAACAATAGAAAAAAGAGTAATTCCATAATGACAGCGGCGGTTTTTCTTGGAGCATATATCGTTGATATAATAATCGGCGATCCTCGCTGGTTTCCTCATCCAGTGGTTATCATCGGCAAGTTTGTGAGGTTTTTAGAGGATAAGATTCGCGGCACTTCACTTATTGATAAAAGAAAGGGCGGAATAATTCTTTGGTTTGCCGTTGTTATCCCTGTTTATTTAATCACCTGGGGGGCGGTGGAAGGATGTCTCTTTATAAACCCCTTGTTCGGCACAATTATAACGGTTCTGCTTGCATCCTTTACTTTGGCGACCAGGTCTCTTTATGATGAAAGCAAAATTGTTTTAAATGCCTTGAACCGTGGAAACATGGAACAGGCAAGAAAGAACCTCTCCATGATCGTTGGGAGAGATACAAGAGACCTTGATGAAAAAGAGATCTTCCGGGCTGTTATCGAAACAATATCGGAAAACCTGTCCGACGGGATTATTGCTCCCATGTTCTACCTTGCCATAGGCGGCGTTCCCCTTGCCATGGCCTATAAGGCAATCAATACACTTGATTCAATGGTAGGATATAAAAATGCCGATTACAGGGATATTGGTTGGTTTTCCGCTAAAATGGATGATATGTGGAACTGGATACCGGCAAGACTCTCCGGGTTTTTTATTGTGATTGCCTCATTTGTTCTGATATACAACTGGAGGGATTCCTGGAAAATTATGAGAAGGGACGGCAGAAACCACTCAAGCCCAAACAGCGGCATGCCGGAGGCAGCGGCAGCCGGAGCCCTGAATATACAGTTGGGAGGAAAGATTCAGTATTTTGGAAAAATTTCTCACAAACCAACGATCGGCAACAGGATAAAAGAAATAGATAAAGATGATGTAAAAAAGGCATGGTTTATCATGCTCTCATCATCCCTCTTGATGACCGTTGTCTGTGTGACGACACTATGGATGATACAGTAATAAAAAGAGATCATGGCGGCAATGTTAGTGAGATTTCAAGAATCTGCGGAATCGATGAAGATAAAATCATCGACTTCAGCGCCAATATAAATCCGCTTGGATATCCGCCAGGGTTAAAAGAAACGATAATTAAAGAATTTGATTCCATATTAAATTATCCTGATATTGATTCATTTGATCTTGTTTCAAAGTTGTCGGAATACCATGGCATTAGTCGGGATTATATCCTTGCGGGGAACGGTTCCACCGAATTTATATACTGGATACCGATCCTGTTTAAACCTGAAAAAGCCCTTATTGTTACACCTGCCTTCAGTGAATACGAAAAGGGCCTTAAGATGGTCGGCACAAAAGTTTCATACTTCCAGACAGATGAAAAAGAAGATTTTTCCGTTGATATTGCCCGGCTTTGCAAACGTTTAAGAGATGGTTTTGATATCGTCTATTTTTGCAACCCCGCAAACCCTACCGGAGCTTTTATGTCAAAGGAAAATCTTTGCGGCATTATAGCTTGTGCGCAGGAAGCGGGAACATTATTTGTAATTGATGAGGCTTTTATAGATTTTGCAGAGCAGGGGTCTGTAAAAAAAGAGGTTTTAAGGTTTTCCAATCTGATAGTCTTAAGATCAATGACGAAATTTTTTGCTATCCCGGGCCTGCGGATAGGCTATGTGATTGCTTCCACGCCATGTATCGCAAAAATCAGGGAAACCAGACCACCGTGGGCGGTTAATTCGCCTGGACAAAAAGCTGCTGCTGTTGCCCTTTCAGACAGGGGTTATATCATGGATACGAGGCAATATATAACAGATGAAAGAGAGTTTTTAATGGCCTCGCTAAGTGAAATCCCAGGCCTTAAGATTTATAAAAGTGTGGCGAACTTTCTTCTCGTGTTCATGGATAACAGAATCAGCTTAAATTCCAGGGAGCTTAGAGACAGCCTGGCAAAAAACGGGGTGCTGATAAGGGATTGCAGTACATTTCAGGGCATGGGAGACCGTTATTTTCGTGTGGCTGTTAAAAAACATGAGCAGAATATAATTCTTGTCAAAAACTTGAAACAGGTCGCAAAATAAGGAGCTATGATTATATGAAAAAGATTGAAGCAAGAGTACAATTGATCCGTTATACCGGCGCTCCGGAGGAGCTGATAGCTTCTGCTGCCAAGCTCTGTTACGCAGAAGACACGGAAACAATTTTTGACCAGAAACCGGAGCAGGCAAAGAAGTTTGTTGGAATGTTGCGTAATATGGGACATATGAGTCCGATTGAGCATGCTGTTTTTACGTTTTATATCGAGGGAGTATCACGGGCAATGACCCACCAGCTTGTCCGGCACAGACTGGCCAGCTATTCGCAGCGGAGCCAGCGATACGTGACACACGGTGGTTTTGATTATATCATTCCGCCGCAGCTTAAAGGAAAGAAGGTTAAAGATAAAGGCGCAGATGTGGATGCTGAAAGGTATTTTGAGGAGACAATGGAATACCTGGCTGAGCGTTATGTTAAGCTCAATGAGGCCTTGGGAGATAAGGGGGAATCAAGTAATGAGGATGCCCGCTATATTCTTCCAAATGCCTGTGAGACCAAAATTCTGATGACCATGAACGCCAGAGAGCTCCTGCATTTTTTTGGAGAGAGGCTCTGCATGCGCGCTCAGTGGGAAATCCGCGGCGTTGCCGACCAGATGCTGATGCTTGTGAGAGAGGTATGTCCAAGTGTTTTTGATGGGGTGGGCCCAAAATGCATACGTCTTGGGAAATGCCCTGAAAAAAAGATGACATGCGGGGAGTTTGAAAAAATAAAACAACGCTATGCAAAATTAGAGGGATCGGGGACAATAAGGAAAAAATAATCAATAATTAATTGTTAAGTTAGTGCTTATGACCCCTGAACCCGATCTCCTATTGATTGGATGATTGGAGAAAAATAATGCTGGAAATATTCATTAAAGGAGGACCTGTGATTTATTCACTTTTGGCCTGTTCGATTCTTGTTTTTTGACATATTCAGGGAAAAGTGTAGCTTTAAAAATTGGTTTTAGGTGCCTTTAAGGCATAAAAGGAAATCCCGTGAAAATCGGGAGCGAGCCCGTCGCTGTAATCGGGGACGAAAACCGCAAAATGTCACTGTCCAGTTTAAGCTGGATGGGAAGGCGCGGTAAGTAGTGTGATCCGAGAGTCAGAAGACCTACCTGAAACATTGTTTGGCAACCTCGCGGACAAGGGGGGGGCTATTCATTAAAAATCTGAGGATAAAAAAGGGATATCCCCGGATCGATTAATTTCGATTCGGGGATTTTTTTTGTGAGGGAAGAAAGGAGGTTTCTTTGAAACGTTTTATTTTGTTTACGGCTGTTTTTTTCTGTGGTTTTTTGCTGGTTCTTTCATCGGTAAACAGAGCATCGGCCCAAAATGGAGATAAAGAGGTCTATAAGCTGGAAGAGGTTGTTGTAACCGCCACCCATAAAATGAAGATGCTGGATACACCGATGAGTATTTCCATTATAACAGCCGGGGAACTGGAAGAAATGGGCGCGAAAAATATTGCTGAAGCCCTCAGAAAACTACCCGGTGTTATAGATGTAAGTGCTAAAGACGATGCCGTAGCCATACGCGGCATTCAGTCCTCCATGGCTGGAGGACCTGTAATACTTATTGATGGAGTTTCCCAGAAGATAGGTGATTACAGGTTTGATCAGTTCAGTTTTATACCTGTCTCACAGGTCGAGCGGATTGAGGTCCTTCGTTCTGCCGGAATCACCTATGGCCCTGGTTCCGCACGGGGTGTTATCAATGTCATTACCAAAAAAAGCAAAAAAGCCAAGCCAATTAACCTTGATATTTCAGGAAGTTACGGTTCGTGGAACACTCATAATGAATATGCAGGATCATCCGGCAAGGTGAATCAATGGGATTATTTTGTAAATGCCGCAAATTACAGCACTGACGGGTATAAAGAGGAAAAGCAAAACAGAACCTCCGGCCTTTTGAAATTTGGCTGCAACCTGTCTGAACAAACCCGTCTTGGCATCAGCGGCAATATTCTAAAAAATCAACATGATACTGCATATGGTCTCTGGAAATATGATTATCAGCTGCAAAATTATCGGAGAGATATTCATTTCCCAAAAAGCGAAACAGACCAGAAGCTGATCTGGCATAATAAAACAGACCAGGATGTATCAATCTATGCCCTTGAGTTTTCCCATAAAGATTCTGAACTTTTTATGGATTCAGTACTCTCTTATACGAATTATAAGGAAACATATATAGATAATCATGACCTTTTTACCTCGCCAAGCACTTCGCGTGGCGAAATCGATGATAAAGACCAGGACACATATACCTTCACAGTGTCAGGAGGCTATAATTTTGAGTTTGGAGATGTCGGTTATACTCCGACTATTGGTTTAAACGTAGAAAATATCGAATTTTGCCAGCGCAGAACATACCCTTTGGATCCAACCATAAGTACTGCCGCATATGATTTTGATATTTATGAACAACAATACGGCCTGTTTTGGGATAATGACTTTCTTTTTGGGAAAAAATGGGGCTTGAAAATCGGGGCACGTGTGGATGAGGCAGAACTTAAATTTGAAGACAGAGTCCCGAATAAGGTTGACGTGGACGAGACTATGTATAGCTGGTCCGTGGCCCCTTCCTGCCACTTCAACGACAAGGCTAACGTATATGTTTCTGCAGGAAAAAATTACTGGTTCCCGACACCGAGGTATTATGCCTGGGCAGCGGAAAAAGGCGGTAATGAGAATCGGCCGGAAGACCTGAAGCCTGAAGAGTCCCTGACATATGAAATCGGATACAAACATATGATCCACAGGGTTTTTAATATCAATCTCACCGGATTTTTTACAGAATATAAAGATAAATTTGCCGGTTATTACGAAGGCTCAATCTGGAAAGGGATGAAAAATACAGGTGAAGCGGAAATAAAAGGGGTTGAACTGGAAGCAGGTGGACGAGTGCTCCCCTGGTTCGGTTATCGTTTTTCCGGAACCTATCTCAATGCTGAATGGACAAAGGGAGAAATGCGTGTTTATGACCATCCGTCAAATACGCTGGTTTTAAAGAATATTGAGGGATATGATATCATCCACATTCCCCAATACACGTATGTGGCCGGACTGGATTTTTATCCTCTGGAATGGCTTAAATGCAGTATGGATATCAATTATTATGGGTCATATTACGTGGATTATCTAAACCGGATTAAATACCCATCAAAGGCTACTGTTGACGCCAACATGTCTTACAGTTTGAAAAATTGGAAGTTTTGGCTGCTCGGCAAAAACATCTTTGATGAAGAGATTGAAAATGTTCAGAACTCAACGGGCAAACTTACGGCGGCTAATGGTGAACCCAAGAACGCCTACTATGTCAAGGACGGAGCATATTTTGAAGCGGGCGTGAGTTATCATTTTTAGGAAAGGGGAGGTCAATTTCAATGTTAAAACAACTATGGATAACCGGTATTCTGATCGCCTTTTCTGTTTTTGGGATAAAAGTGGGCTTGGGTCTGGGGGCTCAGATATACAACAGGACCGTGCCCCCTGGTAAAAAAGTCATTTTTCTTGTTGGATGCTTTTTTATCTATCTGATCCTTTTCTTTTGCCTGTATTATGTGATTACCCGTTTTAATTTATTAAATTATCTGGATCGGTTTGTAAATATGCTTCAATACGGCATGCTGCTTCATTTAGCAGTGGCTCTGGGGCTTCTTCTCTGGGGAGGCATGCTCCTTCAAAACCCTGCCGAAAATAAGCATCTTCCCCTTCGGGCCAGCTTGCTCCTGATTTTGCCCTGCCCGGTATGCGCAACGGTGATCCTGCTCAACCTCACCTTTGCCTATTCGCTTTTTACCTTATCACCGCTTTTAACCACGTTAACCCTTTTTGCCCTTTTCAGCAGCATAATTTTTGTTACATCTGCTATTATTTTCCCGTTTCGCCATAAAATCGGTTCCGGGAATTCTTTTCTGGGCTTATCCATGGCTTTAGTTGCCCTTTACTTTCTTTTTACAGTTATCATCGCACCGATTTACCCGGAAATAAAGGCTGCGTTTACCATGGCCACTTCCAACAGCCCGGTAAGTCAGGTAGACCTTTTTTACACGGCTATTTTAGGAGTGATTGTCTTTATTCTTGGATGTGCCGGATTCATAAAGACTTACATTGCAAAAGGAGGAATTAAGTGAATATCTTTCCCGCGTTTCAAACTATCCTGTACACAATTTCAACCGCCCTGCTCTATCCGGTGGTGATCATGCTCATTTTTCTGTGTCTTTGGCTGATTGTGTATGCTGGAGGATTTCTGGCTGAACTGGTAAAACGGAAACGTTTTCGTTCCGATAAGCACCTGGCGAATTTTTTGGAGGATATTAAAAAAGCAGAACGTTTACCTCCTGAACTATCCGAAAATCTACCTCTTCACGTTACAAGCTATGCAAATGAACTAAACAATATTGTCCATGGTGGTATTCTGTTCCGTGATGAAAAAGTTGAAGATCTGAATCAACGGAAGGAACATTCACTTACAAGGGAGGTTGATAAGATACGTCTTATCGTACGCATAGGGCCGAGTCTGGGTCTTATGGGAACATTGATTCCTATGGGCACCGGCCTGGCCGGATTAACTCAGGGGAATATGGCCCAGCTTTCATCCAGCCTTATTCTGGCCTTTACTACAACTGTTGTGGGCTTGGCTCTTGGAATTACGGCCCATTTATTTTCAGTTGTCAAAGAACGCTGGGTTATCGAAGATATGCGCTACATAAACCTGATAACAGAAGCTATGACTAAAAATATTAAGGACTATCCGGATAATGAAATACCTGAAAAATAGCCGCCTGGGACGTTTGGGAAAAGCAAAACAGGAAGATCCTTTGCTCGGTGTAGCGAATCTTTTTGACGTGGCGCTTGTCTTTATTGTGGCGCTCCTTCTTTCCCTCATGGCAACTTACCAGATTTTGGATTTCTTCTCTGAAACGAGCGAAATAACTATTATAAAGAAGAATGAAGACGGACAAATGGAAATTATTACCAAAAAAGGCAAAGAGATTAAGGTGGAAAAAGTAACCGACAGGAAAATCGGCGGAGAAGAAGGAACCAAACTAGGGACGGCTTATCAACTAAAGAATGGGAGGATGATTTATGTGCCGGAAGAGTGAGCTTATAAATCAGAGGTTGGAAGTCAGAGGCCTGAAGCGAAAAAACAGGCTGCTATGGACATGTATAATTGTCCTCTGTCTATGTATTTCGCTATCTTTTCAGGCGATTGCGCAGGACAAAGAGAAAATTACCCTGCTTGTAGGCGCATCCAATTCCTGCAAGGTAAGCGATGCTATTTCCGATGTAGTTAAAATCCCTGAAGCAGCCGGTAGTTATGACTTTTATTTTTATACCAATAAGGATTTAGAAGAGGGAAAGATCGACCCAAAGATTATTGCCCAATCCAGGATTCTCGTTGTTGATGATATGCATCGAAAATTGGCGGATTATTCCCTGAAAAATGCGGATTTCGAAAAAACAAAGGTTTACGGCCTCTGCGGCGCAGCAAAAGAACCGGGAAAAATCATCTCTGACCCCAAAGTAAAACAATATTATAATCCTGCAACAAGCAAAAATATCAGGAATCTCCTCCTTTTTCTTCTTAATCGTGATTGCGGTCTTGATATTAACTACGAAGAACCAAAGACTTTGCCTGAAACAGGTATCTTTCATCCGGAAAGTGATAGAATCTTTACGAGATTTGAAGAATATCTTTCCTGGTATAAAGAAAAAGGGTTCTATAAAAAAGATGGTTTCTGGGTAGGAATACCTGATTTATCTTCTTATGCTTTTCCTGGGGAAACAGGAGAAATCGTAAGTTCCCTTATTCGCGATCTGGAAAAATATAATATTAATGTCCTTCCTGTTTATTCCCGTCCATCACATCTTGCCCTAAAAAAATTCTTTTTTGATGAAAATGGAAACAGCCGGGTTGATATCATCTGCGCCTTTTCCTTTAAGTTCTCATCCGTTGATAATGAGAATACAATAAACAATTTAATGAAATTGGGAGTTCCCCTTTTAAACGTCATTAGAATACCATATCAAACTATTCCCGAATGGAAAGAATCCACCCAGGGTCTGGGACCGATGGTAATTTCGTATGCAATATGCTTCCCTGAATTTAATGGACTGATAGAACCTTCTGTTTTAGGTGGAAAACTGGATCTGAAAGATGAACGCACCGGCAAAGAGGCTTACGTGCATAAGCCTATCGCAGAAAACATTGAATTTTTCGTTAAACGAATAAAAGCCTGGAGGAACCTTCAGACAAAAGCAAACAAAGACAAGAAGATTGCTATTATTTATTACAACCATACCCCAGGCAAGCAGAATGTAGGGGCAACTTATCTTAATGTCTTTAGAAGTTTAGAGGTTCTTTTAAAAAGAATGAAAGAAGATGGTTATGCCATTAATGGAGAGCTTCCTTCAGAAGAAGACATTAAAAATCTTGTTTTAAAAAGCGGTCGTAATATCGGCTCCTGGGCTCCAGGGGAACTCGATGAATTGGTCGGGACCAAAAGGGTTGTCCGGCTACCTGTCTCTGAATATTTGCAATGGTGTAAAGAGATAAATGGGGACTACAGGAAGAAATTAGAAGCCGAATGGAACAATGTAGAAGATTCAAAAATTATGATTAAGAATAAAGAGATTATTATTCCTTGCATAGACTTAGGCAATGTCATCCTTCTTCCCCAGCCATCAAGGGGTTGGTGTGACGACCCGATAAAACTATATCATTCCACCCAGCTCTGGCCTCATCATCAATACACTGCCTTTTATCTCTGGCTGAAAAAGAAGTTTGGAGCAGATGCCATTATTCATCTCGGCACACACGGCACCCATGAATGGCTTCCCGGTAAACAGGCCGGCTTAAGCCAATCCTGCCCTCCCGAAGTTCTTATCCAGGACATGCCTAATCTTTATCCCTATATCATGGATGACACAGGAGAAGGAATACAGGCTAAACGCCGAGGAAGAGGAGTAATTATTGATTATCTTATTCCGGCAATGAAAAAGGCAGGGGCTTACGAAGAATATGGTGATTTAGCCGGCCTTATTGGTGAATATAACGATGCTCTTACTAAAGACAAGACCTTAGCCGGGGAAAAATTGAAGAGGATTGAAGTACTGGTGACAAAATTAGGCATTGATAAAGACCTTCTTCTCAAGGAGATAGACGAAGAGGCGGTTGAGGAAATTGAACACTATCTTATTGAACTGCAGGAAAATAATATTCCCTACGGACTTCACACGTTTGGAATTTCGCCTGAAGGCGAGGCAATGGCGGAGTTTGGCCGGATAATTAAAGAAAGAAATAAAGACCTTGCTTTGAACGAAATTAAGAAAAAACTGGGTCTCTGCTCTTTAGAGATAGAGAGACTCATTGCCGGTCTTGAGGGGAAATATATTCCTCCAGGTGAAGGCAACGATCCTTTGAGAAATCCCGAGGCTATCCCTACAGGGAAAAACTTTTACGGTTTTGACCCGAAAAAGGTCCCTTCAAGGGACGCTTACAGCTTAGGGAAAAAGATGGCCGAGGGTATGATAGAAAAATATCTTAAGGAGAAAGGAGAGTATCCGGACAAAATCGGACTCATCCTCTGGAGCATAGAGTTGCAGCGGAATGAAGGGACGCAGGTAGGGACAGCTCTTTACCTTTTAGGGATGAAGCCTGTCTGGGATAAAAATGATAAAGTAATCGGGGTTGAGCCTATCCCTGGAGCTATACTTAAGCGGCCCAGGATAGATATTCATATTCAGGCTTCCGGACTTTTTAGAGACTGCTTTCCCAATGTTATTTTGCTTCTGGATGAGGCTGTGCGTCAGGCTTCCCAGCTCAAGGATGTGGAGAATTTTATCGCCGGACATAGCTTGAAGATAAAAGACTATCTTCTGAACAAAGGATATAACGAAGAAGAGGCGGAAAACTTAAGCAAAATAAGAGTTTTTGCTCCCAAACCAGGCAGCTATGGAACAACGGTGGAGGACCTTATTTCAAGCAGTGGATTATGGGAAAGCGATGATGAAGTTGCCGATGTCTTTATCAATTTTGTTTCTTTTGGATATGGCAAAGGTGTTTGGGGAAAACCCCTTAAATCTGCGTATAATAAAAATCTGGGGGATATTAAGATTACAATGCACACCAGGTCCAGTAACCTTTTCAGGAATATGGACACCGATGATGTGTTTGCATGTTTAGGAGGCCTTTCCCTGGCTGTAAAAAAGATAAGCGGCGAATATCCTGATGTTCTCATTTCCAGGCAGGAAGACAGAAAAAATCCCCATATAGAGGATATTGAAAAAGCCCTGGGAGAAGAGCTGCGCGCCCGTTATTTAAATCCTGAATGGATCGAAGGGATGAAAAAAGAAGGGTATGCAGGAGCCCGGGAGATGGATAAATTTGTGGAACATCTGTGGGGTTTTCAGGTCACAACTCCTTTTGCTGTTGATAAGACCAAGTGGGAACAGGTCTATGAGGTCTACATAAAAGATAAATACGGCCTTGACTTAAAAGAGTTTTTTGACAAAAACAACCCATGGGCCCTGCAATCCATATCGGCCCGGATGCTGGAAGCCGATCGTAAAAAATACTGGAAGGCCCCTGAAGAGATGAAGAAAAAACTGGCCCGAACCTATGCCATGAACGTAATCGAAAAAGGCGTTGCCTGCTGCGAGCATACATGCAACAATCCGATGCTCCAGCAGTTCGTTGCCAATATCATTTCATTATATGGCCTGCTTACCCCCCAGCAGTTAGACCAGTTCAAAACGGTAATTGCAAAAGCAACCGGCATGACCCAGGAAGAAAATGAAGCTAAGAGCAAAAAGACCAGGGAGAGTTTGAAAAAGACTATCGAGGAAATTCAAAAGGAAGAGAGCGTAAAAGCCAAAACAAAAGGGAAAAAGATTGAAGGTTTTGAGATGGTTGAAGAAAAACCGGAAGATACAAAAATAACCGCCTCCGGTTCGTCATGGGTAGTTATGGCCATTGTCATTGGCCTCCTGAGCCTTTTGGTCATCGGGTGGAGAAGAAAAATATAAAATGGATACATCGAAAACACCCATTGTTTTAACCGCCTTCGGCACCACCACAAGGGCGATGGATACCTATAATTATATGGACAAGATTATCAGAGAAAGATTTTCTAATCATAAAATAGAATGGGCCTATTCATCAAGGATGGTCAGGGATTTCAGCAAAAAAAGAGAAAAAATCTATTTAAAGAGCCCTCAGCAGGTTTTGTCCGATCTTGTCGCTGAAGGTTATCCCTGGGCCGTTGTCCAGTCGATTCATCTTGTCTGCGGAAATGAGTTTGATCGTCTTGTTGAAGAAATTCAGCATGTACCGATTCGTACGTCAGTAGGACTTCCCCTTCTGCACAGTCCCAAAGATTATGATAGAGTAGCTGCCGGCATCGTTGATTTGCTGCCGGAATTGAAAGAAGAATGTGTCATCATTGTAGGTCATGGAACCGATCATCCTATGTGGGCGGCCTATATTGCTTTTGAACACAAGCTTCAGGTGCGGTATGGTCCTGACATCCATGTCGGGATGATCGAAAATGAAGACTCCTGCGAGCGGATTGTTCAGGCGGTTAGGGAAAGCGGGAAAAGGAAAGCTCTTTTAATACCTTTTATGCTTGTGGCCGGCGTCCATTTCAAGGAGGATCTTGTTGGAAACGGCGAAGATTCATGGAAAAACAGGATTGAAAGGGAGGGGATTGAGGTGCGAGCCATTGATAAGGGACTTGGTTTTCATCGGCCGATTGTCGAGATTTTTATGGATCATATCAAGGATGCCCTCGATGCCATTCCAAACACAGCCTCCTCAAGTTTCGCATCCTGAATTTACTGTAAATTACTTTCTATAAATCCCTGAACCATGGACACTATTGATTGGAGGAATAATGCTGGAGATATTCATTAAGGGCGGGCCGGTAATGTATCCGCTTTTAGCCTGTTCGATTCTTGTTCTTACTGTAATAATAGAAAGGTCTTTATTCTGGATAAGTGTAAATATGCATCGCGATTATTCTATTATAGATGAGGTCCTTGAACTATGCAGAGCAGGAGATTGGGAGTCGGTGAGAATAAAGACAAAAGGATCAAAGGATTTTATTATCAAAATACTTGTAACAGGCATTGTTCACAGAGAATTTTCAATGACCAAGGCCATGGAGTCGGCGGCAGCAGAAGAGATCAGGAGGTTGCGTCGATATATGGGCGTGCTGGATACCATGATTACCGTTGCGCCTCTGCTCGGTATTTTCGGAACAGTTATCGGTATTATAATGTCATTCGAGGCGCTGGGCTCAGCCGGAATAGAACATCCTCAGGCTGTTACCGCAGGAATAGCGCAGGCTCTTATAACCACAGCAACCGGACTTGGGATAGCTATTCTGTCTGTATTTCCATATAATTTTTTCAATTCCCGTATTGAGAAGGCTGCCCTTAACATAGAAAAATACGCTACAAGCCTTGAAATAGTCTATGAGAAATTAATCCAGCCTTCCACAACACAAAAGGAGAATAATGCATGAAGCTCAACCTGAACGCACACAAAAGTGTACGTATTGAAATGCTTCCTTTGATTGACGTTGTTTTCCTTCTTCTAGTGTTTTTTATATATGCGATGCTTTCAATGGCTGTGCATCGCGGATTGCCGATTTTGCTGCCTGATTCTTCCACGGCAGAAATCGAAAAAAAGTCGGCATTATCCGTAACGGTGAAAACAGATGCAACGATTTATGTTGATGAAAAACTGATTTCCATTGAGAACCTGGCTGCTTTTTTAAAGAAAAAGGCTGAAATTGATAAGGATACCGGTATTCTCCTTTTTGTTGAAAAGACCCTTTCATATCAGAAATTATTCCGAGTTTTAGACCAGATAAGAATAGCGGGCCTGAACCGGATTTCTCTTCAAGCGGAGGCTGAACAGCAGCCGTGAAACGAATTCTGATTGCTGTAATAATGGCTGTTGGAATACATGGGCTTCTTCTGGGGGTAGAGTTTAACCGTATAAGAGGTGTATCCCTGGAAAGACCGAAATCCAGTATTGTGACTATGACACTGGTTTCCAGGCAGCCGGGAAAGGCGGAATCTAAACCGGTTATTAACGAGCGAGCGTCTGTCGATAGAAATAAAAACAAGGCAGAAAAAAAAAGGCTTTTAGCTAAACCGGAAAAGAAAAAACATGTTATACGATCATCAAACGCAGCAAATATTTATGATAAAAAGAAGAAAACAGAACCCGGAATAATTTCAAAAAAAGATAATTTTACCCGTGAACCAGCGAGGGGCATTTTAAAGGATAGAAGTTCTACTGAGGCAAAGCAGAGTTTCTCAGGCAGTCAGGGATTTAACTCTGTGAAAAAAGCCATTCCAATATATGATAAAAATCCTTTGCCGGAATATCCATTAATTGCCAGGAGAAGAGGCTTTCAGGGCACAGCAGTTCTTGAGGTTATGGTCGACCGAAACGGAAGGGTAGGGGATTTAAGGATTTTTAAGTCCAGTGGTTATAAAGTGTTAGACAGTGCTGCGGAGGAATCTGTCAGGGAGTGGATATTTAAGCCCGCGATAAAAGGGGATGAAAAAGTTGAAATGTGGGTCAGAGTCCCTGTATGCTTTCAGTTGAAATGAGAAATGCCGGCCAGAATTATCCTTAAATCCATAACATTTGTGTTTGTCGGGCCGGTTATCAGCAGGTCCCCAAGTTTTTGAAAAAAATGATAAGAGTCGTTGTCTGCCAGAAAATAGCCGGGATTAAGCCCCATGGCCATGGCTCTTGATAAGGTATTTGTATCAGCTATTGCTCCTGCGGCATCTGTGGGTCCGTCTGTGCCGTCTGTGCCTCCGCTCAGAATGACAATATTTTTTGTGGCGGCAATATCAATAGCCGCGGCCAGCGCGAATTCCTGATTTCTTCCCCCAAGCCCTTTCCCCTTGACAGTTACTGTGGTTTCTCCGCCTGAAATAATGCACGCGGGCGACTTTATTGGATTGCCTGTTTTAATAATTTCTCTAACTATGGTGCTGTGAACATGCGCTACATGGGTTGTGTCACCTTCGATCATCGAGGAAAGAATGATGGTGTTATAGCCAAGGGTTTCAGATTTTTTCTTTGCCGCTGATATGGCTTCAATATTGCTGCCTATAATTATATTCTGTGCTTTTTCAAAGACCGGATCGCCCGGCTTCGGTGTTTCCGGGACCCTGCCCGAAATTCCGTTCTTTATATGTCTTACAACAGATATGGGTAATTTTTTCTGAATTTTATATTTTTCAATAATTTTCATGCAATCGTCGAAACCGCTTGAATCCGGGACGGTGGGCCCTGATGCGATAACATCCAGATTATCACCGACAACATCTGAAAGTATCAGCGATACGAGCGAAGCAGGGTAGGCAGCTTGAGCCAGCCTTCCCCCTTTTATCATGGAGATATGCTTTCTTAACGCATTAATTTCGTGTATAGACGCTCCGCAGGAAAGAAGTATTTTTATTGTATCCTGTTTGTCTTTTAATGTGATGCCCGGCAAGGGAAGGGGAAGCAGGGCGGAACCGCCGCCTGAAATAAGACATAAAACCAGGTCATCCCTGCCTGCATTGTTTGCAAGATCAATAATAGCTTCTGCGCCCTGTTGCCCGTTTTTATCCGGAACAGGGTGTCCTGCCTCTATCAGTTTGATTCGGCCAAGTTTGCCTGTGTGCCCATATTTGACATTGACGATCCCTTTTGTAAACCTGTCTCCAAGAATGTTTTCTATCTCTGCAGCCATGGGGGCTGTTGCTTTTCCAGCCCCGATTACAAAGATATTTTTATATTTGGAAAGATCGTAACGCAAATCAGCGATAAAAAGATGGTTGTTTTCAAGCCTGCAATATCTCTTTACAGCAGCGCCCGGCTCGACAGCCTGCAGGCCCGAATAAAAGATTTCTTCAGCATCTTTTCTCATCTGAGTAATATTTTTTATTTTAGAGTTCATAATATATGAAAAAGATTAACGTCCAACATCGAACATTGAACATCGAACGTCGAATAATGATGTCGCTCCGCTCTTCAAATTATTCTAAAATCGAATAAAAAACCAATACAAATATTTAAACGACTATTTCTGTTTCTTTTCAGCCGTTTTGATACTCGTAACGAAAATCTTAATTAATTCCTCTGTTTCTTCATCTTTTTTCATTCGACGTTCGATGTTGGACGTTCGATGTTCGATGTTCATTTTCTAAATTTTTAAAATAGTTTTTATCCGCTTTAAAACAGGCGGATGAGAATAGTTTAGAAACACATAAAAAGGGTGCGGCATTAGATTAGAGAGATTGCTGACCGAGAGCTTTTTAAGAGCATCGGCCATAGAGACAGGGTTTCCGGTTGTTTTGGCGGCAAACCTGTCGGCTTCATACTCGTTTTTGCGTGAATGCATATGTTTAAAGATCCCGATAAAAAAGTCGATTGGTGAATACAGCATACCAAAGAAAATCAGCCCCGTATATACAGATATCTTATCCATGTAAAAAGCGTCAAAAAGCTCCTGAAAGGAAACAAACAAAGACAGGAGAAAAAGCATCAGCCCTGCCTGCAATATCCCGATAATAATGGCCTGGAAAATATGCTTTTTCTTGTAATGTCCCATTTCATGGGCAAGCACCGCCACCAGTTCATTTACAGTTAAACTGTCTATTATCGTGTCAAAGAGAGCAATCCGTTTATTTTTGCCAAAACCTGTAAAAAAAGCATTTGATTTGCTTGAACGTCGCGAACCATCCATGACAAAGATGTTTTTGAGCGGAAAATCTATAGAATGCGCGTAAGCCATTATACTGTTCTTGAGCTCCCCATCTTTCAGCGGATTGAACTTATTAAACAGAGGCATAATCCATGAAGGCGCTATAAACTGCAGTATCAGCATAAAAAGGGTGACACCTATCCAGCAATACCACCATGCATTGGCTCCGGCATATTCAAAAAAGATCAGTATCCCGGCCAGAAGCGGCCCCCCAAGCAGTATCGAAAGTATCAATCCCTTGATTATATCCAGGAAAAACGTGAGCCAGGTGGTTTTATTGAAACCAAAACGCTCCTCAATTACAAAGGTTGAGTAAATACTTAAAGGCAGAGACAAAATAGCTTTGATAAACAGCAGGATACCTATGTATATCAGGCCGGTGGTAATAGATCCATAGTCCAACGATCGCGCCCATTGATCCAGAAAGGGAAACCCCTTTCCGAACCAGAATATGAGAAGCACGGTGATATCAAACACGGATGCAATCCATCCGAAATGGGTGTTTGCCCGCAGATATTTTTGGGATTTTTTATAACGATCTTTATCATACAGGCCATGAAATGCTTCAGGAACTTCAGCCCGCAATTCTTTAAGGTTTAAACAATCAGCCCAGAAGTGCAGTATGAATTCGCTAACAATGGCAACAAGAATGATTACAGCGATAAAGTTCATATTAACGGTAATAGGAAAAAACAATTGGCTGGGTCAACAGAAAAATCAAAATCGTTTTGTGAAAAGCCCTTGGCTATGCAATTCCAATTATTAACAATCAATAATTGAACCGCATATTACACACCGACAGCCACGGAGCTGTTACAATATCAACCGATGGGCAGTCTCTTGAAGTTTTGCCCTGAAATAATTCTTGACAACCGATCTTTATTTAGTATCATATTCGGACTGGAGGTGAAAAATGCATATTACAACTGATATAAAACCGGTTACATACCTAAAATCAAAAGCAGCCGATTTGTTAAATCAAATAAACGATACCCATCGCCCTGTTATTATAACCCAAAACGGTGAACCGCGCGCTGTTCTTCAAGACCCTGAAAGTTATGAGAATATGCGCAATGCAATCGGAATATTAAAGGCTCTTTCCCAGGGCGAATCAGATATTAAAAATGGAAAAATTAAATCTCAAGAGGAAGTATTCAAAGGAATAGAAAGCTCACTGAAAGATAAGCTTAAATGAATCGAAGTTATGAAATTGCATGGGCGCGTGTCGCAGAAAACGATTTAAAAGAGATAATTGATTATATCGCAATCGATAGCCCGGCCAATGCATTAAAAATTTTCCAAAGAATCAAAAAAAAAGCATCAGGTCTATATACTATGCCTGAAAGATGCCGAATAGTTCCTGAGCTTAAGGACCAGGGTATTTTGCAGTATCGAGAATTAATTGTACCACCCTGGAGAATTATTTTTAGAATAGCAGAAATAAAAATTTACGTTTTATCTGTTCTGGATTCAAGACGAAACATCGAGGATGTTCTGTTTAAAAGACTAATTAATATTAAATAACATAGCTGCGAACAAAGCCTTTCACACGAGTATGCCTGCTTCTGTTGCTGCCCGGAAAAGAATGCGAGACATCTTATATTATAACATTCGTTGCTAATATGATAGGAAACTTATATTATTAAAGGTTAGGCTACTTATGGCAAAAAAGACAAAGGATAGAGTGGTAACTCATCGAAAAGATAACAAATTGAATTGACTTGGATGTTTACATAATATACACTGCTTCAGATTAATTCCGGTCTGTTTTTTGAACCTCAAACAGGAGGATCACGTGGCCAGCCATAGTATTACAAAAAAAAATAAAGCCCCATTTCTTCAGCTACATGAAGGATGGGGCTTTTTGTTTCACAAATAGCAAACTTCCTTACGGTCGAAGCTCCCCGCTGCTTGGCGGGGAAGCTTCAAACTATGATTAAGGTTATGAATAGATCAAGATTGCAGTTTTATCTGAACTGACCGGGCTTAACTCAGAATTCACACAAGAGAAACAAATCAGGAAATTTATTGCAGACAATAGTGGGTTTTTATTTTTTTTAAAGCTAATTTTAGATTTGACTTACTTATTTTTGTTTAGGAAATGACTATGACAAAACAAAAAAAGGCTGAGAACACAAAAAAAATCTGGGCTATCGGCGGAGGAAAAGGTGGTATCGGGAAATCACTTTTTACAGTCAACATGGGAGTTGGCCTTGCAAACATGGGGAAGAAAGTGATTGTACTCGATTCCGATCTTGGGGGGGCCAACCTGCATACCCTGCTCGGAATAAAATTTGTTAAATATAATCTCAATGACTACATAAATAAAACCTGTGAATTAGAACAAACGATTCTTCCCACTTCGATTAATAACCTTTGGTTGATTAGTGGGGCAAATGGTATTCTGGGATCAGCAAATCCCAGTTATTTTCAAAAAATGAAAACGATCCAATGCTTTAATCAGCTTGAAGCTGACTACATCCTGGTTGATCTCGGAGCTGGCTCATCCTACAATGTTCTGGATTTTTTAAACTCGGCAGATGAGAAAATTGTAATTTTCAGTCCGGAACCCACAAGCATTCAAAATGTATATGGGTTTTTAAAGAGTGCTATCTATAGAAAACTGATCAGAACGTTTAAAGAGAATAAGCCTGTAATGGATACAATTAAAAAGGCAATTGATCCTAAAAATGAAAGAAAAGTGTCCACCATGAATGAGCTTTCCAAAAGAGTTTATGAGATTGATCAAGACGGGCACAATATTTTTATACAAACCGTAAAGAATTATCGTCCCAATACGATAATCAATATGCTGAAGAATAAGGGAGAACAAAATATAGCTCTTGGTTTGAATCTGACGGCCAAAAAATTTCTTAACCTGGATATGAATTATCTGGGATGTTTAGAATCTGATGACATTGTTTCAGAATCGGTAAAAGCCATGACACCATTTATGAAAATGAACCCGGATGCTAGTGTGAGCAATTCCATAAATAAAATTATCCAGAAGCTTGTTTAAAGTCAGTGTAATGCTGGAATAGTGTATGAAAGAAGCAGTACAGGAGAAATCATGAAAGTATATTGCATGGAATGCAAGCAACCCATTGAAGTCAATACTTCTCAAATAATCGATTCCTATATCCCTCCGGATCTTTGTAAATGTGATAATTGCAATCAGGAAAATGAGACTGACTTAGGTGAAAAAAAAGGTAAGGTCTATTATGATAGGCCAAAGATTTCCTATAGAGAACTCCGGGAAAAAGAACAGGAAGAAATAAGTAGACATAGATGGTTTATGAACGAAAAAAAGGGATATGATGTTGGAAAGGACGATTCCGAAGCTGACTGGAGAAAAAATTATGAAAATGATTTTTTAACACAATGGAATTATAGATAAAAAAACAAATGGGGTCAGGTCTACTATTGACCCATGAAAGACAATACGAGACGCAAACCTTAATAACAGAAGAGTTTTGAAGCTTAAAAAATACGACAGAAAAATTAAAAGACAGATGGGAAAAATACCCGACAGCACCAATAAGGGTCAAGGGCAGACTTTACCCCATTTCGTGTTCAAACAGGAGGATCACGTGACCCATCATAATATTACAAAAAAATAAAGCCCCATTTATTCAGTAATATGAAGGATGGTGCTTTTTGTTTATGCAGGCCAGGACCTGAAATCATGAACTAAAAAAAAAGATTTAGCTGTTCTATTATTGACGATACAAACTTATAAGCTGAGGAGCATCACATAAACCGCGCTTTTTTTATTGCGTAACACCCCCTGATACTATAAATTAAATTAGCTATTCAAGGTGTCAACAAATTTAGGCCCCATCCAAACTAACAAAAAGGAGTAATCGCTATGAAAAAGAGAAATATCGTTATTCACTGTTTAGTGCTTCTTATGCTTATCGCCACCTTTTCGGCCTGTGCATCGACACGCACACAGTCAAGCGCAGGGGAATACATCGACGATTCAGTCATCACGACCAAGGTGAAATCTCTGATTGCAGCGGATGATTTTCTGAAATCATTTCAGATCAGTATCGAAACCTACAAGGGCACCGTTCAACTGAGCGGCTTCGTTGGTTCTCAAAAGGCCGTCGATAAAGCGGATGAAATCGTAAAGAGCGTCAAAGGGGTTACATCCGTAAAGAATAATCTGATCGTGAAATAGGCGAAGTCGGAATCTTCGCGTTCGCGTATCAGGGTATTCCCTTCATGACCAGAGAAAAGGTCGTAGATATCGGGCCCATCCACATGACGGCTGAGAAGACGAGGACACTTCCGCTTCCGCCGATCGTGGGTGGCATTTCCCTCGTGGGCGGCATCGTGTTGCTGGTCGTAGGAAAAAGATGCTTTAGGATGTGATCTTAAATCATTCAGAGAATCTTTAAGGATACCGGAAAAAGATAAGGTGTCCAGAGATTTGATGATATATTTTTTGTGGCAAACAGGACGTTTTACAAACCAGAAGATATCAGGACTGTTCGGTCTGTCGTA